>JAAUXT010020860.1_pt1 | contig 27886 bp, 30 predicted proteins | sample 7278171 | NCBI WGS metagenome assembly JAAUXT01 (sample SAMN14350112, study PRJNA611818) | marine sediment metagenome | isolation source: surface marine sediment (1.8m) | place: French Polynesia: Moorea | collected 2018-08
GCTGGGCCATTCCGCTCCTTTAGGAAAGGAACGACCCAGTGTTTATGTGCATTTCCCACCATCGCCCCTTTTATAATTCACGATGCTTTGATGCTCAGCATCAGAACTTGGTCAGAAGTACGCCACTCAAAATTATCCTAGTCAAGGTACCCCAATTTGCAGGTTAAACACGGCCCCAGCATAAAACCTTCGCAACCACGGCAATTGAAAGATCGTGACGGACAAGTTCTTTTTCTGTTGATGCAACTTTGCTGTGGAGTTTTCAAAAAAGTTGCCCATTTCTGATTGAAAGGCGTCTATCCGGTCCAGTCAAACTAAACTTGTGCTACTTGTTGGACGCATTTCACCATTTTCAGACAAAAGTTCGAGTGCTGGGTTTGTTGCTTCTGCCCTGCTTCATGGAGAATAGTCTTCCCTCACAAGGAATACACCCACGGTTTCTCCCAAAAATTAGCTTTACGATTGACACACTGCAAAAGAACAAGACGGAGGGGGACTGGTGGTCGACTGTTCGTGAGAAACCACAGAAAAAGACAGGATTCTCACACTGCACAAAAATTATTTCTGTAAAATTGCACAACAAACAAAGATCTTTGGTCGAGAGAGGAGTTGTGTGATTGAACAGAAACCCTTTTTGTGGAGTGAGAACCCTTTTCTACAAACAATGGTGCGTCCACTTCGACATGTTTTGTGATCGTAGAGTTGTAGAAACGAGACTCTGCAGTTGAACACCCTACGTATCTGCGACATCATCGAGAAAGAGAAAAAGACAATCGTCTACACACGACACCAAGCGTGTCTTCTGGACACAATGCGCTTCTTTGCGGGACGTTTGGGCTTTTGTTCATCAGGTCAGTTGTGTTGGTGGCGTCTCTGTGGACGGATCAGCTGTTTCGCGTTGCAACAGACGGCTCACTGAGTAAACCATGCCTCCTCCCACCTCACCCTCAACGATGCGACTCCCAACATAAAACACGAAAAGAGAGACGAAAACGCAAATATTTTAATTGGTCCTGTTTTGTTTCCAGTGGAGTTTGTTTCAATACATGGCGTACCAGACGGCTGAGTCCAGCAAGGTTTCCAGCGAGTACCTGGACCAGACTGAACTAAGTGGCAAATTGTTTAGGTACACAACGGCCTGGCAGATTTTTGGTTTCATTAGGACCAGCTGGTGGCCAGTGTCTAATGTATGTATTTTAGACATGTGAGCAGACTGGTTCAAAGGACGACTGCCCGAATGTCAACTTATTTCCGTGGTGCTACACGGCCTCGCAACACCGTGGTCGTGGAATTTGAAGCAAAAGGTTGAAATTGAGATTAATTTCATCTGGTCACGTCGGGTCTCAGGGCTGCTAGACACTGGACTATGTCACACAGTTGGGAGACAAAGAGAACCAGTCATTGATTCCTGTTTCTCTGTGATGTCTTGGTCTGCGATTTTGCGTCACACAAAAAATGTTTATTTTGTTGAGGACTGACATCTTCCATTTTGACAATGGAATTGATGGACGGTTGCAAGCGTTGTGCACAGGTAAGGGTGTGGATCTGGACTTGGATGGAGACTTTGTTCCAGATCATCCATTTCTTTGTTTGATAGAATTGCTTGTTGGTTGAACTGTGGTCAGTCTGGTTAACCTTTTGTTTGGCAAGAAATTCAGCAATGTGTCAAAATACGGTCTTGTTTATAAGTCGTTCTTCAATTGCGCGTTGGCTTGTAACGTTGGTGTCTCTTTGGTGAATTGCACTTCTTGTGCGAGCAGTGCATGACTGAACACGAACTGATCAAAACCTGAACGTCTGTGTTGTGACCAGTTTCTGACTGCGGTGGTGATCTCGGCGTTGATGCTCGGGGCGCTGGTGCTCAACAAGGTCTCGCTCGCCTGGCTCATCGGTGGAACCTTCATCAACAACAGCGTCAGACTCGAAATATGGTGACAGTCCTCAACTCTATCAAACATCACACATTGCACCACCAGCTCCATCACGCGCAAAACAACTGTCGTGGTTGCGCTCCAGGTACGCGGCGTTCGCGTTGGTGTTGATCGTGCCGGAGATCGCCGCTCTGGTCAAGGTTCTGTGGAACACGAGCTTCATCAAGAGAACCAGGACGCACCAGTGGCCCAGCGGCATCGCGCTCTTCGTGGTAAAGCATTCACGTGCGAAAAGATATCTTGCGTCTTGGTTGAGTCGTGAAGTGCCTGGCAACTACGTAAATGGCTTCGACGTCGAAGACTCTCAGTCCATGAATACGAAGTCTGAATCAACTGACACACGTACAAAAACATTCACACACATGTACACACACGCGCACACATCAGCGCACAGAATCTGACCGTTTCTCCTTCTCTTCGCCGGACGCAGGGGATGATGGTGAGCTTCGCCGAGGTGTCGAGTTTCCTTGTCTTCACGCTCGAGGTGGCGCCGCGGCTGCCGGTGCAAGTGCTGCTGCCGCTGCTCAGCTCCGTCTTCTCCGTCACGCTCTGCTACGACCTCTGGGAAAACATCAAGGTGCGTCTGTCAGGGGGGTGAGAGGAACATTGGATCTCCAGGACTGCTGTTTGTGGGCTTGGTACTGACAAAACCTGGGTCGTACCCGACCTTGAAATTGCTCAGTTTTTGTTGCAGTTCACGCGATCTAGAAAGTCAGAAGTGAAGTATGACGGTAACTTTACTCTGGCTCACAAGAGCGACGACGCTGCTTCTTGCAATGGTACGAAACAAAGAGGGTTCTTTCAGACGTGAACAGACTGTGTTTGGGATCACACCAAGTTTGACTTTCTTGACCTTCCCCAGAATCCCTACACCATCACAACTCGCTGCACAACTGGAAGCGCATCGTTCAGACGGTTCTGGGCTTCAGTGGCGTCTGGGCCTCGTGCGCCATCGCCGGCATCGCCACGCTCGCCACGCCGCTCCCCTGGTTTCAGGTTCGTTATAAGCCGAGGCGATACGTTCTGGTTCCACCGAAAGCATCAGTCCGACGAAATCAACGAGTTGTGGCCCTATTGTCTCAGCTGTCCAGAAAGAATCAACGAAATAAAAATATCTAACCCCTTTGATTTTGTCATTGCCAGGCGTTGTGTCTTCCTGCCTGTTTGTGCCTGCTGGCTCTGTGCTGGAACCCCAAAGTTCAGGTCTACATCGTGCGATCCTACAACGGCTCGTTCATGGGAAGATGGAAGGCAACGTGTCTCTACACCATCTTCAAACTCATCATCCTCATCATTGGCCTTTGCATTGTCATGATGATCAGACTCAGAGTTCATGGACTGCTGGACAAAGGGTTTTTCTCCACATTGATGGAGGGTATGGCTGCGTGTGGGCATCCTGAAGTCCTGTATCCGCTGTTGGTTCATTTCGGGAGCAGCCTGCTCGCCCACGGACTCTCGTTCGTTGCCGCCACTCTGTGTCTGACGGGAATTGGGATGACAATTCCGTCCATCGCAGCGACTCCAGCAGCGACTGGTTTGGTGATGTATCTGTGCACTCCAGAGTTTGGCTTTTTGGATGAAGTTATCTGCCACGCTCATGGAATAGGCATCTGGTGCGCCTGTGTCCTGGCAGGCATCATCTGGATTGCACCTTACATCGTGAGGGGCCCACGTTTGAACCGAAGTTCCGACATTCTACTCAAGCCATTTGATGAACTCTTCATCCAACCCAGTTGGAACAGTATTTTTCTGGATCAGAACATGTTCCTGAACTACAAGCATGATGGATTCCAAAACACAGACCACATCACGAAATCCACAAAAGATACCATCAACAGAATATTTGTATGCACCACGATGTATAGAGAAGCTGACTGGGAGATGGGAAGGCTGCTGAAAAGCCTCAACGAAGTTTCCAAATCCAGCAAGCTGACAAACGTCTATTTGGAAGCACACATTTTTATGGACAATGGAACCAGTGATCTGCATCTCACTGATTTCGCCAGCCAGTTGGTGTCTTTGCTGGAAGACAAAATGGGGGTCTCACCGGCGAAAGGAAACGCCTTCAAGTCTCCATACGGAATTCAACTGAACTGGACTCTGCCGGGAGGAATGCCGTTCTTCATCCACTTGAAGGACGCAGCGCAAATCAAAGCGAAGAAGAGGTGGAGTCAAGTGATGTACATGTCGTACGTCCTCAACTACCGCGTTCTGCGCGACCACTCACGGGAGAAGCTGGCGCCATCGCTGCACGGCGTTGTTCCCAACGTTGAAGACTGTCTCTTCGTCGGCTACGCAAGCGACAAGGAATGGCAGAAGAACACACTGGCCCTCAACAGCGAGGAAAATGACTTGGACAGGGAAGAGTCTCCGGTCGGAAGTCAGACGCCTTACTACATCCGCGAGGGTCGGAAGAGCCTGGAGTGCATGTTAGACCAGGCTGAGTCTGAGGACGCCGGCAGCAGCAGCAAGACGAGCTCCAACTCAAGGAGCGCCGCTTCCTCCAGCAGATTCAGCTCCGACACCCAACACGTGAGGCATCATCCACGATGTCGTGAGACCGGAACACAAGAAAACTCTCTCAGCCATCACAACAGCAGACGTTTGAATGCACTTGTCGTTACAACTGTCAGTTGCAGTACACATCTTGCCGCTGACAGCTTTATTTGGAGCCACAGTGCGAACACGCCAACAGGTTGGCCCCTCCTATACCTGAGATTTTTGTTTTCAGATAAGCTCAGATCAAGGCATAGGAATCTCGGATGCGACGTCGGAGGTCTCATCCTCCTCAGTGAAGCTGGAGGACGGGGAGAGTTCGGGACTGGAGCCCTCGCGACCCAGCTCATTCAAAGGTAAATCTGTCGGTGGGCAATTGGTGTGAAGTTCCATGCTACTTGCAACAGATTCGTCATGTATTCTTCTCATTATCAGACAAGGACGAAGGATGGCAAGACTACGAAGGAGACATTTCATCCAACAACGAAAATTCGTTGACTTCGCTGAAAGCAAGGCGAATAACAGAGAGAGCAAGAGGTACGAGTTGTCACTAAAAAACCGAAGGGCCTGCAAGAATGTTGACACTCAAGGGATTTTGACGCCCACAAATCTTTCCGTCTTCCAGCACTTACAGACGACAGTGGCAGTTCCATCAGTCAACAGCGCGGGGCTCAGATTCTGAGCAGACACAGCGCGCCCGGCTCCAGATACGTCGACCGACCTGCCAGGCCAAAACGACATCAGTCTCAACCGTCTCGACACCATCACGCTCATTTTCACAAACATCAGCACAGGTGAGCAATGCCACCTACAAGTCGGATTTGATCGCGAGACACATGCAAGACATTCTCAGTTCAGTTGCACCCTACAAATCGTCTTGTGCATCGTCTTATGCTTGGCATTCAGTCGTGTCTTTCGTTGTCAGAGCGAGAAAAGAAAGCGGGCTGAAATCCAGCAAGCTGCAGTGCCTGGACAGCGCGCTCTTGCTGCGCAACTGCGAGACGGGCGAGGAGCTGTCGGACCAAGTGAACCTGGCGTCGGAGCTGAGCGACAACGTCAGAAGCTTCAGCCCGACCTCCCCGCGCAGCACGCAGTCCGCGGCGCTGTACCGTCCGTCAGTCGCCTTCAGGTCCTCGTCCCCAGCCCACGTAGTCTCCATGGACAAGGCAGAAGCAGAGATCTTCACCATCTCCAAGCAAACTGTGCCGTCAGACACAGAGACCAGCAAAAAGAAGCTGGCTCTGGATGACCACACGTACATTTTAGCCACTGATTCTGACATGGAGTTCACTGAGGACAGCGTAGTTGATTTGCTGAACCTTTGCAACCAGGACAGGAGGCTGGGAGGCGCTTGCGGTAGAACCCATCCGATCGGACAGAGAACGGGGCCGTTGGTCTGGTATCAAAAGTTTGAGTATGCAAAAGGTACCACTCCATTTCTGCACGTCATAAATGATGGTTTTTTCGTTGTTCTTTTTTGATGCATTTGATCTGAAGCGCAAGCCGTTCTAATTGCGGTATTCATGCTCTCGAAGCTGCAAGAAGCGTGACCCCGCTAATTCGGTGCACTTGCATCAAATCAGCGGAAACGCACAAACCTCGGTAATAAGCGGCGTCTCCTCATGCGTTGCAGACTTCTGGATGATTAAGTCAGCGCAGAATGTGATCGGGTCTGTGATGTGCTGCCCTGGATGCTTCAGCCTGTACCGCGCCAGCGCTGTCAGAGACATCCTCGCCAACTACGCCGGCCCCACGCAGTCCGCTTTCGACGTCTTCATCAAAGACACAGGTTCAAACGAGAAAATTGCCTGTATGTCTGCAGCCGGTATGGCTGCACAAAATCCAAATCATGACGTGCAGTGTCTGTCCATTGTTTCTCGCGAGTTCTCTGTGCCCTCGACTTCAGCTGGTTACACTGTTGGTCCCGACCCAACTCACGAGCCAGTGTTGTAAGATGTGCTGTGATGCTTGCTTGAATATATTTGTGCAAATTTAGCCTTTCTTGCAACCCCCCAAAAATGGCATGGTGTCCATTCCCCAGGTGAGGACAGGTGGATGTGCACGCTGATGATGTTGCACGGCTGGAAGCTGGAGTACACTGCCTTCTGTGATAACACCACCTACTGTCCGGACACGTTCCAGGTAAAAGGCTTGAGAACCACAAAGGTTAAAATACAGCTGATAACGTGAGGTGTTGTGGTCCAATACAATTCGGACTCTGCTATTCATTTCAGGAATTGATGCTACAAAGACGACGATGGGTTCTTTCCGACATGTCCAACATGCTACTGGTCTTCAAAAACATTTTCAAGCTGGCCAGGAAGAACGACAGCTTTTCAATAGCCTACATTCTCTACATGATTCAGATGTTTTCGATTGTTCTGTTGTCACCAGCTTCGACCGTGGTGATTCTCTCAGGTAACCAGGGGTGTAGCACAATTGTTCTGTCAACTTCTTCACCCAAAGGTCTCTTCGTTTTTATAAATCACGCAAGTTTTCTCTTTCGGCAGGAGGCCTGGACATCGTGTACGGGATTCCGTTTGAGATCGTCGCGTCTTTGTTCGGAGTGATGATCCTCGCCTACGCGCTCGTCTGCATCGTGGGCGGCGTGAAGCTGCAGACCCGGACGACGTTCGCGCTCGCCGTCCTCATGGGGCTGCTCATGCTGCTCGTGGTGATCGGGGGCTCGGTGTACGTGGTGCATGACATCATGGGAGGTAACTACACACTCAGCAGTACTGCCACTCACCAGATTAAGCCAACCATCATCCCCAAAGCGTGTAAGTGTGAAGTTCACAATTGATTGACTTCGCTTGAGGCTTCTGGAAGGTGGTCGGTAATCTTGGTTTTATTTGCTTTTTGCTGTGTTTACAAAGCATAAAGTTCTTGATTTTCAAGAACACAGCGTCAAATGTGCTTAGCTTATTGCAGACCTCTTGTTCACTCGTTCATTGAACGCACTGGCGACTGAACCTTGCTTCCGCGACTGTGCGAATATTTTTACCAGTCTTTCAAGTGAAGGACAACACAAATCAAATTGAATGTCTGAGTGCAGTCCTTCGTGCTGAGTATTGAACTCCAGCGGATGCAGGTTGCGGGTGTCTGCCTGGTGTCTCATCTCTGAGAACGCATCTTCAGTTGCCTCTATTCCTGTCACGCAAAAAGGGTTTTTTGCACGCAATGGTTCTTGAACCTGATGAAAAGCTGACGGGGCGAAAGAAGTTTGTTTCGAAGTCAGAAATCCAGATTCTGACGACCACATGCGTGCATCCGACAAAGCTATTGTGCACGACATTTTGTGATTTTTGCCTCTTTCTTTTTAAGATATTCACAATCGCAACATGGGCTTTCAAGAATACTACTTGATTCTGCTCTTGATCGGAGCGCTCATCTTTGCTGCCGTCATACACCCAAAGGAAACTTGGATCATAGGCCACGGACTCTCGTACCTTCTTGGATTTCCAGCGATGCAAATTTTACTTCCCATTTATGCCATTTGCAACATTGTGGATCCGAGCTGGGGCACCCGCGATCAGGTTGGCTGCTGTTTTCTCAAATGATCTGCAATATTTTGTTCTTGATTCTTCTTGCAGCACCATATTTGACTTCAGGTGAATGAAAACAACGACGAACTCTTTTCAGAACGAGTCCAAGTCCCCGCCCGTTTCCTGCTTCAGCAAACAGAGAAAGAAGTATCACAAATCTCTCAGCAGGGAGAGTTCTCGAGGTTGGTCAAATGTTTACTTTCGGCAGTACGAGTTTTGTGTCTCAGCTGTCTTTCTAAATTGTAAGATTTGCTGCTTAGCAGGACAAAAATGCAAGATCGTGGTTGAGGAGATGGACGAAGATGAGAAGGAAGAGGACGAGAACTCGGTGGAGTGCACGACGAACGCGTTCCGCCCGATGGACGAGGGGCAGGGCCAGCACGTCGAGGAGTACGCCTTCTGGGAGCGCATGCGTCAGATCGTGCTCGGCACCGGCGTCAACCGGGGCCTCGAGGGGCCGGACCTGGCGAGCAAGCTGCGCGACCTGCGGAACACCTGCCTCCTGTCCATGCTGGCTCTGAACGCGCTGTGGCTGGTCCTGTTGAGTGTGCTCTATTTTAACGCGGATCTGAACCTCGCCAGACTGAACATTTACGGATTGATAGCCGCTTGTGTCTTTGGCCTGGTTCTCGTTGTGCAGTGGTTGGGAATGACAATACACAGGACACAGGCCGTGTTCACCAGGTTTGCCAGACTTGTTTTCGGTGTGAATCGGCCAGTCTGGATCTATCCCAGAGCCAATGACTGAGCCAGTGTGCTGCCAGGCATTTAGGAAATCTCTTTTGAATGTGAAACGAATGCGCATACTCGTAGAAAGCGTTTGAAACGTGTGTGACGAAGCCGTGCTGGGCTGCGAAGCAGCTCGTCTCTTTGAAACTGTCTCCCCCCTTTTTCAATCAAAGGTTTGCAATGGTGCTGCCGACTCGATCAAAAACTATCAGAGTCCTTTTTGTAACTTCAATACAAGTTCAAAGGTGTTTTCTTTGTGCAATAAATTTTCTGAAACATTTACAGATATGTTGAAAAGCCGTTTGTGTGCGACTGACAGGCCGTATCTGTCCTAAAAGAAGAGGTTCTAACTGCTCACGGGGATGTGACTCCCTTTTTGTGAATTCCAACAACCGTATCTTTCCTGCATTAGCTTCACTCTTTGTTCATCTCTGCGTGAAAAATATAATTTCACATTTGGACAGTGTTGCGTGTCCTCATACCGCAACTGACACCATTGTAGGGATCTAACGATCAGTCAGAAACAAACTTCTCTTCACAACTATAGGTCCAGAGATACCTGTGTCAAGCAGGTGTTCCAATTTCTTATCGGAACATTCTGTGTGCGAGCGAAGAAGGTTGTGAGTTGCAAAACGGAAAACTGTGGTTCGCCACTGTAAACGAGGATCCGTGTGTACTCGCTCTCACATGTTGTGTGTGAAGTGGCTCTTGCGAAGGTGAAACATTCAGCCTCCGGCCGACACGGAAGATGGCTGCGTCTTGGCAAGGTGGATCCTACACTAAGATATGTCTGGCGGCTGCCGTCGCGGGTTCTGTTGGATTAGCTTTGTACTTGGGGTTCAGGAAGAGACCAAAGCCTGCAGATGACAGCAAACCTCAAGACGAAAAGGCAAGTTGTGACTAGTTGTGACTTTTCAGAGTTCTTTGCGTCTTGATGAATGAATGAAACCACGCCGGCCGGTCGGCCGACCTTCACAAGGTTATGATTTTTCAAGAGGCTTCGATTGGAGTGAAGAGGTGTTCAAACTTCGCACATTTGGAAAGATCTGAGCATCCCAAAGCACAAATTTACCTGCCAGTGTTGCCAAGGATAAAAGTCGCAAACCCCAACGAAATGCAGGCGAGTACGCGGAAACATGGAGCAACCAAATCAGGAGGACTGGAGCTTCCAATTGTTGACAGCGTGCGTTTGTGCGTTTCTGCCATGGGATTGTCATGAATGTGTGCTAGAGGAGCTAAGATCCCGACAAAAGCGAATTTGAGAGGATGTCGAGCATTTATTGCTCCACAAAACCATATCTTTGGAAATACACTCCACCGGAAAGGTTAAATATGCGACTGTAATCCTCCTGAGTAACACTGACGTCTCTTCTGTGTGTTCTCTGTGGTGCGATCCTGCAACACAACAACGCACAACAAAGGCTTCACTTTTCAACAGTCACAGGTCTTCTCGCGTAAAGTTCAACATGAAGATTTTGTCAAAGACAGACAGCCTGCCAGGATTTTGTCTGTGTTAAGACACGCGAGAGGTGTTATTTCACCTTTGCTTGACCAGTCGGTTTCTGCACACCCGTTTTGCAGTTCAATCCATCATTCAACCCACAATCTTTGCGATATTTTCTCGATGTTTTGACTTTCGCACTAAGCTGAGAGAGGCAATAGCCAGAACAACAGAATGTGTAAAGCTGCACGGCACGTGTGCAGTCTGAGTCGACCCACCTTTTTTCTGCATCATCTGCCAATTTTCTGCTTCAGCATTGAGATATTTTCGGACAAGGAACTTGAAGCTGCTGTGGCCCATTGATAGTTTGATTTTCTTGCAATAAAACCACAGACCAGCACCTGATTGTCAGGCAAAAAAACACACCGCACTAGCTTGACACAAGACGGTGCATGAACTTCCAAAAACGTACGTTTTCCCTCTGTTTGTTTCAATTTCCTTTCTTGTTTTTGAAGGGACAGACTGATACGAAAAGCGAACGGGCAACTTCAAGTGGTGAGAACTTTTCAGTGTTTGTTTGTTTTCACTTGGGAGATTTCATGAATTCTGTCAGAACGTGTTGCTGGTGCAGAGAAGAAAGTCAAATATTTTCTCAAGCGCCTGACATTTTCTTTCCGGTTCTTTGCAGCTGACATTGGTGAAGGGGGAGTCACAATCTCTGAAACCCAACAGATCGTGGACAAACCACAGGAAGAATCCGATGGAGACAAATCTTTGGCGGACACAAGTCTCACTGAGAGCTCCTTTTCCATTCTGGGAGACGATGACCAAGAAGCCGAAAGGAAGGAACCAGAGGCTGTGACCACAAAGGACGACAACGACATTGTGGTTATTGAAGACGAGACAATTGTGGTGGAGCCCAGCAGTTTGATTCACAGCTCTCCGCCTCAGCAGCCTGAAAGTTTATCTGCTTTTGAACTGTCTAGTTTGGAACCAGAATCCAGCGGGACCAACGTTGAGGCAGCTGACACACAGCAGCTGCAGAGCCTGTCAACGTACGACTTTCCCAGTCTTGAACCAGACAAGACGAAAAATGACAATGGTAGTGACATTGAAGTGTTGTCCAACAACGAAGACAAGACTGCTGCTCAAGGCACTAAGGAGGAAGAAAAGTCTGCCAAGGAAGCTGCCAAAACTAGTCATATTCCAGTGCCCAGCAAGGATTCCAGAAAGAGTGAGTCAGATGAATCAAAGAAGGATTCTGTTGACTCAAAGGACAAACATGTGGAAGACTCTGCGGCACAATCTGCTGGTGCGAAAGCAAAGGAGCAAAGTGCTGAAGCAAAACCTGACGAGAAAAAGGAAAAAGAAGATTCAAAGCCCCCACCCGTGCCGCCAAAACCAAAGATCAAGCCCGAAGCGATGTCAGCCAAGTTTCATGAGGTACACATGAAACACCCAACGAGCCCAGGCGAGTTTCTATCATTTGGAATGCGGCTCGGACAGACAGACGCTCCGAGGAATCACGTCGTAATCGATGTGGAGGACGGAGGACCAGCCCACGAAGCGGGACTGAGGTGAGATGTGCAACCAAACCAGATTCCCTTGATTCTCTTGATGCACTGGGATCCAACGTGAAGAACCGCGGGCTTTCTGTTTCAGACGGTTCATTCTCCAACACTTTCAGGATCGGCCTGTTTTAGCACTGACCCCGTAATCCATGTGCGCGTTTCTGATGTTTCAGGAACGATGACATCATCATCAAGGTGAACGACATGAACGTCACGCACTGGAGCAGAGCTGTTCTTCTCGAGCAGTTCAGGATGATCCCCACCGACTCGTTTGATCTGGTCTGCATTTCAGTTTTGCGATTTTGTGATGGTACAAAATTCCGCAGTCTTCATCATAACTAAAATTCAATGAGTTTCTGAATGCTGTTCAACTTTGAATCCGTAGACTGTAAGAAGAAGCGACCAACTGAAGTACATGAGCGTTCACATCACGGAAGAGAGAGATGGTGAGGAAAATTCTGTTTCTGGCGCATCTGTTCTGGCCATTTGAACCACGTGTGAAAAGAGTTATTTGAGCTTCAGTGCCAATCCGCTCAACACGGACTTACGTGGAGACATGGATCTCTTTTGCAGGAGTCGCCGTCAGTGGAGTGACCATTGATATCAACAATGTTCCAAAAAGCAATGACATCTCGCTGGAGTTTGCTGACGGGCCCGATGCCGTGCTCAAATGCAACTTGGTGTCTAGCGCTGAGACTTTTGCCCAAATTTCAGACGAAGGATTGTGTCTCAAGGAGTCGACTGCGGAAGGCAATTCATGTGAGGATTATTTGCACAATTTTGGGCTTCAGCAAAGCTCTCATCTGACACAAACTGAGAGAACAGGAGGTGAAACTTTGTCTGCAAATCCCTCAGCACAAAAAGGAGGTCACTGGTTCCTGGTATTCTGGTCTTGCAAGAGCCTACCGCCTGAAAAATGGTCTTAATCCTCTGTTTTTCTTACTGTAGTTGTGTTCGAGAAAGTGACATTCAAGGAAAAAGGGGGTGAGGGTGTGGTGGTGGTTCTGAGAGGCACCCACGACGGCTCTACAGTCTTCATCACGGTGCTCAACAGGAAGACCGTGGGAGTCCAGGTCCATACAGATATCTTCTCCACGGCATGTGTTTGTTCCTCTACCTTGTCTGCCCAGCATGGGTTCTTTCTGAGTGCCGTGGATGATCACAACAATGCATTTCCTGTGTGACAATGATATTGTTCACGTGTGATTGTGGTCTCCCAAAACCAAGAGCGAACCAAATCACCGGTATTCCTGCACACGAAGAAAGATGTGCTGTGACTTGAAGTTTTCAAGAAACTTTGGATGTGGTGTGAATTCTTATCACTTCTGCATTTTTATGAAACATCAACATCTTTTTTTCCTGAGTGTCAAGTGCAAACACCACCGAATCATCACATTTCTTTGATGCTAAACAGCGCGCTCCTTGTTTTCAGGTCGGAGTCGATGAAGACGTCACGAAGCTGCGCACAGCGGATTCCAGATGCTTCTATCTCAACAAGAGCCGCAGCGGCGCCTTTTGGTTGGAGTCAACGCAATTTCCAGGTTTGTCGTCATTGAAAAACCGGAGGGTTTTGTGTGCGTGTGTGTGTGTGTTAGGGGGCTGGGGGAAGGAGGTCTCATGACTGCCTCATGTTAAAGAATGGTCTTCGCTGCGGTGGCCTGATTTGTTCAAAGAACATTCTCAAGGTGGATTCGCTTTTTTTCAGACCACTACTTGTGTGCGAAAGACGGGCAGTTCTCATTGCTGTCGTTGACGCAGGCTTCGGAAGTGACAACCAATAGAAACATCAGATTTTCCTTCAAAACAGTTTGATGGCCTCGCCGTGTGGACCCTCCCGTTTTCTAATGTCCCGAAAACTTTCCAGTTCACATGTTCAGCGTTTTGTTTGAAAATTGTTACTGTGACAAAAATAAACGTTTCAAAGAACCACGTTCTTCATCGGCCGCGTGAAGGCGATGGACGGAGATGAATCAGCATTTAGCCGGTGTTCAGGCACATTCCTGTGTTTTGTGTTTTCCGATCTCTACACAACACAAGGTCCAAATACTGTACTCAGGTCGATCTGAACGGCTTCCTCTCTGTGTCACTGCTCTGTTGTTGGTGTGCACTACCGTTATTTTTGCGTCAAGCACACTGGATTCCTAAAGTATGAAAAAGCAGGCCACAAGGGGCAGAGAATTTTCCACGACATGGAACTTTCTGACCAGCAGTGCATCAGCCTTCCTCCCTACGAACCTGTTGACCATTTCGAGCAGGCAATTCGCTGCAGCGTTGGACCAGGAAACCTTTCAATAGTGTTCCAAAAATAAAGACAGGTTCCAAACTGGTGGCCCAGTCAATTTGCTGAGAAATACGATCTCACAAAGGTGAGCAGCAGAATTGTACTTGGATTGAATCAGCCACAGCCATTTAGCTGTTGCGATGGTTTTGTTGAGGATCTTTGTTTTTCTGCTTTGCTTTTTGAGAATAACGTTGGCGTTTTTCTTCACGATACCAAGAATTCAAGAAGCGGTGGAAGAAATAACGTCGAGAGAAACTTGCGACACGTACGTGACACGATTGTTCGTGGACTATCCAGGATGTACCCCGAGGTCGGTCCTCACGTCTGCGTGTTTCGGGTCTTGCAGATCCTACACATTTCCAGGTCAGTTACTTTCTTCAGTCTGCAGAAGCAAAATTTGACGTTTAATGCCAGGATTCTTTTTCTTTTTCATGAGGCAAGAGTAGATTCACAGAACGATCGAAGGAGGCTAACTTTCAAGCGTCAAGAAGAAACACCTTTGTTGTGCGGCCTTGGTCTCCATTCTCTTGTCCTTCGTCTGCTGTGGTTCTTGTGCCACAAACAGCCACAGATTGCACCCAACAAATTTGGCCAGTCAGTGAGCCCTGGTGGTCTGTTTCCAATACTCCCTTCGGCAGGACGTGCAAAAGAACGTGACTCTATCTCGTATGGGTAACGCACGCAAGTGTTTTGACACTTGCCAATGGAAACACAAGATTATCTGGTTCTCTCTGTTACAGCATGGAAGGCACGTAAAGCGGACCTGCACTTGGTTGAAAATTGCAAGTGTTGCAAACCGATCCTCCGCAGACGGTACAACGTGACCCTGGATTGCCCTGACCGCCACAGGACGGTGGACGTACCGATCTGGCTGTTCCGAAGGTGCATGTGCAGACCCTGCTCGGATGGCAACCCGGATCCCGAGCTGCCTTACGGATTCACGGACCGAACGGAGTTGGAACTTTGATATTTCTTTGTGTAGTGCTGGACAAAGCCGGTGAAAAGGACAAAAATGGGTGAAGATTAATTCTTGTGTGTCATCTTCGCTTTGAGCTGTCCAAGTCGACAAAGAAAGAACGACTCCTGATATTCCTGCCGCCCGAGGCGTGGACTCGAGAAGTGTCTTTCCCTTTTTGGCCTCTTCCTGAGCCATGTCGTGCACGATTCCGTATTCAGGGACCAAGAACTCGGGACGATTTCATTGTATGCTTTGTGTATTGTACAAAACATTTCTGTTAGAAATAAAATAAATTAGAAAGCCGTACATGACAAATACCACACACTCCTCAGTTACGTGTGCAAACTTCACACTTTGACATTCGAGGGACTCTGGATTTGACAGCAAGTTGAAGTATTTTTGCCGAAAGGTAACTTGCAGTTCTGAAGATTCTGCACGAGGTACACACAACCGGTATGCCATGCATTCACTAAGTATCACTGCCATGTACGCATCCATACAATGACTGACAATTCACAGAACCTCAAGGTTCGTTGATTCGTTTTCAAATATCACAACACAAAACGACCAACATCACAACCAGCAAACACATCTCTGCTTTTGTTTCGTGTGAGATTCTGAAACCTTACCTCTCTAAATTGCACAACTGAACAAGTCTTGGACTCGTGCCCTGAGCACTGGGCTTGCAGTAGAGCGCTCTGGCGCCCCGTGACCCCTAAAACCCTCCTTTCACTGTAGGGCGCACATTTGTTGTCTGTCATGGTCAGGTCAAGATTCCGGTTCTCCTCACCCTTAATTTGGCGGGACCTTCCAGATTCTCTTGCGGAGCCCTGGGGTTGGACAATCAATCATTGAAACTGCATTTCCAAGAACTAACACGCATGCGTTTTGAAATGAACAGAGAGTTCAAACATTTTCTGTTTTAGCTGACAAGTTCGATGCCATTGCGTGGTGGATTTGACTGTGTTTTGCAAGGGACTCAAAACAACACCGAGACTGGTGCCACTTTTCCCGACAGCCACTGCCACAGAGTCCGACACAAGTCGATGTGTTTTTGTGCTGATCCATTTGCAGAACCACACAAAGTGTCAAAAAGTCCTTGTTTTCCCTCGTGGTTCCACTTCGTTGCCTGCACGGCTTTGGCTGAGCATGGAACGCATTTTCGCAATTGCATCCGATTCTTGAAATTGACTTGATAGGGTCAGTTTTCCCACGATCTTGAGCTTGGAAGTCACTTTCCCAGAGACGGAGGGAGCTACAAGTGCGTCACCTCCGACTCAGGCGCCACCTTCTCCCAGCTGCCGCCGTACGTGACGGCGTCGAGGTCGGAGCGCACGTCCTCAGGGTCGATCACGTCCGCGTTGTAGTACACCTTCTTGCTCTTTGTCCAACTGTACGAGTTGTCGAATATCACCAAATCTGCAACCAAGTGAAGTGAGAAGGCTCTGGGAAATTGCACATTCTCCCCTGCTACAGAACACAATTTATGCAACTTTGATCTCCTTTGCTTCAACTGTTTCTTTGGAATGTGACACAAACGTTACATGCAAATCTCAGCATGTTTTGTTTGAACAGACAAGCACCACAGTGGACTTACAGAGCCCGGGAGTTTCGCAGGTGTACGTGCCGTCCTCTGGCACCATGTGACTGTTGACGCGCTCGACCGGGATGAGCGTTTCCGGTTTGCCGGACGTCCGCGCGAGCGACAAGCCGAAGCCCAGGTCGTACCCGTCCGTTTTGAACTCCCATCTGTGGAGCAAAGAGATGTGGAACACGATCAGCAGCTGGTTCAACGGCTCGTGTTCAGTGGGGAAAACTACGGTCTGGTTTTCGGATGTGATGTGATCGAATCTGTGCAACAGACTATTGAACAGCGCTCTTTCGTGGTCTGGTGGATAGACAGATCTTTTTGGACAAGGTTCAACTTCTGTTCGAAACGTACCTGATAATGGAGCCCGGTTTTTCCACTTGGAACTTGACTTCATGTTTGTCTCCTCTGGATATGGTGACAATTTTCATGTTGGTTTGATCGGACAACTCGGACAAGTAAAAACTCTCAGGAACTTTTCCACCTTGAACAATCTGGAAATGTAGGAAAGAAGCGTCTTTGTATTTTTGTGTAACTTGTGTGGGCTTTCTGTTGATTTCTGCTCTTGTCCAACTGAACGCCGCACCTTGCTTGTGCACCGGATGTTTCCGTCGGGGTCCGTCATCTTCCCGCCCAGAAACGCTGGAAGCTCCTCTGGATCAATGACTTTGAGCAGCTCCTTCTGGTAGCCACCTGCGTGGTGAGGGCAACGTGTCAAGAACTCCATAGCCAGGTGTGTGTTGAATTAAATGGAGGTTATGGCAAGAAAACTCGAAAAAGTTCGCCTGAACTTTCCTTCACAATGAAAGAGACTTTGGTTTCTTTGCAAATTTATGCTGTTCTGAACGTGTGTTTTTTTTCTGTTTCATTGCAAGTAAAGTGCAAAGCCCCCGAGTCCTTACTGAGCGTTATGAAGCTGCACGAAGTTGTGAATGCGCGCTGCGAGCTGTGGGGATGGATTACTGCCTGAGGCAGATTACCAGGCACTTACTTCCAAGTATGCAGACTTTCTGTTTCATTTCTTCCGTCACTAAAGGCCTGAACATTTTCCACAGAAGGGGAAATATCCTGGGAGCTGCACAAAGGAACGACATAATTAGTGCGTGTACGATTGACATTCATCCGTTTGTGTGTTTTTGCCGAGTTTCTTCCAAAGAAAAAGAAATGTGAAAAGTTATCCAGAAAGCAAACTCACCATTAATTATGTAAGTACGCTTGACTATTTCAGGATAGTTGTCCTGCAGAATTTTTCCCATGTGAGCATACATCTGGATTCCTGAAGAACAGTAAAAAAACAATGCAGGGATGTCTTCAGGTTCACCAGTTTTGAAGGTGCCTTTTTCCTTTATACTTTACCTGGTCCCCAGAGCATCCATGTTCCAGCATTTTCCATGTCCAAGATCACAGTCATACCAGAGATATGTCTTCGTAGCTGCATTCGAGAAACGGGTAAGAAAGACCCACTCACTCACACGACAGAGACAGTTGTTTCTCGAACTCAAAGGTAAAGACAGTGCTCATTCATGACAGACCTATTGTCTCCTGTTTTGTTGGGATGTACCTTATTGCTGTTTCACCAACCTTCTGACCAAACTTTTGAGAACAAAGAAATACCAACCTTTTTCGTCTGTTGACTCAGCAATCTCATTGTCTCTTCTCCCTGCAACAGTTTCGTTTTCTCGATGTCCAGTTTCTTGGCCGAATACAAGATTCCCTTCATGTCCAAGTTCCCATATTGTTCAATGTGCACTGGAGAACCTTCTTTGTCAAACCCGCAAAAACCTCCCGGAAGAAACTTCTGCAAGACCTGCAAGATAATCACATAAGAATCAAGCATTGTTTCTCAAATGTCACCGGAGTTGCCTTGGCTCGTAGTCTGGAGATTTTGACAGTCAACACTGATGAGATGATCCCAGGTTCCGTCCCACTGATGAATCGAGGTGATTCAGCCCCGCGGGGGTGGGGGACCCAGTTATGGAGAACAATTTGCAGCAACATGAACAATTTTGCGTTTTATAGCGCCAAAGGAGGAAAGTTCAGTTTTGGGGGGCAGAGGGAACCAAGTTCCCCGCATGTGAAATTCTTCTCCCCTGGTCTTGAACGCATTGGCGGCGAGAAGCCTGAAAAGTCACTTCCTTCTTTGTTGAATGTCTCTCTTAGCTTCTGGGAGATTTTTCGTCTTTTTTGCAGCCTTTGTTTCTTGTTTCTTCATCCTCAGGGACCTTGTTTCAAAGTTCTGTGAAACAGCTTCAGATCACTACTGAAATTATGTGCGGTGGGCGTGCGTTCTTACCTCGGGCGGCTTGTAGTGTTTGACTAATGTGTCCAATTTCATCTTTTCTCTGTAAGCAGTACTCTGAAGAAAAGCAAAAGATGAAACACTGGGACGGTGTACATGCGGAGAAGAAACTCAAGAGCACGCAGCAAAGGAAAATGCTGGAGACGAGTTGACATGTTGACGCAATCAGCGGTACATCAGTCAGAAGCTGCACAGGGCACACTTCCCTCTTCCCTCGTGCACACGAAAATAATTTTTTGGGCTTGTTCATCTTTCAGGTGAGGATTCTCCAAGTCAAATGCGAAGACCTCACACATAACTGCAACTCAAGCACAAGCCACTTGCACGAAAACTGCGTCGACTTGGGCCACAGTTCGAGATGGATGGGCACAGTGAATTCTGCATGCGGTTGTGTTTCCCGTAGCAATGTACCAAATGTGCAAATAAAATACTCTACTTACGGTTCTGAACATCGTTTCAGCCTTGTCAACGTCATAATTTCTGGCTGAAAAGTGAAGATGTTGGTTTCACCATCGTGTTTTGCGTTCATTTTTCGCCACTCCGGAGCAACGAGAACTCTCCAAAAAACCGACATTGTTCGAGACAAAAATTCCTCTCTTGGGTGTTGGGTGTGTGAACCAGACGCATAAATTTATCCAGATCTAATCGCACGATGGACGTGACCAAATGTGTCTTCTTGCAGATCAAGAAACAAATTGGAATAGAAACAGTGAACAAAAAGTACCTTTGAGCCATTTGAACAGATACCAGTCGTCATGGTGCGGCTGTGCGATGTCTTTGCACCGTATTTTCAGCTGAAACGAACAAAAGCACAAATTTTGACTCCAAGTTGTTCTTCCCAAAGTGAAACAAAAGGGAGGAGGGGAACAAAACCCCAAGCGCAAACCAACTCAATCTGGGTGTCGTCAAACGCATAGACAGGCGCTGCAAGTTGAATGTTTTATTCATTAAATTTTTTGGAATTTATTTTTGCACTCGTCGGTCAGAACAGAAACAACACTCGATCACGCAAACCTGCTCACACACTCAAACAACGACATAAATTATCTGATCGTGATTTGTGATGGCCAGATATGGTGTAACTTGGCTGAATAGTTGTGCATATCTTTTTACTAAAATTCGCAAACATCTTGAGATTCGTTACGTTCTGAATGCAATGCACTCGAGGACGGTTGCAGATTTGGACAAAAGCGTGCAGGAGTGCAAGCTCAGCAAACAAAAATGTCAGAAAAACTTACCTCTATCAGAGCTTTGTGTTGACTCGCTGTGATTGGTGTAGGTTCCACTCCTTCACTTCGAATAAAGTGTTGCTGTGTGTCCTGCAAAGATGAATGATGTCGCGGTTCTTTCCATTGCAACAAACTCCTCCGCTTTCTTTTCCACATGCTGCCTCTGTCTTCTGCCCCTTTGCAAATGCACTGGATGTCAAAGCAGACGCTCTGGTCGAAGTTATCAGTGCAAATGGAAATGACAGAGTGACTTCAAGCAAAGCTGTACTTGCGCGTACTGACACGAGTGCCTTGACAGCGAAATCAGCCATGTAGGATTATGCATGTGTTTTGAAGTTTTAGATCTACATTTTCCAGGGGTCTGGCTCACCTTTTGCAGCAGGAAGGTCTTTGCATACAGAAGTACACAGAAGAGGAAAGTTTCTTTTCTATGCGTGCTGAAAGCTGTTTGATGTGGCTTGATTAGTGTAAAGGTTTACGCAGTACACTTGACAGGCGAAAACGCCTACATGCATGTGCGACAGAGTCGTGCCTTCATTTCAGAGTGCATCCAGCACAGTTGCAAGCCTTATTTAGCTCCCTGCAAGTCGAAGCAAGCTGCATGGCTGAAAACCGTTGTGGAATCCTGCAAATTTGACAAGTGCGTGAGGTGTGCTCTTTCCCTTTTGAACCCAGCTGTATTTCAGTGGGAAATTTTGAAATCCGTGTGTTTTTACATTCAAAAATGGGTGGAACCAAGCCTGTCCTCGTCAGCACGGCTGCAGTGTTTTCTCAATGCAAATTGACGCGATTCTATTTGGCTAATTTGCTGCATTTGAACAAAGTGGACTCCGAGGTTTTTGGTAGATTTATTGCCTTTTTAGCAATGCACTGATGTGACCCTGGCAGAACAAGACTATCACTAGCGACCCAGAACAAACGCGTCAAACGCATGAGAGAAGTCATAAAATACATCAAAGAGTTTTCTCTTCTGTTCAAAAATACGAAGTCCAAAGGAGGAAAATTGCGTGCCTCCAAGAGAGGTGGGTGTTTATCTCTCTCTAATCTTGGAAGTTTAACGTGTACAAAAAGCGCAGGGTCTCTTACGTAACGGAAGGAAATTTCATTCATTTTGTTCTTTGCAACAAGAGTTGCAAACAGTCATCTGCTTCCGCGCACACTTTTTTGCACATGACGCATAATGATTGTACACAACATGACTTTGTTCGTCACCTGCAGCAAAGGGAAAATTGAAGCGCGTCTTTCCTGTTCAGTGAGAAGTGAACCAGGTCTGCATCCAGTGAAGGGCTTCAGAAGTCAAATTTTCCAGCTCAGAACACCAAAAGCACGAAAATGTATGTGGCCCAGACACGAAGCATTCCAAAAATGAGTCACTCTAAATTTGAAATTTGTGTGAATATCAAATATTTCTGTTCTTTTGAAAAGGAAAAATCGATCATTTTGATAGACCACGCAACGAGGATGAATCTAAGAACGAATCAAAAATATCTTTCAAAGACTTTCAAGATAATATTGATGAAATTTTCAAAATGACACAAAAGGGTGATCACAGCAACACATCACTTTAATTGAATCCAGGTTTCTGCTTTCAACCATGCAACACACATACCGTCAGGGGATCCAATCGGGAAAGAAGGCTGACCCAAAGGACAACTCGAAAAGTGTGGGAGAGGTCGCAAAAACAAAAATTGTGGGGAAAGGAGAGCTGGTGTGGACCGAATTATTTTTCATCCTTGGTGTTTGTTTCGTGACCTTCACTTGCCAGGAAAATCACCCAAGGGAAAACAGGTTCTGGGGAATTCTGAACCTCCTTTCCCAGTTCCGTTTGACATTCAGGGAAACGAAGTGGTTCTGCAAACAAAACGAATCACACAAAATTTGAAATAAAAACTCTGTCCTTTCCTCCCACAGAAGTATCTCAAAATGCTGAGAATCAAAACTTCACTCGGGTTGTTCAAGCCAGCAAAAGAAATTCGATCTGAACAGAAATTCTGGTCCTGAAGGTTTGAGAAATCTACACTGGGCCCTCAGCCCTACAGACCCGTCAGAGATCGGGGCAGGTGAGCAAACTTAGGCAAATAGGCTTGCATCTGACCCTCGGGTGCTCAAAAATTGGGGGCGGGGATTTTTGGAGGGTCAAGTGATCAAGGCTCCAGCCTCCCCATCCCCCAAACCCGTTCATGCTCACACACACGCACACACGCACACACGCACACACACGCACGCACGCCTTGGCAGGTATCAGGTCCACAATAGATCTGGATATGGGTGTCGCTTGTTCAGTCGTCAAAGTCAAAGAGATTGTCTGGACCTGAAACTCTTTGTTTTTGCCCCCAATGTTTCCACAATCAAAAAACACATTTCTTCCCTCCCAAAAAGAATGAAGTTCGACAGTTGTAACCAAAACAACTGAGTGCAGATGGCAGAGTGTGGTTCAAAAGTCGTTCCCAGAACCAAGAACGACTTCAGATTCCAATTCCGGCCAATTTCAATGCATTTTCTTTCTCCATTGACGGTAACGGCCCCATGCTCTCAAAAATCCAGTTTTGTCAAAAAAGAAATGTTGCAGAATTCAACTTTTTCGTGGGCTTGTTTTGTTTGTTGTGTGCCTTTATTGATTGGTTGTCACGTGCATGGATCTGTCACTGTGCTGATCCTCAATCACTCACCCCTTTTCAAGACAGACAAGTGAATTTTTCTGACCCAGTAGGCATCTTATCGTGACTCATCAGACACTCACCAAATGACCAATCATAGGTCACTACAGGCAACCATGCTCTTCCAAGGGCACTTGCACACCCTTCGTTTCACCACACTGATGACAGGAAGAATTCTGTTTCAACTTGATGACGCCAAATTCTTTGCCTATTTTGGCTCCCATCCGAAGGATCCACCTGTGTTATGCACTGGCAAAAGCTGCAAGAGGAAGTGGCAATCGCCCCTATTTGGACTCCCAGGTCAGGTTGTCATCAAGGGCAACTAAATATTTCTCAGTGGCCATCACCACCCCACCCCGATATCTGCTCAGTGCAGAGTGGCGATTGACCTCTTGGCGACGCACCTGGGATCAAAGCTTTTGCTTGATGTTATTGCAAATATGAATTTTGTTGTATTTTCAATTCAACCTGCAGTGGCAGTTTGTGATGAATTGCTCGTCGTTTCCAATTCAATTCAAAGGAGAAGTCAGTGGAGAAGGGCAAGGGCTGAACCAGCTTGGTCATCGGCTGCAGAATGCTTGCTTGCATGCTGAGAAGAGCGCATGGGTCATTGACCCACAAGCACATTCCCACCTGGTCCGGTATGAACCTTCGACAGCCAACTGGGCAGAGGAGGGGTTGAACGAACGGAAGAGTGCAGAGATTCACCGAGCACTCAGAACACTTTGGTCATTGCTTGGACTTCTGTCGCAGGTTGAATGAGGATGAATTGTTTGGGGTTTTCAGAGAACCGCTTTCGAGTGGCAAAAAGGCAAGATTTTCTGCCCAAGGTGTCGATTCGTTGTGGGTCAATTCGTTTGCAGAAACAACTGACCGTTGATCTGTTCAAAACAAAACACGCTCGTCGCCAGTTGCACGTATGCCATGGAGTCAATGATTCCTTCATGCCAGGGCTTCTTGCACGGGCAGCTCGTTCATTTGCGAATGGTTGATTCAAATTTCAACCAATTTGATCGTTTTCCCTGGAAGCCACACGTCTTGTGTTCGACCACAGGATTCGGTCTCCGATTTGCTTTGATTCTCCTGAAGTTGTCCTCACGGTTTTGATGCCTTGCTGTGAGAATGGGCCCAACATTCTGTACATTTTTTAGACTTTCTGCCCTTTCATTTGGCACGAGTGAGAAAGAGCCATGGCCTGAACAAGTGATTCACCGTTGACTCAAACGTCTCTTGGATAAATCACCAACAAACGATATGTCTGCATGCAGGCAAGAGTGCACAGCTCGGCCTCAAATTCTGGTCCCTCCTTGTGCCTCCTTTCATGCACCTGTGTCAAAATGGAGGTTGAAGAATCTAGAGATTAAAAGACAACGATGAAGAGACATCAGTCCTTGTCCCCCAAAATCAGGTCTCACTGCCTGGTTTGTCCTGCACGCAACCTGTGAGCGAAAACAATTTTTGGACAGGATATGGCTTGTCGTCAACAACATGTTCGCTTGGTGTGAGAAAAGGCCTGCTCGAGATTGTCCCTTCTTTGGTCTTCGCCTTGTGAGGCTGCAGCTTGGCTTGGTGGTGGCTTCAGTGTTGGGCGGAGGTGCCAGATGGTCAACTGACAGAATGTTTTTCAAACACGCAACCAAACAATGGACAAGCAGGCAACCTGACCATAACTGCGCAGATCCTTGTGGTTCCGGTCTGTTGCTTGTTTCCAAAAAGGTTTGAACAGGCATTGGTTGGTTGAAAATGAGACAGGTATAGATCTAGAAGAAGGAGTCACTGCCAATCAATAGCAGACCTACATGTACATCACGACATTTTGTTGTGTGCTTTCTTGGATTGGAGTATACGTATTTTCCTCCGTGCAATAATTCATTGCAGAGATGAGATCTGAACCCGAAAACGGATGGACATCGCCTGAATCCAAAATGTCCAGGACTGGCACTGGAATTCTTGCTCGCCATGGCGCAACAGCCAGGGGAACTCAATTTCTAAACACAGACTGATCAGTCCAAATATGAACACAACATCAGGTGTGTTGTTGTTGGAACCAAAGTTTGACATTGTGATTGAATTTTTCAGCGTTGGAAATTCAACACATGTATCACAAGTCCCCATGCGGATGTAGCGCATTGGGAAATGCGGGTTTGGGTTTTCAATTGACGGACACCGCTTGATTGAGCACAAAGTATAAGCCGTGGTCATTTTGACCACAATAGGCAAGCGGCTTCCGCAGCCGACGGCGACATGAGGTCCTTTCAGTGCTGACCACAAGTTTAGTGGAGAATGTAAATTGTTTACGTACCTTCTTCCTCACTGACATGGCTGCCAAATGTATCCGAATGAGCACAATGCACGAACTGCTTGTTTGGTTTCAAACTGCCGAAGAAGGTGTCGTGAAATCCGTTCACCGAACCGCCACTGCTCAGAATTAGTTTGGAACCTTCTCTGTAGCAATGTGTGGTTTGGAGTGATCAATAATCAGGTACTGCAGTGTCCCTCCTAAACGAATGCACTTGACGGTGAATAGCACAGCTCACGCGCGATCCTTGTGTGCCTGAGGAATCAAGACTTCACAAGAATGAGATGCAGTTGCTCCCTCGCCATGTGCCTTGCTCCAAATCGAGGGCCTCAAGGTTCCGTGGTGACAGTTTTAAGTTAACCATTTTTCAAAAGGAACGAGACCTCATTTTGCTGTTAAATAGGACAGAAGAGATGTTCTCTGGTGTGTCAAGTCACCATCTACCACGCTTGGTATTTGCATTTTATGGCAGTGGTGGCAATTTAGTATGCTTGACTGACATTGGTAGTTTCTGCATCTCAACCTCCATTTTATGGAGAGGTTACATAAGGATAGGACTCTTTTAACCACTGAGCGTGCTTTGGTTGGGGACTATACGCGGAGCAGTTTTGCACCTGGTATCCTTCGCTGGGACTGAAGAACAGTTGCAGCCAATAAGCTTTTCGCTCTGAACGTCCAGTCGTTTCCTCGCACGTCCCAACTGCAACCCAAAGATGAAGCCAAGGAAAATTTGATTATTTGCCCAGACATGCAGAGAAAAACTAAAAAAAAAATGTTGGCATGCAATCTTATTTTCATGCCAACTCTTTTTCTGGCGAACAACGGTCACTACAACTGGACAGATGCTCTTGTCAAATCTTGCAGACCTTGTGCCTTGGGCCCAGGTGCTTCTCCCTTGACCCGTACGAATGATAATTTTGCACTCCTGGCGGCACAGTTTTTGTCTTTGTTTGCTTGAACAACGAAAGAATTTGTGTCAAGTGTTCATTTAATTGGAGTGCAATCTTCCAACGCAAATCAAGATTTCTTGATCGTTAAACTTGAGTTCATATATGGAGTGTGCATGGGAAAAAAGAAACAACTGGGGCACAGAACAATTGTATTCGACGCTGCAACTTCTCAGTTTCCACTGATTCGGTGCGGAAGACCGTCAACGGAATCAAATGACAACCCCCTCCCAATGTCTGTTCGACAAATCCGCCTGACTTGTCCGTCTTCTTTTGTCTTTTGCGTGCCTTTGACGTGTCGTACTCTTTGCGGGTTGGTGTCGCGACTGAGGACAAGCATTTCTTCACAAACGGACGAAATTTCATCGGACTGTTTTTTCTCACAAACTGACTGGTTTCAACGCCAATGAACAATTGAGGTTCACCGAGAGCAATTTTGGCCCAATCACGTCAGCGAAATGTCTTTTCCATCGCGGAATTGACAGTTCGCATTCGGTCTGGTGCATTTTGCACGCACGCAGGTTCCCAGTGGGGCAGGATGCACGGTGGAGAGGTTACCCTCTGCTCGAAACTGAAGGCGGAGTGTTCAATGTTCCGTCAATTCCAGGTTTTCACAAAATGTCATCTGGTCAAGGCTGAGATGAAAGGTGTGTTGAAACTGCACATAGCAGGAAGTTTACCACGGACACTTGCCTTCTCGTGCGCATCTCAGGGTCAAAATCGGTACGCTTTTGCTTGACCCTGGAGCAAGGAAAGGGCTTGTAATTCAAATGAAAATGACTTTGATTCGGAAAGAGAGTTCCAAGACGATGCAGGAATGTTTTAGTTTGTGGCAGAATTCCAGTGTTTGGGACTTGAAAGTTCACCAGATGACTCTTGTGATAGTGGTGGTGACTGTGAAGTCAACCAAAAGGCTGCATGTCGAGATAGGAAAGAGACAGGGAAAGTGACATTGTGTGTGTGCGTGTGTTATTTTGTGCGTGCTTGACATTTCTTTCTTACATTTCTTGCATGGACACCCCTGCAAGGAAAAATTGCAAGAAACCACATTGCTGTCATTCTCTACCACATCCAATTCTCTTCGAGAAGTGTGATTTATGAGGCAGGAGAAAAGGGAACAAAGAACAAGAAGCAGTGCATTGGATAACTACAAGAAGTGTCATTGGAAGCCCAGATTTCAAGAATGCAAACATTTTCACTGTGTTGGCCAAGAACACACCAGAGACATTGCGCTTGAGTCTTGTATGTTGAGACATCGCGCTTGAGTCTTGTATGTCTCTTGGTTGCTGAGGTGTCCAACAGAATATTTCAAATGTATTTACATTACAACAGGTGGTTGCTACATCACCATTTGTACAGTTTTGGAAAGTAGGCTCAAAGACAAGTGCTTGATGTGAACAGAAACAAAGCAACAAACTGCTGTTGGACCAATTTTAATGATTTAATGAGCCCATCTGATCAAACTATGAGCTGCAGGTGGCAAGAGGGTTGAACACTGTTTTGGGAACAAAGTACTCCACTTTGGGTTGGGTCCAGACCCTCAGGGCATGGTCCCACAACCAAATACTCCGGGCCTGCGGCCCATTGTGTTTGGGTGGGCCCCTGTCCTTTCGGTCTGACTTGACCCAAACCCAAGGTGGAGTACTTTGTTTCTGGAAAAAATTTGATGGCAGGTATTTGCCCTCACATGTCTCCAAAGTATTTTATGTTCAGGAAGAATTCTTGATCATTTCCTGTGCTAAAAGCCCAAAAAATAGAACTGATTTGGGTTGCTCTGATTTGGGTTGCTCTGATTTGGGTTGCTTTGGTTTGGGTTACTTTTTTTTTATCAAAATTCTAACTTTTTTCACTCAACATTCACAACTTGGGAACTCATTTAGCACACACCCAAATGGAACAAATTTGACCAAATAGA
>JAAUXT010105966.1_pt1 | contig 27877 bp, 29 predicted proteins | sample 7278171 | NCBI WGS metagenome assembly JAAUXT01 (sample SAMN14350112, study PRJNA611818) | marine sediment metagenome | isolation source: surface marine sediment (1.8m) | place: French Polynesia: Moorea | collected 2018-08
ATTTAATATAAGGAAGGACTATTTACTTGTTCAAAATGCTTGTGAACCTGTGCTGTTTTTGGACTGTGAGCCAAGTTTGGGGTTTGAGGTTTGAAGTTTGAAATCCAAACGTCAAACATCAAAGGTGACGTTTGCCGCCAACGTCGTGTTTAAACTCTCTAATGGGCGAGTTTTACTCCCTGATGTGAACGTGCAAATGCTTGAAATGAGCCCAATCGTACAGGGAAGACTCTGTCGTGTCTTGTACTCGTACGAGCAACACCAAGGCAACGGAATCTGACAACAAGCAACTGAAGGAGCACAGAATAGATGTTTCGATTTTCTGCATTGTCTGCCATCGTTTGTTACTGCGTTTTAAATTCCTGACATGAGACATCTTGCAAATTGACTCTTGTTTCGGCAGAATGGGAACAACTTTGTTTTACGTGGACGCGCATTCATTTATTCTCCAGGAGCGACGTGGTCGATCAAGACGAAACGACCTTCCTTTTCCCAGGGATTTCTCAACGCAGAATCCTGCTGCCATGGGGAACAGACGAATTCTGAAGAACATTTCCTTGCAGCAAGTGGAAGACGTCGTACACGAGAACTCTTCAACAAAACACGTATGTTGTACGAACAATCTTCAAAGAGAACAGAAAGGCAGCTGCAAAGAAGAGGTCTGATATCATTATCTTTGCAGGTGCTGTCGTGGTGCAGTTGTGCTCAACTGTCTACATTTTTCATTGTCTCGCGCAGACCAACTCCCGATGGAACAATTCTCACATTCTAATTCATTTCCCCAGGGGATGAGTGCGTTCTCATTTCTCCAAAGCTGATTTGTCCACAGAGGCGGTTTTTGCAGATCCAGTACATACTTTTATCTGAGAGAATTTTCAGTTGCATGCATGACAAATGACAGGCATATGAACTTTTCCCTGTCCCGTCGTCCAGTTTTTGGCACAAGATCGCAGACGGTCAGCCTTCTGTTTGGCGCTGACACCGCTGGATCAATCAGCAGCACTCCCAACAAAATTACAGATAAACGAATATTCTCATCAGCAGAAGAAGTAAACAATGATTGGAATTTGTCAAGCAGATCTAATAACCCAAATGAACTCCTAGCTTTCCTCAGAATGATCGTTGAGAACTCTGAAGTGTTTACTCTCTCAAATTTCACAAAGTAAAACTTCTCCAGTGCCATTTTTAGCAGACACCAGAGTCATCCTTAATTCCACACACAAAAAAGTGGAAGATTACAATGGTTTTGGCTTGTTGCACCAAAATGCAGTCTGTGCAAAAACGTACGTGCTGTCAGGCATCCAAAGACATGCCAAAGGTAAATCTTGGAATGTCACAAAGAAATTCACTGCTGCTGTGTCATTGCCTGTGGCAATACCCAGAGTTCATTCAGCTTTCGTCTAAGAAGACGAAATGTGCGTGTCAGGCACAGGTGACTGTTGAGGAAGAAAATGGAAGTGGTGTCTGCCAAGAACCTCAAGGTTCTGTTCGTTGGAGACGACGCCTATCTGCGAGCAATGCTCATGTCACACAACACCCGAACAGGAACAAAATTCTTCGCTTGCCTCGTATTTGGAGCTGCTATACCGACATGTTACAATGTGCAAAGCTGAGCGGAAGTTTGTGACATTTCACTTGAGCTGCGTATGCTCTCGTTGTTTCGTGTTGACATGAGTCGCGGAGAGCTGCCAACTCTGACACTGGAGGACAAGGTTATTGAACGCTGTACGAAAGACGAGTACTCACTATTTGGGTCGAGATTGCGCACGCACCTTGTCACGCATGTTCGCTGAGTTGAAGTGAACCACATACCAGTGCTCTGCATGTGTCGTGCGAAAATCTCGTTCATCAAAGGCTGATCTCTGATCTGAACCGATCAACGTCGCACCAAGTCCAGAGCCTCGTCATTTAACAAGTGATCAAGAATTTTTCCTCTTCACAGCCTTGAGCACTGAAAACCTGAGGGAGGGGCCCAGGGAGTGCACGTTGTCTTCATTCGTGCAAAACCCAATTTCGTGTTGGATGAATGCATGTGCGAGTCTCTCATTGAGATCACTGCAAATGTGGACGGGTCTTCACACATCAAGGCGCACACACGAGCATCCAGAGTCCGGGCCGAGGATGTGTTTCATCTGTGCATCAAAACTCATCAGAAGTGGTTGCTGATTATTCACTCGTGCGGCAGAGCCGGTTAAGGCTATGAAAGCTCCCGGGAAATGAAATGATTAGTCGACTTGATTGCTCCAACAAGTTCTCTAAGCTGCCTGGCTTATTGTCGGAATAATTTCACAGCATCAAGGATTCCTCAATTCCGTGTCAGTGGGGAGTCGTCAAATGAGAAGGTCTCAAATGAAGACGGACACCAGGGATCAACTCAACATCATCACATAGATGATGACTTTTGGTGCATTTCATTCAGACATAAACACAACATCAATTCAAAAAAAATCTCTCAGCTTTGAACACACTTTTCTCCACAAGGCACAAGAACAGGACTTTTTCTCACAGCAGGTCGATGTGTTTCACCACGCATGCAGCGGAAGGATTTCTTGCCTGAAGAAACCTGGGAAGCAGACCTTTCAAAGTCTCCTGGTTCACAGATTGCTGCTGGACGGAACTGGTGGACGGAGTGGATTGGACGCAGGAAGTTCTTCGGCTCGAAGGGAAGCTGAAAGGCAGCTGCAAAACTTCTCAAAGACTGATGGTTTCCGGAACCATGAAAAACCTGGGTGTCTTGAAAATGCGACAGCTCACATTTCAAAGAGTGTCTTTGTCATAAACCTCGCAAAACAAGCTCGGTGTCCATATCCCTATCAAGAAAGAGCTGGTACTTACCAAGCTCAGATTGTCAGTGCCGACTGCTGTCTGAAATCCTTCCTCGCTTCCTTGTCCGACAACTTACTCAACAGCGTAAAAACTCATTCTGTGTCGCTGATACTTTCAATGTTTCTTGCATGGCAGACTCCAAACAAAGCCCCCATGTGAAACTCTGAATGATCAGTTTCACTTGAGCTCAGACGACCAGTTTATCCCTCAGGTGCAAACGTTTGTCTCGTCTGACGAGCAATTCCAAAACGTGCAACACGAGCCAGCAGGACCGGTTGGATGTTGCTTGGGTGTCAGAGCTTCGGGAACTGCAACTGACAGCCCTGATTTCACACGTAGGCTCCTTCTAGCAGTTCGCAGAGACACAGAGAGGTGCAGAGAATCGATTCCGACAACAACGTGTTTTTGTTGTCTTTGGCCCGAACTCACTTGCAGGCCTGCAAGGGAGTTACCGCTTCCACATTTACCAATTGATATCTCTGATTGCTGTTGTTCAATGGAATTGGTGCAAGTGCAATTTCCTTGATGTTCTGTAAAACAGATGTTCGATTTTAATCCAGGAAAAAGGCTTCGCTACGGTGTTTCACAGAACGTAAGAAAACTCCACAGGTGCTCAATCCAGGGAACGTGGTTTCTCTCGTCCAGGTTCGTTCCCATTCACCAAAGCCACAGATCCCGATCCGAGCTCGAGCCAGGATTTCTTCCGTGATTCCAGCAGCTCAGGCGGATGACAGAGAAGCAACTATTGAGTGTATCACAGTGTGACAGGCACAATCAAACAGTCCAGCAACCAAACCAATCCACGGGAACAGTTGAAGTCGTCCACGATTGTACTCAAGTTGGTGCATTCACTGTTACTTCCACAAGGAACATCACACACCCACACCTGCCTTGTGCTCTTCCTGGTGCATCTCAGAATCGATGGCAGGCACTGTGAGGAAACGGAATCTTGTATCACTGTCGCAAGGCTCCTGTTTGCGCAGTCAATGAAAATGCAGCTTTCCGTGGCAGAAATATGCTCTCAGCAAACACGTTTTCGTCCCACCGGGGCTTTTATCCAACACCGCAACCGTTCGCCATCATCTCTGTACGTTGACCAACAGCAAGTTCTCGAAATTATTTGGCGCTTACAGCCAAGTTCACGGCAGGAATCGTTCACGTTCTCCTGCGGGATGGAGTTTGGTTCACACCAGAACACTTTGGTGGGATTTCGTCTCAATGCTTCTGTTCTGAAGAATCCATTCAACGTGTCCCTGTGGACAAGGCAAACGACAATTCAAAGCTGTGAGGTCGATACTTCACGACAAACAATCCACTTTGCTTTGCATAGGAGTTCCTGACCAAAACTTCTGCTGAATCTTTGAACCAGCGTTACTGCCCATTTTGTTCTCATTGTGAGAACCATCACCGGGGCGCCAAGTGAGAACGAGCCGAGTGAGTCTAATCAGCTAAATTAAGCTGATGAGCGCTGCTTGAATGCGAGTATTTACTGCACCCCGAGACCCGCACGTCGCCAGGGATCGTAAACATGGAAGGCGCGCTGTTGAAGGCGCCGTGATCGTCATCACAGCGCTAAACTGCGCCGAGACTCGGCTGTAGCAGCGACGCGAACTGTTCAGCGAAGTCTCTTGGGTTTCGGGTTGTGAATGCTGAGCGTCGGTCAAGTCTTTCATGGGTCCAGTTGTAACTCCAAAAAGAATGAGATTTCCACTGGATCCAGAATGTGACAGGGGAGACTGACCTGGTCCAACCCTCAGACCGACTTATAAATTTAACAGGCAAAGGGTTTTGCTTCGAACATCTGGCACAGAATTGGGGGTTTTTGTTGGAGAGTTGGGGATGGGACGCGCCCGGGGAACCCCTGGATATGCTGGGGGAGAAACTTCAATATCTTTCCAAACAATGCAGTGTTGGCTCAGTACCGAAACATCCCGATTTCAGTTTCACCCAGAAGCTTTCATTTCAAATGAATCTTTCCAACGTTTTGAGTTGCAATGAAAATTTTTAAGTGACAAAGACAACGAGCGAGTTTCCGTGTTAAGCGAAGGGGATGAAGTGTGAGGCTCGGAATGTGTATTGATTGGACCCGGAGGAGAAATCAACCCAGCACCGCGCTCTGAGAGAGTCCCGCTTCCCGAGATACTCCTCACTGTCAGCGAGGCTCCGACTGCATCTGACACATCCTGATGTCACCGTGCATGTGGTTGGACAAAAGGACAAGCCATCGCCCCTGACTTGCACAAGCTTACACGAAAAACCTGGCAAAAGAAACCTGAACAAACAGTCAATTCCACACTGGAGAACAACAAATCGCAAGAAAGGAAAGGAAGGGAGCAGCTTCACACGTCAGAACCATTTCTACCTATTGTGTGCAGGAAACGAGATGTGCATCAATCTCACGCCTCTCGCTTTACAAGGACCAGTTCGCACTTCTTCCTCCCTAACTGCAGGTCCCAAAGGCCCTGAACAAGAATCACTCAACCAATTCGTTTCCATCACTGTAACTGGCGCAGTGCGCCTCGCGGCGACTCCGCCAGGACCAACAAACACACGTTCAGCGCCGTATGTTTTCATTCCGCTGCAAATCCGATTGCTGAATCTTCACGTCCAGAAACAACGCTGCGGCTGCAACACAAACAACCTGCAGTCAAAGTTTTGCTTCCGATCGGGAAATACAGACTCAGCAACACAAGAAAGTGTCTCTGAAATCAAGAACAAAGATCACCAATATGACAGCCGTTTTGGCTGACAATTTTCTCAAGAAAACTTCATTGAGGTTCCTCTTGAACAAATGAAATGGCAGCCCAAACTCTTCAATCTTCAGTGCGGAAATGACTACAATTTTTAGAATTAACAATTTCATTGGGACTGTCAGCAACGGGCGTGGGTAGGGTGCGGAGTGGTTGTGTTTTGCTCACACTTGATCAGTCCGCTTTGCCCGTGTTTGTGTTTGCGGCTCGGCTCGTCAGATCATCTGTGGATTTTCTCGCTGCGCGCTCATCCATCTCGGGCTGCCGAGCGGAGGTGTGACCCGCGCCCGCGACAACCGCGCCAATTATCGGAACGTGTGCGCCGCATGTTGATTCCGCAGACCGCGGATCCGCACTCGGTGCGCGAGATGTCGTCCGGCGATTGGAGGTGAGCCGTCAGACACAGGACACAACTTTCACCAAGTAAATGTGAAAACCCGTTCAAGACCTACGTGTATCGTTTTCTGAAATGCGGTGCGCAACATCAGAAAAGAACTCGTTGAACTTCTGGAGAAAATAGAGGTGCTTAATTCGGAGTGTCGCTTGTGTGGGCGGGAAGCGACATCAAAAGCGACGAAGTCATTAGACGCAGAACGCCAACAGAAATCACAAACAGCCGCCGCTGCTTCGAACCGATGTTCTTCGAGTGCTCTGCGTGTGGATGGATAGTTGTGAGGTGATCCAGGGACAAACCAGAAGCTGACGGAGGACGTGAATGTTCGTATGAGTTGTAATAATCTACACACACGCAAGCACGAACCCCACTGAAAGGTTGAGTACTGACATCCGTGAACAGCGAGAGGAAAAGTGCTGGCCTGTCTGGTCTGAAACCTATTTGGGTGTCTGGACTTTCTGTTGTTGCTGTTTTCGTGTCCCAATGATGCTTTTCAAGATTGCTGCGCTCATCGCATGATTTCCACTTATTCGGCGGGGGTCGCCTTCCCCTCCAAACCTGTAATCGCCCAAAAAGTGCGTCAAACTCCTCAAAGACTGACACCATGGCAGCCAGAGTGGGCAGATCCACACGAAGTTCCAACATGTCCTGTGCATGGGACGCACTTTGGCAGATGTCCGCACGAACATCTGATGTTCACACGATCGTCAACAACCTCGAAAGTGCACAGATGGACGTGTGTCAAAACTTACAAGTTTCTTATCACTGTTTCCTTCTGACAACCTTTTCACAAAGGACCTGAAATCCAATTTTCACAGCGCAGACAATCGTTTGAGCCAAAGGGCCTGAGAAAATCCATTGATTGAAAAAGTCTTTATTTTCTTGGCAGCAGTTTTGAAAGCTTCTGAAATGAAGCATCGTTATCGTCCCAGAAATTTCCTTTTCTTCGTCAAAGGATTTTTGTGTCAATTTGCGGGGGATTCATTGCTTCTAAACTGAAAATAAGAAAATATCAGCTGCACTCACAGGAGTAGAAAGTGAGACTGTCGTGCAAGGCTCCATACAATTGCAGGGGCACATTTGTACGCAATTTTGCCTGAAGGCAGATGAAGTTCCTAGGTAAATAACCTTGTGCCATTGTGTACGCTTCAATGTTCTTCTTTCAAGCGTGCAAAACTAAAATTTGGCAACATAGAGACAGAGAGCATCCACGTATGAGGCCATGGAATTTCTAGATTGGTGCGTCATGTCCATGAGATTTTTGCTGTGCAGAATGACCAATTCTGGGTCACCAGCTTCTATCTGCATCACTGTCATTGCTGAATTGGCTCTGCAATTGGGTCCGTGACCCTTTGATCGTGCCGAGCTCAGCGCTGGTTACAGAACGCGAGGCTGAATATGGCAAGCTGCAGCAGTCCGTTGTATGGTTCTTGACGTGAAAACAAGGAAAAATTCCAACAAATATTTCCCATCGAGATGTGACTTTGATGAACTTTTGAGGGTTTCATAAAAGGCCAGACAGACAAGAAGAGACTTCAAGCACTTGTGCGCTTGCGGGCGATCCGTCTCGCAGGACGGGAGGAGGACTGAACCTGAGGACGTGAGGACGGCACGAGTGACGCGCGGACGAAGCCGGGTCAGCTTATCAATCTGCGGAGTTCACAGATCCAATTAACCCGCCCGACCAGCGCCACCTCCAGCGCCGCGCCGAGTCGTAAATATCACGCCGCTCTGTAGCCACGCGGTGGCGTCTCCGTCACCCAGCGCTCACAACCCACCTGTCCAGCTCCGCACGAAGGCGGTTCACTGCTTTTGGCTAGATTTGTCCAAAAATTGCACATTCAGGTGAAAACCACACAAAGGTGAGGGTCTGGTGAGGAGAATGTGGTCCTGAGTTAGGAAGACGGTATCCTGACATCTGCCCAACATATCACACACACACACACTTTTTGGATCCATCCGCACTGTTTATCCTCGACGACGATCGTTGTGGATGTGGAAGCCGAAAGAAACCCTGACAAATTTGTTGGTGTTTGGCCTCAAGCGAAGAACACATCTCTTCGCAATCGTCCTTCAGTCTTTGCCGCAAGGCACAAAAGTTCAGACATCTGATGCTGTCCCTTCGACCAACTGTCAAACTTTTGTGCCGAAGGTGAAGAGAAATTGAAGCCCGAGTGTGGATATTGCTCTTTTCTTCGGCATTGGGAACAGGAATGGACCGAGAATAGGACCATCTGTTTGCTGTGCTCGAGATATGGACTCGTCCCGCCCCGGGCCGCCGGACACGATCAATGCGCACTGTCAGGGCCGGCGCAACCGACGTGGTCTCACTGTCTTCAGACTTGCGCCAACCCACCTCTCACTTGGACAAGAGAACAGGGCACCTGCCATTGACATCCAGAGATTACTGGATGCCAAGACAAGACTGTGTTCTTTCACGGCCTAAGAGGTTCTGCGATTTCTCTTCGTGCAAATGAGGGGGTTCACAGTCATGGATTTTCAAATAATATTGCAGCACCTGTCTGGAATTTGGTATGACGAACGCCAACGCTTCACAGCTGAGACAGAACTTCAGACGACTTTGTACCAGTGTGTGTCCAGGCTACATTGCACGGTTTCCTTTCTGACCAGCAATTGGCATTTCTGCATCAGAAAAAGCTGATCTCCTCAGGCTCCCCAGGACACCACACAACGATATCTCATCTTCGATTCTCTACCTCAACGGATATTCAGGTGCGGGCAGTCTGGATCACAGAAGTACCCCCCCACCCCCAAAGGATCTGTTCTGTTTCCCCACTGGGCAATTTCATTCAACTTTTGGGATGGGCTGCAAGGTCCAAAACAACTGATTATTTGGTCAGTCCGTGGGAGTTCTTCATTCTCTCCTGTCCAACTAAAGAAAGAAGAGAACATGATCTTCGGAGCCTGGTCGAACAGAAGCGCGTCTCGCGGTGCGGAATGTCGAGGATCGATGCTTCTTTCAGCCCTAATGGACCCGGATCAGAGTGAAGCGTCGCTGCCCTTCTCTCCGCGCGTCGCGCAGCGTCCATTTCCGCGTGAATAGCCCCTCCTCCGCTTCCCTCCTCTCCACTCACTTCACACTTCACAGCATTTTGTCTGCTTCACTCTCCCAGAGACGTGTCTCTCGCCGTCCACAAGCCGCAGAAGTTTCTCCAAGGTGACACCGCATGCCTTCGGTTGAGAACTGCTGCAATCCACAAGCTCCTTCTAAAACTTTTCAACATGGTGTCAACAGATAGATTTAGATCTCCGGAAACTGACAGTTGATCTGAACAACAGTTGAGCGTTCTTGTGTCAGTGAAAAAAACACCAAGGCAGGCACCAAATATGCATCAATGAGCGAGAAGCGCAAACCAAACTGGGCAAACAAGCAAGCAGTATCCTTTTTCTTCCAGACATCTAAATTTAAAGAGCAAGAATGAGCGCATTGCAAAGCCATGGCAGAGGGTCACGTTGACGGAAGATCTCAACCGCGGTGACAGTCTCTGCCATGGAACAAACGATCCCTTCCAGTGGAGTCACAAGGTTGAACGCCTTGCTCTGCGGAATCACACCAAAGGGAAAAATAACTTGGCTCTGGCTCGCGGTCTGCAAAGCATCTGAATCTGTCTAACTCTGCGTGCGCACTTCGCGCAGAACTTTGCAAAGAAAACGGAGCGATGCTCGCTGCAAGTTTAACTGTCACTTCTTTGAAGGCGGCGTGATGTTCCCCAATTCCTGACAGCAGTGACACTGGACATGTCCATTTAACTCCAAACCTTGCGCGCCAATTACGTTGGTTGGTGACAGGTGGTGAGTTGTGTGTCGGGCAAGTGGCTGCGGCGGGGATGCGCCGACAGAATGAGGGTGATGAGGCCAATTGTGGCGGTTCGTGGCCCATCGCTGCAGGATTAACTGTCATCACGCGTTGAAAAACGTCCAGCCCTGTCAGCACCTGCAGCGCAGGCAACGACCACTTGTACAGCCCCTGGCAACTCACTGAAAGGACGGCTTTCTGTCAGGTCGTGAATTTCACGGTCCTTCAAGATTGGTTCAAACCCTTCAAAACCACGGTGCTTTATCTGTTGTGTTGTGGAGGCAGAGTCTGGCCATAATTCAGCATTCAATGCGTTTTCCTGTTTTTTCGGCTGCTGCATCAGAAAGGAGAGTGGTCTGCGACCACAGACGATTTCCGACTGTTCACGCCTTTGTTGACAATGGTGAAAGTCGGCGTGAGAGTTCGAGAGAAATTCTGACAACACTCCCTTGCGTCCTGAGATGTTTTCCAAAAGTGATGCAATTTCTGCAGGAAACTGTAAACCACAGAAGCAGGGGACATTACAGGGACCGTGGGTCGAGCCAGGCTTCTCCGGTGAATCAGCTGCTGTCAAACATCGACGTGGCGCTAACAACCCACAAATTACCTCGCTGCAAAATCAACATTCCGTCTCCCCGAGAAACGACGCTCTCAACACTCGTCATCCAAGGGTCGCGACTCCTACTTGAGAAAGGAATATTTTCCCCGAGGCATCCTTGGGAAGTTTTGAAGGTGGCTTGTTTGATCACGATGCCTTCGTCAATTTGTGAATCACTCACATCATGCCGGAAGTGCTTGGTTCACGCCAGATCTCACTCTTTGTGTCGTGTTGTGCCGTTCACTCTTAAGTTCAACATCAGACGAGCTTGTCAAGTGATCACGTTGGAAAGGCTTCACTTCATCACGCCAAGGCGTGAGGAGTGCGTTACGCACCTGGTGCGATGTCGTCGATGCGCGGCGCGAAGCCCTCGTCGCTGCCGCCCATGACGGAGAAGCCGAAGAGCGCCTCGCCGCCTCGCAGCCGCAGCGTCACACCCACCTGCTGCTCCCCGCCGCGCTGCAACGGACAATACGCTTCGAGGTGCAAGGAACAAACAAAAGAGAGACCCAGGAGACAATCCTTTGGATTTCCAACCCTAGGGATTTCGGTTACCAAACCCCCGTGAGGTCTGACATTGAAGCTCTTGATGCGATCAAAAGGATCTGCTGATTTTTTTTTCTCCGCAAACTGTAGTTTTCCGGAAACGTGCAAGGAACACACGTACCACACACACACACACACACACACACACACACACACACACACACACACCACACCACACCACACCGAATGGGCGGCAAGAAAGGACCGTTGGGTTTTGGTGTGCACCAGTTACTCCGGCAGAAGCAGGAATTCTTGATTGCAATGTTGAATCTGACAAAAATCTAGTTCGTCCCCTTGGGTTCTCTTCGGACCGAATATCGTTGTGTGCTTGCAACTCGTGGCAGTTCAAGTTGACAAGCTTGATACCAGGCAATGGACGCACTGAAGGTCTCCAAGCAAGCATATGCACTGACCGTGAAAATGATTTTCTTCATCGTGTCGCTGAGAGTCTTGTATCTGAAGCCGGGAACATTAGAAGCTTCAGGGGAGAGGCGACCTGCCGGGTGTCCCGCACAGCCGCTTCTGTGAGCAGAAAGAATCACTCTGAAAACTTTTCAACATCATCAACATTGTTGGAGGGAATCTGCAGAGCCAACGAAACTTAAATGTAGGTCCTTTGCGCGTGGCTGGAAGAAGTTTTTCGAACTCCAATTGTTGCACAACGGACGTGTCGACGTGTGTTTTAATACTTGTAAGTGCGCTATCCAGCAACATCCAAACATCCATAGCATTGTTCATCCTCATCATCGCCAACAACAACAACAACAACAACAACAACAACAACAACAACAACAACAACAACAACAAAGCTGTTGTTGCACGCGATGCGTACTCGATGTGGTCAGACGTCCCTGTGAGTGGCGACAGCTGCAAGTTGGGAGTTTCGGCGCAGCTGGAGCCGGCACGGGCCTGCAGATACTCGTAGACATTCTGGATGCCTTGCACCTGCAGACACGTGAACACATGAAAATATAAAGAATCAAGATCGAGATTTTCGACCCCAAAAGAAATGTAACCCGAAGCGAGCGAGCGCAGCAGTCATGAATGCGACGCACTCCAGAAGGACCACATGACTTCTTGGTTCACAGAGGGAAAATTTTGTCAAGCGCGCATTGAGGGGAATAGATGACCCAGCTACTCACCAAATCACGAAAACTGTGCTTTCTCCGCTTTGATGGCATGAACAAAGTGTCGCACTGTCAGCAACATAACAGCACAGATTCTCTTCCGGTGGTTATGGTGTCCAGCGAGTTTCTTTCCTAATTTCGGAGAAAATCGAGCATTGATGGTGTGTGTCTGAAGTTGTGCGTGACAGACGTTTTGTCAATGCTTTCGGAGTTCAAGAGAGATGCGTGCGCAATTGTTATGATGCAAGGTGAGCATGTTGTGCACTCAAATTTTCTGCTGTCATCACACGTACTGGTCCATGATTGCTTGCTCTTTTCTTAATTGTGCCCAATTATATTTTCAGACAACCTGTTTCTCTGCGCAAACGGCGCGGAGTCCCATTTTGTATATCTAACCGGCGTGTGCTCGGCAGTCAGCGCTCGAACACATGAACAGTACATAACATAATTTTCAAACTTCAGAAATGCAATACGCAGAAAAGAACAAGGCATCTATCTACAGCAACAAAATGAGACAAGGGAGGGAGGAGAAGATTTAAAATTGGCCAATTTGACATCACTGCGCAAAATTGGGGGGGGGGGCACAAGAATTTTTCCAATGAAAATTGAGATTTCTCGCTGTGGCTGAACATTGGGCCATGGATCCGCGCCAGACTGTCCAAAGTCAAACAGAAGTGCTCAGGAGAACCAGTTCAGGACGAATGAGTTTTGTGATTATTTTTCACTGTGGTCTTTTTCGTCCACGCAGGTTCACCCAACCCATCATTTGAACGTCTGAAGCTTTCGCGCCAAATTCCGATTCGCCAGATCCGCAAAACGCACCCGACGCAGGATTTTGTGACGTCAAAATTTCGGACAAAACGAAACTGCGTCGTCTGCTAGAAGTAGAAAAGGTCCTGCTGCGGTTTGCGGGATCACCTCAAAAGACGTGCAGTGCTCAAAAAATTTCAAAATTATGATGTCATAGCAATACAAGAAACACACTGGTCTCCTGATTTAGAATATGTATTAAAAAATTGTTGGTCAGGGAAGCTCCTGTCAGCTCATGGCAGCTCCCAATCAAGGGGAGTGGCACTGCTGTTTCATGGCAGATTTCCTGGTCAGGTAACAGGGTCAATTCAGGATCCTGAAGGAAGATTTCTTATGGTACACACCTCTATCCAATCTAGGAAAATTACTTTTGTCAATATTTATGCACCTAATCAGGATGACCCAACATTCTTTGAGAAAATCCAAAATTTATTACAAAGCTACCCTAATGAGGAATTTATTTTGTTAGGGGATTTTAATACTCACCTACATCCAAAGTTAGATAAACAAGGAGGCAATGCAAACTCCAAACCTAAAAGTAGACAAATTATTCAAAATCTCATGGAAACTTTGGATTTAGTAGACATATGGAGAAATCTCAACAATGAGAAAAAAACTTTCACTCATTACAAATTTCATCCCAGGAAAATATTTATCAGGATAGACTATATCTTATTATCAGGCAATTTATCTAATTTTGTTACTCAAACTAAAATCATCCCAGGCTTCAAATCTGATCATTCTGCTGTTTGTGTTTCTTTGGATCTTAAAATTTGTCAAATTGGTGCACTTTACTGGAGATTCCCTATTAGACTTTTAAACCATGAAAATTATCTAAAAACAATTTTGGAAGCCATACCCACAATTTTTCAAGAAAGTAAAGAAGCCCAATTGTCACCTACCATGGAGTGGGATTTCTTGAAATACAAGCTAAGAATCTTTACTCAACATTATCAGCACCAAATGAAAGCAGAAATACAAAATAAAATAGAAAATATGGAAAATAATATTTTTCACTATTTCCAACAACTCAACAAAGGAGAAGAGGTTCAACAAGAATTTAAGATAGCTACACTGGAATTAGAAAATTTTTATGATATTTTAGCCAAAGAAAAAATGGAAAGCAACAAATTAAAATACTATGAAAATTTTGAAAAGTGCAACAAATTTTTCTTCAACCTTGCTCAACCCAAATTTGTGGACAATACTATGTACAATTTATATTTAGATGAAACCACTTCAGTCAACAATCCTCAAGATATATTAAAAGCTACTAGAAATTTTTGGAAAAACATTTTGACTGACTACTCTCCAAGGACTTCACCCATGCAAAATAAATTTTTTGACACACTTCAAACTCCTATCACTCAACTCACTCAGCAACAACAGCAAAAAATTAGTCAAAATATTTATTGGGAAGAAACTGAAAGTATTTTAAAAGATATGAAAAAAGGATCTGCACCAGGCATGGATGGGTTCCCCATTGAATTTTGGCAATTTTTATTACCACACCTAAAAGAGAAATGGTTTAATCTACTCACTTACATGTTTCAACAGAATACTTCTCCAAAATCATTCAAACAAGGTGTTATTTCATTAATACCTAAGAGAGGCAAAAATATTAAGTTCATTGAAAACTGGAGACCAATCACACTGCTCAATGCAGATTACAAATTAATTGCCAGGACCTGGGCAAAAAGAATACAAGAAATTTTACCAAGTATCATTCAAGCAGATCAAAGAGGTTTTGTTAAGGGCAGATTTATTGGGGAAAATATTATGGATTCTATCACAATTTTGCATGAATTAGAAAATTTATCTGATAAAGCTGTGTGCATTGCATTAGATCTCTATAAAGCTTTTAATACAGTCAAATGGAACTACATGTTCAAGGTACTAGACCATTACAAATTTCCAAATATTGTTATTAAATGGATGAAGATCTTCTACTCTCATGTGGAATTGAGAACATCTAATGGCTTGTTACTAAGTGAGGTTTTTTTACCCCAGTAGGGGGGTACACCAAGGGTGTCCATTAAGTCCTTCACTTTTTGTACTCACTATTGAACTCATGGCATCTCACATTAGAAATAATGCCAACATTATTGGAATCACAATTTTTGAAGAAACCAAAAAAATCACACTTTTTGCTGATGATACCATCTTATTCTCTAAACATGATAGAAATTCATTGGAAGAGATTTTTCAAACATTAAAAGAATTTGGTCAATTATCAGGATACACACTAAATTATTCCAAAACTCAATTAATTCCTTTAGGAGCTTTAAGAACCTCTCCTGGAAAAATTACAGTAACAGATTTAGAATGGTATATGGAAGGCAAATTTGAATCTTTAGGAATTGATTTAACCATCCAGTCTAAAAATATAATCAAGGAAAATTATCCAAAGTTATTACCTAAAATTAAAAATACATTAGCCTATTGGACCTCTAAGGGGCTCTCTCTCTTTGGGAAAAGTTTGGTTGTTAAGTCATTGGCCTTATCAAGATTAGTGTACAAAAGCTCAATGCTTCTTTCCCCACCTCAAAAATTTTACCAGGAACTAGACCATATTATTTATCAATTTTTATGGGATTGTAAAAAAGACAAAATTAAAAGAACCACTCTACAAACTCCTATTAGTCAAGGAGGTATGAAAATGCTCAACCCCAGAATGCATCATAAATGTTTGAAAATGGCATGGTTAGCCAGAATGTTTCATTCCCAAGGTTTTTGGAATAAGGTACTTCAAAAGCAATTTAAACATCCTTTAAAACAATTGCTACAAGGTAATTTACCTTACTCCTTAATGAAAACCTTTATCCCTGCTACAATACTTCCCTTTTGGAAAGAATGTTTAAAAGCATGGTGTCAACTAAATTACATCTCCCAACCCCATCTTTTACAAGTTTTGGAAATCTACAACCAGCCACTATGGTACAATGCTAATATTATTTTCAATCACTTAATCATGACAAATGAAAAATTGATCAAAAAAGGAGTAACTCAAATCAGACATTTATTAAGAAACAAAAACCAATTTTACACACACCAGGAATTTACTTGCAAATATCCTAACACTATCAATTCAGTTGCATACAAAGTACTGCTAGAGTCCATCCCAAAAAATTGGAAACAAAAAATTCAGGAGAGCCAATTATCCCATCTCCCACCCCAAAAATTCTTAATAGACCAAATCATTCAAAAACCCCAACATGTGGCCAGAAAACTTTATGCAATATGGCAAAACAAAAACTTTAATCAACAGGAAAAATTGACAGTAAAATGGTCAAGGGACATTTCCTTTCAAGCTGATAATATTATTTTGGATGCTTTCACCTCAACAAAATTTTTATTACCAGCAAAAATGAAAACATTTAATTTAAAATTTTTGCACAGAATTCTACCAACAAATGTTTACTTACATACTATTCAAATTTCTGAAACTTCACAATGCCAATTTTGTTTCCACTCAAGGGAAACATATTTTCATTTATTCTGGAATTGTCCTAAAAGTCAAATAGTTTGGAAAACAATTCAAAACTTACTAAGTTTTATTTTGAACAAACCACTTTATTTCACCTCTAAAAATTGGTTACTACATAAGTTTCCAGATAATAAGGCAGCCTTTTCTAACATAGCCACAATTATAAAAATGTACATTTTTTCCTACAAATACAGTAATACAATTCCTGACTCTATTACCTGCTGGTATAAAATTAAAAATAATATACATACTGAATGGTTGATTTACAAAAACAAAAATATGATCACCAAATTTCAGACTAAATGGGGAGCCTTTAGCTCCTTAAGAGTCAGCTCCACACATTAAAAAATTCTCAACACTCCCTGCTCCTTATTTTGGTCATTTTTTGCTCAAAATCATACCCCCAATTTTGATCAAACTATTATCCCAAATTTTCCACTTACAACTTTTCCCACATATAATTTTCCCAAATCTTCTTGCCTACTTCTTATAACTCCCTGCTCCTTACAATTAATTCCCCCCAAAAAAAGAATTATCCCTATGAGCACAGTTCAGATGCTCCTTATTTTTCAGCTCCTGGAAGGTCTGAGAGCAATTTAGGCTCTTAACACGTTCCAGCTCCTTACAGGAGCCTGGGCACAGTTCAGGTGCTCCTTGCGCTCCTTATTTGCACAAAGGCACATTTTAGACCTGTGCTCCTTGAACTCCTTACTCCCTGAAATTCCCAACCAAGTAAGTTCTGTGTAAGTTGGACATTTTAGGTCCAATTTGCCCCATCACTCTCAACACATTTCCTCTTGTTGCACTGCAATTAAAATTTGTTATTGTCCAAACAAGATTCCTGCAAAATTTCTAATCTCTTATCCACTTCAGCTTCCAGGTTTGGCTGGTATCCTGTTTGGTTGCTGCATCCCGCTGAGAATCTGGCTGAGAAATGAATGGGAACAGCCCAGAACCCTGCTCTTCCTGGCCAACTTCTTCAAGGCAGTCCTGGGTTTCCTGCTCTACACAGCCCTCAACTACCTGTACAACAAAATCTACAACTACTTGTTCTAAGGTTGGTGCAATAAATACCGTGGGTCACGCCCACGGGCGGACGCCCACGGGCGTTAAACGTTAAAGTAGAAAAGGTCCTTGCCTGGAGTTTGAGTTGTGTGCAAGTTGTTCTTCTGTAAGCAAGCAATTATCAGCGTGGCTTGGAATCCTTAAATTGGACTCGATGGACTTCAAAACTGGAAGTCCACAGATCTTTGACGTCAACTGGATCTGGGTCAAGTTTCCAGATCCAGATTCAATTGAATTTCATGATGACTTCATCCTGTTGTCTGTGTGCGTCTCCTCTGTCTTGGTTTTGGCTCGACCTCGTCCACGTCAACGTGGATCTAGAGCCCAGACTCCACTTCAAACAAAATGAAATGCCTTGAGTGACGCAACATTCACCCCCACCTCACTTGCATGGTGGCCAAAACAAGAGGGCTCTCGCGGATGGGGAACAACCAGTCTCTGGCTCACTGTTCTTCGCTTCTTTTTCGTATCCACCAGCAGATCTTGTCTAGACTCTACGTCTGAGTCTGAAATGGCGACGTCTCGCAGCTTCGACAAGTCAGGGCGCTACTTGTTGGTGGAGAACCGTGGCGTGAGGCAAATGGTTCTTCGTGGCCTGGGTAAATGGTTCCATCCTTTGCGGTTGGTCTAAGAGTTCAGCTGTTAGAGATTCGACAGCGCGAACCCACACTGGCATGGCAAGTCCACAGACTGGGCGTGACATCTCTGAGAGTGATATTGTCCAATTGGCCGGGGTGTGTGAACAACATCCGATTTGGGTGTTGGGCTTAGCTGCCTGACTTGGTTGGCTGACATTGCAGACGAGAGTGAGTTGCGCTGGCGGCAGGAGGAGCAGCGCCGGCTGCAGACTGGGCGCTACGTGCCATACCAGGCCGCCGGCGCCGCCTGGGATCAGCCCGTCTCCCTGCGCCAGCTGCTCGACAAGCACACCGGGTACACATCACGACTCACCCTGCCAATACGCAAACTTCACCACTGTCGATGACAGTTCACAAGCAGAGAGCCTGAACGCATGTTGTCGCTTTGGTGCGTGGACAGTCTTCATCTTCAGCCTCATTTCAAGTGCGACACATGTTTTTCGCTGAGGTCGCGCCTGCGGGTCAAACAGGTTGGGACGTTCTTTCTGCAGGAGCAACACGTCGGTGCGCAGCGTTCCGTCCTGGGAAGAGCAGTGGCGGCGCGGCCTGCGCGGCATCTCAGAGGAACCGAGTGAAGAACGGGTCAGCCTCGCGCAGCAAGCCACTCAAACGCGGCCTGAATACGCCGTCGACAGGAAGGAAAGCGTGCTGGAGGCCGAGACACAGACCGCCGCCTCTACATCCAGTCAGTCGGTCGCGCCGGTAGGTTTGTTTCTGCTGCACTTGCTGCAGCAAATCAAGGAAAAGAGAGCCACACGGAAGGTTCACGGAAGGTCCACGCATGTCAAGACTGGGTCATGTTTTTCGTTGTAGAATACCAGTGCTTCAGCCACATCACAAGACAAAGGTAAAGGAGAATGTCTCTCAGCACTGAGTCATACTTTCAAATATATCTTTCAAGCCAGTCATCCAAACAAATCAAAACAAATCGCGGGTGGGCCGCATTGAGATTGGCGGATGCACTGGAAATTTGATTCGATTCGTTTGCAAAAGAGAAAGCTTTGTTGAAGGCAAAAATAAATTTAAACGCAGTCTTTTTGTACACAGAATTTCACTGGCTTCGCTTTCTTCTTTTTCCTGTCGCTTGCGACCACAGAGGACGAACACGAGGAGAAAGCTGTCATGACTTCGTTGAGCCACGATTTTGTAAGTGGAGACAACACACTCAAAAACTCGCTTTTCGTCAACTTTCGGCGTCCCGGACTCAAAAATGGAGAAGCTCAAATTGGTGCAGCTGTTACCAAACACTGACCTCAGAAACTTGTCGCTTTGCACTCAGGACGAGGAAGAGATGAAGAGACTGATGCGCCAGGAGTCCCTTCCGATTATTCAGAAAACACTCAAAGGTGAAGTTACATGCAAAAGGAAAACACGAGAGTTCGTAAACGTCGTGCCCTGTCTTGGGTTGTACATGTGCAGAGCAACCCGTGTGCAACATAGCGGCTCCTTTGGCCAGGGTAGGTCTCATGAAAGGGGTTGGACCTTCCCAAAATGGAGGATCTGTGCCCCCCCCCCCCACCCGAGAACCTATCAATCCTGAATTGCCAGTGCGTAACAAGGGCTCGCTCGGAAGAACGCGCCTGTGTAAAACTATTTGAACGGCGTTTCAGGCTACGCGAGGGTGCTGCGGCGGGACCACCGGCTGCGACAGGAGGCGGAACTGTGCGCCGCCACGCTGCGCGACGCCGTGCGTCAGCAACAAGGCCGTTGATGCCGAAAAATTCCTGGGACAATCTGTGTCTTTTGTTGTTGATCACGAACATGGCTCCCGTTTGGCAACACCAAAGGTTTTTTTTTTCTTGTGCACATGTGCACCGTGAGAAAGGACAGGCAAACAAACCAAACGTGCAAAACTATCGTCACTCGTTGAACAATAACAATGTCAGATATTCAAATGAGAAAAAATGTTTTATTATCAACAGTGTAAATTTGTTTGAAGCGACGTCGTCACGTTTGTGCTGACAAGGTGCACAGTCAGAGTCGTGTGTAAGATACCTGTAGCTTCGTTACACAGAAGTTGAAGCTCCAGTGAATCCAAGGTCCTGGGTGGGGATCGAGACCGGACCCACGATTCAGGCAGGGAGGTAACGCCCCAGGGCTCAAAATTCAAGCAAATGATAATGTGGCGCTTCCGAGAAACAAAAATGCGGATGTCAAATTTTTAGGGTCAGGGAGGGTGGACCTCCTTGATCTGCCACCGGGCAGGGGTGCAGCGTAACAGGAGAGTAAAGGTTTTATCGGGGTCTGGCGGGGGGACCCCTGGATCCGCAACCAGAGAACCCAGAGGATAACTTGGGGAAGAGAATGATATGTTTGTGTGGAAAACGGCATTGCAACTTGGGCCGCGCTGATGGCAACACACAAACCCTGACTCTGCACCTTGCACAACGAATTATCAGCGTGCCGCACGCCAATGACTTCGGCAATGAGGCATTCACAACAAAAAATGATTGACAGCACAATTCTCGTTTGTGATAGTCGAAAACGTCGGAAAACAACTTTCCTGTCGTCTCAAGCGACATCGCAACGTGAGAAAGGAATGTGAACGTGAAGTCGTATGTCAAGGCTCTATGACCTCCTTCAGTTGGATAACTACCACTCGTGCAGATGGGTCCGTCTGGCCAGCTCATTTGGCGCTTCAAAGTACAATGTTGCTGACTTGACGCGCCCACTCACCAAGGGTTTCGAGACTGCAAGAGCAGATTGGGAAAATAATTTCCAGAATTTGCCGAAAATCCTCTGTGGCACCTTGAAATGTTTTGCTGAGAATTTTGATGAAGCATCTAAATAACCTGAAACAGGTGGAGATGGTCGTGTTTGATCCCACCAGTGGGTGCACGGGGAAGCTCTCGGCACCCTAAAGCCAGCGTGTGTGAACATTGACCGGTTTCACAAAACAGTTGTTTGGAAAGTCTGTTGAAAAATCTCTTCCTTTCGGTCTGAGGCCGAACAATCTTTTTCGAAATTCGCGGGACCCTTCTGCACGTGGTTGCGTGGACGTTTCCGACAGTTGTTTGGGGAACAGCCGACACTGGACAGAGCCGATGTGAACCAAGGCAGTCTTCAGCCCAGTGCCTCAGTCCGACACGACACAAACAATTATTGTGTGCACAACACGGTACCAATATCAATGTGCACTGTAGTAGTCCCAGTTAGTAAATAAAGCTACAAAGAGAGTAAACTACCAAAACAAATCACCGGATCTACCATTATTTTGTTCTTGTGAAATAATATTCTGCAACACAATGAACACAGCGAATGTTGAAGTGAAATATCACAGTCCATACTCGCCCAGAACCACACCTGGTGGGTCTGCCTTCCAGCGTGGTGGGTTCCATTTGGCAGTCACATATGAAAACACAACAGTCGTTGGAACCACACGAACGACCTTTGCTTCAGGCTGTCGAAACCATGAATCTCTGGGAGGTGCAGTGTAACTGTGGATCAGCAGCTGCAGAGCCAGTGTTTGCCGGCCTGTTTTGCGTTGAGATTGAAGTTTTTCTGAATGCGCCCATGATGTGTCATCTTGTTGCACTTTTGCCCTCAGTGCAGGACTAAAATCAAGCCCACAAACTTCAAGCACCTGAAATGCACCTTGTCAAAAAGTGTTTCCTTGATTGGAAGAAACATACGCCGCGGCAGCGCGATCACTGCCTCAGTCACACGGTGAACACAAACATACAATCACCCTGATCAACGGAATGGTTTGTTTCACACAACTATCAGCCAAACCGGAAGACTGCGTCCAAATAAGCAGAACACAGCGTTGTCGCCACAGCAGATCGCCAAATACTCGAGCATTGAACTTCTGGGCGTGCGTCAAAAATCCTCAACATCACCCGCAAAGTTTTTGGGTCCGAAAATGGTGCTCTGAACACAGACGTGGACTGATTCGTCGAGCTGTGTGATTCACGCAAAATCTCTCATTGTGGAAAACTTTGCAATGGGTGCAATCGCGCATGCCCGAAATAACGCAAAAGTGGCACTGTTGGGAATGTGAAAGCCCGCGTTCATGATTCACCCTCAAATTTCATGCATTTATCTTTCACGCGTAAAACACGTTATTTCAGAAGAGCGCAATCAATCCCTGTCGGTTTCACAGCCGCAGCAGCTTTTCACAAGGTAGTTTGGCGGTTGTCATCATCTGTGGTACGTCCTGTGGTGGTACTTGATGACCACTCGTCTCTGCTTCACAAAGCGGTACATGAGGTACATGAGTCCACACATGGTGATGAGCAGCAGCAGGTACGCTTTGCCTATGTGGTTCGTGTTGGGCGCCGCGGGGAAAACGCCGCGTTTCGTGTCATTTTCAGGTTGGCTGCCTCCGCGGCGCCGCTGTGGGTACACGTTGCTATGGCGATCCTCCTGACCCAATTTTGAGGATTTGTCTTTGTCTTCCACGTCATCAGTGGGCTCGTCTTTGTTCATGTAATAATTGTAGCCCTGATCAGCATCGTCGTTGGGTTCACGCCCGTCAAATCGGTGCTGTACGAAGTCAGGGGCGGCGCGATGCATTTGCAGCCGATGCTGCTGCTTGTTGTCCCCCAGCACCTCCTCCTCCTGGTCGAGGTATTGATCGTAATCCTGCTCGTCCCGCACATGCCTTTGCACCTTGTTGTCCGCTCTTGCATCACCTTTGGGCTTTTCAACGGCGGCGTTGGGGCGGTGGCCCTTACCGCGTAGCTCGTAGTGTTCGTCCTCGTACTTGTCCTCGCGGTTTCGCGTATCGATGTAGTTGGCGGCGCCACCGGCATCGGCGTCGTCCTCGTTGTCCTCGTAGGCGTCGTCGCGGTCGTACTCCTGATCGCGCGCGTCCGCGTCCGGCTCCGTCTCGTCGACGCGGATCGTCTCGTCATCGTCGTCCTCGGCTGCGTCAAGGATATTGTCCTGGTTGATAGGTTCGAGCGGCGGTTCGTTTAGTTCCACTTCCTCTTCTTGCTCCTCCACATCATCTGCAGCGGCCACCACATCCTCCGCGGCGTCCTCGTCCTCAGCTGCCCTGTCGCTGCGGACGCCGCCCTCTTGTGCATCCGGCTTCATCCCATCCTGCAGCGGTGGCCTGATCTGTCCAAGAATCCCACCAGCTCCTGGCGGATTGCCCATATCAACGTCACCGACTCCGGCAGGGTGCACCTGTTTGGGCTGGTTGTACTGCTGCTCGTCTTTCCCTTCAGGGGGAGGTCCAGCTGCCTGTCCAACCTCCTGCCCCATGAAGACCCGAGCGCCACGCTGGTTGTGGCCGAACTGCTGAGGATGACCGCCCACCGACTGCAGCATGTGGTTCGTTCCGTCCAGCTGCAACACAATGGCGCATAAGTTGACTGCGATAGCGTGAGCGAAAGCGTGTCAAAAACTAGACCTTTCTCAGTTTGTTCGGCAGAAAAGAACAACCCTCACTGTCATCCCTGTGTCAGGAGAAAAGGTCAGTGCGTTACGACAGGTTCGTCGACCGACTTCGATTGTGTGTGTGTGTGTGTGTGTGTGTGTGTGTGTGTGTGTGTGTGTGCAAGAACAGTACCTTGACCACAGCGCGATATTCGTTTGAACCTGGGTTCACCATCAATCGCAAGTATTGAGACAGCGCGCCCGCCGCTACGGCCGTTTTGTGCGACAGGCAACCAACTGCAAGTGGGAGGAAGATCAATAAGTGAAGCTGCAGAACTTGTGTGACGAGCAATTCACTGCTTTCTCAGAACACGTGAGAATCAAAGAACGTCAGGATTTTTGCTCTCTTGTGTGACATGTCAGAATGGCACGCAAGAGCGTCAATTGCTTCCAAGACTGAAGTACTCCCGACTGCTGCGTCAAGAACACGACTCGTAAAACCAAGCGCATGACGTTCCAACTGTTCTGGCCACAGGAAGCAAACTCAAAAGCAGGGAGCGATGGTACCTTGGCGATTCCTGCTTCACAGTTGTCAAAAACAAGTTGGGTGTACGTACGTCCGAGTTTCTTCTCGACCAGCAGTCGGCGAAGCATGATGCGCTCGTCTTGCGAAGGCTCGGCTTGCTGGCGCTCGCCGCCGTCGTCCGGGGCACCCGCAGCCTGGGCCAAGTTCGCTCGCTCCTGAGCGGGTGGACGACGCGGTGCATCCTCATTCAAAGCCCAGTCCATGGGGTTGGCGGGCTGGATGTGGTTGAATTTGGGATTGCGATCCACTGGTCTCTGCGCTCTGCCAACAAAGCCACCCTGCGGTCTCTTCACACCCGCCAACACCTTTGGTTCTTGATAGAGCTCATTCGGGTCCTGCTGAAGAGGGTTCCGTTGGTCACTGAACCGCGTGTCCTCTGCCGCCCTCACTCGCCGCCCGTACCCAGTGTCTCCACGCTTGATGTCCAGATCATGAAGGGGAAGCGCAGCACCCGCCCCGACATTCACCACGTTGTCAAACTCTCGTCTGTCTGTTCGATTGACAGTCCCCGGCCCCACCCCACCGGGCGCAGCGGCGTTGTGCATGTAGCGGACGCCGTCCCCACGGTTCGCTTTCTGCGCCGCTGCTCCTGCCCCCCGGCTTCGGTCGCGCCCACCGCGGAACAGTCGCGACTTGTCGCTCCCATCCACGTCGTAGTACGCGTAAACCGCCCTCTCCTGGAGGTGGTGCTTGCGACCAAACTCGGAGACCTCCATCTGACCGTAACAGCCGCTCGGCTTCTGCCACGTCAGGATTTGACGCAACCAGTCGGCGTGCAGGAACTCCATGAATCCCAGAACCGGACACACGAACTCTGAAACACAACACCAAGACTGTTTGCACCACAGTAATTTTATATTTTGACCAAACATAACGATGTTGGAGAGGTAATCTGAATCTTGACTGATGCTCCTGTATCTAAGCAAATTTTCAGGTTAAAACGGAATTCAAAAAGCATTTGTAGCACAAATGTTGTCAGCCTGTCCTCCATCTTCTGATGTTACGATTTTGATGTCTGTGGGTCGCTGAAAGTCAGGTCTCTGCAGACACACAGAGCACTAAAATCCGACCAAAAGCTTTAGAGGTATCGCTGGTGCATGTTCCATAGTGGAGTAAATTGTGGATTCTTCTTCTTTGCGGATTAACTGCAGGGAATAGCGCAACCAATTGCCCACGCAAGACTGAATTTTTCTCACATTTTCCCGTCTGGGTGTGTTTTGTTTGCTTCACTATGAGGCATAAAACTGAGGTCTCCGATACTTCCAGCCAAATCAGAAAGTTTGACTGTGAAAATGGGAGGTACCACCGAATAACTAACATCTTACAGGGACACAGGCACGATTTTTGCAGTCTTTGAAGAATGTGGATGAGATAAAACAAGAGGAAATTGTGTGTGATCTCAATGATTGTGAGTTTGTTTCGTACTTCCGTGAGAGAAACATGAGAATCTGACTGAAACGAGTCAGAACCGTATTCTTCACAAACACCACGTCCATACAGTTCCACAAACACAAACTCATCAACAGACGCGCGTGTGTGTGTGTGCGTGTGTGTGCTTTTCGTGTACTCATGCTGTCCACCGATTCTCCACGGATTTTGCGGAATCGTGTGATACAATTTTCCCCACAATCTGACACTCAATCTTCATTTGAGAGCAGAAATGAGCTTGAAAACTGCAAAATTATCTCGGTATTTAGCGAGTGATAAATATGGAGATAAAGCTGAACTGATGAAGTTGTTCTTCAGAAACTTGCTGTCACCAGTCCCAGCGGGACGCAATGCTGTGCGAAATTAATTGCTAATGGCATTTGAAGTGGCGCTTCACCTGCCTTCCCCTCGCAGAAAACAGATTTGGGGCTGCTGAGAAAATGACGAAGGAGAGATGCGCCCAAACTCTGGTTTATCTTGTTATCTCTCTGTTTCATGATGAACTGAAACATGTGGGTGTGCAGTTCAACCGTGGGAAAGCACATCAACCACGAACAATTTTCACCAGCTCGAAAACCGGGCACAGAATCGGTATTCCTTCAGTTGGAAAACATGTTGTTCCTGGCTCGACACCACAAGACACAGGAACGGCTAAACTTTTCGACTGTCCCCGCTGCCCTTCACTTGATACTCACGCTCCTCCATGAAAAGGTCCTGGTACATGGGGACGATCTCGCCGCGCACGGTGACCACCTGCTGCTGCACCTCGAGGTAGTGGTTGCTGCAGAATTCCTTCTGCAGCTGCTCGACGCCGCCCGCCTCGCCGCGCGCCGCCAGGTGAGCGTCCAGCGCCGACTTGCACCCCATCTACAGGAGGAAATGCCGTGGACGCTCGGTACACCGCAAAAAGACGCCGTTCGTTTCGAAGAAAATGGAAAGGACGTGTCATTTCCCTGAATCTACTGACTTCATGATCAGAATTCGTGCAACAAAACAGGAGATTTGTCAGAAACCACCCTCCTCGAGAATCGGCAGACACACCAGTCTGTGCTGGAAATAGTTTCACTGACCTGTTCGGCGAGCATGGTGTAGAGCAGTTGGTGCGTCATTTGGTACTCGACGTGACCCCGCGCCAGCATCGCCTCCAGGCAGTCGTTGGTGACGACGCAGCGGCGCTTGTCGGCGCGACCCGTACCCATCAGCTGCCCCATGCAGTTGTCGCTGAAGTCTTCGTCAATCCGGCCTGCAACACAAGAACACGGTCTGGTGTCAGCAAAGTTCTGTGAGCTCAACACGACAATGCAGACAAAGAAGTGTGCTGCAAAAAGAAATGTATTCACAGATGCAGACGACAGTTTCTCCGTTATGTCTCCAAGAGAAAGGCAAAGTGTTGCCTCTGCAAAAGACGGAAAGCGACAAAAAGGGAACGCGCGCAGGATAAACTATTTTCATCCAAATGTGCTCCAGGCATCAAGCTGTGTTTGTTCTTTTGCGTGTCACATCCTTTCTACGCAGAAAACCAAATCCCCACCGACGTGTCTCTTTGAATAGGCGCGGCGTTATATATTTTGTGCAAAGCGAATCCTGGGGCGGCGTGGGGAGGGGGGGGGGGAATTTGAATATCTCGGTAGCAACAACACACAACATTCAATCAGGCCTGTATTTTCTTCCCTGCCGGGAGCTCTGCTTGCTCCACAACACGATACGTCTGCAGGTCAGAAGGAAGCACAAGAGCGTCAGCCAAGGGACTTCAGTTTTGTTCTGTGTTTTCTCATCGCACTGGTGATCGGGTCGTACCAGGCATGTCTCTTGCTCAATCCTTCTTGATGAGATCTTTCACACATTTCTCCTGAAATTGAAGCTGATCAAAAGCAATCGTCCACCTGCACGCTTCGCAACGAGTTTTGACACAATGGGCCGCACCCGGCCTGCCTGTGCACTCACACTGGATGGATTGCTGACCCCATCTAGGTTGGGGATCAACTTGATCCCTTTGGTTTCAAGTGCAATCTCCATGAACGTCTTCCCGTGACCTTCATGCAACGCTGTGGGGTGCACTCCTCCTCCACAGGCATACAAGGCAGCTACCAGTGCAAAAGTGTCTCACACTCAAAAGTAAAAAGAGTGTCAACCTGCACTGAGGAGAGCATGTTCAAACGGAACTGACGGCTGATAGATACGAGGTTTGGAATTTATATTTCCTTATTTTTGCGATGGTGCACTTGTTTCTTGACCAAAAATTATGAAATCAAGATGAATGTTTGCTTGAATGTCTTGACTTTTTTTACTTTTGCATTCAACAATGTGAGTATGCAAAATGCATATGATAATTTCAATTTTGTGATGATCATCGCAATGGCTTTGGCGATGGCAGACTGGGACAACTGAGTGAAAGACTCCAATTTGGCTTCAGAAAATGGTTCTTTAATTGCACATTCCCTTTTCCTAAAGCCACACAATCTTGATTTTTTGTGGCTCTC
>JAAUXT010029437.1_pt1 | contig 27874 bp, 26 predicted proteins | sample 7278171 | NCBI WGS metagenome assembly JAAUXT01 (sample SAMN14350112, study PRJNA611818) | marine sediment metagenome | isolation source: surface marine sediment (1.8m) | place: French Polynesia: Moorea | collected 2018-08
GAGAGAGAGAGAGATGGGGGGAGGGAGGGAGACAGAGATGGAGACCGAGACGTGGAGAAAGAGAGAGAGAGAGAGAGAGAGAGGGAGGGAGGGGGAGGGAGGCAGACAGAGATGGAGACAGAGATGTGGAGAGAGAGGGAGGAGAGACAAAGAGAGGGAGAAAGCGTGTGTGAGACTGAAAGAGACAGAGTGAGAGAGACAGACAATGAGATGAAGGGTGATGAAAAAGGGGCAAGAGAGACCGAATGAGAGGGGACACCAACGAAAGCACGATTCCAAAAGCCACAGCATGACAGCGTGGATCCACCCCTTGCCGGACAGAAGGCTTCCATCGCGGTTGCGCGGCCCGTAATCGTCCCTGGTTAAAAAGACGGGTCACAGAGGTCACCAGATGCACTGGGTACAACACTGTGAGTACAGAGTGCAAGCGCTTCCAGATGCGCGGCGGTGCGCATGCGTGGCAGTGCGCATGCGCGGCGGTGCGCACATCTGAGGCAGCAAACGGAAGCGTGAAATTCCTTGATTTCCCAGCGCTGCCACTGCTCGCTTCGCAGAGGCCGGGCTCATTCACACTGGATGCGCTCCAGGCGCAGTTCTGCACTGCCTTGACGCAGAGATGCGTCGCCATCCGTGCAGCGTCCCGAGACGCACCCAGCGTGAACGTGGCCTGCGGATTCACGAAGCAGCCAAGTGCTCTGTGTGTGCTCTCATTACCTCCCTCCCCGGGGGTGACAGCCAATTCGCTTCCTGCAGCGGTAAAAAGCGCGTCTCCTCGTTTAACGCTGTGCACGTTCGGCGTCGCTTTCTGCGCCACGACCCCCTGCGGTGCCCTTCACTTCGGGGCGGAGCTCTGAGGGATCCAGGGCCTCCACACTGCGAGTTCATGTCCCTCACACCCTCCACACACACCGACCCTCCAACCCTCCCTTCACACACACACACACACACACACACCCCCCACACACACATACACAACGCCATCCTCAGCCACAAACACACCTGCCCACAATTCCCCCACACGCACGCACCCAACCACACACCTACGCACCCACATTCCAATCCAAACCACACACACACACGCACACACCACCGACCCACCCACTGACCTCTTCCCAAACTCACGGGTTGGTGTCAGGCCCTGGACCTGACCCAGGCCCGCCGTCCTGGCCCGGCCTTGGATCCGCGGGGTGCAGACAGGGGGAATGGAGAGAGACATCCTGAGTGCCACTTCTCCCGCAACGCTACTTCGTTCTCCTTTTACGGATCGCAGCCGCGCTCATTTCGACCAAAGCCTTTTCTCATTGCCAGCGCTGCATTCAGTGCGCGATTCAACCGCCAAATGGCGGTTTGTGTGGACGACCAGCGCCCTTCATTTTGTTGGCCGTTTTTGTCATCACCGCACAAGTTAGTGGCAGAACTTCTTGTTCTGCACCCGCCAGTTGGCGTCCAGCCGCTGGACTCGAACAGCAGGCGAGAAAGGCGGGCTTCAGACGCAATTGTTTGAGGTGTACCAGGGGCACGCCACAGCCACGGCACAGCCGGGACACGAGCGTCTCACGTTGAGAAAAGACAGGATCAGCCCCGCGTCGTCCTGACGTCACGTGAGCACGTCATCACGTGCGCGTCACCCAGCGTCAGTGACCCGCGGCGTCGCCACGTGACGCGCTGCGTGCGCATGCGTGACGTCACGTCAGCACGCGACGCTAGCGACGGGGCACCGATCACGTGGCCTCGCGTGCCACACGCTCGCCCCATCTCGCGCGGGACTTTTATCTCTCACCGCAGCAGAAATAAGATCAGGGGATATCACGATCAATGCAGATTGAATCCATGTGGATTTGCCAGGGAATTTGCTGCTGTTGTACAAGCCTGTTGGACACGCGGGTTGTGCAACTGGTGCGCATGCGTGTGAAACACGACGCCGCGTTGTAACGCTGCACGCAGCGGGAAGCGGTTTAATCAGCGCTCAATGAGGCCTGAAATGTATCCTGCCTCCCCTGGCCCGGCCCCTCCCCCACCGCAGCGCACCTGGGCGGATCCCGGGGGAAGCTTCCTCAGCAGATGGTGAAAGGCATCCGCGAGCTGTTGCTTTCTTCTTGTGATTCTGTTTCTGTCTGTCATCCCTTCTCTGTCCGTGTCTGTCTTTTGTCCTTTCGTCTCTCCATTCTCACATCTCTCTTTCTCTCTCACTCTCCCTCTCTCACATATCTCTCCTCTCTCTCTCTCTCTCCATCCAGAATCTCTTCCTTTCTCTTCCCCTTATACTGTCTTTCCCTGCTTCTCTCTGCCTCCTCCCTCTATGCCCTCTCCCGCTTTTCACTCTCCCAGTGCTGCCTCTCCTTTGTCCTGTCTCTCAGCTGCATATTTGGATCCTGAGTGATTCATCCTGGTGGTATCGGACGAGTGGATCCGTGTGATCCTTGATCACCTGTCAAACACCCGCCATGACGTCACGTCCGGATCCAGAAACGTCACAAATTTCCGACTTCAGGATTCACCATGACGTCACCAAAGTTTTTGACAGGTTCCCGCGCGTTGCTCAGAGACGCGGATTGGTGGCGCGTTCAATCCAGGTTATTCTGCCTGGTTCCCGGTGAGTCCACCGGAACAACCTCCGCCTGGTTCCCTGATTGACAGCGACTGGGACCCGGTCGTGTCCCAGGCTCCAGCTCTCCCCCACTCCTGTCAGCGTCCACCATGACAGATCGCCGACAGGGGGTTGGGCTACATGCTCACTGGGAGTCCAATGGAGGCTCTGGGTCTCAGAAAAGCGTGGTGGATTTCTCTCAGGAAGTGCCTTTGTGGAGATCGCTGGGCATTCATTTCTTCAGTTTGCCACAGTGAACAGTTTGCCAGAGCGAAAGAGCTTTGGAAGGGCAAGTCAGGATCACATGCTGGAGATGACACGAATGACTTCGTGCTGGGGCCTGACCACCTCCTACACGAGTCTGGGGCCACGCACAGGCCTGACCACCTCCTACACGAGTCTGGGGCCACGGACAGGCCTGACCACCTCCTACACGAGTCTGGGGCCACACACAGGCCTGACCACCTCCTACACGAGTCTGGGGCCACACACAGGCCTGACCACCTCCTACATGAGTCTGGGGCCACGGACAGGCCTGACCACCTCCTACACGAGTCTGGGGCCACGCACAGGCCTGACCACCTCCTACACGAGTCTGGGGCCACACACAGGCCTGACCACCTCCTACACGAGTCTGGGGCCATGGACAGGCCTGACCACCTTCTACACGAGTCTGGGGCCATGCACAGGCCTGACCACCTCCTACAGGAGTCTGGGGCCACGCACAGGCCTGATCACCTCCTACACGAGTCTGGGGTCTCTTGTTTCGCATCACTCACTCACTCTCTCATTCTCTCACTCATTCTCTCACTCACTCTCTCATTCTCTCAGTCATTCTCTCACTCATTCTCTCACTCATTCTCTCATTCATTCTCTCACTCATTCTCTCACTCATTCTCTCACTCATTCTCTCACTGATTATCTCATTCCCTCACTCATTCGTTCACTCACTCACTCACTCACTCATTCTCTCATTCTCTCATTCTCTCACTCACTCACTCACTCACTCACTCACTCACTCACTCACTCACTCACTCACTCACTCACTCACTCACTCACTTTCTCTCTCTCTCTCTCCCTCTCTCTCTCTCTCACACACACACACACACACACACACACACAAGACCGTTATACGCGGGAAAACATCACAACAAAGTTCATCGCCGTGGAAGTTCACCACCGTATCCATCCAAAAAAAGATTCAAGACGCACCTTTGTGGCCCCCCCCCGCCCAAAGCAACAAAGGTGTTGGGTGCGTCTTGGGTCTGAGTTTGCCGTTTTTCTCATGGGACCTTGGTGCCAGATCATACATGGAGATACGAGGGAGATCCCGGAACTGGGGTTCAAAGTCTAATATCTCGAGACCCGAGAATGTGATCGGGCTGATTTTTTTTATTGCCAAAACCAAGTGTGAACATCATGCCAACAATAAAGTCATGCCAACAAAACACTAAGAAACACTTTTTTTGGAACTTTAAAAATATAAACCAAGAGGATCATTGCAATGACATGCAGTTCATGACTCATCTTCAGAGCTGTCACAAATCAGCTCCAACTGGTGGTCTCCAAGTGGATCTATGGCAAGGTGTCTGCCCTCAAAATAATCACCCTGGGCCTTAATACACTTCATCCAATGCACTGGAAGACACTGGATGGAATCCCTGAAATCAACTGGATCAATGTTCCTGAGAGTGTGCATGGTAGCGATTTGGAGGTCAGCCAAGTTCTGATGTCTGTGACCTCTGAGAGCTGCTTTGAGTCTGGGAAATAAAAAAGAGTCACATGGTGCCAAATCTAACGAATATGGAGGGTGTGGCACCATGTCAAGTCCTGAGGAACCAATCATTGCAAGAGATATGGCAGAGACATGAGGGGGGGGCATTGTCTTGATGCAGTTTCAGGGCACACCAGCCATCTTCCTCCATGGTTCAGAGCTCCAGTCTCTTTCTTCTGATGTCTTCTTTGAGTTTCCTGAGTACACTGCAGTAATAATCTGAGTCCACTGTTTTCCTTGATGGCAGAAAGTCTGTTGTGACAATCCCCTGCTTGTCATAAAACACAGTCAACATCACTTTCTTGCATGATCTGTTCTGGATGGCCTTGATGGGACATGCTGCATGAGTACCATGGGCATGCCATTCCTTGCTGTCCTTCTTCAGTTCCATTTCAAAGATGCTTATCCATATCTCATCTCTGATTATGACACATGAAAGAAATGTATCATCTTCCCTCATTGACTGCAAATGCATTTCACAAAGACACATGCGGAAGGCCTTTTATTCTGGGGTCAAGAGGTGTGGCACAAATTTGGGTGCAAGCTTTGAGAAAGTCAAATCCTTCTTCACTATGACATGGACTGAGCTTCTGGAAATTGAGGTGGTGTTTGCCAAGGAATCCACTGTCGAGCACCTGTCCCTCAGGATGGCTGTCCAGACCTTTTGGATGTTCTCCTGAGTGTGCACAGTTCGGGGTCTTCTGGGCCTCTTGACATCTTTGACACTTTGCACACCACTGTTGAATTTCCAGTACTAAGCTCAGACTATTTTTGGTGTCACAGACTTGGTGTAAAGAACTCAAGCATTCCATGGGTGTTTTCCCTCCTTTGGAAAAAAAAATTTATGACTGACCTTTGCTCCATCATCTGCTCGGACATCTTGAACAAAGTGCAGTAACAAACAAGGCAGAACAAAACAAGAAACTGGATGAAAAACTTGTTCAAAATCAATTCCATAGTCGCACAGCAACAAATTCGCAAGGGATTGCCAAGTGGGAGGTCAACTGGGTCACCAGTCAATCACTGTGTGAATGGAGATCAAGAGATCATGGTGCAGATGAAGCCAAACATGGTCCTCCATGTGTATGCAAAAACCCGAAAAAATTTGCCCACAGCAAACCGGAATTATTGGATGACGAACCCCAGTTCCTGGATCTCCCTCGTACATTGGGGAGTGACTTCAGGGTGATCCATTCACGAGTGAATGCGGTTGCTTCATTTGAAGGCTCTGCCATGGACACCAACAACATGCACCCAGGAGTATTCCGTCACCGGAATCACGCGTGCACATGAACAAGTTTCTGGTGTGAAACTGGAGGGAGTTGTCGCTCCCTGCGTGTTCAATATTTTATTTGGAGCGAAACAGCTCGGTGATATTCTGCGCATAAATTTTGGAGGTCTTTGTGTCGAAAACGTTCATCATGGAGATAAAATTCGCTGCAGCTCCACGCACAAGTGACGTCCCTTGGAGCCGCAGGGAGAGGTGGCTTTGTCAAGAAATCCCGAGAGTCTTATAAACAGCCGAAACACAAGGAAAGAAGAAGCCCTGGGGGCCAAGGCAACAAATCCGCCACTTTTCTGGGTCCATTATAGCAGAAGAGCCCGCACATCAGGCAGCGGCAAACCATATTGGGATAATAAATGAATCCGGACAGTCGCAGAAATTCGATTTGACTCGTTTGTTTTACCTCAGGTGTTGTGAGGAGACGCGTGGGTTCCTTCCCAAGAAGATGCCCACACATTGCCATGGATGGCACGAATCTTTCAACTCGATTACAAGTAATGTTTGGGGCGTGGTGCGTGGGGAACCGAACAAAAAGTTTGGTGCGAAGTGCAGATGTTGAAGACAAACAAATATATACAGAAATTTGACAATTTTGACCTCTCGCAAATCCAAAGGGTCCAGGGGCCCAAGTCCTGACTGCATGAAAGAAGGACTCTCTGTACGTTGGTGTTGGTGACCACAGCCTTCTTAACACTTGTCGTTGCTGGGCCCAATCTTGTTGCTTGGAGAGTAGTTTTTCTCAACTGCGCGGTTGGGTCAGCATGCATGCACCATTGCATCCACGGCCCTGCTGATGAGAAATTGCCCTCGTGCAAAATTGCAAGCGCTTACGTCGTCGCGAAAGAATTGTTCGAGAAAAAGAACAAACGTTCGTTCCTGTTCTGATCCGGTCCAGCAGCTCTGTCGTCGTCTCCTGTTTGGCCACATATTTCCTCATTTCATTACCTTTCCATGCCCAGAAGGGGAAAGGCCAGAAACCCATCAGAGCAAAACCTCGCACGTGGGCGTCACAGCCACTTCGGGCAAACAACATGTTCAGTGACATCCTCAGCTTGTTCATGATGTTCCCTGGACACTGTATTCCACTTTTTCTCACAATTTCCCGAAAAGTCCTTGAGACACACCCATACAAAGAATACACCACTGCCCTGCAGGTAAAAATTTGTGGAAAGGCACCTTTTTGAACTCAGGCCCTGAGAAGAGGACTTGCCGTGCTACACCTCCACGAGGGTGTGAATCTGGAGAAAACAGCGACCCCCCCCCCCCTAGGTGATGTCTGTGGGTTGCCCGGACAGAAATCGCTCATAACGTTGAAAGTTGACCCCCCATCTTGGTCTCCCTCCCCCTCACACACACACGTGTGTGATTTCTGGGGACACAAATGAGATGAAACAGCCACAACTAAACGAGTATCTCTTGCTGGTGCCATACGAGTACACGTGCACGCGACGGCTCCACCACCGACGCTGCCTTCAACCACAATCTGCCGAAGGCCAAGGGAGGTTCATCATCGACGTGCAAACCACCATCACACTCAGCGTGAACAACTGCGTATGCGAGAACCTGGGTTGCAGGTGCAACACTTCCAAGAGGATACGAGGTGCAACAATTCGTTCCAGCCATCCGGAATTGATATTACGTGTTTGACCGGTTGCAGAGGAAACCGTTCATTTCTTGCGGGTTGCAGCAACGCGTTGCGAGACTCCAGAACAACCGTTTACGAACGCACGTTCAAGACAAAATTGTGTCTTATCTAAAATTTTCTTTATTCATTCACGTACACATTGAACATGTGTGCCTGAAACTCTCTCGCTCAACCAAACCGCTTCCAACAAATGTCTCCACACCTTGCTCAGCGTTTTTTTTTCGTTCACAGCACGTCATCAATCTACTGCGCGAATAGACAAATGCAATAAATAAGATCACAACGTTTCGTCTTCCTTCTCAACAGTACAATACGATTCTTGGATCAAGTGAAATGTGAAGCTCTGCACGATGAAAGTTGAGAATTCCTTTGGGGTCGGTCGCCGCACAAGCCAAAACGGTACAATTCACGCAGAAGAAAGGATTTGTCTTGCGACTTCAATCAATGGACACGGATGTTTGGTTGGTTCAGTCTGCCTCGTCTCGTGGAACTTATCAAGGCGTGGAGGCAAATGCCGGAAAAGAAAAAATAAACACTCATCACCCGATGAAACTGGAACCCGTTCGCAGCAGGTGGACAACGCATTCGTGATAATCCATGTTGTATGTGCGGTACACACAATGCGCACAGCTACAGCCGTCTATGAACAACGCGCAGAACGTAACGCTGAGACGCACGACCGAGGCAGAGTGAACCAGTGATAAACCAGGGACTCCCAGGTGCTCCGCAAACCGGACCAGCACACGTGACCAGACACGTGACTGTCTGCCTCGTTTCCGCTTTGATCAGCCTTGACGAGACGAGATCTTTCCCCTTGTGCACAAGAAAGGATGAAACTTTTTTTCCCGCTCCCAAAAACGCCAGAGAGTCAACAAGGAATGGCTTTCACGATGAAAAATGTTTCTGAAGTTTGAGAATCTCTGTCTTCAGTATCTCCGAGGAGTGAATTACTTCTCGACAATGAAAACAAAATGATGAATCACGATGTTGAGGTGACAAATGAAGAGATGACAAAACAACATGATAAACTCAAGTCCCTAGGTTGGCCACTCTTACAGTTCGTCTCTTTCACTGTCGTAGTCGTCGCCCTCCTCCTCCTCGGGAGGTGGGCCACCGCCGGCACCACCGTAAATTTTGCTCGTGATGGGTTGCACGGTTTCCTCGAGCTCCTTCTTGTGCGCTTTGAAGTCTTCGGCCTCAGCGTCCTGGTTCGCCTCGAGCCACTCTATCTGCTCCTCCACAGCCTTCGTGATAGTGTCCTTGTCATCGTCACTCAACTTGCCTCCCAACTTCTCCTTGTCGTTCACCTGGTTCTTCAGGGAATACGCGTAGCTCTCCAGCTCGTTCCTCGCCTCCACACGCTCCTTCACCTTTTTGTCCTCATCGGCGAACTTCTCAGAGTCTTGGATCATGCGCTCGATATCTTCTGGAGACAGCCGGTTCTGGTCATTGTTGATGACGATGTGTTCCTTGCTGCCGGTACCCTTGTCCTCAGCGCTCACCTTCAGGATGCCGTTCACGTCGATCTCGAACGTGACCTCGATCTGGGGCACGCCACGCGGCGCCGGCGGGATCCCCGTCAAATCGAACTTGCCCAGGAGATGGTTGTCCTTGGTCATGGGCCTCTCTCCCTCGAACACCTGGATGGTGACGGTGGGCTGGTTGTCGGCTGCGGTGGAGAAGATCTGCGACTTCTTGGTGGGGATGACTGTGTTGCGCGGGATCAGCTTGGTCATGACGCCTCCGACCGTCTCGATGCCGAGGGTCAGCGGGTTCACGTCGAGCAGCACGAGGTCGCCCGTGTCCTCCTCGCCGCTGAGCACGCCCGCCTGCACCGCCGCGCCGTACGCCACCGCCTCGTCAGGGTTGATGCCTCGGCTCGGCTCCTGAGGACACGAGAACGAGAACCCACACATCAGGTCAAAGTGAACCATAGGAAGTGTAAATGCGAGTGAAACCCCCTCAAAACTGAGACAAACTGTGTGCTATGTCCTCTTCAGAGTGTGACCCCCCCCCCCTCCCTCCAACCCAGAAAAACTGTTTTGTGCTTGGCTTTTGGGTGAGCAAGAACACCCTTCCTCCCCACTTTGGTAAATTATGCCTCAAGAAAAGTACACCTTCAGGAAAGTACCACCGTACCTTTCCGTTGAAGTATTCCTTGACGAGCTGCTGGATTTTCGGGATACGGGTGGAGCCCCCGACGAGCACGATCTCGTCGATCTCGGATTTCTTGAGGTCAGCGTCCTCCAGCACCTTCTGCACCGGCTTCATCGTCGAGCGGAACAGATCCTGAAAATATAAAGACAAGTTGGGCTGGTGTCCGATGCTGCTTTGTATTGTGGTGCGACGAACACAAATTTGGGCGGGAAACATTGGAACATGTGTCGAACACAATCGCTCTTCAAACGGCTGATTCGCTCCACGTGTGATTCAGATGAAAACGAGATAAAAAAGATCAACACGAGGCATCAAAGATGAAAGCGAGGCTCACCATGTTGAGTTCCTCGAACTTGGCGCGGGTGAGCGTCTCTGAGAAGTCCTCGCTCTCGAAGAAGGACTCGATCTCGATCCTCGCCTGATGCGCCGCCGACAGAGCGCGCTTCGCCTTCTCCACCTCACGACGCAGCTTCTGCACTGACCGGTTGTTCTTGCGGATATCTTTGCCCTTCTTCTTCTTGAACAGCTTGATGAAATGGTCCATGACACGCTGGTCGAAGTCCTCACCACCTGCAATGTTTGTCATTGATTCAGTCGGTGCGACAAAATTGTGGTTCCAAAGGCGGCTGAGAGTACACGGTGCAAAAAACATGTGGGGAGGGTGGACTGAGGTGCTCACCAAGATGCGTGTCGCCATTCGTAGCCACGACCTCGAAGACGCCGTTGTCGATCGTCAGAAGAGAGACGTCGAAGGTTCCGCCGCCCAAATCGAACACGAGGATGTTCTTCTCGCCTTCCTTCTTGTCGAGACCGTAGGCGATCGCAGCAGCAGTTCTGAAAACAGATGTTTTAGTGAGTACGCGTCGTTCTCTATAGAAGTAAAACTGGGCCAATCGCTTGCACTCGTTTTCCTCTCCGCACCCGATTCAAAGCGTTTGTCGAACACAACTTACGGCTCGTTGATGATCCTCATGACGTTGAGCCCAGCGATGGTGCCGGCGTCTTTCGTCGCCTGACGCTGAGCGTCGTTGAAGTACGCGGGCACTGTGACGACGGCGTGCGTCACGCTCTTTCCGAGGTACGCCTCCGCAGTCTCCTTCATTTTGCCCAGAACCATGGCGGAAATCTCCTCGGGAGCGAAGGTCTTTTGCTCGCTACCAACCATCACCTGTGAAGGAGAAAACAACACGAACACGTGAAATGCTGGTCGATGGCCTGAAAGTTCCGGTCCCCTCCACCTGCCGAGTACGTGCGGAACAGCATTGACCATTTTATCACACCATTTTCATCTCTCTCTCTTCTGTTACACTTTGATAACCACATCTGTTGCGAGTGAATCAAATTGCACTTGGATAGTTAGCCGATTTGGCCACAGGAAGCAATTTTTACACAGCAATCACAAGGGAAGAATGCGTGAGGAAGAATTTTCTCTCCTCCCCCCCCCCGCCACCTCCACTTCGGCGGGCATTTTGAAGCACCAGCAGCACTTGAAAGCTGCCGTTGGCCACAAGAACAGCCCAAAACAAAGAAGGCTTCAAACTCTTTGTCTTCATCGTCATTTTTACATCGCCATTTTGCCAATCCTCACCTGGACGTGAGGCTTTTTGTTCTTCTCCACCAACGTGAACGGGAAGAGCTTCCTGTCGCTCTGAACCGTGCTGTCGTCCCAGTTCCGCCCGATGAGACGTTTCGCGTCGAACACGGTGTTCTCGGGGTTCGTCGTCAGCTGGTTCTTGGCGGCGTCACCGATGAGACGCTCTCCTTCCGTCGTGAACGCCACGTACGAGGGCGTGATTCGGTTTCCTTGGTCGTTCGCAATGATTTCCACCCGTCCATTTTTGAACACACCCACACTGCAAAAACAGACGAACCGTTCGTTGGATCGTGGTCAGACACATCAGCCCTTTTCTGGCACATTTCATTCGCCTTCTAGAGACCCACATTTTAACCAAGAATCGTGACACGTCAGCTTCCTCATTGTCTGATCGCTGAACTCGTGTCTGACCCGGACATTCTCACATTGACCTTTGCAAATTGGCCGGTAGTTACACGTCAGCCTAAAAGATGTGGAAAATTTCCCTGAATCAACAGCAGGTCTGGAACTGATACCATAACAGGGTGGGGTGAAATGCCATGGTCAAAACAGCTCACCATGAGTAGGTCGTTCCCAGGTCGATTCCCACCACTGTGCCGATCGAGTCTTTGTCGTCTTCATCACCCCGCACACTGCACACCAGCAGTGCCACAACTACACTGAGCATCAACTTCATTGTGATTCTGAAATGAAGACACAAGGGTCTCTCTGAATTTCAGATTTTCACAGGAAACGATCTTTCCAGACAAGTCCAGAATCTTCTGGGGTGTCAACCGAGACCCCAGACCCCGCCCACCAAACGCCTCAACTGCACACAATAAGTGCGGAAATTGTCGACATCTGCGCTTTCCCGATCTGCCCTGAATCGTCAGTTACAATTTCACAAAAGCACTGAACAACAACAACGGTAAATTTGTGCGAACAATCTTGAGAACGAAATGACAGTTCAACTTGAAACATGTGACCAGCTGGCAGAAACTAAACCCAATGATTCCAGCAAAAGTACACATATTGATCACTTACTGTGTATTTCGTCTGTGTCTCTCCAACTTCTTCTTCGAATTCTCACCGTTTAACTCGGTACAAACTTTCTCAATCTTCTGAAAACCCTTGTGTTGTGTCGGACTTCTGGTGAATGAGTGAGTGCAATGGCTGCCCGGTGTTTTGTCCTGTGTAGCCACGTGTACTCGTGTCCCTCTCTGATTGGCTGCGCCTCCGGCCGTGGCCGCGCGCCATTGGTCCACGACGGAAACCTCCCCGAGTGTCTCCCAAAAAAGACACGTGGCCTTCACAGCCCAAAAACGTCATCACATAACCAGGATGGAATTCCTTTGGCGCGAAACCATGCAAGAGGAAATGACACGTGCACAGATAATCACGATTTCAATTTATTCAAATTGTTCGCAGGTGGTAGCACGTGCAAAGTGATGCGAATTGCCCACATCGTGTCCGAAAAGCACACAGAAACACGAAAGTGCTCGCTCCTTTGCAACAGAACGTTTCTGCGGGTGTAGGATCAAAACCATTCACACTTCCTCATGTCTGGTGTGGGTTCCCTGTTCGTTCAGCCGGCGGATTCAGGAAATCCGGGCCCTGCCGGGACCCCCAACTCCAAACGAAAAAAGTTGATTTCACCTCCCCCCCTCACAACTCCGCCCCTTGGGTCAGTACTCAGTCGCATCATAATTTGGGGGTGCAATGTTGCGATAATTCTTTGTCAGGCGGGGGGAGGGGCAAGTGACCTCAGACGTCGAAAAAATCCCAGACGCAAAATCTTTCTTTGCAAAAACACGTTGAAAGGTTGAAGGTCAACGTGAGGTTCAATCGCTGGCCCCAAAACAGAGTGTCCACCAAACAAAAAGAACCTCTGACCTGGATAATTGTCTCTCAGCTTGTACTTTGGACTAGATGCGTGACCAGTGTCGCACGCACAATGAACATTTCACCTTTCTGATGCAAGTTTCGCTGCTTCTTGCGTGTTTACCTTCTGACAGTGGTTGTATGCATCGGGTTGGACCTTGCTTGTGGCGAGTGGACTCAGGGTCAAGGGTCGGAGGCGCGACATTGATCTCGATGCAGTGAAAAAAGAAAATTCCAGCATGTTCTCGAACAATCAATATACATCTGCAATATTCCGTATCAACCCAGAACATTCCATGGTGTTCATGTATCAGTCAATTTAGGTGTGTAAACCAGAATCTGTGACAAGCTTGTCAGCTCATCGCCAGCCAGCAACAAAGGAACATCATGGGAGTTAAACTGGAAACTCGACTTGGACTTCATTCCACACTCGAACCCACAAAAACTCTAATTTTGCAGAGGGGGGAATGTGGATCTGGGCACGTCACCTCCTTTTACGCGTGAAAATGGCAAATTTTTTTATGCCAACGGCACAAAGATACGGGTGATGTTTTTCTGGGTTCAGGGGCCCCCTGAATCTCGCAATCGGTAAGCAACAAATAAGGTTCGCACATCAAGTTTCTCAGAGCAGCTGTTTCTTTGTGTTTGTCAAGGTGGTTTAAATACTTGTACATCTACCCTGTCTGCACGATTCAAAATTTTCAATGATGAAGTCGAGCAACTTGACTGAAACAACCATCGTATCGGCGGAACATTCATTCCGGTTTTGGTTTCATCTTCACCACACGTCAGGCCAGGTACTCGTACTCGCTGCCTTGCATCTGTGGAGCGTATTGATCGTCAGCTGTTCTTCCCTTCTTTTTCTTAGCAGCTCGCGGTTTGTGGTCCAAATTTAGTGGCGGCAGTGTGCGTGGGCGGGTTGGGAACAACTCCGGGACCTCCTGTCCCTGGTCCGTGGAGTTTCTCTCCAATCTGGACGAAGATCTAAATGGTTTGCTTGTTTCCTTCGCCTTTTCGCTGTCAGGAATTTCAAAAGGCTCCATTTCGTTCACACGATCATGTGTGGTTTCGTGGCCACATGTCTTTGCCTCCTGCGTCTCTTCGTCTGGCTCTTGACCAACTTTCCTTTGGTGGGAGAAACTCGAACACAAACCAAGGACTCCAACCAAGAGGAGAAGCAGTCCAACGCCAGCCAGGATCGGACCAGCTGTTTTTCCCCTGTTGAAGCTGTCAGTTGCAAAGCCAATGGCGATCATCACAATGCCGAATAGAAACATCACCACTCCAACGATGACGAACACTTTAGGGAGAACAGAAGTACTGAACAACATCCAAACGGCCTTCACCTTGGTGCAACAATCAACGTCCGGTTCACTGGACTTTTGCTGCTCCTGCTCGGCCTTCTTCTCGTGAATACTCTGCAGTCGTTCCTGCATCCTCTCTCGGGCTGTTCTGGGACGCTGTTCACCCTGCAGACGGGACTCTGGGCGCTCTCCTCCAAGAGATGAACGTTGTCTCTCCAGCCTTGATTCAGCTCTGCTGGGTTCTCCGACGGACGAACGCTGCCTCTCTAAGCGTGATTCGGCTCTGCTGACGGCTCTGGGTTCACCGTAGTCCAGGGTGGACCCTGATCTCTCCAGCCGAGATCCAGGCCTCTCCATTCTGGACGCAGACCTGTCCATTCCGGAGCCAGGCCTCCCCATTTTGGATCCAGGTCGGGACAGACTGGACTTGGGCCTGGTCCGCCCCAATCTTCCTGCCATCATCATCTTGGCGGCTGTTTTTGTGTTTCAACAGTTCCCGCTGCCTTTGTCCTGAAATGTAGCAGAGTTTGTTGTTGTTCACAAAGTGTTCTCTTTTTCACGCGCTGAACTTGTTTTTCAAACCAGATAAGCCAAATATGTTGTCACCAAAGCGAATTTTGAAAGAAAACTGCCAAAAACAGACTGCAGGTGAGAATTCCAGCAAGCTTTGAGGGTGTGGTTGATTGAATCTGAAGACACCCAAAAATAACGTTTAGTTTCTGAAAAGTGAACTCGGCACTCGGAAATTTGAGCCTTTGCCACTTTGAGGTACACTTTGCTCTGCAACTGATTTGATTTCAATGAAGGGTCTTTGACTCTTCAGCTGAAAAGAGTTTTTTTCGAAGAGTCGCACAGGTTTTGCATCGAAGGAAGTTGTTTGGAACTGTAACGAACAGGATTGTTCGCCCACAGGGTGTTTGGAGCGCCTGAGAGTGGGCCCAAAACTCACATGAATTTGGTTTGTTCGTCCTTTGTACACTCAACGTTGCACGCTTTTGAAATTCATTGCAGCTGAAGTGTCCAATGTCTAAGAAAATGTTCCCTACCTGTTGCTTGCTGCGTTGAGCCTAACCTTTCCCAGTTCGGTGTTGGAACAAAGGAACGTGAGAATTTTCTTGGGCTGTGTTGACCTGATCGTTGGGGGAATGCACATCAATAGTGTCATGCCTACCCCTAGATACCACCGTCAGCGCTTCCCCTGGGGAATTAATTGTTGCTTCAATCATTCAGACGCATACGAGTACTTGTGTGATGTAGTGTGTGGTTCCATTAGTGTTATGCAGGTTCAATTGAAGACGGCGCCGTCGCTTGGAGCCGTGGAGCCTGTTGCTTTGTGCGCGCGGACAAACAGCTTTGTCAAAGTCCAGCTGTACAACCAGACCGCGAACACGTTCAATTGTCTTCTTCAGACTGCAATTTCAACTTCTGTTTTGACATGGTAACCGAAACATTTGAGCTTGAAAGCAGCTCGAACGCGATTTGTGTGTGGATAAAATCTTCATTTTTTGTCACGAAACTTGCAAATTTGTCAAGAGTGTTGTCGACAAACTTGAGAACTTTGGAAAAAGATCAGCTGGATAGACTCAGTTTCTTTGGATCTGTGAGAGAAGTTCAGTCCGAGGAAGAAACCGCCCGCACCAGTTGGACATGTCACCCAAGGACCCTCTTGCGGAAAAAAATGTTTATTTTCCAGACCCATAGGGCCTCGTCGATAAAATGATTCCCCTTTCTTTTTACACTGTGTGCACTGGAACATTTACTTGCTTTCTGCATGTCAAAAATTATAAAAGGATTTGGTTGGTCTCAGCCCCGCAAGGTTTGGGCTGCCGCGCCGGGATCCTGGATTCGCTGGAACACAACTGCAGTTGTGTGTGCATTGGTCTGGTTTTGTTTTTGTGCGACGCTGCACTGAATCAACCCAGGTCTTCTGGTACAATATCATCTGCTTCGAAACCCATGTTCCTGTACATTATCGCTTTCGAATCGTCATATTTCACTTCTCCGTTGGCACCTTGGTGGATCATGGTGTCTTCCTCCTCTTCCTGGAAGATGTGTTGAGAAGCGAGACTTTTTCTGCTGGGTGTTGGAGATGAAGAACGAGCTGTGGATCTTTGGTTTTGCACAGGAGACGCGTCTGGAGATGCTTTTGGGTTTCTTCCTGAGGTGGAGGAGTCAGGTAGGGAGGCAGAGGAGGAAGTTTCAAGGTCAGGGTCATTCAGTTCAGAACTTGACAGACCACTGAGGTTGCTTCTGATGCTTCCTTTGGGACTGGGCCCTGTCACCACCACCTCTGGGATGTGGTCCAGAAAACTCAGTTTTGAAGGGTTGTTTTTGTTGTTTGCGTCCAGTTTTGACTGTTTCACGTTTTTGCCCCCGAAAGACTTGCTGCTGTGTGATTGGCGAGTTGGGAGAATGAAGGAGTCCGGATTAGTTCTCGAACCGGATGACTCGGCCTTCAGAGCCTTCATCGTCACCTCGATGCTCTCGCGTCGTCTCTGTCTGTACGGAGACCCTGGCAACTGATAGTCGTCCATAACTGCGGCTAAGTTCGTGAAGCCACTAGACTTTTCTTCGACAGCGGAGAACGACGTTTTCTGACGTGGAGCGACTGGGGAAGGGATGATGGGATCCTGATCTACATTTTTGCTGACCGTGGAAATATCACCGTTGGCTTTCACGGCACCGTTTGCTGCGTACTTCTCCCTCGCCTGGTCTGTCGCCAGTGCGCGCATCTTCTTCTTTTCCCTCCTGCGCACTTTGAGCGCGGCGAGACCAATCACGACACCTGCGAGTCCAAACACGAAGAAGACGGCGCCGACCGCCTTGCCCTGCGGGTAGTTGGCCTCTCTGTTCGTGCCGATACCCAACATGATGATACCCAACATGCACACGATCAACCCGACAGCAGTGAGCACTTTTGGCACGAAGGACATCACAAACATCATCCACAACGATTTCAACTTCCTTTTCCATGAGCCTTCGAAACTTGGCTTCTTGGCTTGCTTCACCTCAGCCTTGTACACTCTCCTCGCCATCTTGTTCTCCATCCGTCTTGCTGGTCTCTTCTGACTTGACGTCGACCCTCTCCTCTGACCTGACCCTGACTTGGGTCGTTTCTTCCCTGCTGATTTGGGTCTTTGTTGTGAATTTTTGGCCGATGCTGGTCTTTTATTTGTGGTCACTGGTGGTGGTTTTTGGCCCGCAGCAGACGAATTTGACTGGTTTTCTGAGCGTTCCAGTGAGCTGTGGCTGGAGGTGACAATCGCGGGGAGAGACGTGGCTGTCGCTACGTTCGTCCGGGGCGTCTCGACAACGGACTCAGCGTCCACGTCGTCGGAGTCCCAGGACTCGTGTCTGCCAAGCCAAGGCTTCAGCGAGCTGCTCTCCTGGGAACTCTGAGGAGAAGCACCCCGGAGTTCAATCATGCTTCGGCTTGTGCTCGGCAGCGACCCTCCGGAATGAGACAGAAGATCGTTTTCGCTCTTGACATCTTCGTACGAAATGGACCTGGCTGGAGGAGCCTCCGGTGATTTTCCACCGATTTGACCAGATCCTGCAGCTCTGGGTTTTGGTGTTGATGTGATCTTGCTTCGTTGGCGAGATTTTGATTTGTCTTTCTTTGCAGAACGTGGTCTGACTGGCGTTTGAGATGTTTGTCCTTCTGAAACATTCTCTGAATTGTGTTCTGCAGTCTTGGACGACTCTGTTCCACCTGATCTAGGACTGTTTTCTGTGGCTGACTCGTCAGCAGACTTGGATTCATTCAGAGAGTCAGCCAAGGTGTCAGAGAGAGTCTCATTTTCTCTTGTCACATGTGAACGTTTTGCTTTGTTTGTTTTCTTTCCAGAACTGGGTCTGGAAACTTTTGAGCTGTCATGCATCACTGCAGATTCTTCTTTGGAGAGGAACTCAGTCGTTTGCAACGTGTTGGCCTCAACACTTTCGTTCTCTCCTGACGGAAATCCACTTGACGACTCCCCCACATTGGAAGAGTCTTTGCCTCTCTCGAAACCATCCCGAAGCAGCTGCTCGTCTTCCTCCTGGCGACTGCGAGGTGAGGTTTTCTTCCCCGCCGCGTCTGCCTCTGTGGAGGTCGGGGAGTCTTTGGACGCCGACGGTAGATCAGGCTCCGGAGAGTCTTGGACGGAACCATCGTCTGAACGCGGGGAACCAACCACCGAAGCTGGACGTGCGGTGCGCTGTGACATTCTTTGACCCACCTGAAAAAGGAGACAGACTGCAGGCTTTGGTACATTCATTCTTGTTCAGGAAGCTGAGAACAGTTCCTACATGTACAAACATTGGCGCACAGAAATTCATGTTGAGGGTGGATATCCACGAGGAGGGTTGACGCCCATTGGGGGCAGATGTCCGTGTTGAGGGCTCAGAAAAGGGAAAGAAATCACTAAAGAAGGGAAGATTGAGGGTAGATGGCCTGGGTGTTCCCAGAAATTCAGAAGTTCATTTTGTTTGAAGCCGAACTCTCTCTTCCTGCAGGACACCAACTTACCGGAAACGGAATGGTTGCTCTTTCTTACAATCAGATTTGAAAATTGTTTTCGTTTGATCAGCCCTTTATTCAACAACATTTTCTCGCAAACAAGAGAAGTCTACGCAGAACAAGCCTTCTTTGAGCTCTGAGCTCGTCGTCAATGAAGTCTTTTGCAAAAGTTCAACAACAGTACAGTTCAAACAACGTTACTAGTTCCAAAGCATGAACGGCAATTGATACGTATTTCGTCTGATAAACCTGTCACAGATCGGACACTATTGTTCAATTGGATGCAAATCTGTCAGGGTGTGTTCTCGAATGCCTCGTTGGAATAGTCGCGCTTCTTCTTCTTCCTCCTGCTGCTCCCACTGCCCCCTGGTGGTTTGACCGCGTCGTCCGTCTCGTCGGTGTCGATGATACTGATGGAGGGAGTGAGATGTGGTGAAGAGTTCGACTGACCGGACGAAGGAACCGCCAGTTCAGGAATGTCATCCAAAGCATCCTTTCTTGGTGAAGCTGCAGGACTTTTTGATTTCTTGACATTTTTGCCACCGCTGAATTTAGTTGGGGTCAGTTCGGTTTCTCTTGGACGCGGAACGACCAAAATGTCAGGGTCGTCCCTCATACTGGCGCTCGCTAGAATTTGGCCGCTGCTGAGGGACGTCAGAGATGCCTGGATGCTTTCCTTCCTTCTCTCTCTGTACGGAGTGCCTGGTAACTGGTCCGATTCAATCATGACAGATAAGTTTGTGAAGCCAGTCTCCTCGTCAGCTTTGACGGCTGTGAAGGTTTGTTTTGGGGGTTTAGGTTCGCTGAAGCGCGTGTCGTCGTCAAGGGGTATGCCGTCAATGTGACCACGAGGGGTGTCATCAAGTCGCTCACTGATGGTGCGAACTGTTCCATTGGTCGCTGTGGACCCCTCTCCATACCTGCCGGTCTTCTTGTCGTATCCCAGTCGTCTCCTTTTGTTCTTTTCCCTCCTTCTCGATCGAATTGCAAGAATGCTGATCACAATGAAAAAGACGCCAATGACGAAAAGCACTGCGATGACCGCGTCTGCGTCTTTCAGATCGTCTTCTGTGCTCGCTGACGTGGCGATCAGAATGATCGCAACAAGTACCATGATGATGCCCAAAGCGAGAACGATTTTGACATAATAGGACATGGAGAACATCATCCACAGCGCTCGACCCCTCATGTACCAATTCGCATGCAGCTTTGGCTTCGTGGCTTTGATTCTGGCTTTTTCTTCCTTTCGCTCTCTCTTCATCTCCAGTCTTTCCTCGATGCGTTCTCGTCTCGTCCTTCGGTGAGGAGCTTCTCCACCTTCGTCTTCATCTTCGTCTTCTCCTCGGACCGAAGCTCTTCCGTTCGCGGTGGAGGGGCGGCTCTTTCTCGTCGCTGCGCTCCCTGGTCGACCGTCCACGTCGGAGAGGCGGCCGCCAGCGGAGGCGGGGCGCCGAGGTCCCCCCGACGCCGGCCGCGCACCCGCCGGGGCGGCGGAGCCGGGCCGAGCCCCTGCCGACCGGGGACGCGAGGACATCGCCCGAGCCCCCAGCATCGTGCGCTGTTCGTTTCAAAACCTGAAAACAGAAGCAGTAGTTTGTGAACTCAGTTGTTCTGAGGCTTTGGAAACAGGGGTGTACATTGTAACATTCTGACAAAATGCGCGGCTGAGAACAGAATCACTTTGGTTCTCAATTTTCACTCAATTTGTAATCGAACTGTTTGTGTCTAAAATTGAAATTGGAAACGAAACTCAGTTCTTGTGTCGTGTTTGTTGTTTTAATACAATTCTGTGCAACAATGAGGAAGACGTCTATTGCAAGATCTATCAGATATTTACCTTGGTTTACGGAAAACAGAAATCCCATGCATGCCGCGCGCACAATCCATAGTGATTCTGACTCAAGCCTCTTTGCCTCTTTGTGAAAACAACAGTGTTCTTCCTGCATGCAGAAAAGTAGGAAGCCACAAGTTGTGATGTTTCGCCCCCTCAACATACAGCGAACTCGCAAGTTGTAGCTTCTTTTTCCTTTTTGTCTGAATGCCCACAAACAAAAGAATCACAGTTGATGTTTCATGGCCGCCGAACTCACTTCGGGTCTACGTACTCTGACTCAACAACAAAAATTTCAACGCACAAATCTATCGATCACGTTTCGTGGAACATTGTGTGCACATCACGAACAAAAGACGAAATCGATGTTGGAACATGTCACGAAAGGCGGCAAACCGTTTTTCTAACAAGCTGAAGTACACGCAAATACTTCTATTTTTGTAAAAAATCAAATCAATACACAATTTCCAAAGGCCGAGATGAACCATTCGTTCCACAGTCGTTGTGTTCGACTGATTTTTCAAACATTTTGCAAAGAACAACACAAAAGACAGTACCTGCCTCAGCAACAGGTTGATCTGGTTTTATAAATCTGCTGTGGGCTGTGGTGTTGGTGCGCGCGCCTCCGCTTCGTCATCCTGACGTTAAAGTCTCCGCCAAACACCATCTTCGTGGTTCCTGACTACGCGAGTTGGTCTCTGCCTCCGCGCACGGCGCGTCTGCTAAAATTTCGACATTGTCACTCTTTCGAGATACTTCATCAAACTTTCACAACATGTTCTCCAGCTTTAACTACTAGAATAGCATCACAAGCGTCAATGTGTGCCAACACTGTAGTTCCGGTGTGAACACCACACGGAGGATAATCCATGCCTGGAGACTGTTGCTATGACCCAGTACATCTCCGTGCAGATTCTAGGCTGAGAGTAACAGGTCCCGTGGTTTTCCGCGCCCGGACGATCAATTGATGAATCGGGTGTCAGGCGCAGGCGCGGCAGCAGCAGCTACCTGTGGCAGTACTCATTCTACCTGTGGAATGTGTCCACGAGGAGGGACGGATCAAAGATTCTCCTCCATCCACAGCGTGCAGCTGCAGCAGCATCACGGAGGATGCTTGACGACCCATTGATCTGTTTTTCAAAGCATCGCCACAAGTTTATTGATCAGCCAAGTGGAACAGGTTGAAGACAAATAAGTTTTGAACTCGATCGAAAACATGCTGCGTGAACAAGCCAAGAGAGCCTTCCTGTTGCAACTCACGAAAACCGAAAAATGAAACTTTTCTCCTTTGGTCGAAAAATATGCGCGAAAAATTCCTTCGATTCTTTTCTGGTGACTGAAACCAAGTTTGGGAAAGGGTTTGAAGCAGCTCAGATCATGCAGGTCACAAATTTCGAGATGCATTGCAGATCTTCTCAGTTTCTGTGTATCTGAACATTTCTGTCTGTCTCGTTCTCGCGCTCTTGTCTGTTTCTCAGTCTCCCCCTGTGTTCGTGCTGTTTTTGAACCTCGAAGACAGAAGTTCCCAAGATCGCAAGTTCGTTTCAAATGTGGCATTTTATATTTGCTGATATGGCATGTACGTGTACCAAAACTACCGAAAGTTTACGATCTTGGGCTTCAACAACAAATTCTTGCAAGGCCTTTGACATGTCTGACAATTTTTGGAACAAGACATCACCAACATTTGAACAGTCGCAGTGGTCAGTCTTTTCCAAATCACGAGTCTTCTGCAATCTGTGGGAATTTTGTGTGTCATTTTTGGCAAGACAGTTTGGGTTGGGCAGCAAGCGCCTGTGCATTGTAGACTGTTCAGAAACAATAACAGGTGAGAAAAATGGATGTTCACAATCTGGGACAAAGACGGTGTCGTGCGTGCTTGTCATATTCATCAAATTTCTTTCAATTTCCTGGTTCTGACCTGGGCAATCCGAAGAGCTTCTCAACACCAACTTTGTCCAAATTTTTAAGGAGTGGACTGGAGCTCAGTGACAACAAGTGGGTGACTTGATCCCAGGTCCAAACTCGAGAATGAATCTTGTTTTTTCTTTCGGCAACTCGGTGAAGAATCGATCCAGGGAACTTATGAAACGAACTCACTCCAGGGATCGCACTCGGGTTGAATTACTCACTGTGAAAACTAATGAGGATCGTGTTTCTTGAGCTGTTCTTTCCTGCTCTTGTTGTGCATTTGTGGACCACGTTGCGTACAAGTCACAACTTCGGGGGAAAATACACTTCACCCAAAGATCTGTCAGCGGTGAAGGTCCTGAAGATGTTGAAGTTGGCGTTTCAGTGTGCTCTGTTTGTTTTGATCAAGGCGGATACTGACACGTGTCCTTTGACGTGCACGTGTTTGTGGGACAAGAACCGAGACATGGAGAACCCGCGGAATGAGCTCGTCTGCTCCAACAAGGCTCTGTCCGAGGACACGCTTCCGTCTCTGGACGATTCCATCAAGAACATCGTCTTCTACAAGGTCAACTTGTCGATGAACCACTTCGACCACATCCCGGTGCAGATGCTGGAGTCTCTCACCGGAGTCGAGCTGGTGGATTTGCGCTCCAACTCCCTGGACGACCTTCCGGACAGACCTTTGGTTCTACCGGTCCTCAGAAGGTTCTACTTGTCGAACAACAAGTTGATAACAGTGGATGAAAAGAAATTCGAAAAGGCTTCAAATTTGGTGACTCTTCTGCTGGACAACAACCGACTGACTGAGCTCAAACATGGAGCCTTCGATGGTCTGAAGGTCTTGGACCATCTGACGCTGAGCTCCAACCAACTGAATACGATCGCTTCTGGCAGTTTCCACGATTTGGGGAACCTGGATTACCTGAGCCTGCACAACAACAAGCTGAATCATCTGGAATCAGGAACTTTCGAGGGTCTCACGTCTCTGCACACTTTACGCCTGGACATTAACCAGTTGAAGACTCTTCCCGCCGACATCTTTGTTCCCTTGGGGTCCCTGAGTCGACTCGACATGGACCGCAACAAAATCGAAAATCTCAATTCTGGATCAATGAGAAACTTGACGGGTTTGCTGACTTTGTATCTTTTCTCCAACATGTTGTCCACTTTGCCAGACAATCTTTTTGCAAACATGAAGAAATTACAACATCTGGAGTTGTCCTACAACTTGTTTTCAGCCGTGCCTCTGGCAGCTTTTGGCTCGAATAGGAAATACAAAGCGATGCAGTGGTTGGAACTCGGAAGTAACAAGGGGTTGACATCTTTTCCGACGTCCTTCTTCGAAATGTTTCCCAACATGGAGGTGCTGGATCTGAGTGGCCTGCGACTGAAATATCTCCCAGATCTGAGCAGTTTGACGAAGCTGGAAGTTCTGCGTATTGACGATACTGACATCCCCAGGGTCTATCCTTGCGATCTGGTCGGACTGTCGTCGCTCTCTGAGTTGTATTGGGATGGAGCTCCCATCAAGTGTGATTGCCAGTCTCTGTGGATGAAGAATTGGACAGACGAATACATGAAGACGCGACCGACTGACGCCAGACTCAACCCGAAGGGGACCTTGCCCGACTGGAAATGGACTTGTCGCAAACCACAGCTGCTGCTCGGAAAGGATTTCCGGTCCCTGCTCGAGGAACAGATCAGGAGCGAATGCAAACCCGGAGAAATACAGCAGTGGTGCCATGAAAGCAAATTATCTATCTCAGCCAAGTTTGTAAATGTCACTTTGGTGACAGAATGGAGGGAGAATGGTCTGCAGGTCAGAGTTGTCTGGGGCTCGATTCTGGCTTCCAACTCTGACACGATTCAGGGCTACGAAGTCACTGTGCAGGAAAAACGCACTTCGAAAATTGTTGGCATCACTCCAGTTCCGGTGGGGACTAACTCTATTGTTTTGCCGGACATGAAATCCAGTGTCCGCTACATAGTTTGCGTGGAGATGCTGGGCTGGGGCAACAGCCGGATTTCACAAACTTGCACAAGTGTGGAGCCCAGAAAGAACTTCTACTCCAAAGTTGCTTCTGCTGTCGTGTGCGTTGTCCTTGTGATAGTGGCGGGGACGGTCGGGCTGGTTGTGTTCATCATGGTGCGACGGAGAATTGGGCCGTGCAAAACTCTCGGAAGCAACGACAACACACCGGAAGTGTCCTTCACGAACAGGCTCTCGGGAGGTGGCGCCAGTGAAGAGGAGAAAAGCGCGGCGGCGCCAGAAAACCAAGCTGACGTGGAGTTGCCGGCGAATTCTGACGCGTAAATTTTGTTGAGTCGGACTTTTCAATTCCCGATTGACACATGTTGAGTGACATTGCATACATACTGTCCACAAAAGAACTCAAGACGTTGAGCACGCAGTGTTTGTGTGTGTGCAGCAACGGAAGTCCTCACAAAACGCACAGAACAGGCAGGAAGAAAAAATAAAGACGTTTTGTCAAATCGTGGGGAAAGATTTCAGCTTCACCTGATCTGACCTTGGCTCCCTCGCGAGACGACAACGTTTTGTTTTGGCCTGTAGTTTTTTCCACACAAAGTGGCAAGGCGGGTTGGATAACAAGACTGTCGAACACACAAACATATTTGCTTTCACAGGCCTTGACAGACTTTCTTGTTTATTTTCAGCAGCATTAAATATGTTTGCAAGAATACCGAAAATAATCAACTTGTTTGTGTTTGTGTGCTGGTGGAACGAAATACAGACGTTCTTTGTTTTGAAAAATCGTTCTCATCAGGTGTGGGTCCACGGCCCGGCGGGTTTTCGCGTGGACGACCGACCATCACTCGCGTGTGAGATACTCACAAAATATTGGCTTGCAATTGTTCCCCATCATCGAAACTGTGTGACACAGATTGGCAGAAATTATCCAAAGACAAAGGCAGCTTCAAAGCAAACTCATGAATTTGAGTCTAATTTCTCAGAAGAAGAATGTCCTGTTCAACTTTCCCACAAAAACACGGTTTAATGCAGGCTTCCAGGTATTTTTGTCTGCTTGTCACAATTCAGAACCCCGTTTCAATGCGAAATGCGTCAAGAAGTGCATTTTACTGACGTCATTTCCTTTTATGGAAGTTTTGTGGGTGTTGGTCAGTTGCACTGACAACAACATCTGACACTCAGGGACCATATGCGCCCATGCATACTCATCAGTTGACGAGGGCAAATGCTGGGTCAAGCCATCAGTACCCAACGACTTTTTGCACGAACTTCAAGGTGTTGTATCCATGCCGGTTTTGTGAATTAAACAACCGCTTTTCTTCACCAAAAACTCTACACACGTGTACCGGCTCCGAGTTGATTCGCTGCCGGGACACACCTCCCACAGCACCAATGAAACATCTACTCGGGGGGCATTTTTCTCCAACCGAATTGTTCTGTCGCTCTTTGCCCGGATCTGTTTCCTGTGAATTTACATATGCAACTCAGTGGCGTGATGACAACGCTGAGCCGAAGCCAGCTATTATACTTTTTTCTGCCCCAGTTCTCCAAGTCAATAGCACTCTCTTTCTCTCACGCATGCCCCTGGAGCCCGCCTATAAAAGAGCCGGCATGAGGCCCCGTCAGCTGAGCGGCGATCAGCTGTTTGAGACTTGAGTGTCCCGTTTGGCTCCAGCGTCGGTGTCCACCTGTCTGCAGGTTCACGTCCCATTCCGACAGAACCCGAAGCTTACCCCTTCGTCAGCAGTTCTCAGCAGCAGCAGCACAGGTGAGTCCGTTTCTTTGCCTTTTGCGACGACTTCTTTTCAGGTCCTGTTGACGTTCATTCATTCATTTCAGCAACACACTAGCGAAGTCAGCAAAAAAATCGTAAAATCGTCGCTTGCAAATTTTGCGTTTCTTTCGTTCGGTTCGTTTTGCATACTTCTTGAAGAAAATGAGCACTTTGCGTTGTTCTGAACTTTTGAATTTGAATGTTTCGGAAGATATTTCGGCTTTGCTTTTGATTGAAATTTATTTTCGGTTCATAGTCGCAAAGACCAAAAGGTGCCCTCACCTGCTGCACTGTAGGTTCACCACGCATGCAGGGGCGTCATTTCTTGCTGCACTGCAGGCTGAAAGCGTTTTCATTTCATTGTCCACAAAAAGGCAAGAAAACTGCAACGCACACAAGCAGATCTCGAATTGCGTGCACTCAAAGATTTTTTGCATCGAAAATTTGATGAGAAAGTTGGTATACGTGGTGCTACTCTCATGCTGTTGGACAATGCTGATTGGAATGCACGCACAGCATGCAGTCTCAAATTCCTTCTGCATGCGTGCAGTGTGCGTCCACCACTGTACCCAGGTTGCAGATCTACATCACTCGATCTTGTTCGATCTGAAAAAAGAAGACAGCTCCAAACTTTGCAAGTGCAAAGACGTATGCCAGTTTTGTATCTCAGCAAAACCTTCCAAAATTGCTTTGTTTGAAAACAAAAATGCTCGTCACCAAGGTGTTGTGCTGAAAATACGGTGTCTTCTGGGTGTGCATCACGTTTGGTGCTGGAAATTGATTGATGATAAATTCTGCAGACTGCATGGACCGTGTCACAACTTTCCGGAGTGCCTCGATCAAGATGATCCGAAACCACGTGTGCATGGGCATCAAATTCACTTGACCAATCAAAGTGAAGAGGAAAAATGTTCCACCCAAAAGAAATCTCATTTGTGCATGCAGTTTCATCATTTTGCTTTGAATTACAAAAGATCTCTCGCCTGACAAAATGTGTATGAATTTCCTCAAAATTGTGTATGGTTGCTTCTGCAGCTTTGGATGGCGTGTCTACACTCGTGCGCCCTGTCTATCAGTCCTGGATTTGTTGTTTTTGAACGAGAGTCAGAACTGGAACCAGAAAATACTGGTTCAGACCTGTAACCAGAAAATTCTGGATCAGAATTGCAATGTCGAGACAATTGGGTAGAATTTCGTCGCAAACAACTTCCAGACTGAAACAAACTATTCAGAGAGGATTGTGGAGTGGGTTTGGTCAGCGAATTGTGTTGCAATGTCTGAGCAGCAAAATCACGTTCACGCAACTTTGTATTTTCAGCCCTCCAATCAGAAGAATGAACGCAGAGGCGTTGTCCGTCAGCCTTCTTTTAGTCGTTGTCCTTGACCTTGTGTTGACGCCGCTGAGTGAGGCGGCGCCGGCGGCGCGGGCGCTCCGAGCAGCAGCCGCGCAGTACAACGCGCAACCAATCAAAATCAGCTTCGACCCTGACCTGCAGTCCATCAGTGGTGAGTGAGTGAGTGAGTGAGTGAGTGAGTGAGTGAGTGAGTGAGTGAGTGAGTGAGTGAGTGAGTGAGTGAGTGAGTGAGTGAGTGAGTGAGTGAGAGAGTGAGTTGTCAAGAAAGAGAAAAAAGAAACTAACGAAATAAAAAGAAAGAAA
>JAAUXT010009833.1_pt1 | contig 27862 bp, 35 predicted proteins | sample 7278171 | NCBI WGS metagenome assembly JAAUXT01 (sample SAMN14350112, study PRJNA611818) | marine sediment metagenome | isolation source: surface marine sediment (1.8m) | place: French Polynesia: Moorea | collected 2018-08
ACCTTTACAGATGGCGCAGCGCTGGCACCTTTCTGCACAGGTCCTGGTGAACGATCCTCGGAAGAATCCTCCAAACCTGAACCCTCAGATATGGTATGTTCAACTGATGTTTCGCCACTGGTTTTGTCCCCTGATTCAGGAGATTCAAAAACCTCAGAATCATCAGAAATGTGTTCTTCCGAACCTTGCGGTTCTGGCAAATCATCCTGGAACCTTGGTGGGGTCCCTGAACCTTCACCTTCACCTGGGGCTACACTCTGTGCTTGCAAAAGCTGAATGCGTGAACCCAAAGGTTTTGCTCCTGCTCTTGGATCAGCTGGTTCTGACTTACTTCATTCTTTGTATCCTCCCCTCCGCTCCCATAAGAAAGCATCTCGATTGGCTGAAAAGTGATGCTTAACTTCTGAAGAAGAAGGTTTTGCCTTCTGCTCAAGGGTTTTTGTCACAGGATCGTAGTGAAAGCTCTTGTCTTTGATCAAGAGTCATGAACTTTAGTATTGTCTGCTACTGTCCTTGACCCAAACCAAATTGTTTGCTTCCTCTACTGCAGATCTCCAACATTTACAAGGCCAATATCTGTTGTCTTTCCAGGTGACCAAGCCTGACTTCTCAGCCCAGCTCAGATTTTTCAGAAGAAACAACTTCTGATGTGGGAGTACTTGTTCGTCCAAGACTCCTGCAATTGCCTCTGCAATGTGTTTCCATTTTGCTTCTGTCAATGAACCTCAACTCAAACCAATCAAAGCATAGGAATTTTCGAATTTTGAAACTTTTGGATCACAAGGATTCTCGTAAATCACATATTGCAAAAGATTCACTGGACTCATGGTTGAGCCAGTCAAGATGTTAGTAACTATAGCATCTGGCTTCAACTCTTGTGCGGTTCATACCTGCATTCCATTGAGTTTTCATGTTCACCCAACAGTCGCGAGATCTGACCGAATCTAAATAATGTCCTTCTAGAATGATGAAATCATGAAAATACACAACTTCATGTGTTGAAGAAATGTTTCCCATGAGACTTGTCATTTGTCCGTGTTTGTTTCTGATTTTGTTTGTCACGACTGTATCCCAAGGCGATCCTTGGTCCAGCACTTGAGAACCTCCATGTTGTGTGTGGCTCGGGTTCCCGGGGAGCCCATGCTCACAACCACTGCTACTTGCGGCACCACGGTTGGAAGCAGTCTTGGCTTGGCTGGACTGCCGCAGTGGAGCAAGACTCAAGTGTATGCTTCAAACGTTTATTCAAACCTGTCTCAAGCTAAGCAGCTCTAGACAGATGCAGGGTAGTCGTGGTTGTAGCTTTTATGTGGCAGTGCAAGGTGTGAGCCTGGTGCACAGCTTTAGCTTCATGCAGCTCTGCTGAAGCGGCTTCATCAGGTACTCAGTGCCTTGCCCGAAAGCTGGATAGCACGCGTGGGAAGAGCCAACTCTTCCACACGACACCAACGTTGATTTCTTTATCGCTCAACAAACTCACAACTGGAGGAAGATCTGGTAAATCCACGCCAAAAAACAAACACTGAATGCTACAAACGAAAATGGATCAGATCTTGCAATTCATATCAAAGTCTTCAACAGGAGAATTTTTCAAACAATAAAACAAGTGTTCCGATTGAATGTCTGCACATTTTTGTCTGCACTGATTGACCTACATTGACCTGAACTGTCAAACAATGTTACTGCGACCACCTCACACATCATGGGAGAAGTCAATTCACACACTCTCCTGGGTGGGTAACTGAAAATGTTGCAACACTCCAGGGGGCTATTTCCGCAGACGAGTGTGTTTCTCTGTGTTTCTCTGCATTACTGAAAAAAGAATAGAATTCACAGCAGAACACAGAGCAGGTGAGGGCTCTGCATTTCTGTGTCACAGAGAAACACAGAACTCTCTGTGTTCAGGTGAAAACAACAGAGCAGAGAAGCGCAGAATCGTGACGCAGAGCGTAAAAAGAACAGCCCCCAGCTCAATTTCAACTCACGGAAAAAAAGGTTTATCTCACAATAAAGTCTCAAAAAATGATTGTCTCAGTGCCATGTGTCTCAACAATTATTTTCTCGACTGTATGTTCGACAAACTTCTTGCCACTTGGTGAAATCTCATGGAGCATGATACGAATTTTCAGTCGCACCGAGTGTGACTTGTTACATCACATACATCACAGGAACAGTCACTGAGCATCAGACCGTGCACGTCTGCGCACGTGTTGTTGTGCGAAGTCCCTTTAGGGCGAAGCACCATGTGGTAGTGCAGTATATGGCAAGGTGAATGAAATGTTCCCTGCCCCCTCCCCCAACCTCCCTCTCCCTCCCCCAACCTCCCTCCTCCTCCCCTAACCCCCTCCCCTCCCCCTCCCCCACCTGAACCCCCTCCCCCTGACTGGAACCCCCCCTCCCAGTAGACAGCATGACTTGTGGAAGACAAGGAGGACAAGGAAGAATCGATGACATTACCGGCAAGGGACTTCGCACTGCAGTTGCCTTGAGCACTGCTTCTTGTTTTGTTTCGGCTCGAGAGGATATCCGCTCTCTTTGCTGCGTGGCTGTGAGAACAGTCTCCGTTGTTATATAAGGTCTTTACATTTCAACCCTCTTGAATGAAGCCTTCTCCAACTTGTCCTCAGCAGATCAGGTAAACGCTTCTTGAACACTTCCAACGCATTGCTGGTGGTATTTGCGACTCAGCGGTGATCTTGCAATCCAAGAAGCGAACCAAGTTGAGAACTGCCAGGAAATCCGGAGGCTGACAAGGATGGAGCCGAACGTTGAGCACTGGACGGTCGTTGGGACCCTGGAGCTGAGCCTGGTCTTTCTCGCGACTTTCCTCGCCGCTCACATGCTGTGGAACAGGAAACGGAAGGTGAGGAAAAATTGTGTGCGCTTCCAAATCGGCAGGAAGTTTGTTTGGTTGAGCAACGCACCACCCAAGCGTATGTGTGTGCGTGCGTGTGTGTGTGTGCGTGCGTGTGGAGGGACAGATCTTGGACCTGGTCGAGAGGGTTGTGCCCAGGCCTTTTCTTGTGGGCGATATCAAGTTGCTCTGTTCAACAGGACCTCTGAATCCACCCAACTGGTGTGTGTGTGTGTGTGTGTGTGTCTGTCTGTCTGTCTGTCTGTCTGTGTGTGTCTGTGTGCGTGTGCGTGTGTGTGCACGTGTGTGTGCTGTTTGTGTGCTAGTGCTTGTGTGGCTGCTGGGTGCTTCTTGCATGTGTTCACACGTGTACCTGAGTTCAAAGGGTGAACCCAGAGGACTTCCTCTCACGCACTTGATTCACACAAAGCAGAGGGGACGGGGGCAAACTACAACCTTGAGGTTTGCACGGGGACAAGCAAAAACCACAAGAACATCTCCATCTCCATCCGCTGGAGAAACGTCAAGGCACATGCATGTGAACTCCAAGCACCATGCATGAACGCACGGTGCCTCTGCAGCCAAACGTACAGGTCTCTGGGCCACCTGCACCACAAGATGGTTAGGAGGCGCGCACACACACATATAAATCCTCACACACGCCACGTACCTAGGGGCGCCAGAAGAATCCACCCAAGGTCATATAACAAGGTGTTTTCGTGCACACACATGTACGCACACACATACACACACAGAGACACAAACACACACAGATACACATACACACACACACACACACACACACACACACACACACACACACACACACACGTCTCCTTTGTTTATTGTAGACTGGCCTCCCTCCGGGTCCACCGAACCTCCCGATCGTCGGATCTCTTCCCTGGTTGGGAACCGATCCGAGAGAGCCGCTCAGGAAGATGAGCAAAAAGTGAGTGAACTCCAAGGTTTCTCGTTTGATCGACATACCGGTACGTACACGTGCCATTTTCACAGAATGACCTCAGAAACAATCCTGCTGCTTGGCACCTTCGTTCAGGCTTCTCTGAGGTTTGGTTCCCCTTGACCTTCACACACTGATGTTTAGCGAATGCACCTTCAGATTGCCGTCCCCAAATCATTTCTCAATCTTGCAAAAAAAATTCCACCCTGGACGCAGCCTTTAGAACTTGCACAGGGACACAACCTGTGGTGGCACACCCATCCGTGACAGGTTCACAGGTCTTGACATGTGTTTTCAGATACGGAGATGTGATGACCATCTACCTGGGCGCCAGGCCCGTGGTTGTGCTCAACACGAAGGAGGCCATCAGAGAAGCGTTTGTCCGAAGGGGAGGCGAGTTCCTGGGGAAGCCTCAGGACCTGGCCGTGGTGAAGGACGTCTTTCAGGGGAAAGGTAAGATCAGTGTGATGCATGTGTGCCCCTAGAACGGATTCCGGTGTGAGGTTCAGGGGACCTAAAACTCGCACAGAGAGGCCCCCAACTGCGAACGAGAAAAACAATGATAAAACAGCAAAATAACTTTGCTACTGCAGTACAAACTTAAAGGGGACAAAACAACGAGTCGGGGAAAGCCAGGTCTTGCAGATACCCCTGGATTCGCTAGTAGGCCGCAGACAGACGTGGAGAAATCTTGACGCGATGTGCGGGCTTGTTGTTTGAAGCAAACAGAATTTTAAGTACAAACGTTGTTTTCTCTCTTTGTTTTCAGGTATAGCTGTAACACAGGGTGAGACATGGAAGCAGCACCGCAAATTTGTGAACACAACCCTCAAGGACTTTGGAAAATCTGTGCTTGAGGATAAGATCATGGAAGAACTAGCCTTTTTCACAGCCAGCATCAAGGAAAAGGGCAGTGAGAATACCACGGACCGTTTTAGATCTACTCTTGACATAGCAGTGGCAAATGTGATAGGTAGTATTGTGTGGGGGTACAGGAGCGACTATGACGATCCTGCAATCAAAAAACACCTCGAGATGAAGAAGCAGATGCTCAGTCTGGTGGGGTCCAGTGGGGCCATCGTTGCATTTCCGTTTCTCAAGTGAGTGAGTCCATTGGGCCATTTTTGAGTCCATTTTTCCCGTGCAAACTTCTGGTGGTTGTGAAGACGATTTGATTTTCTTGTTGCAATGTGAAGAAAACAAAATGATTGATGCAAAAGAATCAAAGTGAAAACAGACGAACAAGAATATCAGAAACCACAGATTGCCAGTCTTTTGGCACAACTTTTCCGGAACTTCACCTGGGCCCACCCCTTGATTCCTGAACAATTTGACCCCCCCTCCCAACTCACAAACGAAAAACAAAATAAGTGCAACACAGTTCACTTCGGGGAGAGCACACTGACCAGCTACACCTACAACTGTCCTGCAACAACATGCCTGGTGTATTTTTTTTTTGTGGGGGGGGGGGGGGTTCTGACCAGGTGAAATTTCTCTTTTCTCTTTTCAGATACCTCCCTGGAGATCTTTTCAGTTTCAAATCTCTGCACGAACTGCACCAAAACTTGGAAATTGACTACTGTACGAAGATAAGAGAGCACAAGCGAGACACTGCGCCATACAAGCCTTCTGATCTCATCCACGCTTATCTGAAGAAGCTCAAAGAGGACAAGGAGGAAACCATACTTTCAGGTCGGTTCCCCTGAGCAAATGATTGGGGTCGTCTGGAAGCCCACTGTTTCGAGTCTACCCATCAGAGTTGATTCTGGGTTGTGTGAGAGGGGGCACACCCCACTCTTTTCTTCTGACAGGGACCCCAAAAAAATTTTTGAGACAACTTGGAGATTTTCAGACCCATCTGTTCACGTTTTTGTCTGAATACAAGCCATGCTTTCCTTTCTCGAGTATATCAGACCTTTGTGGTTTTTTTTTTTTGTTTGGTTGAGCATGTTGTGCCAAGGTAAAAAATTGTCTGAACTCGATTTGAGGTGCTTCAGACCTGCGTGGGGGGGGGGGGGTCGAGGTGGGTGTGTGCGTGTACGTGGGTGTGTGGGGCACTTGGCAGAACACCCACCTCGATTCTGACTCTGACGTGTGTTGCATCGTGATCGTCTTTTGTGATGGACCAGGCGTGTGTGTGTGTGTGTGTGTGTGTGTGTGTGTGTGTGTGTGTGTGTGTGTACACGTGTACGTGTGTGTGAGCGTGAGCGTGTGTGGGTATGTGTGTACACGATATCTGTTTGTTTCAGAGGAGCACCTCCCTCAGCTGATTGGTGGGACTGACACTGTCACCAACACCCTGCTCTTTGCCATCATCTTCATGCTCCACCACCCTGACATCAGGGTGAAGGTTCAGCAGGAGATAGACGACCAGCTGGGGAGGGATGCACCCTCCACGGCAGATATGCTCAGAATGCCTCTCATTGAGGTTACTCTGCTTGAGGTGCAGAGACTCGGAGAGGTGGCACCTGTTGGCCTTCTGAGAACTACTACGAAGAATGTGGAATTCATGGGCTACACTCTACCTGAAGCCACGACTATCATGCCAAACTTCTACGCTGTGCAGAGGTACTCAACAACACAACGAGTTTGGGCCTTTCGCCCCTTGCTAGAACCACTATTTGGTATCTGTATTGACATCTTCAACAGTCACTCAAGGTGTTTCTGTTTCCTTCCGTCAGAGAAGAGAGAGTGTGGCGCGACCCCGATTCCTTCGACCCAACCCGGTTCCTGGATGATTCTGGCCGGGTGGATCGTCAGATGCAGGAGCAACTCCTTGCATTCTCCATTGGTAAGTCTGCATCCTGCCCCGTGAAAAATCCAGGGGACTGGGAAAGGAGGTTATATATGGGAGTCTGCTTCATGCCTGTCAAAGATCAGTACAATGTTACTGCAGTGGACCACGTGGAGCCATCCTGGGGACTCGGTCATATCCTGACCCTGGTCAAGCCCCCTTTTGCTTCATCACAGACAAGTTTTGCTTTTTGCCTGTCAAACATTTTCAAGAAAATATTTTTCCATGTCCCCAAAGCACACCCCTTCTTCGGAGCCTCCATGAGTCAAATGCTGGCTGAAACTGAGGTGGGACCCCTGTACCCTGACCTTGGATCAGACTGGTTGTCAGAGGAGCGAACAAATCAGCGCGTGGGTCCATGAGCGTTCAGTTTCCATTTCCATTTGCAAGTTTTGAAGCTTTGGTCAAGAGGTACCAACCCACTCTCTCCTGGACCAGTGTCTGATTTCAGGGCGTGCCCCTTACTTTTCCACAGGAAAGCGCTCGTGCCCTGGAGAGGCTCTGGCTCGGATGGAGCTGTTTCTCTTCTTCACCACGATGCTGCAGAAGTTCAACTTAAGACTCCCGGAAGGAGAGAAGCTCCCATCCACCGTTGGTCACCTGAGTGTCACGCATGAGCCCCCGCCCTTCAATCTCATTGTGGAGGAAAGACAGTGAACTGTTCCGGTGTGGTGCGACTCTGGGCTCAGCCTGACACAACAGGGACCTGATTATGTCACCACTCATGCAGAATCATCCCACACATACACACACACATCAACAGACACACACACAGACACGGCACACACACACACACACACACACACACACACATGAACAGAGAAACAGACACAACATCTACACAAGCAATTTTCACATTGGGTCATTTTCTGGACTGACATCCTCAATCCACCATTGGGTGCAATGTTAAATTTTTGACGCCGATGTCAAAAATACTACTGCTTGTCACCAATGTGAAAACTGCTACACACGCACGCACGCTCAAACAGACAGCCACCACAAAAACTAAAGTACATATATCAGAGAAATAACCAGTCGTTTGTGGTGGTCCAAATGACGTTGTACGAGTAACGTTGCCTTTGTGGAATCGGCCTTGAGTAAAAATTTTAAGTTGTGCCTCGTCTTGTGAATCGTTGTGTTTTGCGTTTGTCATGTACAGGTGTTTTCAGCTTTGGAATGTGGACTGCTAACAACCCTCAGAAAATTGCATGTTGTCATCAATAAATTCCTATTTTCAAGCACAATGCAATGTTGCTGGACTTACTCTGTCAGATTTGCTAGGTGGATCCAGGGATGCCACGTGATCTGTCTCCCCGAACTCCCAGAAAAACAGTCCCCCAATGTCATCTTACGCCAGCGGGGGACATTTTCAGTTCTGTTTCACCTGTTTGCAAAGAAAAAGTTGCCCCGGGAAGGGGGTGGTGCCAGTAAAAGCATACGACTGGTGAACCAAGAGAGAAACAAAGCAAAACACCCCTTAGATCACAGCATGTTGAATTTTTAAACAGGCAGGGCATCTTTTTTTCCTCGGTAGCGGCGCGGCGCGGTGGCTCCACCTTTCCCATGGGTTCACCAAAGCGGATGCTCTTTTCACACCTGGCATGTGATGTGCGTGTTCTTTCTTTCGCCTGGGGTCGCTCCAGTCCACACGAACAGGATTTCCTGTCAGATTTTCTCCACCACACAAAAGCAGTCCGCGTGGTCACTCATAAGCGCTTTGGCGTGTGAACGCATCAGTGCGTGTGACCGAGTTGCCCGCGTTGAGATATGTTGACCCAAACGTACCAACTGAAGACCTATCTGCCCGGCTCGTCGGCCCTGCTCGCCATCAAGCGTTGAGTTTGGCACTGATCGTGTTGTTGTGTAAGAAATTGAACAAGTTTACATCTGCAAGGCGCAAGGATAACAACGATGGAGTCCGGCTTTGAGCGCTGGACGGTCGAGCTGGGCCTCGCCTTTCTCGTGGTCTCCTTCGCTGCTCACGTGCTGTGGAATAAGAAGAAGGTACTGTACGTTAGAGTTTACACACGCTGCAAAAATGATTCTTGTGAAACAATACAACGACTTTTCGAGATGTTTGGCCGAGAAAAGAGTTGTATGATTGAACAGGAACCATTCTTGCTGTGTGTGAACTCAATTCTATGTACAAGAGGCTTTGTGACGGCAGCGTGGTAGACGTAGAAGAAAAGTTATTGTTTTTGAAATGACTGGTTTGAGCTCTCTTTGACTAATGTATGTGTACACGTGCTTGTGTGTACGTGATAGAGAGGGAATGTGTCTGTGTCAATGCAAGTGCAGACTTGTGAATGTGAGAGTAAATGTTCCGTACTACAATCAGCATCCGCGTTCTTCTGTGGTGGTCAGTCAAGGAGGACCTGGGCAGTGGTGGGAATAAGCGAACGGAACTTGGATGTGAGAAACGGATCAGGGATACAATTTGTCATGCATTGAGGCGAAGTCTCTCTGAATCAATGACTCACTGGGGAGAACACACACACACACACACACACACACACGTGTACAGACACACTCGTCTCCTTTGTTTATTGTAGACTGGCCTCCCTCCCGGTCCACCAAACCTCCCCATTATCGGATCTCTTCCCTGGTTGGGAGCCGATCCGAGAGAGCCGCTCAGGAAGATGAGAAAAAAGTAAGATTTTCAGTCAGGCAAAAGAAATCTACCAGTGGACTTGCACCGTGAGTGTAGTGTGAAACACAAACATGTTTCATGTTTCAGATATGGAGATATTATGACGGTTTACTTTGGCAGCAGGCCTGTGATAATACTGAACACACACGACGTCATCAAAGACGCGCTTGGCAAGAGAGCGACTGAGTTTGCTGGGAGGCCGCAGGACCTGTTCTGGGTGACAGATATCTCAAGGGGAAGAGGTAAGAGTTCGGCTGCAACTGTCACCACACAGAACGCAAGTGAACTGGGGTCTGAGCCACACCCTGACGTATGAAAAGTTGATTCCCCCTCTGACGTTGTGTTCCCGCACAAGTTGTTCAACCAAATTTGTCAATCGTCTGACGTATGGCCTCCCCCTGACTGTTCTTTCCTGAGTATGTTGGAGCATCTGGGGTTCTTGCAAACTGCAGGGTAGCATCACCCTCTCTCTGACCAGGCTGGGGTCAGCAAAACGATGTTTCGGTGCAAACGTTTAATTTTAAACATTTGTTTTTCAGGGATTGGTTCAATGCAGGGTGAGGCATGGAAGCAACACCGCAGATTCTTGAATACCACTTTGAAGGATTTCGGCATGGGAAAGTCCATACTGGAAAACACAATTACCACAGAACTGGCCTTTTTGAAAAGAACAATAAAAGATTTGGGAAGTGGGGAACCTGTTGACCCTCGATATGCAATTACTGTGGCAGTAGCGAATGTGATTGGAAGCATCACTTGGGGCTGTAGGAGCAACCATGCTGACCCTGCCTTCGAGAGGCAGATTGAGACGAGGAGCCAGATGACGAAACTGGTGGGGACCAGCGCAGCGACCTTTGCATTTCCCTTCCTCAAGTGAGTGTCCGCATCTTCACAATTTCATAAGAACGAGTTCTTTGACGGAAACTTGTAACGGGAGAAACCACGCGTGGGGGGGGGGGAGTACACTGAAATGCCCAAAACAGGACCTGTCTGTTGGACACTGTCTTGAGTTTGTCACCTGTCTTCTTGTCTCGTTCTGACCTTTATTGTTGACAGTTATGGTGCGTCGTCAGCATCTATGCTTCACTTGCTCTTCATGCTTTTTTGGGGTGTCTGTTCTCTTTTCAGGTATCTTCCCGGAGACTTGTTTCAGTTCAAGACTTTGCACGAGCTGCACAATTACTTGGACAATGAGTACTGGGCAAGTATCAGGGAACACGTGCGTCGTGGTGTGCCGGACAAACCCAGAGATCTGATAGATGCATTTCTGAAGAAACTCCAGGAGGAGCAGCATCAGAAAGGCTCTGTGTTTGCAGGTTTGTTCCCCTGTGTATCTGCCACCCTTTAAGGCCACCGTGGTAGTGTGGTGGGTGGGTCCAATGTTCGGTGAAAGGCGCTCAAACTACAGGCTGCCACAATGCAAACACCAATTCGTGTCCAAATTAAGGGTCAGAGGCCTGGGAAAATGTAAAAGTTCTGACCTCTCCAAGAACCTTGATTTACTTCGTGAGCATTTGTTCCAACAATTCTGCAGATGAACAAATGTTTGTGTTTTTGGTTACAGAGGAGCAGCTTCCTGAGCTAATCGGTGATCTGCTCATTGGTGGTACCGAGACAATAGCTGACACCCTGCTCTTTGCCATCATCTTCATGCTCCACCACCCTGACATCAGGATGAAGGTTCAACAGGAGATAGACGAGCAGCTGGGGAGGGAAACACCACCCTCCATGCAGGATGTGCTCAGAATGCCTCTGGTTGAGGCCACAATTCTTGAAGTGCAGCGGTTGGTTGATGTGATACCCTTAGGTCTTCTGCACACCACAATGGAAGAGATCAAGTTCATGGGCTACAGTCTTCCTGAAGGCACCAATGTCCTACCAAATCTCTACGCTGTGCACAGGTATGAGTACACGCGAACTAAAATTTGGCCACTTCACTATCATACCCGGTTTTTCGCATCTTCCCTCGGGAATTGCACAGAAATCTTCCCAGCAATGTGCCAAGCTTGGCTGAGTGTATGACAGCTGTTTCTTCTGTTCAGACAGAACCAGTCAGTGCAGGAATATAAATTCACAGGATACAACACTTTTGTGAAACTGTTCTTCTCTTTCAGTGTGTGTGTGTGTGTGTGAGAGTGCCTGTGTGTTTTGTGAAGGCACTGTATCCATATTTGTGTTTCCTTCCGTCAGGGACGAGAGGGTGTGGCCGGATCCTGACTCCTTCGACCCAACCCGGTTCCTCGATGAATCTGGCCGAGTGGATCGCCAGATGAAGGAACAGCTCCTCTCTTTCTCTGTTGGTACGTCTGCGCATGGGCAAATCTACACGACAGCACGTGCGATGGTTCCAGGTTGGGATCATTGGGATTGCTATGGGACATAAAGAGCCAGGGTGCTCTGGTCCCTGCTTCAGGACCTGCCCACTATTGCCCTGCAGGAGACCATTTTTGGCAAGGGATACCTGCCCCTGTGTCCTTGACCATCACCTGACCAAAGAATGTATCTTTTGCTTTCTCCAACAGGAAAGCGCTCGTGCCCTGGAGAGGCTCTGGCCCGGATGGAGCTGTTCCTCTTCTTCACCACGATGCTGCAGAAGTTCAACTTTAGACTCCCGGAAGGAGAGAAACTTCCCTCCACTGTCGGAGCTGTAGCTGTGAACCACCAGGCGCCACCCTTCCGAGTCATCATGGAAGAAAGGCAGTGAACTATTCCTGCGTGGGCTGACTCCAGGCTCTGCCTGAGGCGTTGTGTGGGACCTGACTGCTTGGGTAACCCAGGAGGAAAGACAGACAGAATAGGGGTTTTCACGTTGATGACGCGCGGTTGGGCGGCGTCAGAATTTTTGATGTGCGCGTCAAAATTCAACATGACACCCAATGGAGCGTTTTGACGCGGGCGTCAATTTTTTGACGCGCGCGTCACCAACGTGAAAACCCTTAATGACTGACTGGCTGACTGACCAACAGACGGACAGACAGACAAACAAACACGAGTGTGCAAACCAACGCAGCAGATAATCATGTTGGAAGCAACTTTTGGTAAAAACTTTTCAATAACTTTTGTACATATGAGAGACAAGGGAAATCTACGTGTAGATATTGACAAAACAAAGGTTCACCGTGTATGAATTGCTGCCTTTGTACTTTTGTCACACGCCGGTGCTTCCAGCTTGGGTGTAGCGAGTGGCTAACAAGCATTCGTGTCAAAATAGAGTCCTATTTTCACACACATTCCAACAGTGCACATGTTGGATTGTCCTTGCAAGCTGACATTTGCAGTGGTGGTTCCAGGCAACTGAAGGCCCAACCCTCCAGACCCCGGAAAAGTTATCTTCCCCAAAAAAACAGGGTCACAGTTGTATAAAATTCTTTTCTGTCCGAAATTGTCCCCCTCGATGGTAGTTTGTCGCTGCTTGACCAGATCTTGGGTCCGCCTCCGGACTTGAGTTGCAAGACGTTGTGGACGGATCACATGGAGACAGAGCAAAGCCCTCGTTGCGTGCGTGTCACAAACATTAAATCGTACACTGGCGGGTTCTGTGGGATCGAGCTTGCAATGGGGGCCAGCCCGACCTCAAAATCAAGCGTTTGACAAGGCAGGGGAACTTTCACGGTTGAGAAGGGGCTCCCCTTTGAATTCGCTCAACTTCACCAGCAGCCACGGCAAGAAACTTCGCACGTGCCACGTGCGATATGCAAGTTTCAATTTGACTGGGGTTGGTACCGGAGGGTGATCCACCCGTGCAGCCCAAAAATTTGCATCGTGCATCCTGCACAGGCGAAGAATCCTCTGCAGAAAACTGAAAAAAGGACTTTCAAGAAAAACAACACTCGTGCGCCACTTGCCACGTTTGCTCAGGGGGAGTCCGGGGGTGGGGTTGGGGGTCAAGGGGGTCGGGGGTCCCATTGGATACAACAGACATACACCGAGGATACAAGGGAAAACCACAATCAGGATCGCGGCTGCAGGACAACAAAACAAGGCGCTTGCATTAGCAACAGCAACAGGCACCTGGCCTGTGCGGGGCAGTTTGCTTGAATGCTCAGAAGCCCCCCGGGTCAAAAGGAATTGACGTCTGGGCATGAAATGACCCAGGGGTCACAGAATCAAAGCATGTCGGTTTGTGCACGTGTTCTTTATTTGGGACGGTACCTGCAGGGTTGGACAAGAATTGGAGCACGAGCACACACGTGAACAATACGGGGATCCCATGCAGAATTGGAGCACGTCAGCACATGCACGTGTTCGTATTGGAGCGCCAGCCAGGCTGGAGATAGCACTGCTCTGAATATCGCGAGGTGTCTGTGGCAGATTTGAGTACAACAATCAGGTCGACAAACACTATACGTCAGTATACGAGTACAAAAGCTCCAAGAAAGCTGAGAGCTAAAAAGAATCCAGTGCTTGAAGTTCTGGGAAGACGACAAAGATGGGGATGAGCGACGAACCCTGGTTCTCCATCCCGACCCTTCAGACGGGCCTGGTTCTACTCACCACGTTCCTGCTGGTCTATGTCGTCTGGAACAAGAGGAAGGTAAGGGCATCATGTGTGTGTGCGTGTGTGTGAACAGGGTGTGTGTACATGTGTGCACGTGAGTGTTCATGACAAGGAACTTTGTGTTGACTAACTTTGGTTGGGGTGTGCGTGTGCGTGTGTGCCTGCACGTGTACGTGCGTGCGTGTATTTTGTGTGTGCGTGTGTTTGCATGCATGTGTGTGTGTGTGTGTGTTTGAGTCCGTGTTTGTTTCATTTCTTTTTCAAACGCACATGGCTCTGAGTTCACTGAACAGTCTGACCAAATGATTGACCAGATTCGTGGAGCCTTCTCCAGGTCCACCAAATATTCCTACCGTCATGTTGCGGCCCTGGCTGGGTGGCGGGCTCTCACACACACACACACACACACACACACACACACACACACACACACACACACACACTGTTTCTCTTTCAGACTCGCCTCCCTCCCGGCCCACCGAACTTGCCGATCGTCGGATCTCTTCCCTGGCTGGGAGCCGATCCCAGGGAGCCGCTCAGGAAGATGTGCAAAAAGTGAGTACACAGGTGGATCCAGGGCTGGGGGACCGACTCAAACCAAAAGGGAATCCAAACTCCAATGTGGAAGGGACAGAAGAATAAGGCACCAGATACTGCAGCATCGGGGAAATGTGTTGTGGTTTTTTTCTATTTTTGAAGGGGGAGGCGGGTTGGCAGCCACAGGCTCCGTAGACTCCCCTGGGTCTACTGGGAAATTTTTCCTGTCCTGTCTTTCAGATATGGAGATATTATGACAGTGTACCTTGGTACTAGGCGTGTTATCATGCTCAATACCCTGGATGTCATCAGGGAAGCATTCATCAAGCGAGGGGCTGAGTTTTCCGGGAGGCCTCAGGACCTGTTCTGGATACAAAAACTCACCATGGGCAAAGGTAATGTCTGCTGAAACTCAAATTAGGATCTAGCATTTGGTCAATGGGTGAGTTACACCCTGCAAGGGGGGGGGCTGACTTCAACTGTGCAAAAGAAGAAACGTGCAAGAATTGTTGGCGCATGTTTCTGCCCACACAGAGCTCGACGGGCGGGTTGTGAATATTTTTCTGGATTCAGCAGGTCTGGATCTCAAGAGCATCCCTCGATCGCCCTGCAACTGTTTGGTGAGAGCACTGGGTACCTGATGAGCAGGGGAAACGTTCAGGCCTCGGACATCCCAAGCTACAAGAAGGGTTGCCCCTTGATGATAGAAAAAATGTTTATCCCCAGTTGTTTTGCAGATGCACAAGTTGTTTCACAGTTTCTATGTGCCGCATTTTGTGAAGTTCAGATGACCCCTCCCGGACCTAAGGGGACAAAATCCTGAAGCAACACAGATGGACGAAGGAAACGATCCCCACCCCGTCCAGCATTCAGGTCATCGCAAAGCTCAATCCTGGCAACAGGGAAACTTTGCTTCAAAAAGACAAAAAAAAACATCTTCTTTTTCGATGCAAAATGTGGGGGGTCGGTTCAGGGTCAGGCCCTGCAGCCTGACCCTGCTTGAAACAAGTACGGGCGGGGGCGAGGGAAGCCCGGGCCTTGCAGCTCCCTGGAATCTGCCGAACATTACATGACGTGTCTGGTTCTTGTTCTGTGTTCGCAGGTATTATCTCCACCCAGGGCGAGTTCTGGAAGCAGCAGAGACGATTTGTACACACAACTCTGAAGGACTTCGGCATGGGCAAATCTATGCTGGAGGGAAAAATCACTGAAGAGCTCAATTTCTTCATTGCCAGACTGAAGGAATTTGAGGGGCCTGTGGATCTTCGGTTTACTGTTCAAATATCTGTATCAAATATAATTGGTAGTATTGTGTGGGGATATAGGAGTGATTATGATGATCCTGCCTACATAAAAACTATGAAAATGTTGACTTACAACTCTGAGAAGGTGGGAAGCAGTGGAGCTCTGGTTGCCTTCCCTTTTCTCAAGTAAGTTTGTTTCACAGGATTTCAATTTCAATGTGGCAAAAAAATCAGTTGAAACAATGGCAAGTCAGAAAATACCTCCAGGGAGGTTGCGTGATTTGCACTGAAACACAACATACTTTTGTACTGTGATTTGAACAAAGAGCTTCCTTGCACATCATCCTCCACATGACCCAAATTAACTGACCAAATATGGACAGAATTGACCATCATCTTCATGAAAGAAGTGCTGTTCACAGAATCTTGTCCACGATGCCTTATGTGCTTTGCGCTGGCATTGCAACGGGTACCCGCCAATGGAGCAAATCACCAAAAAGGGTGAGATTTGGTCAGAAGAGTGGTGCCATTTCACTGAAATTTTCTTCTGGGGCAAAGGGAGAGTGTTTGATGTTTCAGATGTTTTGAGTTTCGCTGTCTGTTGGTCTGTGCAAGTATCCAAGGGTGTAACAGGGCGAGCTGGTTGCCATTGTCTTGAATCATACCCATACTAAGCTACAACAGAGTAAATGTCTACACCGTTCTCTTTCCAGGTACCTCCCAGGAGATCCGTTTCATTTCCAAACTGTCCTTGAGAACAGAGATCGGATATCGGACATTCAAAGAGAAATGATCAGGGAGCACCAGGCTGCAGTGCCGGACAAACCTCGAGATCTTATCGACGCTTATCTCAAGAAGCTGAAGGAGGAGGACGGCAACCCAGACACCACGTTTGGAGGTAGGTCCCGAATTTGTCTCAATTTTCGCTGTGCACCCCATTTACGCTTGGACCTCGGGTGGCTGCTCGAGGTGCATGGGACGGGTCTCCACACTGACAAGTGTTCTTGTTTTTTGTTTCAGAGGACCAGTTGCTACAGATCATTTTTGATCTGTTTGCAGCTGGAACTGACACGATCACCAACACCCTGCTCTTTTCCGTCATCTTCATGCTCCACCACCCTGACATCAGGGTGAAGGTTCAGCAGGAGATAGATGAGCAGCTGGGGAGGGAAACACCACCCTTCATGGCAGATATGATCAGAATGCCTCTGGTCCAGGCCACACTGCTGGAGATACAGAGACTGGCTGATGTGGTACCTTTGGCAGTTCCTCATACAACACTGGAGGATACGGAGTTTATGGGCTACAGGCTCCCACAAGGAACTACGGTGATGCCAAATCTCTATGCTGTGCACAGGTACAGAAGCTTTTGTGCTTTTGTATTTTTGGTCCATTGTTGTGTCTGTTGGCATGTTCTGAAAGACCTTGATTTGTGGCAAGTAAAGAAAAGCAAATTTGGAGCCTTGTCACTGTGTCCATTGCAAGTATTTGTGGTCAAAACAGGCAAGAATTTATGAAGTGAGCAAAAGCATTTTGCCTGTCCTACCCTTGTCACAATTGGGTCCTGTGCTCTTGGTCCCCTGGTGGATTGTACTTGCTCCCCATTTCCAGAGCAAAGTTGTCTGAAAATTCATTTGTCCACTTTTTGTTCTGGTTCCTTCCTTCAGAGACGAGAGAGTGTGGCGCGACCCAGACTCCTTCGACCCAACCCGATTCCTGGATGAATCTGGCCGAGTGGATCGGCAGACACAAGAGCAACTGATCCCGTTCGGTATTGGTATGCAGATCTGGGGTATTGGGACTTGCCTTGAGCAGATCCCCTTCTAAGAACCACAATGGTTTTGGTACACAGATCCAGATCTTTGGTTCTTCAGGCGTATTCTGTGGAGATGACCCAGAGAAACTTTCCAACATGTATCAATCCTTGCTACGACTCCACCTCCAATTTTTTTCAAGATTTTCATTTGCTTTGAATGTCACAATTTTTTTTGTCCAATAGGGAAGCGCTCGTGCCTGGGAGAGGCTCTGGCCCGGATGGAGCTGTTTCTCTTCTTCACCACGATGCTGCAGAAGTTCAACTTCAGGCTCCCGGAAGGAGATGAACTCCCGTCAACCGTCGGGCATCTCAGTATCACACACGAGGCCCCGCCCTTCAATATCATCGTGGAGGAAAGACAGTGAAGTGAGTGAAGCCTGGTTTGTAACGCTTTGCAAAAGCCCTGTTTAGAACCTGACCAGCTGACAAAACACAAAGAGACAATATTCAGGCACCCACGGAGTCGCAGACAGACATTGAGAAATTGTATATATCTGGAGAAACCCCACGGCATCCTTCGAAACGTACACGTATGAATGCACACTCACGGACCGTACCGCTGTATAAAAATGTGATAAGTTTGCAAAAAAAACATGCGTGCGAAGGAAAGACCAGTTGCCATCGTAACAGGCTGATGAAAATTATTAGAAACATGCTTGCGAAATATTGACTGTGGAAGAAAAAGTGGAAATGATTGTCTCCGGTTGTGGCATTGCATTCAAGGAACATTGGTCAATCAATCACCAGTGAACTGAGATGATTGACAACCTGTTGAAGCTGGAGCTGACGAACCAACCTGAAATTGCTTGAGAAGTAGGTTTTCCCAAAAATGTGTGAAAAGGAAATTGAAACTAAACAGAAACGCAAATAAATAATTGAATCTGTTGTCAGCTTTCGTATATGTGTGTGTGCGAGAGAGAGAAAGAGAGAGAGAGAGAGAGAGAGAGAGAGAGAGAGAGAGAGAGAGAGAGAGACTGGTTCACATTCGGTCTGTTCAACACTGTGAGCCTGGGTCAGAATTACGAGAAAACCCACTCACAGCCTCAAGTCCATAGCCATCGACCATTGACAGGAACTGACTCATAGCCACCAACCCAGGACCTGCGTGAAGCTTGGTGACACACCCAAGTCACTCCTGTATCCCCCACCAAGTTGGATGTCGCATCCAAGTACAAGATGCACCCAAATTTTCACCTTGATTTTCTGGTATGAGGTCACGTTGAAATGATAGTAATCTCATACCCAGGAAAAAAAAGACGCACCTTTAGAAATTGGTGCGTCTTCAACACGCGTGGATACGGTAACTGGACTTGCGTTTATGGAATGGATGGCCAATGCAGGAAACCTCGCCTTTTCTAAGCATTTGAAATGCTCACTGCAACGTTTGCGCACCAACATTTCATTTGTCTCCCTGTCTTATTTTTCGCAAAAGCTGCATGTGTGGACACGCGTGCACCAACAAGAACAGCGGACGCATTTCGTGAATTGCACGTCGCTCACATGAGGCTCGGGTCGAGAAGAATTGGAGCACGTCCGTCTGAGCACGTGTTCGTATTTAGAGCGACACGCTGGAGATCGCGCGCTGCTCTGAATGTTGCGCAGTGTCTACGTGCATGCAGACGTCAAAAGCCCCGAACAGAAACACTGCTGTGCTGGTGATTTTGCACAGGTGTAGACGACAACAGTTCTGCAAAGACACGAAGGCAGCGAACAGCAAACCACTGCAGCTTGAACAGAGTTCTGTTTGGTGTCAGCAGCGGTAAGTGGGGTTTCAACAAGTTTGGTGAAGTTCTATACGACAGGTGTGAGAATTTCTGCCAACCGACCGTGGAAGTCATGTCAGCGTGAAGACTTTTTATGTCGACCGCGTTGGCGTTTCTTGGCAAATTTATGCACTGAATCTACATTCCATTGCACAAAGCATCAAGCAACGTTTCAGACGCACTTTTTTGCCTCAAAATTGCATCAAAAAGGCATCTGTGCTTGTTCTGTTGTGTGGGTATCCAATTCAGCCTTGTGCGACCTGATTTTTACACCAGTGAATTACAAGAGCATCATGATCGGGTCACGAAAAATAAATTGAATCCCCCCGTTGTACCATTGTTTCTTTTTGACCTTGCAATGGCACCAGACTTTGGGCACAAAGCTTGAAGTGCGTGCGTTCTTTTGCACGGGTGCGTCTTACAGGTCATATTGACGGCACCAAATCACCCTCGGCTCCAGGAGAGTTCAGCTCTGCGCAGAATCCACCCGACAGGAACCGGAAGTTGCGGAAGAATGGCGAGCGACGAGCCCTGGTCCTCACTGTTCACCCTTCAGACGGGTCTCATTCTCATCACCACGTTCCTCGTTGCCCGTTTCTTCTGGATCAGGAGGAAGGTTCGTGCGTGTGTGTGTGTGTGTGTTATGCTGTGTGTGTCCAAAAAACTGTTGCACATGTCGTTGCGCACATTGCTTTCCGTTGATGACGTCACTTTGTTTTGCCTGATTTGGTTTGCTTTGTGTGTGTTTGTGTGCAAGCGTGTGTGTGTGTTTTTCGAGTGTCCCTTCAGTCTTACGTCTTTCACTCCTCAGGTGCGAAGAGCCCTGGTGTGAAGGAAATCATGGTGAAGAGACTGAAGTTTCGAATCTGAATTGGTTTTCAGACTCTTACTCCCTCCGGCCTGCCCCACCTCCCGGTCGTCGGGTTCCTGCCATTGCTGGGAGGCTCCGTGTGTGTGTGTGTGTGTGTGTGTGTGTGTGTGTGTCTGTCTGTCTGTCTGTCTGTCTGTCTGTCTGTCTGAGTGTTTGTCTGTCACATGGTATTTCGGTTGTGTTTTAGACTCGGTCCCGGCACGCCTCGTCTCCCGATCGTCGGGTTGCTGCCCTGGGTGGAGATCACACGCACACGCACACACACACACACACACACACACACACACACACACACACACACACACACTGTTTCTATTTCAGACTCGCCTCCCTCCCGGCCCACCGAACTTGCCGATCGTCGGGTCTCTTCCCTGGTTGGGATCCGATCCGAGAGAGCCGCTCAGGAAAATGAGCAAAAAGTGAGTTCACAGGTGGAATCAGGACAATTAAGAAAAAGTTGTCTGCGGAAAGATCGAAAGTATTTTGCACTGGATGGAAGTTCCATCTTACCCCACTTGCTTCTCAAAGCAGATTGAGAGGATAAAGAGCCACCTCAACCCCAAAGAAAACTCAATTTGTTGACTCAAGAATGCCTCGAAATGTCCACTTCCGGTGAAACTGACCTTGTCCCCTGAGGCTTGTCCTGGACACGGGACGGTACGTCATGTCGGTGAAATTGCACAGTAATACAGGAACACTCTGAACAAACGGAACCACTACACGTGTTTCAGGTACGGAGATATCATGATGGTGTACCTGGGTCTCCGGCCGGTGGTGATGCTCAACACCCGTGACGTCATCAGGGAAGCGTTCGTCAAGAGAGGGCTGGAGTTCTCCGGGAGGCCTCAGGACCAGTTTTGGGTGGAGCAGTTCAGCAGGGGATTCGGTAACCAAGATACTTAATTATGTCCCTATCGGGGACCTTCAGTTGCAACACGTGCGGCGCCCCCGTGCCACGTGCAACGTGACATTACAGGCTGGAAATCAGTTTTACTCTTTTGGAAATTTTGAAAGCAATGTTCAGTTTATCAGAGACATAAACCTGTGTCTATAGAAATGTTTGCATCAAAATACTGTTTGTGGTCTAAAAAGTGACTCAAATGAGGAATGTCTCAAACACAGACTGAAGGAAAATCAGCATGGAGTTTGCAGGGTGAAACGCCACGTCACATACTCGTATGGCACGTGGGTATCGCATGTGGACATCGCACGTGTTGAAACTAAAGGTCCCTATTGGGCGCGTTCGATTCCGGCGTCTGGCTGGTGGCCGGCGAAGTCGAATGACTTCTCTCCGATTTCGCGTCCAGCTGGCCACATCGAGTGATTTTAGGGACCTTCAGGTGCAACACGTCAGGTGGCGTGCCCTTGCCACGTACGACATGGCATTTCACCCTGGAAAATCTGTGATAAAGTTTCTTTCCTTTATTCTGCTGTAAATTTTTGATCCTGAACCAATTTCTTTTTGCAGAGATAGAATTGTTTTGGGAAATAAAAACTCTCTGTAAAAGGATAGTTGTGTCAGAAAAGCTGAGCAACTTTTCAAAATTGCAAAAGTGTGAAACTGGTTTCCAGCCTGAAATGCCACGTCGCACGTCACACGTGTGGCCTCCCACGTGTTGCAACTGAAGGCCCCTGGGTTGGAGATTCAGTGAAGTCTGCCATTGTGGCCTTTCTCAGCAAGACACACACAGAAATGGAGCACAGCCATTTGGATGCATCTCAGACTGTCTCAATGAGCGCGTTCCATTTGCTCGTGCAGCGAACTGAGGGAGCCGAAATGCTTGACTTCACCCGGTCTCCAACCCAGGGGTGAAGCCGCGCTACTTGGCTGCCGGTTTGCCGCACGCTAAACCTGTCAGTTTGTTACCAGCAAAGCAATTTTTGGATGCATTGTTTTTGGTGGAAGTGGGACCCTTGGCTGGACACAAACGCAACATTTTTGTCTCTCATTTGGAATTTTCAGGGACTGATTTGGCTTGAATCTACGTCAGCCTTACCTTTTTGCGACCCCCCTCCCTTGTCCAAAGGCTTGAAATTATCAGAAAAATTGACATTGAACACGGAATTTTACGGCACATCCTGTGAATCTGATTGAGATTGCTGGTGTTCACCCTGGGATTGTTCTTGTTTGTTTCCAGGTGTGTTCTCCACCCAGGGTGAAGTCTGGAAGCAACAGAGGCGATTTGTACACACAACCCTGAAGGACTTTGGCATGGGCAAATCTATGCTAGAGGGGAAAATCGCTGAAGAGCTGAATTATTTCATTGTTAGACTGAAGGAATTTGAGGGGCCCATGGATCCTCGGTTTACTGTTCAAATAACTGTGGCAAATGTGATTGGCAGTATTGTGTGGGGATGCAGGAGTGAATACGATGACCCTAAGTTCCTGAAGTCCATAGAGCTCATGATCTACAACTTCAGAGTGGCGGGAAACAGTGGAGCCCTGATTGCCTTCCCTTTCCTCCAGTAAGAAATCTCGCTTTAGATAGAATTCATCGTTCCCTTCAGACGTACGAGCTGGAATTGAAAGCAAACAATGGGGGTTTTCACACAGGAAGGGCGGCGTCATATTTCTTGACACTGGTGTCAAAATTTTGTTGCGCAGACGTCAAATTTAACATGATGCCCAATGGAGGGTGTCAATGAAAATAGTCCAGTCCGTTCTTGGCATTGTATCAAAATTTCGCCGCTGGATCTCCTGTGTGAAACCCACAATGATCTGACTCGCGGTCGACTGATCTGTCCTGGCAATTCTGCTCGATTAGATCTACAAACTGAACTGGATGGATCTCTTTGGTCCCTGGATAAGCTATGATTTTTTGACACTGGCATCAAAATGTTGACACACGGGCATCAAATTTAACATGATGCCCAATCCATGGAGAGCGTCCAAGAAATGGTCCAGTCCGTTCATTGCGTCGCGTCAAAACTTTGACGCCGCGTCATCTGTATGAAAACCCTGTATCAATCTTGGGTGCAGGACGGGGCGAAGACCCCTGATCCCTGAATCTGGCAGAGGTACACTTCAGTTGGGTATTATTTCGTTTCTAGGTATCTCCCTGGTGACCTGTTCCACTTCAAGACTGTTCTGGAGAACCGTGACTGGTTTCTGGACAGCTACAGGCAGAAGGTCCGGGAGCACCAGCAGTCTCCTCCTCCTGAGCCCAGAGATTTCATCGACGCCTATTTGAAGAAGATGAAGGAGGAGGAGGGCAACCCAGACACCTCATTCACAGGTAGGTTCCGGGGGAATTAAAGAATGAGCCTTTGGGAAATTGGGGGGGACGTGGAATTTCGAGCAGGTCCATGCAAAACCACGAGGAAGTTCATGTGGCTTTTCACGTTCATTTTTGTCCGTCAGAACTCGGTGTGTTCGGTATCACTGATTTCTTTGTTCTGAGTATGGGAGGACTGAAGGGAGAAATCCACCGGGAGGGGTGGAGTCACCTTGGGGGTAGGAATGTGTTCAGGACAGCTGGCACGAAGAACGAAACATTGAAATGTTCTCAGCAAAGTTACGCTTGATCTCTTCCTTCAATGGCTGCATTCCTGAACCCAAACAAAGGCTTTGCCCATGAGACAAACATTTTTTTGGCAAAGTGTTTTTCAGAATGCGCCCCCAACAGTTCCTACAGGTGTGACTCATTCAGCCTCAGACCTCTGCATGACAATCTGGTCAGATGGTACACGTCTTCACACTGACAAGTGTTCTTGTTTTTGTTTCAGAGGACCAGTTGCTGCAGCTCATAAATGATCTGTTTGTCGGCGGAACTGACACTGTCACCAACACCCTGCTCTTTTCCATCATCTTCATGCTCCTCCACCCTGACATCAGGGTGAAGGTTCAGAAGGAGATAGACGAGCAGCTGGGGAGGGACCCACCCTCCATGGCAGATATGCTCAGAATGCCTCTGGTCCAGGCTACGCTGCTGGAGATACAGAGACTGGCTGACGTCGTCCCTCTTGGAGTCTCACACAACGATGGAGGACGTGGAATTCATGGGCTACCGGTTCCCCAAGGCGACTACTGTACTGGCCAGTCACTATGCTGTGAACAGGTACAAATCCCTGGGAGTCTGTGGTGTTTTTCATTGGAAATCCTCGGTGCAAAACAAAGTTGGTTCAGCCGCCATCAGCGGCAGCACACATTGACGTGGCAGGCAAATTTCAATGGTGTCTGAATGTTGCATTCAGTGCTTGCTGTCCATTTCAGTGCGTCCTTGCAAGGACAGGACGGGGCCTCTGAGCTACTGCTGTGTATACATCCGTACACAGTCCAATGTGACTCCATCCATTTATGAAAGTTTTGTCTCCCATTCGTACTTGCAGGGACGAGAGGGTGTGGCCAGATCCTGACTCCTTCGACCCAACCCGGTTCCTGGATGAGTCTGGCGGGGTGGACCGACAGATACAGGAGCAACTGATCCCGTTCGGTATAGGTAAGTAGAGAACAACAACTACAAGGGGCTGACCAGGGGACCCAATGGGCCACAAGTCAACACCCGGGTGGGGGGTGAATCAAGAAGCTACAGGGCCCAACAAGAGGGAACAGGGGAAGACCCACTTTGAGGTATTGGGTACCAAGGGCCATGAAGCTGTCTCAGCAAAGCTTGAGACCCTTGAAAAAATTTGCTTCGTCACCCCTTGTTTTCTCTTTGCAAAGCAAAATATGTCAGATTTACTCTTTCCATCTTGCAGGGAAGCGCTCGTGCCTGGGGGAGGCTCTGGCCCGGATGGAGGTGTTTCTCTTCTTCACCACGATGCTGCAGAAGTTCAACTTCAGGCTCCCTGAAGGAGATGAGCTCCCATCAACCGTCGGGAATCTCAGCATCACGAATGAGGCTCCACCCTTCAAAATCATCGTGGAGGAAAGGCAGTGAACTGGGTGTGACCAGGGGGCGGCACAACGTTCATTGACGTAAATGTGCGCGAAAAATAGTTTGAACTACAACCATAACAGACAGATTTGTTTTGTGCCTTAATTCACGTCTAACACAAGCGCTTCGTGAGTCCTTTCTGAACCCGCCTTCTGCGGGATAACAGGCCATTGATGCACACAAACACAGACACACTAAAAAGCACCAACAGCACACGCATATCAACAGACAGACAAACAAACAAGCAGCCACACATGCACACACACGCACACACACGCACACACGCACGTACGCACACTGAAAAGAATGTCCTTTTTCTATTCCGGGCACAGACAAACTTGCATGCACAGGCGCACTGAAGAAACTAACACACACCACACACACACACACACACACATCCACACACATACACACACATACACACACACACACACACACACACACACACAGAGTGAATCTCACAGCCATGTACAAAAACGCATTGTCTGCGATATTTTGTCCAAAACAAGTCAACGGAACTTCACAAATGGAAGTTGCACAGACGTTTCTCCATGGCTCGAAAATCCGAACAAATTTGTGTTCAAAACAATATGTTTTTTTCTTGAAAAGAGAACGGAGTTCGTGCTTGTTGATGGCGAATTATTTTGTTGCGTTGTACTCCGGCCTTGTTTTTGATAGAGAACTGATCAACAAAAGAAAACAGGCAAAACTGCTCCAGAGGCAACTGGGACTGAACAACAAATTGTAAGATGGAATTCCCCCTCCCCCCAAAAGTGTGTAATTTGTGCAGAAAATTTCTGTTCCCAAGGAACCAATAAAATTCTATACGACTACCACCAGCCTCTGTGTGTGCGTGTGTGCGTGCGTGTACGTGCGGTCAGCGTGTGTGAGAACAGCACTGCAGAGAAAACAAAAATTCCTGCAATGCTAACTGTGCGCGGATCTGCACGAAACGAAGGGTTTTCACATTGGTGCCGCTGCGTCAAAAGCACCATGACACTGCGTCAAGTTCTTTTCACATTGGTGATGCTGCATCAACATATCGACGCAGCATCAAAGCTACCCTTGTATTTTCAATGTAAGTTTTGACATTTGCGTCAAAAATCGGTCTGGACCGATATTTTGACGCAAGCGCCGTCAAAGTTTTGGCGCCGCGGCATCACCAATGTGAAAACCCGAACGAACGACTGCGCACGCGCCTCATATTCCCACTGCGCGCTGCCGCACACGACATTGCTTCGCAACCCCAACGGGACACCGCCCTTGTTTGGAAGAAGCGCAGACAGTTTGGGATCAATATGGAGTACCGCGTGTCCCACTTTGGAAGGAGTCATGGAGGCCCCGTACACACTGGGTGCGTCACCCGTTGCATATTTTTCAAAAGGCCTTCGGATCTTGACTTCTGTAGAGACACGCAACGCGTTGACGGTTGACGCATGCGTGAGGCGCGCCAATCTTTTTGACGCCACGAACGTTGACGTCAGGAATGGCTCTGCCGTTTTTGACGCCGATCATTGGGTTCCTGTGAAATTTGACGTCGACGTCAGAAAAAAGAATGACACATCATCAACACGTTTACTCTTGCGGGTCCCGTGTGAAATTGGCTTGAGGTTTGTTTGCTCTGCCTGTTGTATTCTGGAATAAAATTTGGAGCAGAGAATATTGCCTGTGTGGCGCATAACAATCCTTATCATGGCATTTTTTGTGCGTTCGAAATTTAGGACGGTTCACCATTGTTTTTTGTACGTGCAGGACCCTGGAACCATGGAGCCTGAGGTGCCTGGGGCCCCAGGGCTCGTCGCGCGCACCCTGCAGCTCGCCCTCGTCTTCCTCACAGCCTTCCTCACCTTCTACACGCTTTGGATCAACAAGAGGAAGGTCAGTAGGGCCGGATCCAGGGGCGAATCCAGGACCGGGTTCCCAGGGGTGGACTGGAGGGTCTGACGAACTGATCCCCAGTGGGTGGGGTGTTCATGGGCGTTTGGAGGGCGAATCTGTCCCTCTCCATGCACCTTTGATGTTTCGGAAAATAGCCATCTGCGACATTGAAAGTTTCCACCCACCCCGTCTTTTGCGTGTCCAACCTTCTAGTGTTCTTCGCGTCAGCAAAAGGGGAAGCGCATTGTTCCTGGAGAAAAGGGCCGGTCCGCCAGAGTAAGACTGTACAGAAAATGGCTGGGGGTGACTTTTGGGAGAAACTTGCTGTGGTCCACCCGTATCTGGTGTGTGTGTGTGTGTGTGTGTGTGTGTGTGTGTGTGTGTCTGTGTCTGTGTCTGTATCTGTCTGTGTGTGTGTGTCTGTGTCTGTGTCTGTGTCTGTCTGTGTGTCTGTCTGTGGTAGTATTGTGTTGTAGTGGCCAGGTCAGCAGTGTACCTACACCTGTCGGCTGACCGGACCCGTTCACAGCTTTGCATCAGGAGAGAGGAGCCATCACAGCAGATCTACTTCTGTTCTTTTTCAGCCTCGGCTCCCTCCCGGCCCACCCCGTCTCCCGATCATCGGGTCTCTTCCCTGGTTGGGAGCCGATCCGAGAGAGCCGCTCAGGAAGATGAGCAAAAAGTGAGTTCAGTCTATGCAAAGTTTGCAGCATTTTGTGTTCATCTTTCACCTTTTGTGCTTTTTGTTCAAACCCCTGCACCTTTTTAGGTGATTTGAACCTTGTACCATACATTATGTATAATGTATGGTGGTGAGAATCACCTGTAGGCATCAAAAGGCTAAATCTGTGAACACGAGTTTGAAAGTGTTCTATTTGTTCAATTTTGGTCATGTTTGGATTTTTCATTCAGTTTTGGGCTGTAGTTGATGCACAAAGTGTCAAAAGAACAAATTTTTGCTTTTACATATTTTTACGGGCAAAAAACCAATATGGCTGACAAGGTGAAATTTGGGTATGGCTGTATAAATGGCTTTATAGCTCGGAAACGGTTGATATTTGCTGATGTGAATATTAAGAGAAAATGTAGAGAATCGCTTGGGCTAAATTTTAGAATTGG
>JAAUXT010014150.1_pt1 | contig 27859 bp, 23 predicted proteins | sample 7278171 | NCBI WGS metagenome assembly JAAUXT01 (sample SAMN14350112, study PRJNA611818) | marine sediment metagenome | isolation source: surface marine sediment (1.8m) | place: French Polynesia: Moorea | collected 2018-08
AAAAAAGTGAGCCAAATCAGAGTGAGCCAAATCAGAGCAAGCCAAATCAGAGCAAGCCAAATCAGAGCAAGCCAAATCAGAGCAAGCCAAATCAGAGCAACTGAAATTTCCTCAAATTACCGCGAGCTCCATGGAGCTATTTTTTCAGGAACCTGGATCCGGAAACCAGAATCCACTGAAGATTCGCACCACACTGACCATTTCCTGTTCTCTATGCTCTCCAATTCAACTCAAACTGGACCTCTGCACCCAGGACATCACCAAACACAGGTCAGTCATAACCAGAGATAGGGGAACATCAATCACTGGTGTTCATACTTCACCAACTCTGTTTCCATTTGAGCCTTGAGCCACTGTCCATCTTGAAGGGTCATCTCGCAAACATTTGGATCCTTTTGTCCGCTGAGTGTCTCAATGAAGTTGGATCTCTCTTCCAACCATTTTGAGATGTTGATGCTCACTGAAAAATGGGACCTGCTTGGCTGACATCCGAAGTAAGAAAGAAACAGAGATTGGATCTGCAATGGTCAGTGTGCTGAGCAGCAGTTTGGCACAAAGCGTTTCTCCGAGGTTCACCAGGGAACTTTAGGATGGATGGGCAGGGAGACACAGCAGTCGCGAACAAATGGCCGCAAGTTGTATTCACAAGCTCATTCTTATCATACATCTTGATGGTCCCACAAGTGATATTTCAAAGAGGAGGCGGCTTCTTACCGTTCAGGCTATAATCCCAACAGACGAGTCTTTCGCATAGAATACATCTTTGAGATTTTGACAAAACTTCTGCGAAATGGAGAATGGATGAAAAATGGGCTGATCTCAGATAGAGAAATACTAATTATGGAATTTATGGCGGCAGTCAGTTTCATAGTTTTGGCCACATTTCTTGAAATGTTTTCGTGACGTGAAGAAAAATCTTCAACAGATCTGGATCTACTTCACATATTTGCAAAGTTTGCACTTGAGTTTCTCACCCATGTCCACGAAAGATGGAAGATAAGAGCTGAAAGGTCGACAACCTTTGCGCCCATATCGCGAATGAACACGCAAAGTTTCCATGTTGAGCACATTCGTGTGCGGCGCGCAAAAATGTTCAGATCTAAAACAGCATTCAGAAGCATTTTCTCAAAAGCCCAATAGATTTCTAGGCCTCACCCTTTCTGACCCAAAATAACACTTAATTGCAAATGAAAACATTTCAAGTCGTCCCTGTTTTCCTGTATGTTGGCACCACTTCAGGGTGAGTTTGTCAGAGGTCAGTAGCGAACCGATTATTCGTGAAGAACCTGTGGAACATCTCCCAAAGGCTTCAATTTGGACCTGTCTTTGAATTTCAAAAGGACTAAATTGGAATTGTGTTTCTTCGGTTTTTCTTTCAATGATTTCGTTTCAAGCTCTGTGGGCCCGACAACTTGCAGAACAGTTCTCTGTGGTGAGACAAACACTGGTTGTTGTTATCAACAATTTGTGCTCTCTATCACGGACAGGTTGAGATTTGGGTTCAGAACCTAAAGCATCAAACGCTGGACCTTCTCATGAAGTTTGCACCAGACTGGCTCAGACGTTTGCTCTGTCCTTCATTCTGCACCCGATTCAGCGAAAAGAACACGTCACTTCACAAGCAGCTTTTTTTCAGTCTCGTCAGGAATTAGCAGCAGGGAAACAATACCTGCGGTTTTGGGTGTCTGAACGTGTGAACACCCCCACCATAGGTGGGTCGGTGTCCAGGTATGGGGTTACCCACGTTTGTTGGGACCTCCCATGGGGAAGTCCCTGCATCCCAGGGGGATTCTCCGCGGGAAATCAATCAAATAAGGATGATGACTCTGCAGTGAAACTCTACACTCTTTCATTAGGAGTAGTAAGAGGCTTTAATATTATCCATAAAAAGTAGCCTTCAATATGGCTGCCTGTTGCTACAGCGGGTAATGCATCATCCTCTCTATTCAGCTGAACCAGACGGTCTTCTTTTGATGGGAGATGAAAGTATCTGCATTATTATCTTAGTACTTTCAGAACATCTTTCAGTGCTTAAAAAGCATTTTGATGTTCGATTGACAAAGGCGACTTCGCGAGGACAAAAGTTTCTAGCTGGTTCTTGACAAGGAAGTGTGTCCATTTTTGACAAAGAGTGACTTATAGAGGTTGAATAATTATTCATATCCTGCTTAGTGTGCTTGTCTATCATTGTGCGTCTGTGTGTGCGTTTCTGTTTCTCTGTGTGTGTGTGCGTGTGTCTGTTTGTCTGTCTGTTTGTCTGTGTCTGTGTGTCTGTCTGTGTCTGTGGTACGCGTGAAGCCTTTATGTTTCGTTCCAGTCTGGACAGGAGAGTTGGGACCGGTGTTGCGAGACCCGAGCTGAATCCCTTGAAACAATGTTTGTCTACTCAAAACACTTCCTCGATGCAGAAATGTGGAAATTCGCTACTTGCGTAAACCAAAGTCCTGTAACAAATCGAGGTTGTTTTGTTCATCACCAAAAGTCTGAAAACTTGTTGGCGCCCATCAGCTGTGCCAGCGGCTGACCTCTTCGGAGGAATGAAGGTCCAAACATTGGCCCGGACAGGTATCAAATGAACTCAATTCGAGACAAAAATCTTTGTGTTTTTCAAAAGTGAAGCAACACCAGTCACACGATAAATAACAAAATCCGACGCGCACGGAAAACACGTGTATTGGAAATTCGATATCATATTTACTTGCAATTGAGACAAGGTTGTCTGGACTGTGACCGCTTTTCGTTGAGAACAGGACACAAATTACGCAAGTTCCGCAGTGAGCTTTTGTTTGGAGTCTGTAATTTGATGTCATATGAGAACAAAGAAGCGTGGAGAACGGCCGTCCGGAGACAAAAATTGGATCTGTGGTTCCTCTGTCAATCTTCATTTTGCTTGAACCCTGATAAAAATCAGGTGTTTTGCGTCAGGTATTGTGTGTGCGAAGATCTGGAGTTGTAGCCTGGAGGATTCTTCTCCAAAACATCTGGTTCCTGATGGAAAGGTTGAACAGGTGGAGGTCTCTGGTAACCAAAGTTCCACAAAGGGAAAGATGTCAGTGGCTGGTGGGTCATCTATATGGCCAGACAAACATCGGTGTGACAGGTAACAGGGGTTGGATATTACTTGAAGTCCACAGATCAACAATAGAGGGACATGTGCGCTGTTGCAAGCAAACGAAACTGCACATGCGCTTTTTGGAAGTTGATACTGATCCCAATGTGACGAGTCGGAAGGGTGCAAGAGGCCAGCAATAGATTCTTGGAGGAAGTGGGAGTGACAATTTGTGCGTGTGTGTAAGTGTGTGTGTGCGTGTGTGTGTGCGTGGTATGTGTGTGTGCACGGACTGACGTTCAAATTCTTCACAGGCAGCTCAAAATCTTTTCCTCAGTCCTCGAGCCGCAAATTTTTTCCGACGTCTGATCTACTTGATGACGCCTTCAGCTTTATTGTCCGAGTTCTCTCTGTCAGCAACGTCCGATCTTATCTGGGGACAGCGATGGCGTGTTGAAATTTCACTCGAATGGATTCTGACAGACTCTTCGAGAAAATTTTGCGCCTCCACATCCAACATCTCATGAAAATATTTGTTTGCATGTGTCTGGAGTGCAAATATTTTTGTGTGCCCAACAAAAAATTGCTGTACCCACTGTTGGGAACCCGAGATTTCTCGGGGCGAAAACACAAACGCAGACAGATCAAAGACAAAAAGTGTTGCCATGACATCGGAAGGTTGTTTGCCTGACACAGGTAATAGGATTTATGACATGGAGGAGCCGAAAACTTGAGTGGAAATTTGATACGTGTATAATTTAGTTACGTTCATTCAAATTGTCATGGAATTTTGGCAAACAAATTAATCTTTCCTGAAGGAAGAAAGATTCAAAGCAGAAGAAATAACCTCTGTGGTTGAGTGATATTTTTCGGGTTTATTTTGTCCGTGGGTGGTTCAAATTTCTTCGTGTTGCTTCACCGCTGACACAAGTCATTCACAAGAGCCTTTTCAATTTTTTCAATATTATCAGAGAAGAACCCACCAGGCTTGCAGCAAAACGAAGTATCCCGAAAGTTCAAATATTTGCATTTGCGTAAGACAGTCGTGGAGAAAGAATACAAGAGTTGTGCAAGTACACGCCAAAGGGCACAAATGCTAACAGTCTATATTGCTCGTAAATACGAAAGACCTTTGCCCCTCTGTCAGAGAGCAACGACTGAATTTGACAGAAACTTGGGAGATGTTTGGGGCAACAGACTTGTGTGCGGCACGGAGATGGGCTCATGTCATGCACTTTGTGGGCAGACGAACTCGGAAGATGTTTTTTGCGCCACATTCGCTGGCTCCGTCCTTGGCACTGAAGCACAGAAGCTCTTGAGTGAAGACATTGAAATTGAAAACTTGCAGAATTTTTCTTGCCAAACAAGTTATGATGTAACTATAATCGATCATGTTTGTTCTCATCCACGATTTTGTTATTTTTCCTTGAATTTGTTTTTTTCACACCGCATGTTGGATTGCTGGTGCTTAGTTTTGAAACATTTTCAGTTCACGGACAAAAAGACAGGGTTCTCCTTGAACTTCATCAGAGATCGACCACCGGAGACGTCAGCTGTCACGAAAATTCGTCTTTTTGCAGAAGATTCTGAGATAAACTCATTTTGTGTTGCACAAAATTTACGCGCGCACGGTGCAAAGCCATTGCTTTTCTCAAGTGTCTTGCCAGAACTATTCAGTGCCACTGCACAACACTGGTTGCCCCCTCTGTTTCTGGTCAACCAAGACACAGAAACGGTGATGTCAGCGGTTCAGTTTGAAGTGCAATGAAAGTCAACTGTCTGAATTTGATTGAAAGTGAGGAGCCTGTTGATGACACGAGCTGGCCCGTTAGCTCAGTTGGTTAGAGCGCCGTGCTGATAACGCGGAGGTCGTGGGTTCGACCCCCATGCGGGCCACGAAAAGACATTTTGTTGCCCACACCCTGCCCAGAAAACAACTTATGAAATTTCCTTCGTGTACTCTGTCCCTTGCACACAGTTGAAGTTGGATTCAGCAAAGATGTGTGTGAGAAGGGTGAATGGCATCAGCGTGCGCGGTGGTCACTCAAGTTGGACCATGAACATCTTGAGTGCGTTGAATTTTGTTCCTTTTGACAGCAAAGCGCGGGCGGCGTTTGGAGCTGTTCTCTGGCGGCGCGGAGATGCAGCGCTCCTCTCTCTCTCGTCTTGAGCGAATCGGCTGAAACGGAGGCTTGACGCCGACTTCCAGCTTCCGAGCATTCGTGGTTTTGTGCTCAAGATTACTCAGTAGATGAGTCACACACACCGCCGTCAAAAACAGAAAGGAACTATGATTTTTGGAGAGAGTCACTCCACACTGAAGTAGTTTGTGTCACAAAATAAAGACCTGTAGAAAAATTGTCAAAAAATTGAAACAGGACCCAGCTCTGAAACATTTTGTCAAAAAGCGACGAAACTCTGGACAACTCTGTGCGCTTACGATTTGCGCAAAGGCCTTGCGTTTTGGTATACGTACAAATACGTATATTTGTCATACAGACAGTCTGCGTACAAGTCATTTTGCTTCAAGACATGGCAAAAAGGGAGAATTGTCCACGCAGGCCGCGCTGTTCTGTAGAAATTGCTACTGACAAACGTTTACAAGGGGCTTCGAGTTGCAAAGCGTGAAACCGAATCCCTGGCACGGTATCGCACAATGTGAGGCACCATCTGCATCTGCGCGCTTTAAAAATTCACCATTACCACAAACATATGTAGCAACAGTAAATTCCTGCAACGCTTATCATCCGAGTCGTCAATCGCAAATACCCCGAATTGTGGCGTCAGTGCTAAATTATGGACTTCAAAGGCACCGCACAGGTGCCTGGTAACCGATAGCAACGTGTATTTGCACTTTTAGACAAAGAAAAACTCTCCCGGTGTGAGGGGGGATTCTCTAAATCAACAAGAAATGATGCAGCTAAAGGGTGGATTTCACACGAGAATGTCTGGCTTGAAATTGACTTCCAAACCGCCACTCGAATAACAACGATGTAAAACTTGAAATTCTTGTCGCCGCAGCCTGAGAAAAAGATCCAAAGCACCTCTTTGGTCTTTCAGCGCGCACAAAACAACGTTCAACACGACTTTGCCGCACCAAGATCGCACAACTGATAACGGTAATTAACCTGTTGACTGGAACATTACGCTGAGCATAAAAGTCTAAAATTGGAAGGAAAGCAGGGTGTCCGCAATCTACATCTTCACACGAGTGTTTTGGGACAAAAGTTGAGTTTGAAGTATCGAACTCGAGCAGCGGTGGCGACACACGGCGCTTGAGCACCGCGCCACGGCGGATCTGCGGTCAGCACCTGCACCTGCAGAAGATTGCTTCATCAGGGAGGAGGCTTTGATCAGCCTGCCGTGCTCAGAGATGTATACCCGCAACGCAAATTGACACCAGGTCGTCCAAAGAAGAAATGGCAGACAACGAGAAGGGCGCAAAGCTGGGTCCACGGTGAGCGCGCTGAAGAGCAAGTCAGTGGGCGCTTTCACACCACAGAGATCTTCTGTGTATGTGCTTTGGTTTTGGTGCATTCCTCGCAGTTGACTTTGTTTTTTCTTGTTGAAGGCCAACTCTGAATGAGAGCAGCAATCCTGGGCGAAGTTCCAGAGGCGGATCCGAGACTCAATCCACGAGTAAAATTTTCTGGGAAAGGGCGGATCTCAACATTTCACTTGGCGAAATTGTTCGTGCAGGATAACTGTTTGCTTTTTATTTGGGAGGAATCGCTCCCCCCCCCCACGGATCCGCCCCCGGGTGTAGCGGGGTGGGGCGGGGGAAAGGCGCGGGGTCGGTCCCCGGGGGCGGGATCGAGGCTCGGCGAGCGTGCTGACCCCTGACGAGCCCGGGGATCGCGCAGCGCTGCCCGCCGCTCCCCGGACCAGTGACCACAGCAATTGGATGGCGATGTAAAGCCTGACCTCGCCATTCGACAGAGCGACCTTTCCGAGCGCTCTTTATCTGTCCTGCAAAATTGGGAAAAGTCTGTTGATGGTGATGGAAGGGATGGGAAAGTTTTTGTTCGCGTCCCCTGACAGGGATTAGATGGGTGACGTGTTAGTTATGGAGGGATTGTCTTTTCATCATCTGTGGTGGATAAAATGACCCCGAGGTGTCATACCATTTTGCCTTCCAAGTTTTTCCACACAGAACCTCTGTGAAGAAGGCCTGTTTGGGAGACTCAATGACCATCTCCGAAACGTTTGAGTCGCTTTCGTGCAGGATGCGTCATCTAGTGCGATCAAAATGCAATGAAACGATGCTGTTGGCCCAGTTCGTTTGGCACGCAAAACACGAACAGTCGCATCATGTGCACACACGAAGCAGCAATCCTGAAACTGGACGAGGAATCTGCTCTTTTCACAGTTTTACTCGACCAATCTGAGCCCGTGCCTGGAGACAAGCAAAAACGAACAACGCCGCGAATCCAAGGACACGACGGGGATTTAGTTCCCCACTTCCCCGTAGATCGAGAAATTGCCCGAAGGTGCAGACCAATTCAGTGAAATTCTGGGTTATCTCTTTCCTCATCATTTCACACTTGGCCGGCTGAAAAATTGCCCTAACGTGGCCACAGAATCTTACATCATATAAATTCCTTTCGGAGCACGGCAATCTGAGGCGTGTATCTCTTGGTGTCGATCTTGGAATGTGGCACTTGCCTGACAAGTGGACACTTCCTGGATCAAAACTGAATTTTTCTGCTTCATGAAAATGTGCGTCTACACACAGGCGCACACTTCTTCCAACTTTGTATCTCTGCTGACAAATGTTCTTGTGCGTTTCCCTTTTCGTCCGGAGGTTCTGTTGCTGACATTCTTTTCTTCAAATGTTTCGCAAGCAATAGATCTAACACTTTGACCAACTTCTTCAGTTTTCATACACTGTGTGCCAATTTCACACAATGTGACATTTTCTTTGAAGTCAGGATTCCTTGGATAAAAATTCAGATTGTGACACGATAAAATTCCCCTGTTTCTATTTGACTCTGTTGAGATATGAGTTGCTTCCAACCCCCTTGAACAGACCTCGATGAGAGGGGACGAATCTACACACGCGAGGAATTTTTAATGTTCAGGTTCTTTGGACGAGATATTGTCATCTTAATGTGTTTCGTGCGTCACAGTTGCAGATATTTTCTGCGGAGTGATTCACACTGGATGGTTTCGTTTCCGTCGGGAGCTGCGTCACCCGGCACACGGACCCGCTCGGACCTCGTTCCCTGCGCTCCGTGGGCCTTGGCTCCGGGAGAGCAGGGCCCCTGGCCCCGAGCGTGTCCCCTGCGGCGCGGCGGTCCGGTGAGCGTGTAAACGCCGCGCGCTCGCACACGACGTTACGCGGCGTTCCGTACCGCCGAGCTCCGGTGCGATGCCACCGCCGCCGTAGTCGCCACCACCGCCGCCTGGAGCCACACCGGGTGAAGAGGAGGTGTGTTGAGGCGCAGACGAAAGATCAGAAAGTTTTTCCATTTTTGGGTGAGGTGACAGTGGGCAGATTGAGAAGAAGAAAGTCTTCAGACGCCAATCTGTACCCTTACCACGGGCGCCAATGGAATCCTTGGAGCCCCGAAGATCAGGTCATTCTTTTGGTTACGGGAACAAAAGAACGCGTGCACCGAACGTATCAACAAAAATAGTTTCTTCAACCTTCTGTGTGGCAGTTTTTTTCCACTGTCGTGTACGTACAGAAGACCCAGTCAGTCAGGCCTCGTTGTTCGCACCGCAGTCAGCGGGCTCCCTCCTCTCAACCCTGGCGAAACCAGGGTCCGGAACGCTGCACGTTGAGCGGAAGCGACGCTGGCGTGATTACACGCCCACGGGTGCGTGGTGGAGCGGCCCCTATTGTTACTCACCGCGTGAGTACTGTTCCGAGATGTGTCCCTCCGCCGAGTGGAACATGTAGCGAGTTACAGGCAACGCTGGGCATGGGATTCGAGTTTCCTCAAGTGGTAAATCACTGTGTAAGGGCCACGGCAAAAAAGACTTGTTGATTTACCTTCTTTCGCTCAAGCCACAAGGATGTGGAAATTCTTGCAAAGGTTTCAAGACATTTGCAAAGAAAGCAGGCAAAATCTGCAAACGCAGAACAACCTGCTCCAAATGTGGACGGAAATTATATTTGTGTTGGAGAGTGCTATGTTTGGTCCATCCCTTCGCCACATTCTTTAAAAAACTTAAAAAAGATGTGCTTCTCTGGCCCCACGACTTCCCACTCACACCCGTGTTCGTCCACAGTCACTGCGTAAAGTCAATAACGCAGCGCCCATCGCTTTGAACTGATGACGCGTCTGGTGTGAAATTTGTCGTGTTGTTTTCAATTCTCGTTTCAAATTCCAGCGCACCATGCTTGTTTTTGAGGGTTCTGTTTGCGTCGGGTTCCTGTTGATCAGCGTCGAGGGGCTCTCGTCCTGTGGTTCTTCTCGTTATCTTCTTGTTGATGAACTCCGATTCTGTTTTTCCAGTTCTTTTCTGCACTTCGATGCACAAATGAAGTGCCCTTGACCAGGGAGCCTTTCCTGTCCGACTCTTGGTCCAGATTCAGAAGTCATTTTGCCTTGAAGGAGTTCAAACGAAATTGAAATTGATGCTATTGCAGGCGTCGTGAAAACGTGCACGATATGAGTGAGACACTCACGTGCACGGACCCTCCTGGTATCCTCTCTCAGGTTCGCCGGATTCACGCGTCAAGTCAAGGGGTTTCACTTGGTCTCTTGCTCAAAATCTGTTGTCGTTCCACACGAAGACTCAATACTCTGTTTTGCACTTTCTTGGTGTCTTTTATTTTTGCTTTTTGGGCAGATCCTTGCGCCAAGATTTGCGACAACAGGTTACAAAGTTCCAACACCGGGTGCTGCACAAAATCACTTTGGGAACGTCACTCGCCTTTTGCATGACCTTCTTCCATTCCAAAAAGACGAAAGATGTGACACGTCAAACATACCCGCACACTCACGTTCATACCAGACTCACACTGCGACGCTGGTGCAGCAAAAGCAAAGCTTTGCGTCATCATTTGTGAAGAGGGTAACAACGAAATTCAAGGAGGAATGTAGAAAATATGACAACCAAAGACAAACACAAATACCGGTACCAAAATATTTTGATCACGAGTGTGACTGCTGCGCTGCGCTGCGCGGACGTCTAAAGCTTGAGGCTGACGACGCTGATGGTCTCGATGGAGTCTCGGCGCTCGCTGTGCTGCGGGGGCCGCTCCGAGAAGCGCTGCCCCTCCGCCGGGTCGTACGCCCGCTTCCGCCCGGAGCCCGAGCACCTGCAGACGGGAGGGACGGAGACGCGGTCGTTTATACTGGACACGCAGCATTGTATTCAGATTCAAGTCGATGAGGCGTTCAAGTTGATGAGAACAAATACAGACGCAAAGCATGCAGCACATAGGCAGTGCTGCTCAACCTTCAACTTCAGGTGCAAACGAGTTCGTTGGTCTGTGTGTGTGTGTGTGTGTGTGTGTGTGTGTGTGTGTGTGTGTTCGCGTACGTCTGCATCCGTGTATGCGCGTCTGTGATTGCAAGAGGTTCTGTGTGAGTTTCTGAGTGTGTGTGTGTGTGTGTGTGTGTACGTGTGTGTACGTGTGTGTGCGTGCGCATCTGTGTCTGTCTGTCTGTCTGTCTGTCTGTCTGTCTGCCGGTTTCTCTCTCTGTGTGTGTGCGCGTATCTGCGGCTGGGTGTGTGCGCGCGTATGTACAGTGAGTGCGAGCGTCTTACATCTTGACGATGATCACGACCAGCACAGTGACCACGATGATGACCACAATCACAGCGACAACCGCACCGATGATGAGGCCCCGGTTACCCGACCCTGCAGTTCAACACAACGCAATGGAGGACCACACGCGTGATTCACGTTCTCACAGCACAGAAAGTGATGTGTTCACACACACACACACACACACACACACACACACACACACACACACACAATCCATTCAAAGAACAGCTCCAGGAAACTCCGACGTGCAAGTGCAAAGCGTTTTGGTTTCTGCAATCGGACCTGTTTCCGAATCCAATGGAACGACTCGTACCCAAGTCTTCTGCGGACGAAGTTGTGTTCGCTGGCGCAGCTGCTGCAGTTTCTCCCTCCGACACAGCCGGCGTCTTCAGGGAGCCATCGTCAGCAGGTGTGGTTTCCCTTGCTGGTGTTGGCGTGGGGCTCGTTGGAATTTCTATAAAGATAGGTGGCAGAAATTCAAGGCTGAAGAAACACCGCATAAATACCGCTGAAATGAAACTGCCCTGTTCCGTTTTGCCAAAAGCGGCGCATTTCGTCAGACCCAAAGACACTTTTTTCCAGCAGAACTGCAGCCCGTACGATTCCAAGATGACTTCGTTGACTTGAGTATCCAGTGACATCTTGGGTCACTACCAAGGCCATTGCATGAACGCAACCCACTGTCACACAGGGATGAGAAGCAGACCTGTGCAGGGTGACGCGTTGCTCCAGGTTCCGTCTCCCTGACACGTGACGGAGCCTCCCCCGGTGAAGCCCGCGCTGCAGCTGAACTCCACGGCGGCTCCCACTGCGTAAGGCTCGGCTCCACCCATGACCCTCTCGGCTCGAGCAAACGACCCTGGATCCTTGCAAAAGGCTGACAAACACCAATGGAGTGTCATAAAGTGTTGCAACTGCAGAAACTTTTGGGCACTTTTCAAGAAAGTTTTGCAGACGTGTTAAACATTCAGTCGTGTGCAACTTGACGCGCGTCTAACAAACGCCAACGCCAGCGGCGCAGCTTTCAATGCTGGGCGGAACACATTGCAAGAGTTCTCACCGGAGCAAGGCGCTGCACTGGTCCAGGTCCCGTTGCTGAGGCAGAAACTGGAGCCTCCGCCCGAGTATCCAGCGTCGCACACGTACGTCACGTTGCTCCCAGCGTCGTAGGGCCAAGAGGCCCCCTGGATCTCTGCGTTCACCATTTTGCTGGGAGCGTTGCACAAACCTGAGGATTGAAGACACACGCAAAACGACACACGGAGTCCACAATACGAGTAGAAGGGAACGGTGCTAAGCAAGGTGTTCAAAGTTCGTTCTCTGAAACTCACTGCATGGAGTCCGATCAGACCAGGTTCCATCAGTGAGACACGTGATGGAGCCGCGGCCATTGTAACCGGAGACACAGGTGTACGTTACCATGGAGTCCACATCATACGGCCACAGGGCTCCTGACCTCGTGGCCTGTGGAAGTGACCCTGGTTCCTTGCAGGAGCCTAAAACCAGAAGAACGCACAAAGAAATGCCATGCACAGGATAGAAGAAAATCAAGTCACTTCTGATGGTTTTGACTGAACTCCGGATCTTTGTTCGGTTTGTTGAAACTCACTTGTGCCAAAACACTCCTGACCCCATTGACCCCAAAAAACTCCATCTGCACAAAAGGGAACTCTGTTTCTTGGTCCTCTCCATGTGATTGTCTTGTCCCTGTCTTCCTGTTTCAGCCAGCACAGAGCCTCATCACACTGCATTGGGCTGTCGGAGTCTCTCACATCCAGCTCCAGGGGCCTGGGCAAGTGCATCAACACATTGGCTTCCAGAGTCTGAAACTTGTTTCGTGAGAGAGTCAACGTTTCCAATGAAGTGAGCCCCAGGAACATTTCTGGACTCACTGAGGTCAGTAAATTTGCAGACAAGTCCAGCGAGACGAGATTCTGCAGAACACTGAATGATCCATTCTGAACTTCTGCAATCATGTTCTGTCTCAACGTCAAAACTTCCAGAGACATGAGTCCAGTAAAAGTTGACGACTTGAGGATTTTCAAACTGTTATTGCTCAGGTCCAATCTGGTGAGGCTGTACAAATCTATGAAAGACTCGTCTTCTATTTCCTGCACAGTTGCACTGGCTAAATTCAATGTTGTCAGATTGGCAAAACCCCGAAACATGTGAGATGAGATCACATTCAAACTGTTCGCTCTCATATCCAATTCAGTCAAGCTATTGTTTACACCAAAGGCTCCTGCATCAATTTCAGATATTTTGTTCTGCTGCAGTGTCAGAGTCTCCAAGGAACCGATGTCACCAAAAACACCAGATTTCAGACTGGTCAGTTCATTATTGGACAGAATCAGTGTGGAGAGATTTTGCAGTGGGCTGAACGTTTTGCTTGAAATTTTGGCAATGGCATTGTCACCCAGGTTCAGGTCTATCAAAGATGACAGCCCAGTGAATGTACCATCCTCCAGTGTGGCAAGTTCATTCCTGCTCAGTTCCAGGGACAGAAGATTCCTCGTGCTGTTGAACGTTCCTTCCTCAATGGTACGAAGCCGATTGTGCTGCAGACTCAGTTTTTGCAGTGAGTCAAGTCCGGTGAACATTTTGACCCTCAGAGCCGTGAGTCTGTTGCCTCCGTACCTGCGGACACTCTCCAGATGAAGCTCTGTCAGCTTGCCCAAGTCAACAAACGACTCATCTTCGATTTCATTGAGAATACAGTGCGTCAGATCCAACGTTTCCAGAGATGTAAGGCCGTTGAACATCCCAGGTTGTATCATTCTGAGCCTGTTGAAGTGAAGGTGTAGTTTTGTCAAATTTCTCAAATGAATGAACGCGTCGGTTGGGATGATGGTCAAACGGTTTCTGTAGACGTAGTAGAATCCGCCTATGTTGAGTGTTTTCAAAGCTGATAGTCCCTTGAACATGTCGGGTCTCAGAGACGTCAGGGCATTGCCCTCCAGAGCCAAGGTCACCAGGTTCTCAAGGTCACTGAAGGCACCATCGTCAATGGCAGAAATCTTATTCCTGCTCAGGTCCAATGTTCGCAGAGACACCAGTCCACTGAACATCCCAAATGTCAACCTCATCAGATCATTGCGTCTCATATCCAATGACAAAAGTTTGGACATTTCGCTGAAACTTCCGTTGCCAATCTCGGACAATTTGTTGACACTTAGATTGAATGTCTGAAGACTAACAAGGCCTGAGAACATTCCTGGAGAAATGCTGTCAATTCTGTTACTCTCGAGTCCAAGCACTTCCAGATTCTCCAGACTCTCAAAGGCCCCTGGTTCTATCTGGGTGATGAAATTTCCTCTGAGAGACAAGACACGTAAAGACTCCAGATGGGAGAAAGCATCGGCCCTGATTTCCGCTATGATATTCCATTCCAGATAAACATTTGTGACGTTGGACGGGATGTCATCTGGAACCTTGTCAGATCTGACTCTGGAATGGTAGTCCCCCGCAGAACCACTGCGATTGTAGGTCACTTGGCCAGAAACACTGGACCACAGCAGAACAAGGACAAACGCAACTGCAAGAGGAAACAAGCCGGGGCTGAGGTGGGTTTGCTGCGTAGATAATGGTCAACAAGAAATTTTGTATTTGCGGTAATCAGAACAGATTTGGCAAGTTCCGCACTGGATGTCGTGTGTTGTGTCTCCAAACAATTCAACAGGGTGTTGGCAATGTGTTGGTGTTGGCGACAAGTGAGGTTTTGCACGAAACATCCAATGCGAAACAGGCCTGCGACAGCTGGACCTACCAACAGACGGTGCCAAGGGAGGTCGCGCCATTCTTGGATCTCAAGAGTTCGGTAATTGGTGACAGAATTGCGTCACATTTTTAGGTGAAAATGATTGAAAGTTGTCAGCGAAGAACTTTTCCTCCTGGCAACAAATAAAGAAGGCAAAAACGTTGTGTTTTCAACACGACATGACGTGTGTGTACACAGCCACAGCCACAGTCTCTGACTCGAAGGGAGAAAAAGCATATTTTACCTTTGTGTGGTCACGCCTGAGGTGTTGGCGTCACAGCCGTGACGTCTTGTAGTGGGATCTGCCACTCAAGATCCCGACCTTTTCTCCACTTCCAAGAACTGTTGCAACGGTGTCTACCCGTTACAGATGCCCAAACGGAGTCCAGACACATTGCTTCATAACATGGGCCGGTGGTTTGTGCAAAACGTGGCTAATTTTGTCCACAAATTGTTCAATATGTTTTATTGCCATAAAATCCAGGAAAAGAAAATATTGTAACATTCTGGTGCACAATTAGGGCAGAGAGCTCGTGGGGTGTGAGAAACGTAAGGAACAGGACAAGTCACACCAGAAATAGATCAAAACGTGCCGTCTGCAATCTGTTTCAGACTACGTACAACTCCGAACGTAGGAAGGTTACCCTTTGGTTCGCACTTTTTCAAACGCTGAAGGACGAAGAGCGCTGAGGATGGTTCCAGTCACTCAGTGCACTTCTGTCGCAGTCGATGATCCGGGCGTAAGCTGCCGTCACTTCAGATGCAACACACTCCAGATCCCTGGCAGATCTAGATCGACCCGCAGCCTCTGCCCCCCCCCCGTCGTGTCTTTTCTTTTCGAGGTTGGTGTGAGTCCCCACCCCTCCTCCAAATGGACAAACACAAAAGTGATGCAAAATACCAATGCCTGAACCAAAAATGTTTTCCAGCAAGAAAATATTTAAATTGAGAAAATATCTGCAAGGCCTTTTCCCCAACGTTGGGTGGTGGTAAAGATTTGCCACCTTCAATGTCACCTCTCGTAAATTTTTCTGTTTGCATTCTGAGGCGTCAGAAGAAATTCTTACCACCTGCTGGGCCTTTACGCAAAAAGTAGGTTTGAATGACGACATCTGTGTCATGTTGATCTGATGTTGCTTTCAGGTTTCCAAGATACTGTAGCCAAAAACATGAGGGAACACACGCAGTCAACTTACCGATGTTAGTTGGCTTGAGCCTTGATCAGTCTGTGGCAAAGCTTCACGCACAAGTACAACACACGCACACACCTGTTCGTGCGTCACAGCCGGTGGCACGCACACTGATGGCACGTATACTGAGCACACGCACGCACAGTTACACGGACACATTTGACACGCAACCACCAAGCCAACAGGCTCACACCTACCCAGCCACCCAACCACCCAGCCCGAAAATGGACGCACAAACATGCTCTCTCTCTCTCTCTCTCTCTCTCTCTCTCTCTCTCTCTCTCTCCATGTCACTTACTCTATCTCGCTCAATCCCTTACTCCCTCTCACTTTTCTCTCTTCCTCTCTTTTCTCCTCTCTCTCTCTCTCTCTCTCTCTCTCTCTCTCTCTCTCTCCATCTCTCCATGCTTCTCGTTCCAAAACCACAGATCGAGACCCGTAAATCTGCACTTGGCGCCCAACCTCACAGAGGTCGGTTCATCTCCACACACACAATTCAGGATGAGACACACGTGTCATTATCCCGAGCAATTGCAACCTGGGGCTTCTTTAATTAAGTTCTTCTTTCCTCAAAAAAGTCATCATTGAATTCACGGGGAATAAATTACTTTCGCTGATAAAATGAATGCAGCGAGGCAGGGGCTGTGAAAGGCAGGGTGACAGTCTTCGAGAGATAATAGTGTTTTATGCTGATGCCTGCTGAAGTTAGTAATGTCAAGCGATAAAACTCAAATGGGTTTGTTGTGGGATTGAGATTTTTGGGGCTTTCTCAGTGTAAAAGTCAAATTTCAGGGCGGACCAGGACCGCGTGACACTGGTTGCTGTGGAATTCTGTATCCCATGAATCGAATCTTGTTCTTGTTTTGTCGTTGTGTCTACTCAACTGAAGCTTCACAAAATATTCTGGTGCACATTCTGGTAAATTCTGATACACATTTCAGACCACACACACAGACGCATCGCCCTGAGTTCTCTTGTCCAACTGGGTACACAAGTCTCCGGATTCTGTTTGGACCAGTTTCCTTGTGAGACCAATGCAGGGTCTGCACTAATTGTAGAAAAGAAGTCGAGAAAACTTCTTGCTCCTTTTGCACAGAAGTTTGTGAGCCTGACATTATGTAATGCGTGGGGAACGGCAGGTCAACTCTCGCAGCCACCTTCAGTGACAGTGATTATCTCAACGCATAAACCACACGAGGCGAACCACCTACGATGCACCTGACAATGGTTCAGAAATGATACATCTATTTCCGTGGAGGATCCTGGGAGGCTGGGAGAGGCGGAGGTGTCAAGATGCTTCAATCCGACTTTCATTGAGATGTGCGCTCAACTTTGAAGGAGGAGAACCAAAAGTCGGGAGGGACAATGACAAGCAGTTGAACAGGTTCAAATGCGAGGACGCAACAGGACAAAATAACAGCAAAGTATTTTCAACCTGTCTCACTTTCCATTTCAAGTCACTGGATCCACAGATGATGCACAACAATCGATATCAATTTTAAAGCCCAGAGACGTGGAAACCCGAGAGTCTTATCACCATAGCGACACCATAGAGACACAAGATTTACTTGACAACATCAATTATCTCTCCCATTTGTGTGATGCTTTATGAGGACAGTGCCTGCAGAGGACACAACTCAAACAGATCTATCTGGCCTTTCTTCTCCCGGACCAAACCGAGAGACATACATTTCGAGGTTTGCTCAGAGTACAACAGTTCCCCCTTCGTCAGCGTTTGCAGAATTCCAACGTTCCACCTTTTGCTTCATAATGAGTACTTCAGTTGCGTTGACATGTGCACGTGTGGCTTCTGCACAAAAGTTCTGAGACATTTACTTGTTGAGTCAACTCTACAAATTTGAGGCAATTGAAAATGTGTCACTCGTGTGCACAGCTTGTCTCTTTGTCATCAGCAACAAAACTTCACCAATGCCTGGAGTCCAGAAAAAAATATCATCAATGTATCAGTGGTTTCACAGCGCTTGGTAGGAAACGGAGATATTAAAAAGCCCTCCTGACAAGACAGGCCAAAGGTCACTTCAAATGGACGTGAGGGTGACAAAGCGAAAAGGGTTTTATGACCAAAATTGGGTATGGCAGTCCCCGTAAATGTGGTTTTCAATATGGGGCTGGGCAATTTCTCAAAGCACAGGTGATACCGAGCTCAGGGGACAGAGAGAAATATTCTCAGGTGGGTTGCACACCGGATACGTCCTGCGCTGCGAGTCAACAGCCTGGCTTGGTTGACACAATGCCATTTTTGACTTGTGCATGCAGTGGAATTCTTGACATCTTCAGTGTGAACCTGGCTTCGTGAAGAAATGGTGAGCGCACAAGGGTCTGTCAGCAGGTGCGAAGGGACAATACGGAAAAAGAAACCCGATCTGCATCTTTCTGGGTGAATGTCCGGGTGTGGCGGGAAATTCGTTCTTCTGCCATAAAACAAACTTGGAAAACTGTCAAAACAAAACCTTCTCATGGGATTTGTTTGTTGACGAAGTTGTTCTTGGGAATTTTCTGGTTGGAACGCAAAAGAGAAGACAACATTTTGCTCCAACGAAAGGAAACTGAAACTGGCTGCAAAACGCCACACACTTCTGGAGTTGATTTCATTTTCGATTTTCTTTTGACACGGAAACGCAAATCCAATGGATGCAGAGAACTGGTGCCTTCTTGTACGAAACAGTTGACTCTTGCAGCTTGTGCTCTGCAGACGTAACCTGCAGCGACCTCCTCCCAAACCATCAAAAAACGTTTTGCTAAAGGTTGGAGCTTCATTAATAAAATAAGCATCTGTTGTATTTATCTTATCACGACCTGACTCGTCAATGGGGTTTCATCCATTTGGCTTCAGACTCAAAAAGGGCCCGCAAAACCCCATAAACACCTTATGGTATTGGCAATTGAGATCACTGCCTGTTTGTTTCTGGCCATCTGTCAAGAGCAAATGATTTGAAAAGCGCCTCCCAATATGTTCAATGGGTTTTATTTTCGCAGCTTGCCTCTGGGCCTGTGCTCAGCGCGTTGTAAAACTCGAGTGGAACCGACCGTAGATGGGTTCGTCGCTCTCGGCAAGTGAGGAGCCCAAATTGGGAGGAGTGAATGGGTTGGATGGAGTCGTAACTGCTCAGTGTACTTGTCTGAACTGTTAATGGCTGCAGAGGACATTGAAATTTTCGAATCATAATTGAAGTTTCAGAGCAGATGTATGGAGGTGCTAAGTGTATTGGAGTCAGCAGAACTTTTGCTCAAAGGTATATTTGATGCAGAGAAATTGTTTGACCAAGTCAAACGTCACCTGTCAAAAACCGTCCAATACAAGAATTTCATCTTCCAGACAGGTTCACAAACCAAATTGAGAACTTCTTTTGCGTTCAAATACCCCACAAGTAATTTTCTTGGAAGCCCCGGCAACCACTTGTGTACGGAGATTTTCTCTTCAACCACAACAACAACCAAAGAACACTTTGAACAACTTACGAATTGGAGGGGGATACAAGACAACTTCTGAAAGACACAGAACCACTTTGTTTTAAGCATCATCCCCGCATAGAAACAGGGACAACAGGAACGCCCTTCCATTATTGCCACGACAGCGAAAACCACATCACAAGATGTTTGGAGATTGGCATCAACTGAGGTGGCTTGTCATTGGCATGGTGGACGCAATCGTTCAGCGCTATTCTGTGAAGCCCGAAAGCAGGCATTTTTTGCAGTTGAGATCACCCTGTATCATTCATTTCAAACCGCACGTGTTGGATTTTGACTGCGTCAAAATTGTGAATTTGGTCCCTGTTTTGTTTCATCTTCGTTCTTCTGTTTTTGCCATTTTGCAACAAAATGGGCAAAAGGAAAACAAAACGCATGTCGATCCACAAGCAGAAGAGAACAACCATCTTCCCAAAAACTCATGAAACATGCAGCCAGAATGACCACGGCTGCAGAACAATAACACCGCGGCTTTTCTTTTTCTCCGAAATTAATATTGCAAAGGTAAGAACAAAAGACGACCAAAGCTTTTGCATTATTCAGATCCATAAAAATGTCAAAGCTGTCAAACATGACCAGAATTCAAAACCGGGCGCGCGCAATCTCACTTTTTGATCTGAACGCAACTGTGTGTTCCACTTTTTCTGATGTCTGCAGATGGCAAGAAACAACAATGATTCCAATTCGCAACAGAAGTTGTCATGCGATCTTCAGTTGGGCGAAAACAAACGATGCAAATAGAACACAACCAAAGAGATACCCTGTTGCCCCGTCCGAAAACACACCGACAAACATGAAATTTTTCAACATTTTATCTTTTGTGTAACACAGCATCATTAATTTTCTGTCATATCTGCAACATGAAAAATTTCTGTGAAACGTGTAATTTCGTCTGTGGACGTCTCGTTTTTCTCATGCCACTTGACACGGGTAAAATTGAGTCCGTCTATCTCTACAGGATATCTGCGCAAAATTAGTACTGTATTTTGACAAGGATTGTGTGTATCAATATTGGTTTTCAGGGAGATCCGACTGATCCATCACATCCCGGGCTGCGACGCCTGTGGGGGGATCAAAGGCGGATAAGCCGCCCAAATTACACGTGTGATCCCGACGAAAAAACGTAATGTTTACACAAAGACGCGTCAGCTGTTTTCAAGCTTGAAAATCAGTGTTGTATGTTCCTATTCCATGGAAAATCCTGAAAACGCTGGAACTCTTTGGCTGAAGTTGAAATGTTGATGGTGAAAGAAGCAATCTCTGAATGGCTGTGTCATTTCTTCAAACCTATGTCAACTTGCCATTCCGGGTCCAAGAGAAACTCAAGACTTTTGTACCCGTGGAATTTGGGAGTATCTGAGAACTGTCCCAATTCCACTGAAATTGGTGGGTGTTTTATCGGAGTGTCACAAAATCCTTCTCTGAAACTGAGTCAGTGGGGCAATTGCCTTTGTTTGGAGATCCTGTTCTCGCCCAACTCCGGTGACGAATTCCTGAATTGAGCACCTTTGTCCCCCTCACGTTCACAACGTCACCAACATCAGAACAAGACAAATTCGCGTCCTCACTTGTCGCATTTCATTCACCTTAACACGAATTTGTACTTTTTTCTTGGAGTAGATCAAGCCAGTTGCGAAATAAATCTTGAGAACCAAGGTCGAAGTTACAGATTCTCTTCTCTGCGCCAAATGAAATTGCTGTGTCTGTGCTTTTGGACAACAAAAACTTGAATGTATGGCAGAATTCACTGTGTTTGACAGTGTGAACCCAATTTTTAACAACAGGAATGGTACTGTTGTGTATGTGGATGCAATAACTCAAGATAGTGTGGTATGGGGCGATAATTCATCACTTTGCACAATACACGGATGGCACCTCCCCAACAGATAAAGTCGCAATATTACCTCAGGGCTCAGGTAAGAAAATTGATACCCACTCAAACTCTGACAGAACGAGAAAACTTTTTTTCTGAGTTTGAGCAATTTTAATGGCAAACACTTGTAAAGTTTGATGTTCGACGCCGCAAGGAACTTTGCACCTTCCTGCACTGTTGGAAATGTGCGAAACTGAGTGGATTTCCACCAAGACTTCACCCATCTTTCCATTGGTGAGGAAACCTTTCGCATTGATGACTTGTTTGACGAGAAACGTTTTCTGATTCAAGTGAAACCTCTTCTTTTCTTGTTCTTGTTCACAATAGAAGTCACCCAAAGAGGTGATCAAACAACCCGAAAAACTTTTTGCCCATCTTCAGTCTGTTGCAGGGAGTTGGTCGATCACACTAAAATACGAGGCACGTTCACATGACAGCGAACATGCGCGATTTCCGCTCGATCTTCTCGACCGATTTGGACACCGTTCACGACATGCTGTCTGCACCATGCCTGAGTGCTTTTCATGCCGTTGTTTCCTGTCTGCTGACCCAAATTATTTGCCAAATCAGGTGTCAAACTTGCAAACTTTCATCAATTCAGTGAAGTTCACACGAGAGAAAGCACGATGCAACGATACCATATCATCTCTTGTGCCAAACGAGGCAAAAGTCAAGCTGAGATGTTCAGGCTCCTGCAGGAGGTCTACAGGGATGAGGCATTGTCAGTGACAACTTGTAGACGCTGGTACCTGCGTGCAAAAATGGGAGACACTTCAGGGCATGACTGGGAGAGGCTGGGTTGCAAACCCACCACATCAACATTGGCTAATGTGCGTGCTGTTGGAGCCATTCTGGATGAAGACAGGCATGCAACAGTCCATCAGATCACCGCTGAGGTCAACATTTCCACTGGGTCCATGCACAAGCTGCTTCACAGGGACATGAATTTGACCAAAAAGGCCCTGAAATTTGTGCCACGCATCCTGACTACAGATCAGAAGAAACAGCAAGTTGCCATCTGCAAGGAGAACCTGAAGGTGTGTGAGGACCCTCTCTTTCTGTGGACAGTCATCACAGGTGACGAGTCATGGATCAGCGTGTTGGAACCGGAGCAAAAACAGCAAAGCCTCCGGGTCAGCCGCAACGACCCCATCCGAAGAAGGCCCTCCGTTCCAGACAGGCCAATAAGACGATGATGGAGGTGTTTTTTGACAACCGGGGAATCGTCCACCTCAAGTTTCTACCTCCCAAAATGACTGTCACTGCTTCAGTTTATTGTGGGATCCTTGCACGCCTGCGAGAAGCAATCTGGAGAAAGCGACCAGTCCTTTGGAAGGAGAACAGTTACCGCCTGCTCCATGACAACACTCCCGGACACAAGGCCAACAAAACTGTGACCAGGATGATGGAAACAGACTTGAAGCTCATCCACCACCACCCTTACTCGCCGGACTTGGCGCCTGCCAATTTCTGGTTCTTCCCTCTGCTGAAATCCAAGATCAGAGGGAAGATCTTCAGATCTGTTCCAGAGATGCAGGACGCCCTCATGGTGGCAATCCAGCAGATTCCATCACAGGAGTTCAGCCAGTGTCTGCACAAAACCCTCCCAGACAGGTGGAGGAAGTGCATTGCTGCCAAGGGGGAGTATTTCGAAGGTGAAAATGTGGTGCCTGCACCAGATTCCGAGCTCCTTGAATCGTCATCGGACAGTGAGGAGGATGTTTCTGCTGAGCACGCATGAATTGTGGCTCCGCGTTGCGCTGCGGATAGGCGACACACATGAAGTTTGCTGAATTCACTGAACATGTCATTGTTCCCATTATTGGATCATGTGGAGAAATATTGCCATATTGACAATTTCACATGTGAACACATTGCAGTAATTGTCACCTTGTATGTGCAGAAATCCCGGAAAAAAAAACCGCACTTGGAACCGCAGAAAACCGTGTTGTTCGCTTTCATGTGAACGTACCTCGTATCAAAAGAATCGCTGGACGTTTATCACACGCACAAACCGTTGGTCTTTGAGAATTTTCTGCTCTACTTTCTGTTCACGTTTTCAGATTTCTGATGGGCTGGTGGTCTTGTGGCAGTGGCCAGTTGCAAGAAAGATTGCTTTCGCCTCGTAAGGTAGAAACGCATCGTTTCAATGACAAAGTTCTCGAAGAAACCCCGTCTTCTTTGAAACCAACCCTTCCTTCCTTCCTTTCGTAACAAACATTCAGTAGATGATCAATCCGTCGGATGCCTGCGTGACCAGAAATAGATGGATCCCTATTGTTGGGGACGTTGGGCTGGTTTTGCTATTGTGAAGAAGCGCCAGGTTCTGCCGTGATACCCCGTGACCCCAGTTGCCCTGGTAAGAGCCCAACGCCTCATCAGGTGGGAGGAGAATCGTGGTTCTGAGATGTGCGGATCCAGGGGCCTTGGTGGCTGCACTATGAAGTGTGAGGAATGGGATGTGAGGAGTCAGAACTGCGCGGATGGACAGGACAAAGGACAATGAAACTGGAGCGTTGAGAGCTTCGTTTGTGGAGTCGGGCAAGAACCACTTTCGAAATATGTTGTCCAACAATCCAGTTCAATTCTGGGGGACTCGTAGTGTCCACCGGTCGAAGCCCACTGTTCCTGTGCCTGTCCGATGCTCAGGTGCAAGTGCTCGTAACGACAATGATCATCCAAACCAGAAGTGCTTCAAAAACTCAAGATTTCTTGAAGACGTGCTGACCAGAAACAAACGACTGTGAAACTTGTCTTGTGACCCATTGGCTTGGACAGGGGCGGGACGCGACGCACAGTACTTCCGGTGTGAACCAGGCAGAAACTGAAACTTTTTGTGAACCATTGTTCAAGGAACAACATTTCCGCTCGTGGATGGATCCTCCTCCTCGTCTCCGCAGACGCTTCATGTCGCTTCCTATTGTAGGAACCTGTCAGGGCTGGAGCCACGGAGCCACTCGCTCCCCAGATACCCATCTCCGTCCGCGTACCCACCCAGTACCCTTATTCATACCCAAAAACACATACCTGACCTTATCCTGCCCACATCTACCAACATAAATCAATCCACAGAATCCGCCATCTCGGAAAACCATCAATATGAAGAAATACTGTAATTATTTGCGTTGGGCCTTTGAGTATCTGGGAGTTTCTGCTCTAATGGGAGGGACACTGTGTGTGGATTCTTGACAAACGTTTTCAGGAAACCCAGCAAATAAAGTTTGATATTTCTTCTTTCAGACCACTGTTTTGTCCTGCATGTTCACAACCCCATTTGTTCTGTTGTGCCGTGTGTGTGTGTGTGTGTGTGTGTGTGTGTGTGTGTGTATGTGTACGACGCGTGCGTGCGTGTGTGCGTGTTTCAGTCAGCATGCTTGTTTGTCCACCCGCTTGTCTGTCTGCTCACCTCTTCTTTCAGGGGCCATGGTCAGACAGTATTTTTGAGCAAAAACAATCGCAGGATTCTCCACGGCTTCCATCGAGAAAGGCCCCGGCAATTTTGCTTTGTGAAACCAATCCAGTCAATGTGTCTTCCATTTGAAAAAAAAGTGTCACTGACACCTGTGGGTCCCATTCCCAACCTCATCAAATGCGCGTAAACTCAAAACAAACTTCGCTCAATTACAAAAACTCATCAAACCCCTCGAAGCACAATTTCCTGCAAAACGACCCAGTTTGCTTAAAGGCAGATCGTATCTCCCCTTAAAACCTACAAACCGTCCAATAAAAACGTGAATTTTTAATGCTATTTCGTCTCGGCCTTTGAAACCGGCACGTTTTCTGTTGACGGGTTCGGCCCATTGAGATGGATTTGACAGATTAGAGTGGATGGCAATCCAAAATGCAACAAAACAAAGCCTGCGAGTGGACGCCAGGTAATTGTGTTCGAACTGCAGGTAACTCATTAACTGTAATGTAAAATCCTGTATCAAATTCTGTGGACGTTAGTGGGGCAGTGTTTCCACGGGGACTCCGCCGGGGAAGCTGCATGGAGACTGTGAAGCAAGGTCGGAAGGGGGACGACAATTCTTTGTGTCAACCTGCCCTTTTCCTCTGTCTTCTCTCTGTTACTGTGTCTCTTTTGTGTCCAATCTCTGTCTGTGTCTTCTTTGTATGTGCGTGTATGTGTGTGTGTGCGTGTGTGTCTCTCTTTCTCTCACTGTTCATTTCTGGAGTCGCTTGACGCTGAAGCGTTGACCAGTTTCGAGACAAAGCTCACACAGCTGAACAGAACGTAGCAGTCGCCACTCGTGACGCAGTTTCTGACGCTCAGACCTGAGAGACTTGTGGCGTCTCCAGTTGACACGGGCACCTCACATCACGATTATCTCTCACTCTTATCGTCAGAGCTTTAAATTATTTCAAAGGATATCTACATTTACGGTTATTTTCACCACTTGAAACTGACAATTAAAATATCATTGGACAATTTTTGAAGTTTCAAGTTGCGGGTAGTGTTGCCTTGATGAGCTTCCAATCTTCAAACAAGACTCTACATCATGATATGAGATATATCGAATCGTTTCTTTTTTGACAAACAATCGGTCTGGTATCAGTTCAAAATTTACATTCAGACGTCAAAAGTACAATTGCAGCTGTTTCTTTTGTATGCACACACACAAAAAACAAGAAAACAAAAAAGATAAATGCAAAACAATACGATGTTCCCCACCTCAAGTTTTGCTATCTTTGACGTTGAGCAACGCTTTGTAACAGACACGTGTCACTCTCAAACAAAATCCAGAAAAATCTGCTCAGTTAAAAAAATACACAAAAACGTCTCCATGGAAATGCAGATAGAAATTGGCTTGTCAACAGGGAGATGTTGTGAGAGATAGACGGGTCGCGTGCAGGTGCGGTGACTTGGGTTTCCCTCCGCCTCAGCTCAGTTTCAATGGGATGATTTTTCTTATCACAAAAAAATGGAACTGAGCGAATTGTTCTCGCGTCAAAGGGCGGGGGATATAACATTGACAATAGAGCACCGTGAAGGTATTGTCCCCCGCGCAAGGTTTAAATATGGCATCTGTCGGATTCTGGCACGCTTTAAATTATCTCTTCCCTTTTTCCACCCCCATGAAAGTCCACCCCTGTATGGTCTCAATTTGGGGGATGCGTCAAATGCAGAATGTCTTTTCAAAACGGAAAAATTTAGTGCTTCACAGGTTGACAATGGAAAACGCACCTTTTGTGAAATTAATATGTTCAAAGTGGATTTTGTCACAACCAGCACTTAAAGTTTTAAAAGCTTCCATTTGAGTCAGAGTTGCTACTGTTGCGGTATAATTTAAGTCCCCTGTAAATCAAGTTGGCTTTGACTCACTGCAGGAGCCCAAAAAACAACGCATGGATAGGGCAAAATCAGACACGATCTCATACCTGGATTTTCAGTTCCAATTCGAACCGAGGCACAAACGCACAATTGTTACACTGAGGTACACACACACACACACACACACACACACACACACACACACACACACACTGGCTCATTGACTGGCTGATTGACCTGCACCACAGAAGATTCTTCGGAAGGAACAGGAACAGGAACCGACAAAATTGTCCAAAATGTACGAGTACGATTTTCATCCACAAAAAAACTATTGTTGCTCTGCAATGTCCAAGCAATTTCAAAATGTTGTCTGGCGAAAAGATAACCCAACGAACCTCGCACATTGGAACTGGGGAAAACTGGTCCACAACAAGGTGTCAGTGGGACAGAGAGCTGAAAAGTGGTCACTGGAGGCCACAAACCGCTTCCTGACACCGGACAATCATCATTATCTGGCCACACTGGTCAGTGAGCGTCCGCCCCCTCCGCCTTCCTGCACCTTGACCAGTCTCCAGGGGGTCGTCGAACCGGTCAGCAGGGGTCATTGTCCAGGTGGGGTCAAGCGGGATATCTCACCTGGCCATTGTTCCGCCTGACCCCCTGAATTCAGCTAATCACCCTTCAATGTCCTTCCACCTTCAATTACAACCAAAGCAACATTGTATTAAATTTTTGCCCGACCCACTCCCAACCCCCTTCTCAAAAAATTAAACAGGCTGAAATTTATGTGCAGTTATCAAAACGCACCAACGTTCGGGAACTAATTTGGCCGAGGTCGGGTTCATACTGGGTGCGTCGTGCGTTTCGTCCCTGCACACGGTGAATGCACGCAGGGCACAATGCATCCAGTTTGAACCTGGACACGTGCGTTCTGGACCAGGAAAGGATCTTGCACTGCACCATTTTCAAGTGACACGTCTCTCCCACCGAGCAGCCCGTCGCTTTCCAAAAACGTGGGTCCGTCAACCCAAATAATTGTCAGGAAAAGAGATGTTAATGAACCGTAGCTACTCAGCATTTCAGCCTCGTGCGCAACGCCAACCTGACTGACAGACGCCGAATGGGAACGAAAAAGCTGTCACTCAAAACTCACACGCGTGGAGAAACGTCGTCCTGCTTCTGCCCAAAAATAGAAGTCAGGTTCAGCCCAATTTCTTCAGTCAAACTCTTTCGTCATGGAATTCGCTCGCAGAGGAGAAAAGGAGAAGAGACAAATGGACCGAGTGACCGAAAGATCCCGAAAACAACCCGAAAACAGACAGCCCGACAGCCCGATAGCCCGACAGCCCGACAGACAGACAGATAGACAGACAGACAGACAGACAGACAGAAGTAGTATTAGGGCCCGTTACTTGGTGCACACTTGGCGTTTCTTTTTCATTTTTTGTCAGAAATTCGGATCAGATTGTGCGAGTGCGCTTTACCAATGATTTACAGAGT
>JAAUXT010001248.1_pt1 | contig 27855 bp, 28 predicted proteins | sample 7278171 | NCBI WGS metagenome assembly JAAUXT01 (sample SAMN14350112, study PRJNA611818) | marine sediment metagenome | isolation source: surface marine sediment (1.8m) | place: French Polynesia: Moorea | collected 2018-08
AATAAATATTTACATATATTAGACAGGAAATCGATGCTTAATATCAATTTTGTGCTATTTTGCTGGATATTACCCAGCATCCCTCCCCCCCCACGGGGTGATCACGTGACCCCTTGTGGTTTTGGTCGCTCTTTCTGAAAATGGTGTCAGCAGAACTGCACGCAATTACATTAGAAGAGACAGAATTGCTCTTGTTCTTACATCAGAACATTTTAAGGAAGTTGGCTGAAGAGGCAGAGAGACAAGGTCTCTCTGAGAGACACCCATGGGTGGTTCAGGCGGTCATCGCCTATTTCAGCCTGGGGCCGCTGCCCCACAACATTTTCAACAGACTGGTGTGGCGTCTGGCCCACGAATTTTAGGTGAGTACAACCCATGTCACTCCACACAGGTGAGGTGACAAATTTTGTTTCTGATGAATTCCAGGGATCAATGGCTTCAAGCGGGGAGAACAAAGTTGCCCTGGTGACGGGGTCGACGCAGGGCATCGGTCTGTCGACGGCGAAGGTCCTGGCTGAGGCGGGCTGCGATGTGGTCATCACTGGGTTCGGGACGGAGGAGCAGATCGCAGCAGCACGAAGTGACGTCGCTTCAAGGTTTGTGAATGAAGGCTCTTACGAACGAAAATGTGTGTGTGTGTGTGTGTGTGTGTGTGTGTGTGTGTGTGTGTGTGTGTGTGTGTTCTTTGGCCCGAGTGTGAACATCTTCCTGTTGTCGAACTGAAGTTAGTTTGTCCAGCCCAACTTCAGCATCACCAGTTCTTCACCCATCATGCGTTGCTCGTGCAAAATGCCAGAGCCTGACCATTGATTCAGGCAATTTCTCTGGGCAGCGGACCCAAAGTGCACTACGTTTCTGGAGACCTGAGGAACCCGGAGGACATCAATAGCATGGTGTCGGAAGTCTTCAAGCTCTACCCACAGGGCATCGACATCCTCGTCAACAACGCAGGTCCGAACTTTGGTCCACATAATGCACTTTCTCTGGCTACAGTTCTGGGACTTGGTACTGCAGCAAGTTTCTTCACCAGCTAGAAAGTCACAAAGCGAGAAACAATCTGTGGTCTGACATTTTGTTCTCCCTCAAGATTATCTTTGCGCCTGAAACTGAATGTTTTGTGTGAGGAACTGGTCCAATTCCCTTCTTGAGCAGGCCGAACCGGTAGTTGTGAGGTTTCAAATTCAACAGACAACTTGAGCACCAAACAATGAAATCTCACAGAAGTGAAACAAAGATTCTTGTTGTGCATGGTCTGCAGGATTCAACCACGTGGCTCCGGTGGACGAGTACCCTGAGGAGATGTGGAACGACATGCTCAGCGTGATGCTCACCGCTCCGTTCCTCCTCACCAAGCGCTTCGTCCCCGCCATGAAGCAGAAACGTGAGACGTTGCACGCTCCGTGTCGGGAACGATCCGGCAAAGGCGTCCAACGAACATTGAGAACATTGCAAACTTCAAAGCTGGAAGGTTTTCCGGCTGAGTTTTGTTTGTCAACAACGTACGACGTTGCAAGCTGAATGTCGTGCTGCAGGTTGGGGCCGCATCGTGAACATGTCCTCGCAGATGGGGATGATCTCGACGCCGGGCAAAGCGCCCTACTCTGCGGTCAAGAGCGGCCTCATCGGTTTCACCAAGGTCAGGCTTGCTTCCGACTCACTTCTGTAGAACGCCCCTCTTCTGGATCACAAAGTCCGTCTGAGGACAGAGGCACGGTCTCTCATTGGAACGAAATGGACACGTGTCTGGCCATTTTGGGCGGGGGGCCCTTTCAGTGAGGGGCTGAAATGGCCAGACCCCACCCTGAAATCAACAGGCACGGGCCCGTCCTCCCCCCTCCCCGTGCCTGTTTCAACTCCGGAACCCTTCCTCAAAACTGTGCACTGGGTCCCACATGAGAGTTGTTGTGATTCCTCCTGTTTTGATTTGTCAGTCACCCCGTGATTCTGATTACAGGGCGTGGCGCTGGATGTGGCTGAGTTCGGGATCACGTGCAACGCCGTGTGTCCCACCTACGCCATGACTGACAGTAAGCGTGGGCGATTCGGATTCGCATTGAGTTCGCTTATAAACTGGATGATTTTCAATCCGTTAGCTGTCCCTTCTTCCTTCCAGTTGTTGAGAAGCAAATCGCACAACGGATGGAAAAGGACGGCCTCTCTTACGAAGAAGCCAAGGTGGGGAATGTCTGAACGGCTCTTGAATTTCACGGGTCTTTGGTCAGTGATTGAGCTTGCATTAATCGTGTTCGATATGGTGCTCGATACGGCGGAATGCATCGTTTTGACACGACACAACAAATATGGACTTCGAGCACACCGCCAATCCGAACGCGCCCTCAGTTGTCTTGTCTCTCGTTATTTCTTCAGGCCAGCTTCGCGGCGCTCATCCCTGTGCGCGAACTCATCGCCCCGGCGCAGATCGCGGACTTCGTGCGCTACCTGTGCTTCTCGGAGGCGGCGCCGCTCATCACCGGCGCCGCGCACCTGCTCGACGGCGGCTACACCGCGCAGTAGCGCCGCCAGGGGACGACACCCCCGAGCCGGAAAGGTCCTTTGACCAAATCTTGCGTCCACTCCCAGCTGTTCCGTACAGGGCTGGATGACGGTTTGGGATGGGATGGGATTTCAAACCTGTCGAGGTCACAACGAGAATTTTACAATGAGAAAGGCCACAGGACGAGAGGGACACGCTTCTTGGGGCCAAAGGTGGGGGGGGGGGGGAGAGATCGTTCATCTCCGTTCCCCACCAACTGAACTGCGTTCCGCGCCCGCGCCGAAAGCAATTTTCTACAGCTGGACTTTCGTTCGTTTCGAGTTATCCTGACGAAACGGTCAAACATGTAAATTTTTGCAAGTTTGTTTTATGAATAAAAACACAACAAATAACAACTCAACAAAATCGTACAAAAATATAAAATTCATCCACAATCTCGCACCGTCAACAAACAAGTTTTCTGCTGCCGCATGTCAGTTGCAACTTCCTGGGTGTGAACGAGGAATGTGTGAGCGGACTCCGGCTCTGGGGCACTGGCTGCGGGCCCCGAGGCGATGACTGCAGGGGGCTGAGCCACGGGCTCCGGACGGCTGATCGCTGGTCCCGGGGCGGGGCGTCAGTGGTCCGCGGCGCGCACGGCGGAGGCGGCGGCGGGGCGGCCCTGCACCCGGACGGGCTGGATGCGGTCGAACTCGCCGACCTGCTGCCCGCAGAGCGGACAGCTGTAGTTCGGGTCCACCAGGAAGCTACACTGCAAGAGAGAAACGAGACACTCACATCAGTCAACCACAGCACGACAACTTGTGATATTAGGGTTGTTCTCTCAAGCCGACCACGAGCATTCGATCCCCTCTCTGACCTCTTTGCGCCGTTGGGTACCACACGTCAATTCTCCGCTGTTCCCCTCTCCACGAGGGTCAGACATCACCAGACCAACCACACCATGTCCATCCTGCGTCCGCTCGAGCAACCACTGTTGAACAAACTTCCCAGACGGGGAGGCAAACTCACCTTGATGCAGTAGTAGCAGAAGACGTGTTCGCAGCCGATTTGGTGCGGGTTGTTCGGCCAGTCCTCGCACACGCAGCACTCGGTGAGGTCCGGCCCCGACTCGGTCGCTTCCGTCGAAGCGAAGGACGCGGGCAGCAAGTGGCGCCACAGAAAGTTGCGGACGCGCCGGAAGTTGATGAACGGAACGATGAAAAACAGGAACTCCTACAGGGCAAAAAACAACAACAGTTGGAAACGAAAGGATCGAGGGGCTGCAAATAAAAGACCTGTTTTGATTTTCTCCGTGGAGAAATTTATGTCAATTTTCTCAGCCTTGCCCGACACTCACCGCAAATCCGTGCCACAGCAGTTCTCTGTCCATGATCTCAAAGCCGACCTGTGGAGAAAAAGCTGAATTGCAAACGCCAAATGTGCATTCTGCCAAAAACCAAAGATTTTTGTCGTGTGTGGACGTTCTGGACACCATAATGACGACAACTTGGGAAGACAGCTTCCACAGAGGCGGGACATGGTCACAGAATACAACCTGTGAAAGGTGCCTGGCATCGTACCAATCAAACCGATGGATGATATTTTCACTTCGTGAGGGGAGTTCTTCCCCTTCCCGTACCCACCATGCCCCGCGGCCGGCGCGCTCACCTGTCTGACGCCGGTCGCGTGCGGGAAGACGGCCCTGATCCCGAGCAGCCGCTCGAGCAGCGACCGGAAGCGGCCCTGCTGCAGGAAGACGAGGAAGTTGAGCAGCGTCGCGAGGCGCCAGCCGCGCTCCACCCACCGCAGCACCGTCTCCACCTGGTGGTGAACAGAGAGACTTCAGACCACGTGACTGGAAGAGTCACGCGTTGCGTGAGCTTCAATGACGAAGCGTCCTTGGACTTGTTGAAGCACTGGGCTTACAACGCAAACGCCAATGCACTGAGGATTCGGGCTTCCCACTTCCGACTTGCCTGTGGCCTCTCCCGGGCCCTGGAGATGCCGAGAGTCCAGGCGATCCCGTACATGCGGTCCGACACCCAAGGCCCGAACACCATGCACAGGCCGAGCAGCGCCTTCTGCCGCCGGGTCATCCAGCGCCCCTGCCCGGGGGCCGCGCACCCTTCGCCGGGGGACGGGGCGGGGGCGTCCCCGAAGACCGAGGCCCAGTCGTTTTTGTACTTGAGGTCAAGCAGCTGCTGACCGACGGTGGCGGAGTCAGAGACGATGGAAAACTGAAACGATAGAAGAACTCTCTGAATTTCGTCTGTGAAGAACGGGGTGATAACAATGAGGAACTGAGAAAAGAGACAACCCTTGGGACGGCGCGTGACAAGATGCACAAACGGCTTGTTCCATGAATGATCAACATCAGGTAACAACATGATCACTAAAAACGACACAAAGTTGAAAGACAAACAGATAAGCCTTATCACTTCTCAACAAGCGCGATGGGAAACTTTTGCGCCTCGATCTGTTGTGAAGACACATTCTGTTGAAGCCTCGGCTTGTGACCAAAGAAATGAAAGTGCAATTAAAGTTGCCAAGCACCCACAGAACAAGTCAAGCAACTGCAGGTGTGATCAGTCACTTGCCAAAAAGACGATTTGGCGGCAACAACACTTAGAAAGAAACCTGTTTGCAAGTGAAATGGCTACGACTTTGGCAGCAGAATTCAAACCGGGGAAAGCTGACCCGCCCTGTTCGTACAACCAGAATCAAGTCCCCACACGCAGCCAGCCACTCCATTCAATCTCCCACATCAAATGCATTGCGACCTCTCCCTGATCTGTGTTGACTCTCGATTCCACACGCTCTCCAAAACAAAATTGAACTGTGTTCTTTTTATGGGCACGGATCCAACTGTGCACCATATCTTCGCGTGTGAGAAGAATTAACTTGCACACCACATCTCTCTCGATTTCTGACACAAAGACTTTGGAGTGATTGATTGACTACAGAGTCTTGGATTTTAGACTCTATCTATGGACAGCGATTCACCACAGGTAACCCAACATTTCATGTTTCATTGGCTTTTTGGTCAGACCAACAACTGCATCTTCCTGTGGACAAGGTTCTTTGCACGGCCACCAGGGGGCATCAGTGCAGTCGCTGTTTCATCAGTCAAGGAACCAACGATGCGTCGACGCTAATTGCGCCTTGTTCCAAAGTCAACGAAAGGTTGCATTTGATTTGTTGTCGACAAAGACTTCCTTTGTTCACTAATCATGATCAGAAATGCCACATTTGGTGTTTTGCCCAATGCGCACGAACAACGGCAACCACAAACTTCACACACACACACACACACACACACACACACACACACACACACACACACACACACACACATACAGAGGGAAGATGTCGAGCTGCAATAAAAATTGAACTGAAGACGTTTCCATCGACTTCCCGTCTCCCGCGGTGTGCGTGTCAGCAGCATTTTGTTCAAATTAAACACACCGCTCTGCGCACAAATCAACACGCCACGCGAGTACACAATTCCAATCGATCCCATCGACTGCTCAACACGTGGGAGACATTTGTGACCGACTGCACATGCAAGGGACTGAAGGTTTTCTGTCACGTTCTGCAAATTTCTTGTGTGAGCGCAAATGAATTTGTGTGTTGGATGATTTACAACTCGGGTGAGTATTTTCATGGTCTTGAGAGTCACTTCAATCTCGATGGACTCTCGTGTGTAGAAGGAAGTTTTGGAGACTTGGAGCTGTTGGAAGAACTGCAGCACTCAAACACTGTTTTCTGCTGCAAGTGAGAAACATTCACTTTTCGGCTGTCACTTTTCAAAGCAGGGGTCTCCAACAGGACGTCAGCTGCAATTGGATTTGCTCCTCCTTCCTTCTTCCCAGTGTTGCTCTTCTCTTTCTCAGGAGGCGGACAGCGACGCCGTGTACGAGTCGGTGTCGCAAGGCTCGTCTGAGCTCGAGTTCCTCAGCGACAGCCCGGAGTCGCCCTCTGACGGAGACCTCGACTCTGACTCCTCTCTCCCGCCGGGGAGGCCCGCCGCGCCCAGCCCCCACACACCCGACATCGAACCGGACACTCCCGAGGTCGAACCGGACAAACCCAAGGTTGAGCCAGACACACCCGAAATCGAGCCAGATACACCCGACATCGAGCCGCACACACCCAAGGTTGAACCGGACACACCCGACATCGAGCCGGACACACCCGATGTAGATCTAGAGTCTGAACCCGCCCCACAACTGGAACCTGATCCCAGCCCACAACTAGAACCTGACCCCACCCCGCAGCCAGAACCCGACGCCACCAAACAACTCTCCGCTGAACCTGACGTCTCGACTCCCCACACTGAGGCTGAAGTGTCCCCGAAAACCCCGAGCCTCACACCCGACGCAGAAGAGTTCGAACCAAGCCGTGCAGACGCAGGACAAGACGCACTGAACGACATCCCCGCGGAGAGGCCAGAAGAACCTTCCGACCCAAACCAACCTGGAGATGTAGGATTCGACATAGCACAGCAACCAGAAGTCCCCGGATCCCATGCTGAAAGCCTGAAACCCGAGGATACAAAGGTCACCAAACCAGATGAACCACTGAGCGCTGGGTCTGAGGACTTGGAGTCAAACATTCCGAAGCGAGAACATTCTGATCTTGAAACCTCAGAAGCAGGAATTCAGCCAGGTCCTGTCAGAGCCCACGCAAGTCCAGAAGTGACACCAGCTCCCACCAGGGAAGCGGAGGATGTTGAAGCCCAATCACAAACCAAGGACCCTGACGTAATTTCCGAAACCCCAGACCAAACTTCTCCGCAGCCGAGTAAATTGGACACTGACGCCCAGGGCGATGTTCCGCCCAAATCACGTGACTCTCCGCCGGCAGCTCCTCGGGAGGAATCGGACGAATCGGACTCGTCGGATGACTCGTCCTCGGATGGATACGAGAAGCCTGTGCGCTGGGCGCCCTCGGCGCAGTCAGCGAGCTCGGGGTCCCAGGTGCTGTCCGATCGGGAGACCGACACCGTTTCCACGTCGGTGAAGGAGCCCTCAGACACGAGCATACCCGACTCGTACTGGAGTGATCAAATCCAACCCGTTGCAACGTTCTCGCCTCGTGGGGAAGAGAACATATCAGAGCAGCCAACAATGGACTCACCTCGTTCAGAGGAAATGGACTTCAGAGCACGCACACCAAGCACGTCAGATTCTGACAGTCTCAGTCCCAGAGACGTCAGCAAAAACGCGACGCCGCCTGTGAGGAGTTACCCAAGCTCTGCAGTGTCCACACCCTCTCCGCTGTCACCCCACAGATCCACACCAGAACAAGCCACCCCGACCGCTGCAAGTCCGGACCTCTCCGGATCCAGTCTGCCTTACGAATTCATGCCACGCATCACCAGCTCAGTGAAATCTGAGCCTTATGAGGGCAGCTCACACGATCCCAGGTCCAGCGACAGCGATTCCGACTTGGACTCTCCCCAGCAATTTCCCACCAAGCTGACGCCATCAGGTTCTCCCAAGGTCAAGAAATACCCGACTGTGTCCCATGTGGATGTCATTGGTGATGTCTTGGTGGACAGTCAAAACAGTCCAGACTCGTTGACTCCAGCTGCTTCACCGAAATCGCGAGAGGAAACAGTGGACGATGAGGATGAAGATAAAACTTTGACCGACAGGTCCTTCCCGAGTGACCGTTCTCCTTCCCAGCCGTCCGTCGGTTCGTCCGAGATGCTCTCTGTGTCCGTCATTGAGGACGTGGTGGAGCCTGACAGACCAGTCGCTGCAACCTTCACCCCTTCCTCACGGCGCAGGTCAACTGCCACACACAGCCCCACAACTTCGCCAATACACGGAACCACGGGTCAGGACAACACCAAGTTGTTGAGCACTCCGACAGGCACCCCGCCTCAAGCCCAAACCCCTCCATCTGTGTCCACAGTGGATTCTGAGACTTTCAACGTGGGATCCACTGCTGATAACACACTGGACTTGCTGGATCCAATGCACGTGGTTGACGACTCAACACTGCAACCGAACACGGCACATAGTGGTGAGCAGCACAGGCCCAGGGATGCTCCTTCTGAGCCCAGAGCTGTGACCGTCGTGGATGATGTTATGGAGACAGTGAGGCTGGCTCCATCGGACGTGAGCTGCGCCAGCGAAACTGAGAGCGAAAGCAGAGAAGCGACAGACGAGAGTTCCTCAAGGTCCACCTCGCGCCAAACTTCACAGGACGACGACAGCATGGATTTGGTCGCCATAACTGAGGTAGGAAATGTTCATGTAGCTCATTCAATGTGTGCAAATGTCAACACACATTTTGCACAAATGGTGCAAAGTCATACGAGTACGTTTGGCCATGTCTCTGCTGCTTCAAAATTGAAACCAGAAGTGTCGAAGGTGTGGACGGTCGGCCTTAATTGACAGTCGTACGTCTATCCAAATCAAGTTTGTCTCATTTGAAGTTCTTGTTCAAACACTGCTCTTCACTTACCTTCCAAAGCACGAATCTGAGGACAGCATTCACTTCAGGTCCATAGCGACTCAGAAATGTTGGCTGAAAAGCACAAGTTTCTTTTTTCAAAGCAGTCGCAAATTCTCACGTAGCCCAGTTGCACTGACATATTGCCTGATCATTTGAAAAGAACGTCGTGTCTTGTGAGTCGCTTTTTGCGTTCAGTTCCGACAACAGAGGTCACAGAGGTAATTTGGCACAAAATGCTTGGGATCAGCCCACCTTGAAATACTTGAAGATGTCGGTGACTCTGTTTCTGAGCACATCGTGCAGCTCTCCGTCCAGTTCCGCCGCGTCCAGCTGAAACAGGCCAAATCTGTCAAGAAGCTGCAGCCTCAGTTCTGCTAGATCTACAGTTGCCCCGTCCATCAGAATGTGGGAAGTGACTGTGCAGCCAGCTCGAGTCAATTCTCAAACGCCAACTGACGAGTCTTTAATTCTGCAGCTCATCTGGATACCTGTATACAGAAGTCAGTGATGTCACACAAACGTCTCGCAGAGTTCAATCGCTGACAAATTTGAACCTTCACCCGTCAAACTCAATTTTCACTTGTCGTTCACGACACACGAACGAGGCTTCTGTGGTTCCACGCACTGTTTTTGCGTTAGAAATTTTCACATATGTCTGCAAGACTGAGCACACATTTTTTCAGTCAGTTCTTTGACCCCCGAGAGATTTCTTCACAACTATGCAGCAAAATCGTACCTGGCTCACTCGCAGTGCGTTCTGCTCGTCCGCCATATTTGCCCGAGTGAGAGTGGCGGATCTGAAGCGCCAAACAGTTTATTTCCATGCCTCTGAAACTTTCGACGCGATAAAAGGAAAAGTGTTTTCAATTCGTCTCACCTCAACTGATTCCAGCAAGGTTACATTTTACTTTCTAAATAAAAAGTAATTTTTGAAACGTGCCAGAGTGAGAAAAGTTTGCGTGACAAGTCTTGAAATTGCCCGTTGACGAGGTGCTGCCATCTGCGCTGGAGCAGCTTCAGAAACTGCACTTTTTGGCGCCGGCGCAGAGTCACTTTCCCCAGTCAAGTCGCACCTGTCTACAGCTTCTGGCTGCATGTTTTTGAAAGTTTCAAAGCCTCAGATAAAAGTGACAACGTTCATGAGATGGAATTTGAATTTTGCATGCGGCAGAGACTGTGCATTGTGGATTTTACTGCTCTTTGCCGGGCCGGAGCCTCCAGAACCGAGAGTTGAGTTTGCATCTTTGAAAGTTTGAGCTGCAGGTGAGTGGCGAAGCTGTGCTCGGTGGAGCCTCTGATTTGAACAAGCTATTTCGAGTTCTTGACTTGAATCTGCCTTTGTTTATGAGGCTACATTTATTAGTCAGGCCTGGACATCTTGTCAGAGGGTATCGTTCTTCGTAGCACTCCTCAGTTCCAGCAGATCAGCTTGTCTGCAGGACTCTGTGGACCTGTTGCACGGAAACCTCACAGACCAACTCGTCAAGACCCCCTTCCCCCTGTGCTGGACCCCCTCCCCCCTGTGCTGGATCCCCCTCGCCCTGTGCCAGACCCCTCCCCCTGTGTCAGACCCCCCGCCCCTGTGCCAGACCCCCTCCCCCTGTGCCAGAGTCCCCCTTCCCCTCACCAGGTGTAGCTGGCTGGAATGACAGCAGGAAGTGACGCGACCATCCGGGTCCGACAACCGGACTTCCTTGTTGAGTAGTTCTGATATGTTTATGTTCCCGAACAAATTGCAATGCCCAAACTGAAGGCGACAACAGTCAAGGTCTCTGACTGAAACTTTGGTGGTTGAAACTGTTGATGAACCTCATCTCGCGGTTCATCGGCTGTTGCCTTCAGTCTGGCCTTTGTCGCTTGTGCTTCCAGAAGTGATATTGAGCGAACTCAATCCTTGTGCAATCAGACTTGTGTACGATGAGAAAGCGAGTCATACAAATCTGTTCCCCACACAAATACAGTGCAGAATTGCAATCGGTCGCACACACAGATGAGGGCTCGGAAGCTGACAAAGGACGTGTAGCGTGCAGCTCTGATCTGATGATCACACGGGCGACCAAGTTCAGACTCCGCGAACTGCGTGCAAATTGCGTTTTGCTTTTGTGTGTCAAAACTTGACCCACGGGTCACCTCAAGAGGGTCGGGGATTTTGGGCGTGGCTCTGCAGCCAAAGAGGATTTTGTCGCGTATGATCCTTGCTCGTGTGTTGAGCACTTTGTGTGGGTGTGGTCAAGAGTCAAGTTTGATTAAGGTAACGCCGCAGGTAGAGGCTGATGCGTCTCTGACTTTGCGGCGAATTTCGTAGTGCAGGAGTTGTTTCTCTGCGAGCGCTTCAGCAGCTTCACACCGCAGAAATGCGTCCATGCCGTTTCAGTCGTCCAGCTCGTGGCACACATCCAGTGCTGAAACCTTGTGAGCTCAAGAGATGTGAGCGAAATCTCGAGATCTGCTCATACAGCCTGGAATTGCGCTCGCCTTGCCCCAGTGGACGAGGGTTGATCGACATGTACGGATCTGCCGTGGTTCATGTACGTTGCTTGCATGAGACTCTGTGGTACAATATCGTGGTTCAAACCAATTATTTTTTGTGTCTGTCTGGGTGCCTTTGCACAAAGCACTCGTAGCACAAAAAATACAGATCTTCTCTTGGTTGGACTTCAAACTTGTCTGCTTTCGGAAACAGCAGCGATCTCTGTTGTCTTTTCAAACAAAAATCTTATCACTCCATTGTGAGTTTGATTGGTCGGGATCCAATTCCAAATCGAGGTTGCCTGGAAATCCAATCACGTATTGAACCATATTTAGCAGCGCGGGCTCCACATTTCCGAAGGGCTTCCCTTTGATCCTTGCGAGCTGTCGATCACAGATCAAGTTGTCAGGCTTGTTTGTCCTCAACGGCGGGGAAAGGTGAAGCGACAACAGCGGAATTCAACGACTTCAGTTCTGCCTTTCGTTGGATGAGTCAGGGAAACCAGCAAGTTTGAAGCTGTGAAGTTTGTGCGCTGTGTGTGAGGAGAGGAGCCGGGGATGAGCAGCAGGGACAGCGAGGAGAGCAGCGACAACGCCGGATTCGAGAAAGTGATCAAGGTGCTGTCGTGTTCCGGCTGGTTTCATAATTCAGATTGCGTCCGTAACGTGAGATTTTGCATCAAGTCACCAACGAAAACTTTGCACGAGTGGGCTTTGGCTGTGTGGTGCGCGTGTGTGCGCGTGCATGTGTACGTTCATCTGTGAGCATCCTTGTGGGTGCGTGTATGTGTGTGGCGTTCTAAAGTTTCTGTGGCGAAATGTGACGAGAGAAGCAACATCAGGATGAAGATTCACACTTGAAAAGTCGGATACAGTAAGAAGCTTGAGATAGTCACTTGGTGATCCTTGTGTGTGCTTCGATACTGTGTCTTGGCTTGTCGTTTGACAAGTGAAATGATTGGTTGGAGGGAACGGAGTTTGTTTGAAAGAAACAGCCGTCGATAAGGAAGCCATTTGTATTCCTCAAGACGGTGAGATCTGAACCGCGTCCCTTGACCAGAACTGCCTTCAATAGTCCGTGGAAGAAATCTTGCTCCGTTCTATCCCACCACATTTCCACATTGGTGTGTGTGTGTGTGTGTGTGTGTGTGTGTGTGTGTGTGTGTGTGTGTGTGTGTGTGTGTATGTGTGTGTGTGTGGAAAATGGTTCCCCAATGGTGTTCAGATCTGGTCTCCCGCTCCAAAAGGTAGAGATGGGGAAGGATTCCTATGGAAGTTTCATTGCAGTACCACAGTATTTGGCAGTAGAAATATTGTTGAGAGCGATTGAGTGACACTGAACACAACCAGACTCTAAGAGAATTGACCAGTTCCGATGCTCGTAAAGAAGTGTTTCATTTATGCTGTATTCGTACACCGTGGGTACACAAATCAGCTGCAAATTCTTGTGTGCAAACATGAGCATCGACTGGCTTTATCCATTCATTACGTTTCCACCTGGCCTGCCATGAGAAGCAAATGCGAAATGTGTGTCCTGCACATCCAGTGTTGAGGGAATCAATTTGTGCACAAACAACCTGACGAGTCAAATATGCAAGCTCAATGGATGAAAAACTGAGGGAGGGGGTGGGGCAAACATGCAGCAGCCATGAAATGACGAGGCCCAATTTCATTGCGGGAAAGTTTGTCTCGGTCACTCAAATTCAAAAGCATTCAATCTGAAAGTAAAACTTTTGCACCTGATACGGAACAATTTGTGGGGAAAAACAGTTGTCGAGGCAAAGGGGCTCGCGCCTAGATCGCTGAAGCTGCGTGCGTGGCAACCCCTTTGTCCTTTTCGCTTTTGTCAACCACCAGAAACCCGCATTTGCGAAGTGATTTGCTTCCTCTTCCCTGGTGATTGTCACTGGGACAAATTTGGGAATTGAGGCAAATGAGGTATGCCCGCATATCATTGATCGTTGCGGTCTCACACTGATAACGACCACAAGAGACAACAAGCTGCAGCTGGGGTGAGCTCACCCGGGTTTGACCACTTTGTGCTAGATTTTGTGGTCTTTCGGTGCGTCTTGGCTGAACACGGCGATTGCGAGCAGACGTGATGTGAGGATCAGTTTTGCTCAATGCAGCTGTGCGAGGGCTGCGATCAGCGGCCCATGGACTTTCGCGAGGGACACCGAACGCTCTGTCCTGTCAGTGCTCAGCTGTGGTTCCTGACCTCGACACTTGTCTCTGCAGAACGTGAAGGACCTCGTGCTGCGCGACGGGGACGATCTTCAGTTTCGCGGGTCGGTCGGCGGCGGCGACGCCGGGGAGGCCGGGCCGGCGGCTGGGGCGGCGGCGCAGGGCGTGTCGGTGCCGGCGCGGGTCCGCGACGTGATCACCGCGCACCTGAGTGGCGGCGACGCGGGGGCGCGGAACGGAGCGACGCCGGGACCCGCCGCGGACATGGCGGCGGCGACCGCGGAGACGCTCCGCGACGAAAACCGGATGCTGCAGGTACGGGGCGTGATGCGCGGCGTAGAGTGGGGGGGGGAGAGCTTCCATTTCACAGGAAGGACGAGAGGCGAGAGTGCTGCAGGAATCCAGGGGATGGCAGAATGTGTTGTCGTTTGCACGTCCGATGACATGCGTTTCGCAAAATTCAAGTGCTTTTGTCGAAGCGTTGCCCCAGTCTCAAGCTTTGCGAAAGACACCCTGTGCCAGTTTCAGTCACGCTACTCTGACCTTGAAGCGTGAAGGAAGGAAAGTCCACAATTCTGTGCAGTTCCGCCCAATACTGTCATAACATTGCGAAACAAGGTGTTCCAAACGAACCCATTTTCACATGGATGAACACTAACACGAAACCGGAGGAACCTGATTTGCGCGTGTCTCTCTCAGAACGAGCTGAACCGGGTCGAGGACCTGTTGGCGACGAGTCGCGCCGAGCGAGACGAGATCGGGATCAAGTACAACGCGCTCAGCGAACGGGTGAGTACTCCCACCGGAGCAAACGCACAGGTGCACAACCACAGCTCCGTGGCCACGCGCAGCGATGAGTGCAACGAACCTGGCAATGCGTAGCGCACAGGTTCAATTTCCGCACCAGAGCGCGCAAAACGTACTGGAGCGAGTTCATGGTTGATCGGCCGCACCAGAAAATTCAGAAACAACAAGGTTTGATTGAACCTGTGTCATTTGCCGCAATTCTGCGCAATCGGCTTTTCGTCTTTTATGACCCGAACATTGCCTTCCGTCTCGGATCAAGTCCCTGTTGCCCATGAGTTTGTGGCAACACAACCATTTACTGTTTCTCTGATTTATGCCAATCATCAATGTGTTGCGCATTTTTCAATCCTTCGGTTCCCACTGAATTTATTCCGTGGCAGAAATTCACTTCATAACTGGTCATGCGCCCAAATTGGTGCTGAAAGGGAATTGATCCAAAGACAAATATTTCTTCCATTTGATTGATGGAGGCGCAAAGTGTGATTTGAAACAAGTGGAATTGAGTGGTTCAGGAGTTTCAATGGGTCAGAGAAGGTTTTATCCTGTGATCTCCATTTGAACAGGAAAGTTCACCTGACATTGGTATTCTGCTGAACACATCGTTTGGATTGAAGTTGCAGAACAAGACTCGTTGCCTTTCGAATGAAATCAAACTCAGCGTGCTGCTCAGTTTTGTCCCGAGTTTCTTCAGCAGCTGTTGAGGAAAATCTTTCAGAGCCCGAAGGACTTTGCAAATTTTCACTTGCACTTTTCTCTCCGTTTCTGCTGGTGAATTATGTCGCTGAGATGAGAGATTGTCGTGTCGTGTCGAGGAAAGTTCTGCCGCAACAAGTTGAGTCTTGTCTGTGCGATAATTGGCTCCTGATCCTGCGGCGGTTGAAATTGTAATCAGCGAACGAAGCTGAAATTCGCAGTGAAAGCTGTAATTCTGCCAAGACAAACTGCCAAAAGCGCTTGTTGCAATGATGGTTCAATGTCCACTGCGTCGCTGATTGAAAGCCACGCGACAATGCTAAATTGATTCCAACGCGCTTCACTCGATCTGAGATTGGAGGGGATTTTCACATTTCTCGCTTGTAGATCAAGCGCTTCGTTGAGACCTGCGTGATTGTCCTTCCCTGGACTCAAGAGGAAGTTTGTTGAAGGAACCTGAACCAAGTGTGTCAGGAAAACTGACGTTACCCGCACCTGTGTGAATGTACGTGGGTGCTGTCTGCGCGGACGAACTTCTTGGCGATCAGATCTCCAACAGCAAATTTTAAATCTCCGGTGGAGCCTTTCCTTTTCGAAAGTCCTTGTGAAAAAGAGAGGCTGGCACTGTGAGTTCAACTGGTTGAGAGCTGTCGGTCGGTCTGAGCCCAGCTCCTTTGTCGGGTTCGCCTTCCTCAATTGTCTGTGGACTCGACACTTTTGTTGCCACATGAAATGTCTGCATTGGATAACCTGCCATATTCTGATCTTTTATAGATTTTTTACAGTCTGATCAGGTCGTTGATCGGGATTTGTTTGCCTTCACATGCAGAGAAAAAAGTGTTGAGTTCGTGAGAATAAATAACTTTTGGACAGTCAAGTACACCTGCACAAGTTAGTGGGTGCAACTCCACAAGCGACGATGCAAACTCTAGTGCTTTGCAGGGGCGCGACACACGACGCATCCAATGCGAAACGTCCCGAGTGCTGTGATTCTGGGCACGAACGGACTCTCGCTCTTTCTTTTGCATTTGAACCTCACGAAAGACTGTTTGGACAATCCGAACCTTGTTTGTTCCTGAGAGTTTTGACAGCTGTTTTTGGTGAAAGGTTCTTTCCTCTGTGGACCTGTGTGAACACGATTTTGTTGTCAATTGATGAAAGACTTATGTTGTACGCACATCAATCAACGTACCGTGCATTTGACAGTTGCCTGCAGCTAAACCCCAAGAAAAAAAAAGTGAAAAGAACAAAAAGGGGATTTTTAACTTTTTGTGGCCATTAAAGATCCGTTTCAAATGAATTGTGTAACATCATCATTTAACAGCTGTAAAAACTGATTGATGGCAGCAAAGCTCGCAACATCCCAGGCGCTCTGTGAGACTTGAGTTCAGTATCTCACAGCCTGGACAGCCTCATTTCCCAAAAAAATTGCGAGACGTCCGTTTCCGAAAGTGCGATCACCACAGATCATTTCTCCAATGGGGCTTGCGTGGGCCAGAGGGTTCTTGTCTTCAAGAACCACGTCGTTTGACACAGAACAGCTTAATAAAGCAATTTTTAACAGGGAATCAGAAGCTACAGACCCTGTCTGATAACTCGTATTGATGTGCGCAAAATTCACGCGTGCGTGCGTATGTGCGTGCGTGTGTGGAGCATTGATCCCTGATCCGTATTGAGAGGATGATTGTCGCGTTCTCTCCCTCGTTTGGCTCATCGCTGTTTCTCATAATGAGTGCAGATTGTGGCATGAAATACACAGGGCCTTGGCAACCAGTGTGATTTCTTCAGATGTGAGCCAGAGCGCTGAAAACAGCGCTGCAAATGGCAGTGGGGTTGACATTGTTTTTTACCCGCGGTTTGAATTCTGAAGAATGCAGTGCAAGTTGCAGTAACTGTTCACCAAAGCAATATTGAATTTCTTCCTGTTCGTGTCATTTGACTGGAATCACCACAGTTCCCATAGAAAAAGACAAGCTGAGTGAACTTACCTCCAACTTGACTCTCCTTGAATGTTTCACCGTCGCGAATGACTTTTCTTTTTCACCCACAATCAAGTTGGCCACCAAGACACCTGTCCACACGGACAAAGGTTCTTTTGGGAAGGTTTTCTTTGCAGCTGGGTCCCCCATCCTGTCCCTGAGGTGGTGAACCCCCCTGATCAAATCCAAGATTTGATTCAAACCTAAATTTTGTGCTGACCGGGGAAAATTTTGCGTCAGTGCCTCCCGCTGGTCGACTTCACTCGACCGCATGTCGTATTCTGAACCTGTCCTGAGATTTGTTGTGCTGATTTCTGCGAAGGGGACCGACCAAGAAGTTTACGCGTTATCTTGACTCTCAGAATGGTGGAAGATGAAGAAACGACGTGTGATGGCGAACAGATTGTCGCAGCGTTTTGAAAGACATTTTCACAGGAACAGTTTATTTGTATACTATATACCACCGTGTGTGTGTGTGTGTGTGTGTGTGTGTGTGTGTGTGTGTGTGTGTGTGTGTGTGTGTGTGTCCGTTGGAGGGTTGGTCATTTTGCGTTTGTGCGCGTGCGTGACGCCTGTTATTGACTGGCTTTGTGAAACTCCTGAAGCGTCTGCTTTGGATTATGACTGGAACATTCGATTGAACATTCGATTGCGCTCAAAAAGTGAATTTTCCCGCTAAAACAAGGCGTCTTCCCTGGGGATGTGTTCTGAAACGTCAAACGTGCAGGTGTCGAGTTTGGTGAAGGAGTTCGAGGTTCGTCCCAATTCTCTCGATTTTCTCAAACCATCTGTTCCAATCAATCATGACTCTGAGACCCACCATACCAGCTGGTGAGGTCAGAATTACAACAGCAACAACAACAACAACAACAACTGGGGAGGGGGGCTGGTGAGGCCAGATTAACCACACTAACTGGTGGGGCCAAATTTGCCCCACCAACCACCCACCACACCAAGGAGTCTGGGCCAAATTCGCCGCACTAGACTGGCAGGGCCACGTCCAGTTCAAATCAAAGTCAACAAGGAATTGAACCCAAAGTCCTGACAAAGCAAAACTTTCTTTCCCTGTTCTGCGATTCTTTTCTTTCCTCTTTGGGAACTGTTCAAAACAAATTGGAATTCGTGGACAGACCACGTACAACGTTGTCTGACATGGAGACTTCGGCAGAGGCTGTTTTCGTGAGGTAGACTCACCATTGTGCGTGTGAAAGCAAAATTGAATGAACACTTTCGTGGCCTGAGTGTTGTTTGTTGTCGTGTTTGTTGTGATGTAATGTTGAAGCTGTTTTCATTTGCCCGGTCATGTCCAAAACCGATCCTGCTCCAGACTTTGTTTGAGTCCGGAAGTCAGTGCGAAGGTGCTTTTTACAACAGATTTGTCGCTGAAACCGTCCGAGTTTAGTTGAAGCTTTTGAAGTGGTCACTGAGACTACAAACCCGTCTCAGATGAACAAAATGTCAGTTTTGGGTATAATTATTTCGCTCTTGTTTCCTTACCCAGCAATTTCGGACGGATTTGTTCGCCCGCCGGCTTCCCTCTGCGGACGTTGGGACACTGAGTTTGGTTTCTGAAAGTCTGTTGATCAGTCTGCCCCAAAGTGCTTGGTCTGGATGTGTGTCTGCCACGAGTCTTGCCTGAGTTGGTCCGCTCTTGTCGTTTCGAAAGTTGCCAATTGTGCAGCTGTAGACCGTCCGTGCCTGGCCGATGGATCCGGAGACTCAGTCTGACGCAAACAGTTCGCAAGGTGGTCACGGTGGGGTGCAGTTGTTGAAAGGAGACAAGAAGCCGTCTCATCTCATTTGAATCTCGTCCAAAACGTCGTGGAGACCAGAGGTCTGCGCACGGAGCAGCTCATCAAAGTTTCAGCAGCTTTGTCCTCAGCTCTTTTCAGGACATTCCAACGCGTCTTTTTGAACATCATTGAGCGCACGTTGCGTGCTTCAAGAAACACTCGCTGACAAGTTTCTGGCAAAGAAAACTGACGCGATTCGTGGATTTTTGTTCACTTCAATTCGTGACGGATCTGGATTCAATCGTGTTGAAATGCGACGGACACTGGAAGCGAAAACGTTGCGCTTCGGGTGACTCTGGCTTTGAAGAAATGTGCCTTCAGTTTGCATCTGCCTCTCAAGGCGTCTCAAGACGTTCTTCAGTCCAATCAACTTCAAGCAAAAACTTTGGCCTTGATTGAAAGCGAAAGTTTGCTGTGCGACAGTTTTCTGTGAGTGGAGTTGGTCAGTTTCTTTCCTTTGGCTGCGTCGCTTGCTGCACGAGCTGTGTGTTACCGTGGCCACACAGACGTTATGAGCCACAGTGACCTGGGCTCCCAGGATCCGCTTTGCACGCGGATATATTTGTAGTTGAGGTGGACCAAGTACTCTCAAGTCTGTGTGTGGTACTGTCCTCCACTTCAATTCAGAGCCGCACACAGGCGCTCGATCAGCCAAATGTGTCCACACACGCAAAGGATCCACACACGCACAAAAAAGTACTGTAACGTTTACGCATAGATACCTCCATATCAGGCTCGTGGGTTGATCCTATCAACTTCAACAGAAGTGGACCCTGCACTTTCCACTAATAAATACCACATGTATCTGTTTATTAAATCAAGCAATTGTCGAAAAGGAACGATGCACTTACAAGGCAACAGGCGATATCAGCGCACTGGTGGGATCGGTGTGTCGTCATCTGGTGGATCCGAGCGACACACTTGTGAGATCGACTGCTTTTTGGACTTAGAAATGGGACTGCATGCAGGTCAAGGTGGATAACTCTATCAAGATCGTTTGAAAACATCTGACATTGACCTGAGCAGTCTGATCTTGACCTGACTGCAGTGCAGGGACGGTTCTGCAGGGTGGCGTCGAAGAAAGCAGGAGACAGAGAGGCGTCATTCAGAGCGACCGGCGTTTGGATGTTGAATCAGACGCCAGTGCTCAACAACTGAGTCGCTGGAAACAGGAAAATAGAATTTTTGTTTGTCAGACATTGGGCTTCTCAGTTTGGAGCAAAAGAGAAACGTACTTGCACGAGCGCTCTGAAAGCGTTGTTCAAGGCTGTGAAAGTTCAGTGAAGAACACCTGTGTGTGAGGGAGCGACTATTGACTTTGATGAAGGAAGCTGTTCGAGCGGGACATAAAGCGACTCGCCGACCGAGCGTTCTGCCGTTTTGATTTGACGATTTGTGGCGCTCGAGAAGGACATCTGCTGCCAGTTGAGGACCGGGGATTCTGAGACTGTTGGAACATTACCTGTTGAAGTTGGGGCGTTGACCACAGGAGGAGGATCATGTCTTCCGACTGGAGCTACACGGACTCGCCCTTCTACAGGGCCCATCAACAGGTATCGATCTTTCCTTCAGTCTTGGCTGACGGTGTGTCAACAGTGATGTGTTGATACCTCGTCTGTAGTGTATTTATGTGTTTGTGTGCAGGCGTACACGTGTGCGTGTGTGCGTGCGTGTGTGCGTGTTCGTGTATGCGTGTGTCATTGTGTGTGTGACTGTGTGCAGTTGGTTGTGTTGTCTTGGTTAGGTTGAGAAGTGATGAGAAATCCCGACGCGTGTTTCGGCACGCAGCTTGCTTTCCGGTTTCCGAACAAATTGTGTGAGAACACGGATTCCGTTTCCACTTGACTGAGCTATTCCATTTGCATCTATTGACCTGATCTCGAATCACGCATTGTGAAGTTTGTTGTCATAATCTCGGAAATATCAATTCACGTCGTGCTCGGACTTGCGCAAGAAATCCGTGCGAACAAAAACGCAGATTGACAATCAATAGTTTTGACAGAAAATGTGAGCAAATTGAACTAATGCGACTGGATGCGAGTGCAGGAATGCAGAAAGACACGCGCGTTTTGCCGTTCTGCTCAAGTGCAGAATGTGAAACAGAAAGGTTCTGTTCGAAGATTGTTCAAAGTGGAACAATCCTGAAGTGGACAAGCGTACAAAAATTAATTTTTTTGCTTGTATTCACACAAAGCGATCATTTTGTGATCCATTTGGATTTATCTGGCACACGCGTTATCACAAACCTCAATTCGAAGTCCAGAGATTGTATTGATTTGAATGATCAATGTTGTTTTAGCGTGGAATTCATCTTGAAAATCTCAAATTCCAGACTGACCGTGCAAATCGTAACAGCTTGAGATTGTTCTCTCTGATCTGCGATAACGTTCTGCTTGTTTTCGTTTTGACAAGTTCGATCACGGCAATCCAGGAATTTCTCCACGTCCTGTGTGCAGGGCAACTTTGCACAACCCGACATACAGTTCCTGGTGCTGCATGGTGGACATGACCTGTTGACTGTATCAGGTGCCCTCTGCACTGGGAGGATTCCCATTGGGAGGATGGATCGCATATTCACACGCACAGTCGGAGACCGAGCACACTGCACGAGCCTGTGGTCAATTAGAGCTGAAAACACGGGTTCGCATCGAGCGCGCTCTGTCAGAATCTCCAATCAATTTTCCACCAGCTCGTTCAGTGTGTTTAAAGTCCATCAAGTTTTATTGTTGATCCAGCGAGGTCGGCTGTGCAGGTTGAGCGAAATGCATTTTGCTCTGAAGTGGATTTGAAACCAAGTCATTTTCAGATTTCTGAACGAGTGTGGGACCATGAGCCTTGGCGACAAGGAGTTTGTACTGTGATTTCAGTGGAACTGTGGTCGCGTTGATTGTTTGGACAAAAAGTTCAGCTTCTTGTTCAGTGCAGTTGACACGGAGAAGCGATCTTTCGTAAAGTTTGAAATTTTGCAGTTGACTCGATCTCAGGAAAGGGAAACTGTTGTCAACCGGAGTTTGGAAGCAGAACTGACCTTGGAGTGAAAAGTGGAATCGTCTTGGGACAAAAGTCTCGTGTTAAACTATTATTTCAGACTCTTGAGGTTTTAGTGCTGTGCGAGTATTTGCTGTTGTTTTTGGGATCCGACAGAGCTCTAAATCACGCAACGAGTGACCGTTGAGATCCTGCCGGCACTTGGATACGAGTCTGTAAATCTCGAGTTGTCCGAGCAATAAACTCATATCGACTAAACACCACCTTTTCACACCGGAGGGTCGTGAGCACTGGGAGTGGCTCGACCCGACGTCGGATAACCCGACTGTGGTTCGTCTGTACGTTGGGCATTGAACTCGGGAGGTGCTTTTGCTCGACACAGACGGGCCCGTGCACAACGTTCAGGTCTTAACTGCTGTCAAGCTGTGGAACACGTCTTGGTTGTCGTGGATTGCGAGTCCATTTCAAAGGAGATAAACTCCGACGCCAGGATCGTTTGGTTTGACTGACGCTCGACTGAAAAGAGACACGGATTGCCTTTCTGCATTGGAAACTGATTGACACTCAGCATCAAGTGGAATGAACTGAGCAACGCATTTCGGGTTGTGTCTGGGAGTAACTTTTGAAGATGCAGGCCGAACGACCCACCACAGCAGAGCTGCAGGACAATGGCGAGGCCCTCGTCAAGAAATACGTGGATATGGAGGCGGACTATGATGCCGGACCTGTGGGTTCGCCGCCCGGGGCGAGGGGCGCCGCGGTCGCGGGAAGAGGAGCTTGGCTCGCGGCGGGCGAGGCCATGGAGCCGGAGGAGGCGTGGGGCCCCGGGGCGAGGGGCGCGGCGCCGCCCGGGGAGGGACGTCGGAGCCGCCGGCGGGGCCGGGAGCGCGACCGCGCGCAGGAACCGAGTCGAGCCAGGGAAGAGGAAGAGGATGATGACAGCGATCTGAATTTCGATGTGTCGTCGGTGGAGAGCCTGTCTTCGGTTGGAGGGCCTCCAACAGGAATCGTGAAGCAGCGCGTCCACGAAGTTAGTGTTCCTCGTTTTGTTGATTCTGTCTGTCGGGAAGGCGAACGTAAGTGTGCTGTCTTACGGCAAAGGCGGAGACGGCCAAAACGACGACGTGTTGTCAGACTGTATCTTCACTGAAAGGCAGCACTACTTGGTGGTTCTGAGTATTGAGGATTGGAGAGCTGGTCTGACCAGTTCTGCAGATTCGGCTCTTATGTGGTCATGTTCATCTCGAAACCTCGAGACTCTGCGCTTCCGGATCCCCGGAACCACACTGCTGAACCGGACGTCTTGAGCGACACTGTTGAAAGATTCAGACGATCCTGTTTGTGCATTGATAAATTCTATTGATCCTCAAGATCCAATGAATTTTTGATTTACGGGCCAATTGCAGGGCGGTGCAGTGCCCATACTCGTACTCGTGGGTCTTTTTATGCGCTCTCAGGCCATTTGGTTTGGTCTTTTGTCAAGTTCATTGGGTCCGGAAGTTTGATTTCGGACTTGTGACAAACAGGACCGTGAATGAACACTGAACTCGACACAAAGGGGACTCTTCAGGTGACCTGAAGAAGCGCAAGTTGTGGTGGGCCCAGTTGGGGTGAATATGCCACGTGGTGCTCACCACACCCTGCCGTTCATGGTTTGTCTACAGGAATTTCCCGTTTTGCGGTTTTCACAAACATACTTCTGCAGCTAGATTCACCACACCAACAAGAGTGTGGGGCAGATTCACCACCCCACCCTACCCCACCAACTGGTGGCGCAAATTCACCACACCAACTCAGGAGCCACAGCCACCAAATCCACACATACCTCCTTTCTGAGCGGGAAATTCGTGGACGGACCTCGTGCATCGAACACACCTCTTGGAGCAGAGGCGTCTTGCACACGAGTCGTTTGTTGATCAGAAATGCAAAACTGCCGTGACTGTTTGCTCCACGACAGTTAAAATCTCCCAGAAAGATGAAATTTCTGTACGATACAAGTTGAGGTCCGATGTGTTGGTCAGATTTGCGCACCGTGGAACAGAAAGTCCGTCAGGAGCAAAGCAGTTCGAGTGGATTTTTCGTGGTAAAATATTCATGATTGACATTGTGCTATGTGTGTCGACCACACTGGTATTGAGTGAACGAGACATTCGCTGTTGTTAACTGCACTGCTGTGCAGGACATGAGAAATTGTGCGGAGTAGTTTGGGAGTCGTTTTACAGCCAGGTTGAAGATGAAGAAAATTTACGTGCAAAGGAGAGACGTCAAGGTTGGTTGTGCTGAGGGGCAGGTCAGGGAAAGATCAGCACTGTGTCCGGGAAACAGCGATCGCGCTGTGTATGGTGTGGCGTGCGTTGGTGCTTGGTTCGGTTTCACATCCCGTCAGTCATTGTCTGTCTGTTTTGCAGTTCTGCTGTGAGAGCAGGGATTCGTGTGTGTCGGCGGTCCTCCCCGGCTAACCTGTTGCCCCCCCTCCCCGCACATACACACACACACACACACACACACACACACACACACACAACAAGCCTTTTTCACATTTGGCGTCGCAGTCGAAGGAAACACAGCTGCAGTAGGTCACATCCTCCACCTTCCATTCACTCACGTCGAAGTCCCAGCTGACCATAGTTCCTTTGTTTCGATTCCTTGTTCGGAATCTGCAGGCCACTGAATGAAAACACACTTGTGCGAGGTTTGTCCACGATATTCCAGCTTCTCTCGATTTGCTCAAACTTGGACTCTCAGTCTGTTCCACAGAATTCTTACCCAAAGATCCACCACACTAGGTAGTGGGGGCCACGTTCACCACACCAACTGGTGGGGCCGGATTCACCACACCAACTGGTGGGGCAACAAGGAATCAGCAAATCTTTCGACAGTGCTCAAAATGTTCTGTGGTTTGGGTGCCGTTGAAGAGGAACGTGAAATTTCGTGGACGACCTTTGAACTGCCGACCTTGTGAACGATATTAGACGTGTCTCCGTTCTTGTTTCCGTCCCGCAGCTGGAGGCGGCGCTGAAGCTGGAGAACGGCGCGACGCTCGGGGACGACTCGGGCGCCAAGTCGCTGCTGCAGCAGAACGTCGAGCTGCGGCGCCGCCTCGAGGACGAACACGCCGGGTACAAGCGCAAGCTGCAGCAGTACCAGGACGGACAGCAGCGCCAGGCGCAGCTCGTGCAGAAACTGCAGGCCAAGGTGCGTGTGCGTGTGTGCAGTGTGTGGTGTGTGTCTGCGCGTCGTGTGTGTGTGTGTGTGTGTGTGTGTGTGTGTGTCTGTGTGTGTGTGTGTGCGCGCGCGCGTTGCCGGCATCAGGACGAGCAGAAAGTACAGGTCCAGGTGCATGTGTGTGTGTGTGTGTGTGTGCGTGTGTGTGAATAAACTGGGATAGGGTCTCACCTGGGGCGCCGGGGGCGTCTGAGCCCCTCGACGGAATCGTGGATCCGCCCCTGCAAGGTTCCATCTTCCGCTGCTCTCTCCGCATCACGGAGTGCGTCTCTTTGATGCTGCAGGAAAAGGGATGTGGCTCAAGATGGAATCAATGTTGATTGAGCACGTCGGACTGAAAAACTCCCGCTGTCCTCACGAAAACGGTGCGAGAAGTAGATTCTTCAGATTCTTTTCGGCACGCGGACAACACGTTTTGCGGTGTGGAGAAACCAGGGTGTCCCGCTCGACTGCACAAATAGATGCAGAACCCTGTTTCCCGTGTCACGTCCCTTGCACATTCAGAGCAGTCAGAAGACAGGAAACTTTTGTCAAAATGCAATCCGTAGACAAGTAGATATCTAAATTGTTTGATGGAAACACGCCAAGGATTTAGAGGGAAATGTTCAACACTGTGGGCTTTCTGTTCAGTTCGGTAAGTAGATAATCTCTTTCTGTGACAAGGCTTGTGTGGTGCACGAAGAGAGCGACTTTGGCTGTGAGATAACCTGTGTGCATGTGTGTGTGTGTGTGTGTGTGTGTGTGTGTGTGTGCGTGTGCGTGCGTGTGTGTGTGTGTGTGTGCGTGTGTCGATCCAAGGATTCCAATCGAAGGGGTCCAATCCCTGGGGCCTGACTCCTGCTTTGTGCAACGGAAACGGGATCGAAGGAGGACACATTGTTCCCAAGAAGGTGATTCCTGTTCAGGGTGTTTGGTTAATGATCAACCAAAATGTCTGGAAAACGCGTGCGACGTTTGTTCTGTCGTTGTCTGATTGAGCAGTGTTTCTGTGTCGGGTTGCAGGTTCTGCAGTACAAGCGGAAGACGGGCGAGATGGAGGAGGAGAACCTCGCCCTGTCGCAGCAGGTTCTCACTCAGCCGCGCATCACTATTCAGTTTCCGTGGCAATGTCTGTGATCAGCATCGACGGGCTCAACCCAGCCAGATTTGTGAGAAAGTTACAGAGGGAAGAGGGAGTGGGAGTCAAACAACAAGGCTTTGCTCTCAACTGGGTTATCTCGTCAGCTGCTGAGAACAAATTTGCCAGTTTTCATTTTCAGTTTTGGTGCTGGCAGTCACTCCCTTCACTGTTCTGTATTTGAAAGTTTATTTTTTCCAGTTTTCCTTTGATTTGTATTTGTCTCTTTTGGTGCACAGTGTCTTTGTGTCGCAGGTCAATGAGTACAAAAACCGCGCCGGCGAGTTGGAGTCTCAAGCTCAGAATCTCTTGGTAAGGTGGAGAAGACTTGCATTGCAGTGGATCTGATGTTCTATCAAAGCATGTACAAGCGTCCGAGACTCACTGTGAGACTCACTGTCTGTGCTCAAGCATTCTGTCTGGACCGGAAAAGGATCACGGGCAACTGGTCCCGTTCTGATTCACTCTTTGTTTTTCCAGGTCCCACCAAATTCGTACTCGCCTTGATCTGAACCTCCATCATAATCCTGTAAACCAATGACACATTCACAAAATGTTCAAGTTTTACCTCAAATTCCAACTTTGGCGACTCTGAATTCACTTCACTTGAACTGGTGTTCGGATTCGGTGGACTCAGGTCTGCCTCCCTTTCCCGTGGTTGCGAAAGCCTCGGTGTGGCACATCTTCGGTTTGATGGTCTTGGTTGCGCAAAGCCCGTTTTGCACGTCACTGCAGTTTTGTGTGAGATGCCTTTGGGGTTGTGGTTTCGGCATGACGCATTGATTTGGAGGGATTTTTGCGTTGTTCTCTGTGAGAAAAGTGAGGATTGCGCCAAAATAGTCGTGGATTTTTTGGTTGCCTTTCAATTGGCTGTGCCAAGGGGAACTTTCTTCAGGAGACTCTGGAGCCAGATTTTGCTTGTTTGTTTTCCAAGCAATTTGTCCCTGGCGTAGTCATTGACAGGTAAGCGCAGATGTGAACGCGCGTCTTGCAAAGGGTGAGCCGACCGTTGGTTCGCCTAGACGCTAGGACGGACGCTACACATTGACCCCGTTCTGTTGAAGTTGCGTTGTACTAACACGCTTCTTGTTGTTCTGTTGCGCGTGGTCAGGTTCTGCAGTACAAGAAGAAATGCGGGGACCTGGAGGAGCAGATCCGCAGCCGGAACATGGACGCCGAGCGAACCAAGAAATCAGTGAGTAGATCGACAACTCTGGTTCCGTCCGAAGGGAGGGTGTGCGCAGAGAAGAGAGGCTCCTGCGTGGTGAGGTGAGGTTGGTGGAACCCGGTGCTGTCCGACACATCAACCCGTCACCTCGCCCCCGGATTCGTCCAGGTTGGTGCAGACAACATTTACAGTGGTTCTTCTTACCCCCTCCCCGCAGTAATCAGGTAGGGCTTTGGAACCTGGTTCGCCTTGGTGCAGAATGAACAACGTCATTCATGTCGGTGACATGTTGTGTAAACCAATCCACCAATGATCAATCAACCAATGCAAGAGCAGTTTGAAACCATTTGCGAAGTTTTTCTGCTGGGGCCGTGTGTAAACCTGCAAATTGGGGTGCCTTGACTAGGATAATTTTTAGTGGCGTACTTCTGTCCAAGTTCTGATGCTGAGCGTCATCGCATCACGAATTACAAAATGGGCGATGGCGG
>JAAUXT010118353.1_pt1 | contig 27853 bp, 37 predicted proteins | sample 7278171 | NCBI WGS metagenome assembly JAAUXT01 (sample SAMN14350112, study PRJNA611818) | marine sediment metagenome | isolation source: surface marine sediment (1.8m) | place: French Polynesia: Moorea | collected 2018-08
GTGACAACGTCGTGCGCCGTGCAAATTTTTGGGGTCAAAACCCAAATGCAATTGCTCGCTACGCACTCACGCACAACATTACGCACTGTGTCTGAACAAGCATGCGTGACGCGCACCCGGAAAAGCCACAGCGCACCAAAAACCGCAAATTTTGACCCATGTACAGAGCGTGCGTAACGTCGTGCGTATGCGCCAGCGCACCCAGTGTGAATTGGGGGTTAGCGAACATTTCGGCAAAAAAATCGCAATCGAACCTGAATTTCCGGAAGGATGGCAGCTTGGGTCGGTTGGTAAGGAAGTAAGTGACGAAGACGAAGAAAGCGAACACGTTGTGCACGACGCCGATACCGATGCTCACGTAGCGGTATGAGTCGAACGCGTCGGGCACCGGGCTGCAGACGAGATGAAGAATCACCTGATTGTTTTGCGAGCACAACGAACGAACGAACGAACGAACGAACGAACACACACACACACACACACACACACACACACACACACAGACGCACACACACGCGCGCGCGTTTTCCATTTGTGCAGAAACGATGGTTTTCGGGGACAGAATTTCGCACTTGTCAATGTCGTCAGGCATCACGAAGTTGGGAACGTTGGCATCCTCGATTCTCAGAGACCCCTTGGCGTCCCACGTCGCCAGCATGATGATATTGATGACGAGACTGAGAAAGATGCAGATATCGTTCCACAGGGACCTGCAAAGAACAACTGTCATTTGGAATCGGAGATGCAGATCTGTGTTTGATTCACAACAAAGTGATATGGGATGCAAAAGACAGACTGTGCGGCATCCGCGCTCACCAGCGTTGAATGAGCAGGTTGAAGAACGGGTTGCGGCGCTTGCGCTTCTGGTAGTAGATGTCATTGATGATGTCGTGGCTCCAGGCCATCAGCTCACGGATCTTGGTGCTGGACGAGGAGCGGTCCACGTCCCACTTCATCTGATCCTTCACTTCTTCTCGCAGCACTTTCTGTCGGTCAAAGTCATGGGCATGTGATGCGATTGTACATTTGAAATTCAATGGCTTCAAGATCAGGTCGCGAAAGGCAGAATTGCATGGAATCCCTTCCCCTGGTTCACTCAAGGAAAAGATGCGACGACAATGTCCTGCCATAATTACTCACGTAATCTTTGACCCTGAATCGGATTCTCTGAAGATAATCGTCCTTGACAATCTCGACGGTGCTGGAGTTCTTCCAGAAGAAAAGCAGCACGCTCACCTCTGCATCACCCGTGTACATCTCTGGGCGACAATTTTACTTTCATTCATGTGTTGCAACATTCTATACCAGGCACAAATTACGTCCACACCAACTCAAGCACAAGTTACAGCTTTGCACTTGTCTGCAGTGTGGAATCTGTTCGGGAAGGAACACAAACCTTCGATTCGACGTGGACTGCTGTCTGCCACCTTCTCAAGAATGAAGTGGTACGCAAAAGCGATCCTCAGGTAATCGTCCTTTGCCTCCGCGCTGATTTTGGAGGACTGCAAATTTGTGAGAAAAAGAGATTTCAGAATCGTTTGGTTCCTTTCCTGTTTCCGCAAAAATATAGCATCTTGCTCTCTTCATTGCGCCATCAGGAACAAAAGACTTACCGTGGACATCTTGTATGAATCCAGTGCAACTGCCTTTATGATCTGGACATCTATTGTGGCGCAGACTTCCTGAAATCACACAAACAGACCGTGGTGCATTGAAATCTGACGGCTGGCTGTCCTGTCCAGCGCAGGTGAGAGCCACACTGGATTGGTTGGCCCTTTTATTCTGTCAGTACCTTGATGACAGTGATAGTTTCCGGCCGACTCTCTTCAAGCATCGTCATCAATAGATTTCCGATGTTCTCCAGCAGCGAGATTTGCTAAAATGAACAATTGAGTGAGTTTGAGTGATCATAGTTCTGACAAATGCACAAAATGAGAAGATATTTTGCCAACGCCTTGTGTTTGAGAAGCAAGAACGCGAATCAAGATCGTAACATTTCCACACCCGATGCCTACCTCTTTTTCAGAGCACACAAGCTGATACTTCCCAGATCGCAGCATGTGATTCACGTAGTCTACGAGGTTGTTGTCGAAGATGATTGTGTGGTTTGTCGGGTTCCCCTGTATATCACATTTGAAACGAGCTCAGGAAAGCAGCAGATCAAGTGTCAGTGTCGTTCGTTCAAAATGATATTTTCCTTTTGTTTGCACAAATATGGGCAAGAATCATGCCACCGAAAACAACTTTGTGCGAGTGCGTGGTTCTGGTAGAATTCCACCTGAAATGTTGGTGTCACTCACTGAGGCGAACTCATTGAGGGTGCGAAACAGCTGAATGCAGAGCTCGATGTTGTCGGAAGACAGACTGGTGTAGATGATGCCGAGATAGGACGTCACCTCGGCGACCAGGTTCACTGACCGGATGTTGTCCGGCTGCTCCCGAAGGTAGTTCTACTCGTAATGAAACAAGAACGTGCACCTTTCTCTCCTTCCGTTTCTGGTTGAGCTCACTGGGCCTGGGGCCGTCACCACACCTCATGCCCAAACGTCACGTTTTGTCACCCAACATCGGTTTCAGCACTCAACGCTCGTGCTTCTTTTCATTGAGAATGAAAAGCAACAAGATTCACCTCACAAATTTTGGGCAGGAACACTTGGTCAAGTTCACGCACCTGCAGCACGGTGTTCTGTCCGTCACACATGCTGGCCAGGACCCTGAGCACCAGCTCAATGTGGCCTTCGTCCTCTGTGTCCACAATGCCGTTGTCTTGGTCGTCAGTCTCAGCTGTCTTCTGCTTGTCCACCCCCTGAATCTTGTTCAAAAAAATTCAAAGAACTCTTCAGATACAAAAGGGCAAAAAGGGCAAATATCAGACAACAAAGGAGATCGAATGAGGATCTTCAACAGATAGAAAAATGCAGATGTACGAAGGAATCCGAAGTCATTGGACTGTGATGCTGACCATTTTACGTGTGGGGAATCATCGTGACATGCATAATGGAGTCTGAATCCACTGCAAAAGAACAGGCAAACCAAGCTTGGAACCCCAGAATGCTGAAAGAAAAGCACTTGGACCCTGTGGCAAAGAAACCTTGAAACCTTGGCAAGTGAAAAGAAACTGTTCTGTGTGGATGAAGTGCTGATAATTTAGATACGCTCGTACAGTTCAAAAGACAGTTCATGTGACGCAAAAGATTTCATCTGCACATTTGACGGGGTGCCAAAAAGGTTTATATTTCGAACTAAAGCACGATCTCAGTTCTGGTTTCAGTCAAAAATGTCAGCTGAAGCAAAATGCAAGAAGGTAACCCTGAAAGAACTTTTGGGTGAAAGAATGACCCCACAACCTTCATTGTAACTTCGGAAGAGGTCGATGCGAAAAGCACTTTTGTTGAGAATTGGCTGCAAGATATTTTGTCCTTTTGCTTCAGTTGACTCCACAGTCTGCTTGGTTTTGCCAATTGCTGCACAAATCACTCAAGTTTTCGCTCTTTTCCACTCTTTGTTTTCTTTCACAAAATGCCTCTCCGACCGACCCCTGAATCCACTGATTTGTTTCACCCTTTGGCTTCCAGATGTGACTGAATCTGGCACATGGGGTTGCCCCCGCTTCTCGAAAGGGCCGCAAACACACCGAATCGGGCTAAAGCGAATTGCATCACCAGTTTCTGCAGACTGAGCAGGTGTGTTCCAAGCAACATAAATGAATACAACACTTATGGTTTTGTCCTGGTGCTGATGCACCGATTCTGTGTGTTTGCGACCAAGTTCGTGATCTCGGAGGAACATCCACCAACGGGAATGGAAGCTCTTTGTGTCAAAGCTCCACAGTGCATACATGTGGAGAAACAGAACGAGAATGAACTGAAGCTGAAGTTGGTTGAATCAAGAATCCAGCGGTGTTTTTGGAATGAAGCATAACTTTTGCAGCAGTTATTTGGATTCATTACATGTTCAGGTGACGATGGATTCACACAATATTAAAAATGCGTGCAAAGTCATCTGTCTTTCACACAACAAATGTCAAAACAGACCATGTGAAGAAAAAGTCAAGCTCCAACACACAGTCTGCGTGTGCTTCTTTCATGTGTCAAAGTTGCAGCTCTCAAAGAATTCTCAACATGTGTGTATTTCAGATCGACAGAAAATTGCGGACAAAACAAAAGGGGAAAAGTGAATATGCTAGTCTCCTTGACACTATCCCTTGCGTGCAGGTCACGTTTGGATACACACACCAAAAACAAATGTCTGTCCGGAGGACTTCGCGTGGTCTTTCTGGTGTTTGCATTCCAAACGAGACCATGGAAGTGCACAAAAAATTACAGTCCAAACAAGTACATTCTATACACTGTGTTGGTTATTTTCACAGATCCACATATCTTTTTTGTCCCTGCAGCATATTCACCTTTGGCAAAGCTACCTGTCTGCCAAACGGGTTCAGTCCCTTTGGGGAGGCAGAGGTGTCGCCCCCGTACAAGTTGTTATACCTGGGATTGGCCTGATAAGTGATCATCGTTATCTGCCAAAGTTGAGACAAAAGCGTTAAAAATGAAGCATCGAGTCTGGAAGACACTGGAGCTTCGTTCTCTTCCGGTTTTTGCAAGCTTTATGCATCCGAAATGGAATGCCAACGCTCTTTAACTTGGATTCCACTCCGAAAAAATAACTGACAAAGTTCGGCAAAATTGCAACACAACGAGGACCGGATGTGGTTCTGGTTGATTCTGCTGAAATGTTTCACAAACTGAGCTTGAAATGAGCAACTCACGGGTTTGTTTTGAAAGGCTTGCTCTTTCTTCATTTTCTTCTCTTCTTTTCGGATTTTTTAAAAGCAAAGGCACAACAAACAAACCTAAAACACACGATTTTGCTCAGAGGACCCTTTCCGAGGCAGGAAGGGCGACTCGGCCCTCGTCCGGCCCTGGACCTTCCTCTGATACAAAGACATGCAGAGCGCCAAAATTCTATTCTTTACAACTCTGCCACAACACCAAGAAGGACAAATCATTTTTTGTTGTTTGAAAAGGGCCTACCATGTCTGTCTTTGAAGGTTTGACGCCGCCGTTGGTCTGCGGTTGCCCGGCTCTCAGTCCCAGCGTCGCGCGCAGAGACATGGCTTTCTCGGCGTCCTCTTTCCTCCGAGACTCGACCTGTGCTGCCAAGAGCCGCCTGAAAGAAGTTTGATCTCCGTGCTTGAAGGAATATGGCTCCTTTCTCCCCCCCCCCCCACGAATGTGTTTGTTAATCTCTTGTTATTTCTGCAAGAATTGACATGAAAGCTTCTGTCGTGTGTGCAAGTGCTCGTTGTGCACAACAACTCACTTTCTGACAGTGACCAATTTCAGCAAACGACAATTGGACCTACAAACCTCTCCTTTGTGGCAAGAATTGAGAGCTGCAGCATTTCACGAATCGCCAAGAAAAGCATCTCCTCTCGAGTGTTGAGGCAGTACTGGCGAAGGGCGTTCTGTAGTGGTAAACAAGCACCGATTTGAACAAGAAACCTCCAAGACCATTCCTGTCCAAAAGTTTGAAACATTTTTTGGGTAAATGTCAGGAGGTGACTGAGGAACTAAACTTGTTTCCTTCTCCAGCAGGTCTTTAAATTTGTTGTACTGTTCCCTGCATTTGGCACCTCTGTTGCACGAAGGTTCAGAAGCGCAGTGGGACCAAATCGTACACGCCTGACACTTTGCGCAGGCCACCGTTGTTGTGGTTCATTGGTCAAACGTCACAAAATGTGGCGATACTCTCAAAAACACAAACCTGTGAGGACTTGCAGGCATTGAAAAGCAGCATGGACACGTAAGCGAGGTATTCCTTGGACACAGATCCTTGGCGCCGCTCCACCAGTGGCAGGGTCTTCAGGATTGCGCCGTAACTGTTCAACTCATCCTGGATTCGCTCGATCTGCGCCAACTCACTGTAAGATAGACAGGTAAAAATGGAAAAACTTTCGTTGTGAAGATCATATTTCAAGTCAGAGGTTGTGGAGCGGAAACGTGTAATGCAGGTGTTGAAGGCGGGCCGATCCTGCGTGCCCAATACACCCGCAGAAAGAACCTGAACTCGGGTACTTGGACCCAAGCGTTATGGATGTGACCGCTAGCACTGCGTAAAATTCACTGCAAATGGACTTTTTGTCATGCACGGCGAAGCAATGTCTCCTATCTGCCATCGTATAAGCACAATTCTGTGTTTCGTTGGTGGGTGCAGTGCATGGCAGTGTGTATACACAATCCTGGTCCCAATTACAATTGGTCTCGCTGTTCGTGCCATGTGTCAGGGGAGGAAGCAGTTCAACAGCTGGAACGTGAATCCCGAATCATCCAGAATACATGGGAGTCTAACCTTAACAAAGAAGCCATATCCTGTCTGCAAACGCAAACAAAAACAAAACAAAATAGCCTTCATCAGTCTGTTGTTTACATTGAATGAAGGACGAGTACGAAAATATACTTCAGGAGAAAAAGACACATTCCAAATTTCATTCGTGTTTTGAAATCAAATTTCCATCATTTCAAGACGAAGCAGAAACAATCAGCATGCAAGAGAGTGTCCTTATCCGAAGCCAAATACGGGGATTTCTGGACCCCAAAGGAGAAAGGAAACTCACTCTGCATATGAGTTGGAAGCCTTCTCCCAGTCCTCGGGCAGCTTTCTCTCCTCGTTGTGGATCAGCGCGCGCAACACCTGCATGCACTTGACGTCCAGCTCCACCTGGTTCGGGTGGCTGCGCTCCGTCTCGTCCAACTTGCACGCTGAGATCCTGCAAAGTTGCGGCAAGGTGTAAAATCTGTTGCCAAATATTGCTGGAGTTTTCCTGCAATTTTTCAAGGTGCAGATGCATTTTCATGAGAAAAAAGAGACATACGTGTAAAGACATCCATGTCTCTGAGCTACAATCAACGCCAACAGAAGGAACATGGAATCGACGATTTTGTGAACAAAATGCAACCAAGCAACACGTGACTCCTGGCGCGACATAAAGCTGTACTCACTCGAGCTGCGCGATGAGTTTGGTGGCGCGTTGGTAGCGGTGCGGGGCGTGTGGCGTCACGAAGCAGCGCACAAGGTCCTGGAATTCCTGTCCCATCGGCAGCATCTCCTCCTGCCGGTCCGCGTCCACGTACGCTGCAGGACCGGCACACAACAATAACGTCTCTAAACTTTGGTTTGACACGGGCAAAGAATGTCTGTGAGGTGCACGTCATGGGGAACTCTTTCTAGGTTTTGTCAAAACCCGTGAGAAGAGATTGTCAGGTCATGAAGGGGAACTCCTGGCCACTTCCCTTTTCATTTGCTCTTCTGGTTGCCGTATCAGCACAGAGGTTGGTTTAGCTCTTACGTCTGTTGCCGTTGACTCCGAGTTGGTCATGGCAAGTGTTCTGTCCGCGGTACAGCACACTGAAGTTCACAGCGTAGTGGTTCAGGCGATCGTTCAATTCTTTTTCGGCCGAGTAACAGTTGAAGTAATTCTGTTGTGCAAAATCAAGTTGTTACTGTTGATCACAAATCTGTAGAACGAGCCTCGAAGATACAAAATGCGCAAAAGGTTTGGTCGACCTGCTCACCTCCTGTGCTTCACTCATGATGTTCCTCACATCCTCTTCCTCAGCCGTGTTTACGAAGTGTTCCACTTGCTGCAGAACGAGAAAAATGCAGTCTGAAAGTTTTGCTCATGAAGCTGGCATAAACTGAAGGTTTGAGGCGCTGACAGCCAACATCTGTCAACGTTCTCTCAGACCTGAAAACAACCGCAATGAATGGGAGGCTTCAAGGAAATCAACTTCGTGTCTGCCCAATTTGCTAGAATTTGGGTCAAGCTCCACAGCTGCGTGAAGAGAAAGGGGTCGAACTCACGTGGGGTTCAAGTGACGCGTGCGGCAGCAGAGACACGATGCTCTGCTGCAGAGTCCGCAGCTGATGTTTGTTGGAAATCAGCGGCTTCACGAGGGTGTCGAAGTCCTGGAAACAGGGAGAAACGTCATCGTTGTTGTGCTTGAGTCTTGCCAGCTCCATCCAAACGAACTGCACTTTGATCTATCTGCTGAGTGGCAGACAACTTTCGCCTTGTGCAGCATTGACGAACATGGCCGGAATGGGGGCGAGTCCGTCCATCATCTTCAGGCATTGTTGGGGGAACGGTTGTTGGGATGGGGGAGTTTATCCAATTGTTCGGTTTTCAAGGGGGTCCAAACAGCCACGGGAGACGTCTCACCCATCTGTGGTGGGGAGGGGGGTCAGGGATGTTCATTGCAACCGTGGGGTGTCACCTTGCTTCGCGCGCAGAGGAACTCGTGAAGGGCACTTCGAGATTATCTGCTCGTTCTACGTTGCAATCGATGGCAGCTGGTGCGTCACGCAAATAGATCTACCTATACAGCGCAAAAGGCTTTTTGGAACTCACCATCAGCGCGATACCAATTTCCTTGGCCATTGTTCTCATCTCCACTGTGTTGAAGTTGAACTGCTTCCCGTAGAACACCTGGATACATCAACCGACATTGGGCACAACTTATCAAAAATGGTATCTGTAAATGGTGAGGTTTTTGATGAAAGAAGGAAGATGTGACAATGTGACAAATTTACAATTCACCTTGACAAAAGGCAAAGCTGCGTCGAAAAGGAAGTGAAGGGTGCCATACGCGTACCCGTGTGCATCATCAGACACAGCACTGAAATGAAACAAATGTCTCGATTGACCAAAGGTCACTGGAGTGCCAAAATATGGCACAAGGCAATGTTGTAGTCAGCAGTTCAATCGAAGTTCTGATTTCTACGAACAACGACACCTTTTCGGCGGGGCCTTCTTGAGAAGCTGTGACACCCGCTCCAAGTTGTTTTGCGTGTAGTCAGTGACGCGCTTGATGTGTTCTGTCAGATCTCGCATGAAGTGTTTTCTGAACCAGAAAAATTTTGTGCATGTACATAATATGCGAAGTTACGGTTGTGAGATGCACGGTGTTCTTTTGACCGCTTGGGCATTTCACTCGCCCCAAAACGCGCACAGCCGCCATGTTTATGCACGCTTCGGCGTGCGTGGTGCTGTTTGCACTTCCTTTTTTTTGCGGAAGGGTTGTGCTGCTCCACATCAGTCCCAACGCACATTTTGTCGGGGAGGTCGACGACGCCGCTCTCGACGAGGCTGCCGGCCGTGTTGAGGTAGACCCAGAGCAGGAAGCGCAGGAAGGGCCGCTTCAGGTTGTTGTTGACCGTCGCGTCGTTGAGGATGGCGACCAGGTCGTCCATGCTGAAGATGGTCTGGCACACGGACTCGATAAACCGGTTCTCTCCCTGTGTAGGGCCAAAGAAAAAGGCAAGCTTGTCTTCATTGCTTACCAAGGAATAAACATTTGCCACACCAATCAAATGTGTGGCCAAGAGTTGGGAATTTGTTGGGGAGTTTGTGTGGGGTTTTGAGCCGAAAGAGAGCGTTCTGGAGGATTCCCCTGTCAAAGCCAGTTTCAAGGTTCTCCATACCTCAGCACAGGTTGCAAATAGATCCACCATACTGATGTAGTAACTCAAATGATCCGGTCCCTCCATGTTCCTCAAGATTCTCTCTCTACAAAGCAACAAACCTTTTTGAACTTTGTCCGTTCTGGTGAATAAGGATTTTCTTTCAGATCTGCTGTATTCTCTGAAGCACTCACTCACAGAGAGCAAATTTGTGGGGTTTTGACATATTTTCTTCACACAAAATTTGGCTTTTCTCCAAGGTCGAGCACTGTTTCCCGCCCGGTGTGTGCTCATGGTCATCCCAATTCGGCCAATGGATCTACCTTTCGTCCTGCAGTTTGCTCATGATGTACGCCACGTCGTTGTAGTGCGTCATGACGGCCTTCATCACGTAGCTCTGGTTGCGCTTGAGCGGCAGGTCCAGCTCCTCCACCTTCACGACTGCGCAGAGCAGATCGAGGAACTCCGCTCCCTTCTGCTTGTGTTGCGCCACCAAGTGCACGATCTTGTTGATCTGACCAGGTGTAATCTTTAGACATGTCGCCTGGTTTCCAGTGAACACCTGAAACAGCCACAAGGAAAAAGGAAGCTTCCAGCAAACTTGGCTGCTGAAGTCAACATGCTGTGCATGTCTGCGGGAGCCAAGTGTGTCAAACGGAACTGCACGATTGAGTCCCAGAACAGGTCAAATCTCGCGCCACTTTTGTGCATTGCTCCTCAGAGCAAATCTCTTCCAGATTGCCTTCAAAAGAATATACCTCCATGAGCGCTTCGGCCAGAGGTGCTTCGAGCCCCTCAATGGCGAGCAGTGTGTCCATGCGGTTGAAGACGTGCATCTGCACGGCGGAGTTGTCGCGCGTCAGGTAGCGCAGGAAGGTGAGCGTCGCCGTGAGCGCGCGCCGCAGGCTGCCGTACTCGTTCTGTTGGAAACGCGCGTCAAATGGGGTGAGCTTCATGCCTCGAACAACATTTGCGAAACGTCCACACGGAACAATTTCGCATTCAAAAAGAGAATTCCCTGTGTGTCTTTCGCGAGACAAAAAGTGTGGCAAACAACACAACGTTGTGTTGAACCGCGAAGTTGTGCAACTGTTCAGGCCTGATAAATTGAGTCTGATTGGCCCTTCGTGTTCAAGACTGTTGCTCGTACCATGAGTTCGACGTCGATGTCCTGAGAGAGCAGTTCGAAGACAAGGTCCAGGACTCCGTGATTGACGAGGATCGTCTGGTTCATCGGGTGTCGCTCGTCCGGTTCTCCCGGCAGGTGACAGAGCCTGCAAACGAGACAAGCACAACATGGACTTCACATCTTCACCTCAGGCCAACAACTCCTCATTTGTGCGAATTCCCATTTGGGAGGACCATCTGGTGGTAGTGTGGTTTAGGCAAGGTGAGCCTGTTGCCCCACCTTTCCGCACCCCACATGGCCAACCTCCATCTGTGGCCAAACCCCCACAGCCAAATCCCCTGCATGTTCACCCCCTGTGGCCAGCCCCCTGCCCCCAAAACCCCCCAGCTCTCTCCTTCTCTTTTTATCTCCTTTTCTTTCTGTCTCTCTGTTTCTTCTTTCTTTCTTTCTTCCTTTCTTTCTTTGCCCAGCAACGAGGTTGAACGGACTTAGCACCCGCAGATGGCTTGAGCAGTGCTTCTTGTTACAGATCACTCGAACCGCAACATCAAATGAAAGACAAAAGTTCTTGCACTCACTTGATCCTCTGTTATACAAGGTACATTGTGTCGAGTTTTGCTGTCTTCAATCAATTTTGTAATCAGTGTTTCTTTTGTGGACATCTCCGTGACAAAGACAGACGCGAAAAAAAGCCCAGCTGGGACGTACCCGGTGAAAAAGACCATGATCTGGATGACGGTCTCGGCGTGCGCATCTCCAATCGTCGCTTGAGAGATCTGCTTCAGGTCGAGCACGCGCTTCTGCACCGCCGTGTGCACCCGGATCGACTCAGGGGTCGTCAGAACCTGCAGTGCAGATTCAATTCTGAACCTTGCTTCTTCGTCACCTTATGATTCTCGCTGTGGGAATGTCACACATGGGCACGTCTTTCGTTGCATAACACACCATTTCACTGACCTGAGCTTGAACAGCTTTCGTAAAGATGTCGTTTCTGGATGAATAATACTTGTTGAGCAGATACATGGACTTTCTCACCATCTTGTTGTATTTGTAGCTGCTCAAATCCTGGAATGGGAAAAAGAACACCTCTTCAAACGTGGACTTCAAGCGTAGAAGTTGCAGATTTTCTGTGGTGTCTGAGGATGAACGACTTTGAACGGAGAAATCTTGCCATGAGAATGTCTGTGATTTGTTCCGTTTCGAACAAAGCAGTAGAATCGATGATGTTCTTCAGATCTTTGATCGCTTTCTTTGTCGCCCTGCAAATACACGCACGAACATTGACATTACTTCAAAGTCGTTTCCCTTTCGTCTGATTGTCTTTTGGTAAAAAAGAACAACAGAAAGAAAACGCCCATCACTTACGAGGCATCAGTTGCGAGGTTGGTCTCGGTGATGGGTCGGGACATAGTCTTCCCTCGGTCCGATTTGCTTATTTGCTTGAAGAGCGCCACAAATTGCTGGAAACAAGTTCAGCTCAATGAACATTTGAAACCTTTTGATTGTTGACATTCGTGTTTGGAAATGTTTTTTGTCCTTGTTGTCTGTTTGAATTCTTCACGTTCAAAATCTCAAGACTCAGTGACTCAGGCGTTCTGGAGGCACTTGGCTGGTGACTCCAGCAGTTGGAGCCGCACCTGGAGTCGCGTGTTGAACTCGAGGTTGAGCAGCAGCTCGACCACCTCCATGGCGCGGTGCTTCGCGTCCACGACGGCTTGGGTCTCGGGACTCGGTTCGAATCGATCCAGCTGACGGTACTTCTGCAGTATGTCGTCACTCGTCCCTGCAAAACGCAAAACAAACGTTCGTGTTGGAAAAGAAAAGAGCCCTGGTGGGAGCAAGTGGAGCTTTTGTGAACAGCAATGTTCAGTGCATCGTACGTCATTGCCGTTTTCCCCATTGTTTCCCTCAAAATTCGTAAATTCCAGTCACTTCACCTCTGTTCTTTGGGTGTGGTTTGTCGTTCCTTCCGTCCAGGAGGTTCAGAAGAGGTTGCAGAAGCGTCTTGACATCCTTGGTGTCTCCATAGTAACCGAATTTCACCAAGTAGTGCACCAACCCCAACACCTGAGAGAGAATCAGGACCTTTGTTCACAAAACAGAAAAAAAACACCGACCCACTGCCTGCCAAGTCTACCAGTTTTCTCAGTTCTTATTCCTGGGGGTTTGGTTCTCACTCACAAAACCTGAAGAGATTCGTACAAACTCTCTTCCACGAAAAAACAACAACACATACTTCTGAATCTTCCTTGTCATTGGTACCTTGCTCCATGATCAAATCTCAGACTCCAAGCTGGAAATTCTCTGTTTACAACCAGATTCTCACATTTACAATTCACCGAACTTGAGCTGACTGAATGTCCCTATCAAGAAGTGCTTGTTGGCTCGGACCCACAATTGAGTTTGAACAATAGTTGAACCGTGTCACAGTCTCATGCACACAGGCAAAACAACTGAAGGAAATCGTACCTGCTCGACGAGTTGGTTGTGTCCGATCTCTGAGGCCGTCATGTCCTTGTTGTTGTCAAGGAATCCGGAGATCCAGCCCCGGAGCTGGTGAAACACGTCGAGCGTCTCTCGAGACGCCTGCAAAAGACATGAAGGGACTGATAAAGGTACCTGTTTACTATTGAGTTGGTGTTGTTTCGTTTCGACAAAAAATATGAGAACAGCATTTTGTTATTTGAACGTTGATAACGGTCGGAATGCTCACAGTCTCCCTGATTGTGCGTCTGGTGGTTCCGCGGGAACCGAGCTCGTCGTAGACGTACGTCAAGTTGAGACTGTCCATGACCGACTGATTGTCACCAACGTCAATGAACAGACCTGTAAAACAAGATCACAAGTGCGTCGCCAACTTTGAATGCTCATGGCGTTCATCAAGGGCAGTCCCCAATGTCCACAAGTCTGTTTTCCTTCAAAAAACATGATTCACAAAGACAGCCCAATGTTCTGCGTTCACATGAGGTACAATCTGGCGGTATACGCACTGACAATGAGCCGCGCGTATTTGGCTCTGAGCGAGTCGGGCAGCGACTCGTCGCTCAGACACGTGAAAGCCTCGAGCCACGTCAAGTAGCCCAGCTCCTGAGTCACCAGCCGAATGTTGTTCGCGTTCCGACCCTGCATGCGTGGAAATCATGCGTGTTTGAATGACAAACTGATCCGTCTGTATTCTTCGAAAATGAAGCGTATCAGGAACCAACCCCTGAGTGAGGTCGAAGGGAGGGACCTACTTATATTTTGTGAGAAGAAATGAGTATCTGATGGCACAAAAAGGAACTTGTTTTTTGGGGCCAGGCTGGACCTCCAACCCTTGATCTGCCAAAGGGTGTTCAGGTGTTCAGTTACATTTGTATTCTCCGCCAAAACCAGAACATGAGCACATAGCGGGATTGAATATCTCACTTACAGTGCATATTTTCCCGAAGAGGTCCAGTTGGCTGACGAGGAAACGGTATTCCTCTTCACTTTGAGACGTCTGCAAAGGGAAAGGTTTGCAGTGCAACATGGGTCTTCCAGAGTATCCACCATCTTCGAATCGGAAGCTTTCCTTTGTTTTCAAAACAATTTCTTTTCTTGAGTGCTGTTCATGAACAAATTCTGCGTAAACATTTGGAAAAGAAATTGTGGGGACATGACAGCATGTGACAGCTTGACATGAGAATGTGCTTTGAATAATAATGATCATTCTTCCGTCAGGTGTTGGAGTTTGGTGATCACAACATCGAAAACAGACAACTTTTTTGCACCACCTCCTGCCAACCTCACATTAAATTTCACATGCAAAAAATAATGGCCACACTGGTATCTTTGTGTCAAGGTGTCAATCACAACACATTGTGTCCTCTTCCCAAAAACAAAATGAGCAAAAGACAAGTGAGTAAACTACAGTGTAACGGGAACTTTTGCGTGTGACACTTGTCCGCTGCTGAGAAATCACAATGCAACACAATTAACAGAGAGTAAACAAGAACTGAAAGCTTCCAACCAAAGGTCCAAAACAAACACAGCCTGAATGCATGCAGAAAACGAGAACACGTACGACCGCAGATGAGTCGTGCGCTTTTTAGAGTGTAACAACTTTGTTTGTTTTGTTCACCAAGCAAAGAAATCAAACAGTAAAGGACAATTGAGTGCAAAAATGATGAGGGGAGCCCTGTGGAGCAGGACAGCAACCGGGTGTGGAAAATGTGGCGCATACTTGCTCCAAGGCAAAGTCGTCATCGATTCTGCCTTGACTGCTGGAACTAGCAACAGTTTCTTCTTCGTGAGCCTGCACATACAAAATTTATCCCAACCTTGCAACTGTTGATGAGAACGAGAAGGTCAGTTGCCAGGTTTGTGTCTGTCTCTCAACCATATCTGAGCTCAGGCAAAGATCAACATTTGAACAATCCCAAACCGAATCAGGTAAATGGAACCCCTCGCTTGCAAGCATGGCTGACATGTAGGACAACAGATGGTACGCACCTTGCAGAAGTCGTCGAGACTGATGAAACTTTCTCCAGGACCCTTCGACACGTAAACTTTGTCCGCTCTTAACTGAATTGCGGAGCCCACTTCCGTCAAGAACACCCCGGTCTGAAAGGAACAACGCACGCAGCAGGGCTATAGCATTTCTCATTTGGATTCTATTGCTTCGTCCCTTTTCTGTTGCTCTGGTTGTTACGCTGGAGCGAATGGTTCAAATTTGCGAGAACCACTCGAGGAAACCACTGGAGGAAGCACCAAAAGCATGACAGTCTCCGAAACTGGTGCGTTGATCCACCTGTTGTGGTTGACAAGAACCGAACTCACCGCACTCGTTCCTTGAGAAGAATGGCCGGATTCGACGGCGTTATCATAAGCTCCCGATGCTGTCGAGTGTCTCTTCGACGGCTGTATACAAATTATCGGAATGACATGTGTGCTTCACATGATCTCAAGACAACAAAAGCGGAACTTTTGTGGTGAAACTTGTTCCTACGTCAAGATATGTCTGCCAATGACAAACTCAAATTCCCTGCTTTGTTTTGGTGGGGACTTTTTGGTGCAGATCGTGTGCTTGTCAAGTCTGAAAACAGCCACCTTGAATATTTCTATTGTGAGCATTTTGGCATTTAACTGTCATTAAAATGGTAATAAGCAGCATCAGGGAAAAAGTTTTTACTGGCGACAGGATCGAGAACTTATGATAGCCCGATTGCATTGGTGAAATGCGTTCGTGTGACACGTGTTATTTCTTTGTTGTCACTTTTGAGCTGGTTCAGGGATGAAAGCTTTGATGCGTGCGGGAAACTTGCACAAGAATTGAACCCAAAATAATTATTCTTGTGAAACACCGGTTCCAGACGGACTGGTCTCGTGCCCAACAATGCTGCACGAAATCCAGAACTGCAAAACGGAAAGCGACATACAAGCGGTTTGGGTGAACGAAGCTTGTGAAAAGGCAAAGGAGCACCGAACCATCGTAGCTCAACACAAGAGGCAGTGTGTGTGTCAACGTATTTACAAAGATCGATTTTTGACAGAATCCCTTCACCCGCTGTTTACACACTGAAAGGCACCCAAGCACTCCACACCGTTGGGCCTTTGCACATGATGGATGACAGGGGTCCATGGCAGCTTTAGAACTGACGTTACGGATCCACAACCCGAAGTCTGCATGACCTTGTCTCCCTGTATGATGTTCTGCGAACTCAACCACCTGATGGGCCCTGACATATAGCGCGTCTTTCAAACTTCTTACCGTGTCGTCGACCAACCAGCGCTCACAGATGTAGGTCTGGTTCTCGGGCAAGGCGACTCCTTCACAAACGCACAGCACTCCAAGCAGGTCAAGGTATCTGTAGTTCTGTGACGAAACGTTCAGCTTTGAAGTACATTGACAACATGCCTGGCCTGAAAGCTCCCGATCACGAAACGGCCAACAGGATTGCTGAAGATCAACTGGGCCGAAGGAAACTTGTTTGGAACAAGGTATACACCCTGAACAACTGCCAGCAAAAAACACGTTCAATCAGAATTATTTAGAAGGCTCATAAAACATTGACACTCGTGAAAACACGTCTGCACCGTCTGCACAACCTTCCAGCAAACTTGTTTCGTTCACCCGTCCGAGAAACAAATCCATCCCAAATTGAAACCGACAGCAGAGAGCATCAACACGGATTTTCGCACCTTGTGTCGCTTGACGAGTTGGATGATTCGATGGATTTCTTCATGCGGAATGCGGTCGATAATTTTGCGATTGTCTCTGATCAGCTCAGTGATCATCGTCGTCGCCTTTGCGCCTGTCGGTCCCTGCAAGATACAGCACCACCAAACTTTGTTGGGACAACAGATCGCTTTGTCCGCATGAGGGTCAAGGTCCATGTCAAGGAAACCAGCTCAACAGCTTTACATCTGTTCGGCGCCCAAACGCGTAAATTTCATCGTGACGTCTCACCTCCACCTCATACTGCGTGCTGAAATACACGATGTGCTGGGCAAAGTAGAGTTCGTTCTTCCTGCTGTCGCCCTGCAGGTACGTCTCGAGGACGGTGTAGGCCTGCACGACGACGCGCTGCGCCAGGTCCCCGCGGCCTGCGCTCCCGTCGTCCGGCGACTCGCGCAGGTACCGCACCAGCAGGTCCACCACCTGAGAACCAGGGTTCAGTCAAGACGAGCATCTTAGATGTTTGAGCGTCGTGCTTGCCGCTGCAAAATTGTCATCTGTTTTTCAGCACGAGAAAGCGGGTCGCGGTTTGCTGGGAAAGTTAGGTTACGTATTCTTGGTACGAACTCTCAGGTTTCGGAGCAACTTCTGTCTGTCTCGGTTGGGAACACCGTTGATGATCATGAACTTCTCCAACTCTTGTAGTGCCTACAACATACCAAACACGTGTCCGGACGAGGAAGATCTGTAACAAGCCGAAATGACTGATGAAAAGGATTTTTACCCGCAAATCACTGAACATCGCTCTTGGACTCAGGAATGTATTCTTGTTTGCCTGAAAGTGAACATTCATTGCCATTTGAAGATTTTTCTTTCCCTTCCCTTCTTTTTCACTCAAATGAAGATGCAGTGCGGAGAGTCAAACGGAAAGGACAAATCGTGACTTTCTTCTGTGTAATATCGAGGATAAGAGTACTCACATCGATGCACATGTTTTGTACAAAAGGAACCATTCCGTAGACGAAATTGAAGTTGTTCACATCGTTGTCCTCTACTCTTTGAATCGTGAAGGCGTCATCGTACACTCTTTGAGGAGCCACAGAAACCTGCAAAGATCGCAATTTTCAACTCTTGAATTTCTGGACCTTGTCCTGGACTCGGGCGGAATATCAGGCTCAGGCGCAAATCCAAAGCAAAAATGAAATTCGGAAAGATGTTGTTGGGTTCTTTCACTCCGTTAAATCTGGAAAAAACCCGCACACACTGAGAAGCTGTACCTGTTTGAACGTGGCTTTCTCCCATCTGAGGTTGGAAACATCCTGAGATTGGCGATTTCCTGTTTGCTTCTCATAGTGTTGATCTGGAAAGGAAGAATTTATTCATCATACCTCTGCTCAGCAATCTGCCTGAAACGCGACAGTACAAACAGCGCTAACACAATTTTCTTGGCAACAATAATGTTTGTTTTGCGTCAAAGCTTCTCGAAATGTTCACTCACTCACGTTTACGAGCACACGCACGCATGTCAGATACCCACACACGTTCTCCCATCCCCGAAGCGCACAAACCTTTGAGCGCGTGCAGCCACTGGTTGCTGATGACCGTTTGGATCCTGACGTAGCTCTCGAACGTGATTTCATCCGATTCCTGAAACACAAATCACGATTGCTCGCACGAATTCTGACAAGTACTCAATTTTCAAGTCATGAGCCTCTTCGTTATTCTGTGGCAAAAATATGCCCTGAAGGGTCCCTGTCTCCTAGAACACAACACCAGGCCAAAGTGAAACTGTTCCCTGGAAGACCCTCATTCTTCCACATTTGACCTGGAAAAGGACGGAACAGTTGTCCTGATGATACACTTGTTTCGTTCTGATGCGCACGCACCTTGATGACCGGATGCAGGAGGAAGACGCAGAACGGGTCGCGCCCGTTCGGCGTCAACTTGACGTGGCCCTGCGCGTCCACGCTCAGATACTGCTTCGTGCAGAGGTGCCGCAGCCGCAGCTGCTGGTTCCACCGCAACACGTTTCCTGCACAGAAAGCACGGGCAGCATTTTTGAAGCAGTTAGAAACTCATTGTGTTGGCGTTCGATATGGTCATCAGTACGAAAATGAATCGGGTGTGATGTATTGCTCGCTCCAAGCGTCGGCCATACCAACGTGAGAAAGTCTGTGCTTCTCAAAGCCACGCAGGAAATGCTTTGGCCCGTTACGCTTGCCTTTTCAACAGATTGCGAGGCGGCTTTGCTGCCACGGAAAATGTTACCGTTGACGATGGAGTCCTCGTGCTCCACCTGCCAGTACGTGATCGCGGACGTCGACGGGAACATGGACTTTGGCCGCGTTGGGTCGAGCGGTCGCTCCCGCAGGTGCACTGAAGAAAGCGGAAACGTCAGAGATTCCCTTTGCCTGGAAATGAGACGGATCACACGAAAATAAACAAGAAAGTTATTCTACGTACCATCTTCTGTAAGTTGGTCGTTGTAGATTCCCTCAGCTGTTAAATACGCTTCGATCTCCTTGTGGAACAACCGCACAATCGACCCTCCCTGCAATCGGCCAAAACATTTCCTGAGAAGGTATCAACAAAGATTGTTGTTCAACAAAGTCTCCAGTTGCCTTTGTCTCTCCAGTGAAAGCAACTCATTGAAGCTCTCACTGGGAAATTCATCTGTCTCGGGAGCAAAGCAAGGTGTGTTCAGGGACATGTCTCTCACCCTGAGCATCAGCTCGGTTCCGTCGCTCGGACGAGAGAAGCGCTTCAGCGTAAATCCCGATTGGTTCACTCCCAGGTTGATCTCAGTCCTGTGCAACAACGACCCGTGTGTGACTGAAGACGTTCAGGCGTTTGAGAACGTAGAGGCACACTTGTAAGTGGTTCTTGGACCTGCCGTTTGTCCAAGTGATGTGATTTATGCGATCTGCTCTTCATTCACTAGAAGCCTTGAAGTCCAAAACTATTGTCCAGAGCGACTTTCAGTGTTTTCAGGGACAAAACCGAACGTCCTCGGTGTGCCATCTCTTCGATCTTTTTTCTCGAGAGTAACGCACCCGCTTGAAATGAAGTGGTCGAGCTGGTAGGGGGCGCTCGAGTGGAGGAACTGACCCGGAGACTTGATGCTCTCCAACACAACCTGATCGCTTTCCTGGATCTGAATGAGAACAACCCGCTTTGATGATTCCACAAACACAATCCGTTCAGAGATTTTTTATCTTCGAACTTTCAGCAAACTGAGAAGGTGAGATTGAGTGGCTTGTTTCTGCAACATGCAGAAACGGATGACTGAATGTTAAAACGTTCGTCTAAGGTCAAGTCCGCGCAACGCTGCATTCAAACACTCACGATATCTCCTTCCGACTTGACTTTGTATCTCGGTTGTATCCTGAACTGCGCTGTTTTTCCATTGAATGCCAACAAGGAGACCTGTGGAAAAGCACAAGAAAAGTGAAGCCTGGAAGAAGCCCCCTCCCCGCAGCCAAAAAAAATTGTTCTTGTCATTTGGTCGTTCCACGGAACCGTTTTCCCTGGTGCTTTGCCGTGCATACGGAGGGGGTGGCTCGTACTCCTCCGCAACATGCAGTGAGGCACCAGATGTGAGTCTGAACACTGTTTCGATTGGGCGAGCGTTCTTGATTATTTCTTCAAGATGCTGAAGACCAGCTACCTGCATGTAGTTCTTGTCCCTGGAACTTGTCTGCGTGGTGCTGACGTGCAGAAATCTGTTGCTGAACAGATGCCGGAGCTGAAAGTTTCGGGACAACAACAGGGCCAGTTTACAAAGTCGTTCCGTTCAGTTTGCCAAAGGACTTTGTGACACATGTCTCGATCCGATATTTGGTGTGTGCTTTTTTCTTCGGAAAATGACCACCTTCGCACCTGTATGATCTGTCCATAGCGGAGTCTGCGTTTGTACTGCCGCCGCTGCTCCTGGCGATTTTCTTCTTCCTCTGCATCTGCAGCGACCTGTGGAAATTCACGCAAACACCCAAGGTACACAATGAAAGCAAAAGTCACACGCGCTTGATGTTGTTTCGTCAACAGGAGCAAAGACCCAAATTTATGGCACCTGAGGACATTGATCTGGAGCTGTCCGTTGTGACTTTTTGACCAACAGCCGAACCAAGAACAACACCAATTGCCACGCCACTCGCCTCTTACCTTTCCCTGGGCGAGTTGTTGCTCAAGGTTTGGGTCGTTGGGCTCCCGATTCGCCCGCTCCGAGTACTTTCTGAACGCCTTGCTCGCCTTGTACCGGTTCTTCACCAGGATTTCAAAAGCAACGCCTGCAACAAACCAATGTTTTTCGAAAAGTTTCCCGTCGCGAGCACAGATTACACCCCCACAGATCACAAGGGAGGTTCCAACACGTCTTCAAGCACGCACTCTTCCAAAGAACATAAAAGTCGTTGCGCCTTGTTTCAACAAAACAGACACTTCTGCTACAAACCCCATGAAATGAGATGACATGGTGATTTTGAGCCAACATTGTGCAAACAAAAGTCATTTTCACACATTGGAAAGGAGAAGTGAGGGTTTCCACAGAGTCAACACTGGTCTATCGCGGACGATGACCAGTCCTCGATCCGTAGGAAACTTTTCAGAATGTGAAAACATTTACTCGCACCACATCTCACCGACGGGTGAGCAGAACAAGTCTCAGAGACGATGACTCCAGACGTCACGAGAACCAATAAATTTTGCAACGCCAGCGAAATAAATCACACGCGAGGCGTTCACAGGGGTATCCAACCACGAATGTGGGGCTTTCACACAGGTTGTTGGTTGTTTTCAATCCCAACACAAATGTACTGTATTTGTGCTACAAGCTTGACTGGACACGATGAGGAAGAAAGTTCGTTTGAATTCTCACAGTGAGGATCCACGACGGACTCTGGAGTTTCTTTCGATTGGTTGCACTGCACAAACACTCCGTTGTGGGTGGAACTGCAAGAAGACATCCACTAGTTATTGTTTTGTGCGATTGTAGATCTCGTATCTTTAGCCGAAAGCACGGCCCGCGAAAAAGAACATTTGGCAAGCACTTTTGTGTTCGATTTTTTAATGGATTCGAGAAACACCTGCTCTTGTATCTTCATAGCAATCGTCGATCGTGTTCTTTAGAACAACACCAGAGTGGAGACTATTGCACGGATGACGTTTTCTGTCTCGGTTTTTTGCGAATCTCGACAGAAACAGCATCCATACAATAGAAAGAGTCATTGACAAAATTTGCTGTTTTGACTTGTCATTGGCTGCACTCAAAACCTGTTGGGCTCTCTCAGAATGAAACGTTACCCCGAAAGACTTGAAACACTCAATGACAGAGAGGCCAAAAGACCAATGAGGCTGCATTGGACGTCTGCATGTGCAGAGAGGTCAAAATCTCGTATTCAAAGCCATGCAAGATCTGTTGGATTTGGGTGCTCCCGTGTCACACCAAATTTCCAGTCACTGGGAAAACATTCGTTGGAAGAACAAAAAACAAATTTAGGAACACGCTACTCGGGTGAACGGGCTCCCTAAAACGCGGAAGCTGCAATGGTCAAGAGACCCTTCAAGAGCACAGATGCGGTCAGAAAACTGCGACGACATCAACAAGCAACTGAAAGAGAACGAGCAAAATGACAGATGCATGATTGTGGAGATGGAATGAAAGAAACTTTGGGAGAACCCGCCAAGAAACGCATAAAAGAAACGAATGCGCCACAGCGTGAGCCGGACAACTGCTGCATGGCCCGACTTGTGCTACTTTACCGTCCGACAGTCGTTTCGTTGCGACACCTGAACGAAAAAGGGCCAAAGAAGGACAGGGAAAACTTTATTTTATTCAATGTTTCAACAAAAGACTTTTGTGAATTAGCTCGGAGCTTCTCTATCTCCGATTTCGGCTCGCAAAAGATGAATGGCAAAACATCGAAGCTTTTGTGGAACCTGGGAGACTGGTGGCAGCATATTCCTCACGGACCAAACAATTTGCCCCAAAAATTTTGTGCCGTTCACTTTTCTCACACGTCTACAGTTTGAAATTAAAGCTGTGGCCTCCAGAGGTCCCACCCCACCCCACCCCAACTTCCTCGCTGGATTTGCTCGAGCTAAGATCACAAACAATAAAACGTTTGTCCACTTCGCCACTAGGTTCATAACGCGTGGTTCACCAAGGTGGTTACGGTAAAATGGATTTCTTCAACTGGCCTTGAGCCGACGTTGAAGACGTAGCCTCGAGATTCCTCGCAGTAGAGACAGATGAAGTCCCCAACACGGATCGAGTCGTCCGCCATCTCCCACCGTCAATCTGAAGGAACACAACGGTTTGCAGTTGCCAGTTCTGGCTTTCCCACATGGACTTTGGAAACTGCATTTTCTTGCACAAGCACAAACAATTCTTCGGGTTTTATACTCCACACAAAAGGTCAATTTCAACACGAAGTTACACTCAGAGTGGCTCGAACCTGACCAATTTGTTTGTGTACGTGTATACTGCATGGGAACATTGACCTTTCTCCTTTGATGAGAACAACGATTCTCACGTTCCGAGAATGGTTTCGTTTCGGTTCACCTCGAGAGAGACACACCAAGAAGGAAATTCAACCAGAAGGAGAACAGAGCTCCAAAAGAAATGTCAGGAGACGACAAACATCAAGCGGACATGCTGCAAATTATCAAGGAAAGGTGGGGTTGTCTCACTGGCCTCACATTTGTGCCAACAGAAGGGAATGCCTAAGTTCAGAAAGAGGACACCAATTTGTTCCGTTTTCGGTTCCGTGGCCATCATCCGTGTGTTGAAAGCATTCATCCGGAGAAAGAAATGCCTACATGTGTTTTTTGTCCACATGAACGAAGGCTGACCTTTTTCTGAGGGATGCACAGCAGCATGCAACTTTTAAAACTTGAGGACATCGAATACTGAAATTTCGGCGCAAGCCAATGGATCCACTTAAGATTGACAAGATGCCACACCCATTGTGACTCCTCATCCTGTCAGGAGGTGCTGGCTTTTGAGGACAAGATTCTTATTCTGCAAGTGATTTGTCTCCTGCGTCTCAACAACTTACCAGGTGCCAGTTCCAAAACAATTCTCGCTTCCCTCACAAGGCTTGCAATGTCTGTCTGTCACAAACATTCTCACAGAGTTTTCTCGTCAGGGCGCTCAAACTCTCGCGCGCATCCATATTTTCATCCATTCTCAGCCCTTCTGGGATTTGTGCTGGACGGGGGGTTTTGTGGAGATGGTTGTTCAGGAAATGTTAGGAACCTGAATGTGTGATGGTATTTCTGAGTTCTCCCATTACCCAAGTTGCTTGTCATTTTTCAAGAGCAAACAAATATTTGCCAAAACAGGAGAACGCAGGGAGTTGTCCATGTATGACCCTTTACAGGCAAACAGTCGGCCATGGTGTGTGTTTAACACTTGTTTTGTCTGCATTTTGTTGCTCAGTTTTAGCTTCTCAATAAATCTCAGGGCAATTGCATGTTTCGTCCCGAACACAACGAGTTGCTAAGAACTGCGACACAACACGCTTGACTAAATTCTCCAAGCACATGTATACATGTGCGGGAGTGTACGAGTGTTCATGTATACTCGACTCGGTGAGCCAATAAATTTGGGTAGGACCCTTTCTTGTCCCCATGTGCACGCTGCCCTTTCATTCCGACTGCTTGCTTGTTCAAAATATGTCCCTCTGCTTTCACTTGACCAGCATTCTGCCGTTTTGCTGCCTGCATGGTCTGGTCAAGCAGTTGCGTGCTTGATTCCAAGCGGGATGGAATGAATGGACGGTGAGTGTGTCTGTATACTCCACACGTATTTGGAACGAGCGAATCTCCGTTGAGGGGTGAGTTTCTCAAGAATCTGAAAAGTGAAATTTGTACTCACCTGACTGATCTATCGAACGGAAGTCCCACGTGCCTCAGGTTGGACTCTGGTTTTTAACAAAAGGTGAAGATGAGAGAAGTGAGATTTATTCATCCACTCTCTTCAATCTCCAAACAGATCAAATGATCTGTGTTGTTTTCCCGTTCTTGGTACAGATCTCTCCATATTGAGGTATCCACATTCGCAAAGTGCCAACGATGAGCTGCTTATAATTTTGACCATGCACTGAGCAAAAACTGTGTTGGAAAGACTGAAAAGTGCACGAAGCTTGTCACAGAGAACGCGATGCGCGGTATGGTCTTGGGTTGGCTTCATGGTCTGATAAGCGAAGAAAAACAACTGGGGTGTGAACTTCCTTCCTTCCTTTACAAATTTCAGTGAGCCGCAGCACAAATTTTGTTGAAGAAATGGGATGTTTTGTTGTGCGTGTTCAGCTTTATGTGCAAAAATTTGAAAAGCAAAGTAGTTGCAAGTTTTTACCATGTGAGTTGTCAGAATCAAGACAAACTCCCACTCGCCAAATTTTCCGAAAAGCGAATTTCCTTCCTGCCTTCAATTCAAAATCTCCTACCTTTTATTTGCACTTTTTGAAAAGCACACAGGAGTGATCTGTTTTGCAAAGGAGACATTTTGTCAATCTCTGAAACTGCATGGGACTGCCATGTCGTAGACACAACCTTTTGTGGCAGTAAGGTCGTCTTCCACTGCAGCACAGATTTGTGATTCAAGCACTGGAACAAGAACAGACAATTTAAGGAACTGTCAACAGACAACAAGCCGGAGCCAGCTCAAATGGGCACCACTGCACACAAATCGCAAAGAAATTCAACCTTAAAAAATTGTCTGTGTGTTCTTTGGATGTGAAAGAAATCAAGCAACGATGTGAAAAAAGTGAACCAGGAAAACCAGGATTGTTGAGTCCTTTTGGTTACCCCTTCTGGGTAAATCCTGTTTTCACATCATTCATTCACACGCTGACATTCTGCAGGCATAGCATCAGAGAAACAAAAAGAAACCTCATGTGTAACTGATTGATCACCTGTAGTGGTCAATGTTGTGATCAGAGGACGCAAAAACTTTTGGATCTCAGGATATGACGCCTATGATCCAAGGCAATGCTATCTGATTTTACTCGGTCAATTTGGCATGAGCTGTCTTTCAATAACGTCCTGAATCTGAAGCATTCAGATCTGCCATCACTTTTTTTGTCGGGCGAAACGCGACCAATCTATTATCAGTTTGTGTCTATCAGTAATGGTGTGACCCAGTTGGACCCCTTCCCCCGGGATGAAATTTTCACTGAGGCTCCAGAGTGCAAGGGTTTTTGTGGTCATTTTGTGTTTGGCATCTGAAGGATCAACATCAACTCACAGACCATGACAGAGGCTCTGGAGCAAAAGTTTGGACTTTGAAATTTTTTGGCCTCCAGACACCCCTACCCACCCATTTGTGAAATAGATTTAGGCTCTGGAGCAAGATTTGAACTCAGACAATTTCAGGCCCCCAGACCCTCACCCCCACCCCCACCCACTGGTCGCAAAAATGGACTTTAGCTCTGGAGCAAAATTTGGACTTGGAAATTTTCAGGCCTTCAGACCCCACCTCACCCCCACACACTGGTGGCAAAAATGGACTTAGTGGATCAAAAATTTGAACAAGTGGGCGGAACTGGCGATGGAACACAACAATGTCAAGAGGTAGGATCATTTGCGACTGAGAAACACTGCAGATTCATGGACAGAAACCGTATATTTGAGGACATCCCTCGTACTTGTCAATTGTGTGGAGGTTTTTGGAATTCAGAGTGGGTTGCAGGGGGTATAGAATTGGGTGGTTCTGTGGTTCCAAGGAGGCACGGGGACTGCCCTCCAATCCTTCAAAAGACACTTCCCTGCTGAAAACTCTGGTTTAGAATTTTCCCAAGGTTTTCCTGCTGATCATTGAGAGATAGCTGCGTGTCCACACATCCGTGGATGCATGTCAAGAAGAATTTGTCTCTCATGTTTGTTTCAACCGCAAAAATCAACAGCTCCAATGGATTTTTCCCGAACGTGGAGTGTTCAAAATCTGTTTTCGGTGCCCAAGTGAGGTGAGTCCCAGTGATTCGGTGAAAGTGCGCCACCGCAGAGTCCAATTTCCCGCCAGGGAATTTGCGCAAATTTTATTTAGCGCGTAACATTTTTGTCAGTTGGTCGTAGAAATGGATAATCGTCGGCTGAAAAGCTTACTCCAAACTTTCCTCCAAACTGTGAGTAGTGAGGGCTGGTAGTCAATTTAATCGTCATTCAGAAGTACTCCAGAACTCGTTCAAGTAATATTATGTTTGTTTTTATGTTCACAACGTTCGTATTTTTTGCAACAACAACCTGTTTTCCAATTATCGCTCACGAGGAGCCGAAACAAAGCGAAACCTTGAATTCTTTCAGTATTTTGACGAGTCAGCTCAAGGTTCAGGGACTCATCCCCAACTAATCCACGGTCTGGATCTACTAATTTCTCAGCTCCAGGTAAAAATAGCTCCATGGAGCTCGCGGTGATTTGAGGAATTTTCAGTTGCTCTGATTTGGCTTGCTCTGATTTGGCTCACTCTGATTTGAGTTGCTTGTTTTGTCAAAATTCTTACTTTTTTTCACTCAATATTCACAACTTAGGAACTCATTTACGAGGATCTGTTATTTAAAAGTAAGAATTTTCATGTCAATAAAAACATGATGACCTTATGCAAGCCTGGCACGGAGGTCAACTTGCTGTACTCATCAGTTGGTCTGGCACCAGTCTAACCTCCAAGTGTGGCACTACATTAGTGTTCAAGAAGTACAACGAGGCAAACTCTACTCTATCTGGGTCAAATGGCATCATCATGTTCTGTTCCCATCGACATGAAAATTCTTACAATTGAATGATAGATCCTCATAGCACACACCCAAACAGAACAAATTTGACCAAATGGAACTTTTACACATTGTTTTACAACAATATCTACATATCAACCAGAAGAATTGCCCAGTATCCATTTTTAAATTTTCTATGAAAATTGACTTTTCAACCCAAACTTTAGCCCCACCTAAAAACCATATAAAAATTTTCAAAAATCAAGGATGGAATTTGTAAAGTTTAAATTTTTGGGTTCATGAGGTCAAAAAGTTCAAATTTGGAAGTGCAGAAAATATGGGGTATGGGTGTAGAAATGGGTCCATATCTCTGAAGGCACAAATATTTTGTAAAGGAAGTATATTGATAAATTGTA
>JAAUXT010098452.1_pt1 | contig 27852 bp, 16 predicted proteins | sample 7278171 | NCBI WGS metagenome assembly JAAUXT01 (sample SAMN14350112, study PRJNA611818) | marine sediment metagenome | isolation source: surface marine sediment (1.8m) | place: French Polynesia: Moorea | collected 2018-08
GATGTCTAGGGTTTTGTGATTTAATTACGGCTCGTGATTTGCCTGACAAAAGAGAAACAAGCAGGTTATGGTTTAAGAAAACTCTCTCTCTATTTATTCCCCAAAGTTGAACATGTCTCTCCAGGAAAAATCAATAATACTCGCGTCTCGGATCATGACATCACGTAAATCAATAATCATGATGTTTCTTCTCGGTGACAGACTTCACAACTCTGTTTGCGGAAAGCGTGAAGCAGCAACAGGAACTCGATTAGTCGATGAACCGATAATGATGAAGAGATTCAGACAATGTAAGGCGACTCGGCATAACAAGGAAGTCATATCGAACACGCCCTTGGGCGTCGTTCGATGATGCGAAAAATTTAGAGCATCACGTCTACAAGGGGTCCATTCGATTGACCTAAACTCACCCCAAACAGAACCACCCCAACATAAAATAGTTAAGCCACAAATTTCCAGTGCAAACTCACCAATGATGGTTCAGTCTGTTTCGGGTGGGTGCAAACTCGACCCGAAATTTGCGGTCCAATCAAATACGTCCCAAGTCACTGTGTAAAACGCCGTCCGACTGAGAAATCAAACAGGTCCAAATTCTGTATTTTCACTTCCAGGCCCCCATAGTTGTAATTCTTCTTTGAGTGAAGAATTTTTCATCAAATTCTGAGCTTCTACATGTTCTGAATTCCAGGAGTTTCACACATTTACTGCGAAAACCGGATTGCGGCGCACGCGCCAACGCTTTGACAAGGTCGGCGCGTGTTAAAACTGAAAACTTGGGTTGACTGGTTGCGACATGCGCTGCGCACACACAAGATGTCAGACTCCCCCACCAGCCCCTCCACCAACATTAAACACACGTCGGTCTCCGAAAAATAATCTTGACACAGAGCGAAGCAAAAACAAAATATATCTGGAGGTATATCAGACCAAACTGGCAATGGCAACTTTGAACACAGTTCTCGGTAATGTTGACAAAAATATCGTCTGGCAAGTCATTTGTGTAAGTTGTTCTGCTTTTTTCAGCACCGTATTCCATCCAAGATCGCCCGTCTCACTTCTTTGGTTTCTTGTTCGGCGGTTCTCTGTTGTTTTGTTCCTTTTTGACGGGAGATTTTCCTTGGTTCAGCCAATTCGTCATCAAATTCGCCTTTTTGGGGCTTGGTCCTGCTTTTGGCTCGTTTCCATTTCTTTGCGTTTGGGATTCCCCTTTCACCTCCTGCTTCACATTCTGTTTCTGTGGACTGTCTTTCGCCTTTGCCAGCCATCCTGCCATGAAGTCCCTACTCTTGCTTTGTTCGGGTTTGCTGAAATCGAGAGGTGCACACAATAGTCATTCTGAAGCGAACTAAGGCGAGCACAAAAACATGGCGAGTTGAGATGAACAGAAGCCTTCGTTCCACGTTTGTTCTTTGGTGAACATGTGCGTCGTCCAGTGTCAGGTTTGAAGCTGGACGAAACAAACATCTCTTCACTCACCTCAGATCGATTGGCTTCACGCAGTCCTCGGATTTGTTTCGCACGTTGTTCACCAGGGTCGACACAGGGTGATAATAGACACAATCTTTGCTTTGAATCAAATCAACAGCCTGTTAGAGAAGCAAGAGGAGACGGTGACATCCATAAACTCACGAGAGAAAAGTCAAAACGTGTTCACGGCGTTCCCGGATTGAGATTCCAAAAGACAAACCGCCTCACCTTGGTCAACGGAACTGTGTCGTAGTTCAGCCAGGCCAAGATTTCATCCTCCCCGTTCAGAATTGCCTGGAATTTTGGGAAAAATGGCCGTGAGTTTCGTGTCGGGGAAGCTCCTGCGGTTGAGCGAAAGGTAAGTTTCAGCGGCTGCGTACTCACCGGCATTCTGTGGTGAATGAAGGAGAGACTTTTGTGAGCATCGACCGTAATTATCGAGTAGGAATACAACGGGGCATCTCCCTGCAAAAAGAAAAACCACTTGTAATGTTCCTGAACACTCCGAAAGTGATCAAGGCACGCTGTGATGTTATTCCATCTTTGATTTGCTGACGATGTGCACACTCACATCTTGTGGATGCCACGTGTCGAATATTCCTGCCATTGCCAACAAACGAGGCGGGTCGTCTGAGAAAGAGAAAATACTTGCGACTCTCATTGGAATCTCCCCACAAACGTTTGCACCCAAGTTGTTTCTGGTTCTCCAAACCAACGGAGATTTTACCCATATCATCCTTGGGTTCTTCCTTCACTTGAACTTCTTGGCTCTTGTCCAGGTCCTTATCGCTGTCTTCCTCCGTCTTGACTTCGACCTTGGCTTCTGATTTTCCAGGATTTTTTGTACGATCTTCTGCGGTGATGAAATACGGCTGCTTCTTCCCATTGTCGTGGGTATGCCACTCATAATACCTGTACAACATCCGGTTTGTGAACAAAGATTTGTCTGCGATGTCACCCCTTCGCAAATGTTTGCCACTTTCTCAGCGATTGGAGAGAACACCAAAAAGACGCGTGCATAATTCTTACCCGTCGACCAGGACAACACATCTGCGCCCTTTTTCCAATGGACGCTTGAAAGAGACTCTCTCCAACATCCCATCACTTCGAGCGTTGTTCATCTTGTAAGCAATGGATTTCGGGTCCCCCTTGTGCCAGCTCGGAACCAAACCCCAGTGCATCGGCTGGATGACGTAGTCGCTGATTTCCAAACCAGAAAGCTCAGATTCTCTTTCGCCTTCTGCAGCTTCTTTGACGTGCTTCTTGGACAACATGACTGGCCTGAATTTGCAAGATAAACAATGCACTCCTCAAAATCAATTTGTTTGGCTTGCACTGGGAAACAAATAAATTGTAGACAACACGTTTGCAAACAAGGTTACAGCTGCACTCACGTGTGTGAGGTTGGAGAGACGTTGTACGATGTGTAATACTTCTGGCCGCCTGGAGGGTCCCTCCAGGAAGGTTGAGCCTGTTTACCATTTGCTGTTCTGTGACGCGCTGCCCTGCAAATCTGGTCCGGTGCCAACGTGCTGCAAAGAAGAAGCCCCTGTGCACTGTTTCATTTTGGTGCAACGGATATTGCGCGAGGAGTGACAAACGGGACTTCTTCCACAAAAGGGTGTGGCGATTCATCTGTTTGTCTGGTCAGTCGTGAAGACTGGCGCAAGAATAAAATTGGGATCTCCGACCAACAACCTGCGCCACCACTTCCGCGTCGGGGACAGATGAGGGAGGGACCAGGATGATGGAAAGCTCTTGTTTTGCAAGGCTCACAGCCTGACTGGGTTCGTTGACAGAGTCGATGAGTAAATTTGCAGCCTTACCAAGCGGTTCGGCCGCACATCGTGTCCAAGCGAAATTGTTCAGCGCTGGTTCTGCAAGACAGATTTTTGCTGATCAAACAAAATCAAGCCACGACATGACTTGGAGCTGCGTAGAACCTGAACACCTGAAAATTCTAACGGGGGGGGGGGGTGCGGGGTTGGACGTCAGCTGGTCCCACCCACCCCCTGAAAACGCCATGCCTCTCCCTGTTGCCAGTGCATCACACTGGCTCGTTCCGAAGGACGCGCCCGTGTGAAAACACGAAAGATCCACCATCGGCATCAGACCCCTTTCACTGACTACAGTTTGTCAGTGGACCTCTGGACCTGTACGAGATCTGGAATCATTGTGATCTTCATCGACCCACACCCATCGGCATGTCTCTCAACCACCAGCACGGGGAACGGATTTTCCTTGAAAATATCATCAGTACACATGACCAGGTAGCAGAGCAGAATAGATCCTGACTAGTGACCATGGATCACATCTACAAATGAGAGTGACAGCTTCTGCAAAGCCGTAAGACAAACTGATTTTCGAAACCTTCCTGACAAGAATTGGCGCGTGGTTGACACAGGAAGTTCCGGTTGAGTCAGTTGCAACGCGCGACGCGATTCGTCCGTGAGACCCACGTGATACACCACTTCTCCCCAGGTTCTTGGTTGCAGTTTGAAATATTTTCAAAAAAGTTGACATTTCTTCGGAATTATGTGACAGATTTACTCTACCAAGCAGAGGAATGTGACACGACATGTGACGAACTAGAAGGGGGTTGCAATTGAGGTTACACCGCTGGATAAGCGCTTGGAATTGAACTTTGATGTAGAGTGAAACTCCAAAAAAGAATTCAAACATGGCGGCAGACCATGGGACTTACTATCAGGTAAGGCCTAAATGAGAGGATTCTTCTGATTTTGGACACCTGTCTGTGCCACCTTTCAGAAGAACAGGTTTGGACTGATCTGTTGACCAGAAAGGTGGGTTGAATGTTCTGCAAGAGACTGCTGTCTTGCGGGAAGCCACCGTTTGAGATATGTGTTTTCTACTCGTAGAGTCCAGTTCCCTAGATTGGCTTGTTCTTTTTGTACCAAACTGGTTATTGGACAAGGTTCGAATTATTCGCACCAAGTATATCACCCTCATGTATCGGCAGATCGTGCTTGACCATCTTGAAGACCGTTTTGCACCCTGACATGTTGAACCGAAATCGAGGACACAGTGTGACGCAGTCATGTTGCTGCAGTGACGAGTTGAAAATTGACCAGGATGAAAATCGAGTCGTCCTGCACATTTGTACCACCCATCTTGAACTTTTGAACTGGAAATTCTCACCCTGCAAAATGGAATGTCAAGCGAGACTCTTCCGCATCCAATTTGATTAAATCCCAGCCTGACAGCGACTGCGAGTGCACTTTTGCTGTGCTGCGGCTTGCATCCCACTCAGGCGGTCCAAATGCTTGTGGCATGTAGCGATCAGGAAACGCAGTGAATCTCACAGAGTGCTCGCTCTGTTCGTCACACGTCCATTGCAGTTACCACACGCTCAGATGGGACCCATCTGCTGACAAAAGATCAGACGACTCTCCAGTCGCCACTGCTGTTCACCGACAAGAAGTTTGGGCAAAAGTGATCACTCCCGATTTCCACTTGGTCCGATTCGGGGGAGGGAGGAGTGATCACAGAAATTCAACCCTTGAGACAATTTCTCAGTGAAGACAACTGCCTGGTCAGAACGAGTGACCTGGGATAACTACTGCTTGGTCGTGACTGGATGACACTGCCCAGCAGTGGTCATTTCACCACCACCCCACCCCACCCCCTCGTGAACATTCAGCTTGATCACCTATTCACTGCGTGGGATAATTATCAGTTGTGGTCACTCCTTTGTGGCAACTACTGAGTGTCCAGTGGGAGGTGACCACAACAGTAGAAATCGGGGTGGTCGTTCCTCGTGATCCCCTCTGTCCCCAGTGAATTTTCAGTGATCAGGGGAGACCACCATCAAGACTGAGTCGATCATTTTGGGGGTCATTGACTGTGCTCTTGGCGACGCCAAAGCTTTCTTATTGTGCCCATTTCAAGTCATTGTGTCTGCTCGCCTTTCAGGTACGTTGGGTCAGTGTAAGGTCAGGCATACTCGTGTGCTTTGCAAACAGATTACCGGTACTCAAGTCCCTGTACTGATCGGCCTCAAATCAATGTGAAGAGGATGGCAGCGCATTTGCCTGTGCTTTGGGGCATTGTTGTGAGGTTGGGCGGTTCTTGGCCAAATACGAAGGATATGAAACCTGGGCTTTGGTGTCCATCCGAGCAGTGTTCGTCCGCATGAAAACATCTTGCAGGTCAAGAACGAGTCTCTGGTGTACTGACAACAGTTTTGACCGTTGTAGTGGACATAAAGGCAGAACTGGCAATGCCATTGGCATGACATACTGACAAGATCTTGTCACTCGAAAGCTGCGGTCGCGTGAGCACAAAATGGTCGTGTGTACTCAGCTGAAGAGACACTGAAAATTGATTTTGAAAAGAGAACACTTCAACACAAGCGCTGCGCGAATGCCTCACCAGAACCCTGAATTCAAAATCTCGTTTCAAAGATCACTCCCTGAAGATGAGTGGAAGTCGTGATCAAAAACCTTGTGGGCGGATGTTGGAAAGTGCGCACTTTCGAGTAGCAATACCCTTGTCATTGAACCACACAGCTGATCAGAGATATTGATTCAGATAGTGGCCGGGCTTTGTTCATTGATTTTTGTGGATGAACGGCTTTGCATTGTCGACCGAGTTGGCCAACAGCTTCGCATGTTATTTTCACCTGGCAAGTGCTCAGTGATGAGTCGGATCCACTTCGTTTGCCCAGTACAAAACACGTGAGACAACCAGGCGATGTTGTGCGATCTCGCTGTCAGGGGCCACAAAACTCATCTGGATTTTTTGCGAGAATCAGAATGAGTTCCACCAGACAAGCCGTTGGGATAGTATTCTTGTGACTGTGTGTGTGGATTATGAATTTCACCCCAAGAGGTCTGCAAAACCATGAAAGAAAGTGGATACTCAAACGACTGAAGGACGTTTTGCATTTCTCCGTGCAGGTGAGATCATTAGCAGTTTCTCAGCAACAAGCAAAAAACCTGCGCAATAACCCAACCTGTCAAAAACAGAATGACATGCAGCCATACCGGTGCAAAAGCGACAAAATACGTTGTGGGTGTGCACAGGTGAATGACATCTGATTTTATTTGCTGCGCATTTGTCGTGGGGAGAGCAATCCACAGTCAGCCGCGGTAGCGAGCTCATATTGGTTTGCCCCTGTATCTGTCTCCCGTTGTCCATCCTGGGTGACACGAACAATTCAATTGTCTGAGATAACCCCCTCCCCCTGTACACGGAAAATTATTAACTTGGACAATGCCCAACTTGGACAGCCCAGACAGGTTGTCCCAGTTAACCCCCCCTTCAAACACACACACATACACACACACACACACACACACACACACACACACAATTTCAACTCAGACATTTCCTGACTGGGGTTTGGCAGATTGGGACAAGTGCTTTCCTGCCGATGTAGGCTGCCCGCGGCTGATCCTCCACTTGACAGTCCAGTTGAAATGACCTTTGGGCGTTGCATCCCTGGAAGTAGCGAGGCACAGAAGCAAAGCTCTGAGAACCCCAATTCTGTGTGTGTCTCCTGGTCTTGAAGCGTGCACCACGCTTCCTCATTTCCTCATAAACCACCCCGCAGTGTGAGACAATGGTCTTCAATCACATTGTGTGTGCGTGTGTGTGTGTGTGTGTGTTGCCCAGGTTGAAAAAGTCACTTTTGGCCTGGTGGTGTCGGGTGTGTGTGTGTGTGTGTGTGTGTGTGTGTGTGTGTGTGTGCTGCCTCAAATTGTGTAGAAAGGCACAGTAAATGCCACGCTGTAGAGTTCTCCGCGTCAGGAAATTCTTCATAACTTGCTGGCAGATATTTCACCTCCACCTTTCAGCCTGTTGTGGAAAGCAAGTCTTGGATGTGTGTGTTCTTGTGTCCATCCACAATGTAAAATCAAGACTCGGCTGTGGCCACATGAGGCGCGTGTCTACGCCGACAGATGTTCTGGTTTGGGGCGGGCACATCAGAGAATCCGTTTGACAAGTGCTTCATTGCATGTGAATGCAGAACTGCTGTTCCGGAAACACCTCCCTTTTGTGGACTTGTGTTTCAGAAAGTTTGGCTTCTGTTTTGAGCACACGACATGAGTTGATTCTTTTCATTGCCAACCCTTCAGGGGATCCAGTTATGGCTCAGCGGTGTCTTCTGATGAATCACTCACACTGGAAATCCAAAACTGTAAATCAAAGCCCACCTTCCATTTTCGTGTCAAATTTGGAATGAATAAGTGGGGGAAGTTTGTCACAGCCTTTGACCAAAGTGCGAACAACACACATAGGAATGCATTTGCATACAAACTGAACGATCACCGAGGGCAAGCCATTTTTTGGGGGAAATCCCTCGATCCCGCTGTTCAATTGAGTCATCAGCGTGGTCAAAGACCTGCCTATTTAACGCCACCTACGGAGTGTGTGGGGTGTAGGTGTTCCCTGAAGCATCACCAATTGAGTGTGCCAAGGTGCGCGTACATATAGAGTACTGGCACCGTGTTTGAAATTGCCATTGACTGGAAAGCTTCACAAACACAGGGTCGACGCTGTTTTTGTTCTCGTCGTGAGCTGAAGGACCCACGCATCTGAAGTACTCGTATTTGACTTGACGTCTGTGCTATTTTCGTCGATTTGTACACTTTTGGATTCAGCTCGAGACAACACTGGACATAGAATCCTTGACAGACAAGTGGTTGAAAGATTGCAGGAATTTCCGTGACAAGACACACGTTCATGTGACCGTGGACTCGAATTTTGCAAGGTTTTGTAGGGTTACGTCACTGCAGGAAGTAAATGTGCAGTGAGGTCAGGCTGTCTCCGGATTGGGAAAGTTTTTGTACCAGAAAAGTTTCATCACTTGGAGTGTGTGGCAATTGGTCGTGGTCAGTGGCTTATCAGTTGGTCACGAGGACAAGTTGAGCAAGCGCACACCAGGATGTGGAGGCCATTCACTTTCTTATCTTGATGCCGGGAACTTTCACACATACGAACAAACACTAAACTGGAGTTGCACACAACAGTGCGCAAGTCGCACGGATTACTGCACACGAATTCTTGGCATGAACAGCTGAAGATAGAATTCTCAGAAAAGCAGTGATCCTTCACCAGTGAGATTCTTGTGTGGTGACAGTTTGGGAGAGAATCCAACATGTTTCTGGAGCATCACATCAACAAAATGGCCTGTGTTGGAGTGAAAACAGAGAGTATCAACAACGAGTTTCAGAAGATCTATTTCGATTTTGTGCATCTACAAAAGGTTTGTTCTTTGATCAACTGAATTTCGTATTTGGTTTGTTGTGGTCGGAGTACTCGTCTGTGACACAGTGTGAAAAGTATTCGTCGCCCCGGGCTGTGCCCCGTGCCAAGATTGGTCGTGCTTGATCTAGATTTGTGGATGATTCAGAAAAGTCCCACACTCAGACGCAGGCTGGAGTTGGTGGTGCGGAAACCCTGTCTTCATTATGCATTGAATATATTTGGTTTTCACGGCCAACACATGTCAGTCAGTCCGACTGCTGTCGTTCCTCGACTGTGGGGAGCGTGCTCGGTCGAGCCTTTTACAGAGCGCTGCTCTCCTCTGAAGTGGAAGATTGCGTGGTTCCGCCTTGGTTCAGCCCTACAATGTTTCCAAAGTGTTTCCAGCTGTGCCTCTGTTTTACAGCCTTGACCACGGAGATGGGTGGGTTGGGCCCGGTTGTCGGTGGTAGTACATGTGGAGTCCACCCTGTGAAAGCTCCGCGCGAGAGCGCAGCTGTCGTGTGAAGCGCCACTGGTCAGTGGAGAGATGACCATTAGTGCTCGGTGGTCGCGGCGGCAAGGTCGTGACGCGACCGCCCGGACATGACATCTGGCGACGCCCGACCAGGCCCCAGCTGCCGCGCCGTACTCGCGCTATGTCGTGTATTTAAAGCGTTTGCTCGCCGAGGTGCCCCGTTCGGTCTGTCAGGTGCATCAGTGACATTTGGACACGGACGCAGAATCAGTCTGTTGCGTGTTACACGGGGATTTGTCAGCTCAATACGTGTAACGCTCCCAAACCTGTGTTTGTAGCAGATCGGGGGTGTCTGCGTTCAGATTCCAGGTTGTTTTGTTTTTTTTGCTGGCAAGCGTCGCAGTAATTTGTCGACTTTTTGCGGGGTCAGGATGTATGCCAAGCTGTACATGGAGGTGTGCTGTTTCGACGTCATGTCATTGGCTGTTTCTCCCGGACTGGTGCTGGGGATGAAGCACTGGTACAAGGGAGGCAGGAACATCTCAAGGAAACTCGTCTCGCAGTGCGCCTGTTCAGCGTGTCTCAAGAGACGTAGATCCACCGCTGATTATTGTATTGAAGATTTTCACTCGCCACTGATGCTGACACAGGTAATGAGACGTGGCGACGGAAGACGCAATGCTGTTGCGACGCAAAAATTTCAGGCCACACGAAATGCCAAAGAAAGAGGCGGTGGGGTGGCCGGCATGATTTCTGGTGGTGCCACATGTTTCTTCTCGCAGAAGCACAAGTCTTTGGAAAGGAAGATTCTTGGCAATTGTTGTTCGGAAAACAACAAGTTTCGGAGAGTAACTCAGATGGCTTGGTCTGCTGAAAATCTTTGAAAGCGAAAAAGAAGTTGGAGAAGAGCATTTGTTGCGATGTTGATGTTTATCAGGATCAGTGAGACGGTTGTACTGCGCTCAGACTGCGGGAGAAGATAAACGCATGGAGAGCGCGTTTTGTGAACCAACAAGTTTGATGGTCTGAGCAAATAGAAAGCGACCGAGCAAACAAGCGCATCACTACACTCATGAATAGCCAATAGAGTAAATCATTCGCCGAGAAAAGAAATGTAATTTTCTTTTCCTGTTTTCTCATTGCAGGGGTCCCATAACGCGGCCAGCTATGGAGACCTGGGGAAGAGGTACGACATCGAGCCCGATCTTTCTGATGCTAACCTTCAGAGGCGGCTAGAGGAGGTGCGCGAGGGGCTCAAGCGAGAAATCCGCAAGGAGCTCAAGATCAAGGAAGGTGCTGAAAACCTGCGCAAAGTGACCACGGACAAAAAGTCACTGGACAATGTGAACAAAATGGTCAAACAGGCCAACTCAAAACTTGAAGAACTTCATCAGGAGTTACAGGAACTGAATGCTCATTTATTAGTAGCTACCAATAGTAACAACAAGCTTCCAGGTAAGTGGCATTCCGAATCCTCACCTGTCTGGTTGTGGTTTATGCTTGGCGGTGTTTCTCGGATAGAATCGCGCAGACCGCCGCTTTGCGCTGCCAGCAACCAGAATCATGTCTTTGTATCCCGGGATATAACATTTCGCTTTGCGAAAACAAGACCTGGGCCGAAGAAAGAAGTCCTTGTTTTATTGAATGAATCCACACGTGAGAAAGGCTTTCGCTGATGTTGTCATGTTTGCGCAATGGGCGTGGCAGCCGCCAGCGGGACAAATGACGCACGCGCTTCGTGATAAACAAGGCGAGATCAGCTGAGCTGATCCCACGAGTGTGTGTCATTCACAAACTTCCATACGGGTGTCTGTGGGTGTATTTCACCCTGGAGGCCAGTGTCGCAATTACAGTTCCGTCCTTTTCATGCGGGCCAACCTGTGGGAATCGCGTGTGTTTTTTGCGCGACTCTCTTGTCGAGCTGATTTGGTTTCAATGCTAAATTCAGTCATTGAAAAAAACAACTTGTTTTGCGACATTTCGGCGCGTTGTTTCTTTCATTTGGCCTTTCACCAGCCCCTGGATTGACAAATCAATGTTGAAAAAAAAAAGACACCAGTTGCAGTTGCACCGTTCCATTGAAAACAAAAAGCACGTGGAACACTCTGACGCGTTCACCCCTGTTGGTCATCAAACTCCAGTGCAATGTTCGGTTTTTGCAGGAGAGAACAGTTCGTCGCCCGAGCGAACTGGGCAACAGACGGACAACCATCCGGTCAACCAGCGACTCGTCTCCTTACAGAAACAACTTGACATCGAACTCAAGGTTGGATTGATTCTCCCCTGGCCTGACGGGTGTCCGAAAACAGCTTATTTGCTTCATCAGAGAATGTTGAAAATCACGAGCCAAGCTGAGATTCACCCGACACATCCAAGCTGCTGAGAAAGCTGTAGATCTGTTCAACAATGTTGCAGCTTGACAGAACAGAACGACAGAACAAATTTGTAAAGAGTTGAAAAACTTTCTCAGGTGAAGGCTGGGGCGGAGAACATGATTTCCATGTATCAAGGCGGCTCGTCGAGAGACAAGAAGCTTCTGGCCGAAGCTCAACAAATGTTGATTGATGCCAAGACAAAAATCGACATCATCCGCATGCAAATACTCAAGGTGCAGCAGAAAAATGATTCGACTGTTCCCGACAGTGAGTAGCGCTTGATCCTTGTTGAGAATGCACAATTTTCACCGTGGAGGCGACAGCGTAATTTGCATGGTGCTCAGTGCGGTGGATTCCGGTTTCAGCCATGGCGGATCAGGAGTCCATGTTGTCGCCGCTGGAGCTGCGGATCGAGGAGCTTCGACATCACATGCGCATCGAGTCGGCTGTCATGGAGGGCTCCAAGAACGTCGTCAAGGTTCTGCAGTCGTCCAAACAAGCGGACAAAAAGGCCTTGAACGAAGTGAGTTTGAAGCAGGAACAGAACCTGCCATTTGTTGTGTCGTGACACAATGAAACAACTCTTGACATTACGTTTTTGTGCGTGAAATTTATGTGTGTTTCGTTCGTTACAGGCACAAGCAAGTCTGGCTGAGGCCAGTTGCAAACTGGAACTGCTCCGGTTGTCGTTGGAAAAGCGATTGGAAGAGTTATCACCCAACGGCAACTCGAGCAAAATTGACGCGCTAAGACAAGAACTTGAAGGTGCTAGTCCCACAACGTTTGTACGCAGCAGAAACAGTACCCTGACGAAAGTGCAGCAACAGTATTCTTCACTTGCCAAGCCCGCGGCCTTGACAGGAAAATTGCAAGTTCGGTGAGTACTTCGCTTGTCAGATTGTGCAACCAATGAAGTTCAGGTCAAAGTGTATTTGAAACGGAACCGTCAGATTGGTCCGGGTGTACCAAAACTTGACGGTTTTCGCTGCAGGTTAGTGGGCTGTCAGGATTTGCTGGAAGACATCCCGTGGAGATCTGAGAGCATCAGGCGCACCAGTGTTCAGGCAACTAGTCCCGACGGAAAGAGCTTCATGAGCAAAAGCAAGAGTTTCCATGGGCGAAGCAGCAGCAAGTCTTACACCGTCAAGGACGACGACAAGATTTCAAGTGAGTGTTGGTTACCCTTCGCAGAAAGAGCACCGTATTCGCTCGTGTGATGGAGCACCATTTTGTGTCCAGATTTTACGTCAAAAATAACACGGGGGGGGGGGGGTGTTGTTTACTGTTGCTACAATGGGTCCTTGATGCTTGAGGAGAAAATGGTGCGCACCAGGCATGGATGTGCCACTTGGTTTCATGGCATTCGGTTTGTGGGTAAACGTGGTCAGGTTGAACAAGAACGACTTTTCCAGGTGAGGTGATGGCCACGCTGAAACTAGACAACCAGCTCGTCGCGCAGACCCAGTGGAAGCACGTCAGTCAGCAGTGCTGGGACCAAAGAATGACGTTCGATTTGGACAGGGTGAGTGAACAACACAAGCAAACCGTTCGTTGGGCGTGTTCGTTCTCGCGGCAATTTTCATCAGTCGGCCATGTGTACCCGCCTTTGGTGTGAAAAGCGATGCATCCAGTGCAGAAAAATAAAAACACTCATCAGACAAGTTGAGGAAACGCTGGGTGCACGGATACAAATAAAAACGATTGCACCCATTGGTTCATGATTTGCAGACGTTTTCACTGACACATTTTTCCTTGGGGATTCAGTCTCGAGAGCTGGAGATCGGCATTTACTGGAAGGACTACCGGAACATGTGCGCGGTGAAGTTCCTGCGACTCGAGGACTTCCTGGACGACCTGCAGCGCGGGATGGTCGTGCATCTGGAGCCGCAGGGCATCCTCTTCGCTGAGGTAACGTGGATCAAGGGCAAGGAAAGACGGGAAACAAGCGAAAGGGGAACACAAGCAAGAAATAAAACAAAGAAAATGGAAAAACAAACAAGAAGATTTGCGGACAGTATTGTCATGTTTTCTCGGTCGGGTTGTAAAACTGCACTTCCTGACCTCCGTGAGGTGATCGAGAAAACTTAATTGCCTCGTGTCACGCACGTTGAGTCTGAAAACCTCGGTAATCAGCTGCTGCGAACCCGCATGGACGTCACAAAAGTGTTGACTGGGACGCAAGGTGTTTCACTCGTCAAAATGCATCGAAACTGCAGTGTGTTGTTCGTTTACATCGGATATGTTATTGGGATGATGCCCGGCTTCATGCAGAGTCGATGTGTGTTCGTGTATCACCAGTGTCTCTTGGCGCTCTCTGTAAGTGAGTGAACGAAGTTTTCTGTCCGTATATTGGTGACATTCAATTTGATTTTGCGATGTTTTTGCACAATTGTTCCTTCAGGTTCTGTTCCTGAACCCGACTATCTCTCGGAAGCCGAAGCTGCAGCGACAGAAGAAAATCTTCCCGAAGCACAAAGGGAAGAACTTCCTGCGGCCGCACCAGATGAACATCAACGTGGCCACGTGGGGGCGCCTCATGAAGCGCGCCATCCCGCCCAACTGCTCCGAGCCCGCCACGCTCAGCCCGCCCAACCAAATACAGTCACCTGGTACGAAACCACCACATTCCTGAGAGCATTCTCGAGCATTTTGTTTCCAATTGGGGGTGACGTCTGATGTTTGACGAATTGTTATCAGGCATCATGTCATCGGACAAAGCGCCGTTGAAGAAGCCGCACTACGACGAGGACTACAGGCACGGCAACCGCGCGTCGCACCCGGCGATGCTCGGCTCCAACTCCGTTCCGTACCCGCTGCACGCCGGGGGTGGCGCCACCGACGAGCGGCCGCCCGAGCTGCCCGCGTCGCCGCCGCCCATGCACCCGCCCACGCTCTCCCCCGACATGGAGGACGTCAGGGTGAGTACCGCGGCAGCCGCCCAAAGTTTCCACTTCAAAATTTCTCAGATTTCCGTTGTGTATGAAATTTGTGAGCACTGGCTCCTTCAGTCTTTCAATTTCTTTCGTTTCCTGTCGCTGTTTCAACTGGTGTGATAATTGAAGCGTCACGTGCGTCTTTTGCAGGACGTGTTGACGGCGTTCGACTTCCTCCCGGACGAGGTGTCTCCAGACACGTCCCAGGTCATCGACCTCGACATCATCTCGCCCGGCGCCGCCCACATCAAACACGGGTCGCGCCGGGCTGACCCGCCCCCGCCCGTCCCGCCCAAACCCGACCGGATGCGCCACTACCAGGTGCCCGAGCCGCAGCCAGTGTGAGTACCGCTCAACCTTTTGGTTCTCACCCAGAAAAAATACTTACCGGTATCTTTTTTCCCGTTGATGGACATCAAAAGGGGTACATCTGTTATGCTGGTTGAATGAGTTTGTCGTTGTTTTGATGGTACATTTGTACCAGAGAACAAAAGGGGAAGGATGTTGGGGGGGGGGGGGGTCTTTTCTTGGGTGCGACCAAAGCGCGGGTGATGACGGTAACTAAGGTGCTGTCGTGAAACCGAACTTGTTCCAGGGCGAAACTCGCTGCCGCCCGCTGAAGGTTCAGTGGATCCAGATGTCAGCACTGTTGTTTTCACAACACATGTGTGAATTAATTAGATACCGATTACCTGATGAACCCACTTACCTCTGCGTGTACTAATAGATGGTTTTCATCGTAATTTTCCCTCCAATTTGGTGTTTGTTTCCTTCGCACTGTGAGGCAACATCTGTAACATTTTCCTGTGTCTTGAAAAGTCATACGTTCACGAAACTTCGACCCATGCGGACGACTTATGCTCAAAATGTTGATTTGACTGCAGGATGCCGCCCTTCATATCGATGGAAAACTTCCGTCCGTTGGCTGTGCTGGGAAGAGGTCACTTTGGCAAGGTGAGGACAGTCAGTTTCCTCTCTCTGTTTCCATTGTGAGCCAAGCTGCATGGTAAAAAGGCTCACTGGGTGTGTGTTCAGAACATTTTCAGTCCCGCGGTTTTCGAAATCCGCTGGCTCAGTGCACTGGTGACGAGTGCTGCTGCTGCCGCCTCCCCCCCCCCCCCCGGTGGGACCTGGATTGGTGCTACTGCCAGAACCCATTCTCCTGGTGGGGGCTAGATTGCTGCTGCTGTTGGACTCCCAGGACAGGCTGGTAGTACCTGGTGTGCCAATCGCCATATGGGCTGTGTTGCTGTTGTTGCAGGTGTTGCTCTCTGAGTACAAGAACACGGGGGAAGTGTTCGCTATCAAGGCGCTCAAGAAAGGGGATATTATCGCCCGGGACGAGGTGGAGAGCCTCATGTCGGAAAAACGGATCTTTGAGGTGGCCAACTCCATGAGGCATCCGTTCCTAGTCAATCTCTTCGCGTGCTTCCAAACTTCAGTGAGTATTATGTGCCTCGTTTTTTCTGTGCTGCGAGATTTGTGAGTGTGACACGTGGACTGGTTGACCTCACTGCACTGGTTTGCTTCACAGGAACACGTGTGCTTCGTGATGGAGTACGCGTGCGGGGGAGACCTCATGATGCACATTCACAATAACGTCTTCTCTGAAGTACGAACCGTCTTCTATGCAGCCTGTGTTGTCCTTGGACTTCAATTCTTACACGAACACAAAATTGTGTACAGGTAGGCAGCGAGTGCGTCTTTTCTGTGCCACAGATGTGATTCGTGATTGTCAAAAATTTTGTACGATCAGAGTTTTCATTCGTGTGTTCTTTCCAGAGATTTGAAACTTGACAATCTGCTCTTGGATACCGAGGGGTATCTCAAGATCGCAGACTTTGGACTATGCAAGGAGGGAATGGGCTTCGGGGATCGCACGTCGACCTTCTGCGGGACGCCCGAGTTCCTGGCGCCTGAGGTGTTGACGGAACCGGCGTACACGAGGGCGGTCGACTGGTGGGGCCTGGGCGTTCTCATCTTCGAGATGTTGGTGGGAGAGGTGAGCGTCAACTTTTACTCAAACTCGGGTCCAGGGGTATGATGTTTGAATGCCAGCTCGTGTGCAGGCTGTCTTGAGCCAAACTGGCTGTGTTCGCAGGGTGGGCGCGTGTCCACACTGACAGGTGTTCTTGTTGTGTACACTCAAACTTACGGTCCTGGGGCGTGATATCAGAATGCTAGCGCGTGTGCAGGCTCTCAACTGAGTTTTTTCGCAGGGTGGGCGCTTGTGTCCACACAGCTCAGTGTTCTTGTTGTGTTCGCAGTCTCCGTTCCCGGGGGATGACGAGGAGGAAGTGTTCGACAGCATCGTCAACGAGGAGGTTCGCTACCCGCGCTTCCTGTCGCAGGAGGCGATCGCCATGATGAGACGGGTGAGTGGAGCGTAGAATCTGCCGTGTTCACCCGTGTGTATGTCGCACTCGAGTGCACGGCGCATCCCAACCCTGGCTTCCAATTTCTGGTTTGAAGGGCCAATTGAAATGGTGGCAACTCAGTCCAAGAGGAAAGGCCGCTTTTGAAGTGAAATTTCAGGGCGAAATGGGGTCTTTTGCGCAGGTGAATGCGTTACTTCTCAAACCGCTGCATGTCCTGTGTGTGACACGTGGTGTTTCATTGAGAGCCTTTGTTTTGTAGTTGTTGCGGAGGAACCCTGAGCGCAGGCTGGGCTCCAGCGAGCGGGACGCGGAGGACGTCAAGAAGCAGGCGTTCTTCAAGGTGCGTGTTTTCCCGTCCCCGTTCTATGGCGTCCTCTGTGTTTGCCTTGTTTCTTTGACTTCACATCAGCCGCCGTGGTGGAACTGACCGTTACTCGTGTTTGTTTGAACAGAGCATCGCGTGGGAAGACTTACTGATGAGGAAGACCAAGCCGCCGTTTGTTCCCACCGTGGTATGTGTGCATTTCTCACCTACCAATTGTTTTTGCATTTCTGGCGTGTGAATTGTTTTCTTCTTCCAGAACGACTTTTGAATTTTTGGACAGGCACCTCAATTTTCTCTTTGCAGAAATCGGCGACGGATGTGAGTAACTTCGACGAGGAGTTTACGTCGGAGAAGCCGATCCTGACGCCGCCCAAAGACAGGCGCCCTCTCTCGGACGATCAGCAGCGCATGTTCGCAGGGTTCGACTACATGGCCGACTGGTGCTGAGTGTTCGTCCTTGGTGAGAGTGGAGAGAGAACAGTCAGCTGCAAATTTCCCTGTGGCCAAACTAACCGCAAGAGCCTTCCAACGCTCGTTCACCACTTAGTGCTCAAAGCTGTTACTACTTCGCACGATGAACAAGGAGCGTGCCTGGTGTGAGTGGAGCTCTTGAGAGGGGAATGTGCGAGAGACTTACTGAGTTGCATGGACCTGAGATTCACGCTTCCAGCTCAGATGCAAAACAATTGACTGTAGCGTCACTGACCCAGTGGGGAGTGACACGACACAACGTCCGCTGTGACACGACGCAACGTCCACTGTTAGTTGTAGAGTTTCAGTTCACAAAGCAGCAGAGGTTCCGCACAACAAGCCAAGAAACTTGCGGCAAATGTTGACAGTGTTTAGGGTGGCAGCGACCCTTCGGAGTTTGCTGTTGTACAGATGTGAATCGGAGAACGAGCAGAACAAAGGAACTCGAATGTTGCGCGCTCCCCGGAGGTTGATTTGGTGGAGTGGGGACTCGTGGCGTGACTCGTTGTAAGACTGTGATACTTTGTGCAAAATATGCAGGCGTGTGTGTTCCTTTACACAAAAGGACTGTGAAATCCATTGCATGACGACGTTTCTCAAATTCATTTTGGTGTTTTTCCTCGTCGAGGAAGATTGTGCGTGTTTTTGTTGCAATGCGCGAACGTGTTGATTGTTTGAATGTCTGGAGAACTAAGCATTCCTGTTGGTTTGCTGTAGAAGCCTTTTACCCGCTTGAAAAAGAACGATGAACTTCTGGGCTCATTTTATCAACACGCGTGGAAACGATGTTTGTTTGTAAATATGTAAATACAATACAGACTCCCAACACAATTGTCAGCAAATGTAGAACATGTCTTGAATTCTCTGCAATTGTCAATGTGGAAAACATGAACTTCTTCAATCTGATTGGACAGCAAATCTGAAAACAAATGAAATGGCACGATTGAGAAAACAAAAAGGGGGGGGGGGGGGGATTTCATATGAAAACGCATTGGAATTGTTCAGATTCACAAAGACGACGCTGATTGAGCGTTTGTCCGTCTAAAAATATTGACAACTGTTCGTTGTTCGGTGGAAATCAAAAACAGGCCAAAGGTTGGTGCTTTCTTGCGTCGAAGAGAAACTTCACTGCCAAGTGTACATACTTCCAGTAAGAAAAGGCGCCTGAGGTTGTCAGACGGAGAAAACTGAATCAATTGAGCGAATTCGAAAATTGGAAACTCGTTGGCAGATGTTATGCAGTGTCAAATACATGAATTGAGAGGGTTTCTCTGTAGTCACAGCTTTTTGTCATTGTTTCCGAATCAAGTCGGATCGTTCACGTCGTTTGGTTATTTTCACACACTTCCCCGCGCCATTTTGTGTCACGTGACAGTTCAGATGACCTTCCACCGCACGACGGAACCGTCCGCGCCGACGCTGACGATGTAGTTTCCGCAGGGACTGAACTTGGCGCGTCGGACGGGCCCTCCGTGCCCGACGCCCATGCCGGTGTTAGTGACCTCGAGCGTCACCGAGTCGTCGCCCATGCCCGACGCGCACTCGCGCAGCCGCCACAGCTTGATGCTGCCGCCCTCGCTGGACGTCACCACCTTCGTCCCGCAGCGTGACCTGTCGAAGTTGTTGATGGCTTCGCCCGCACTCGTGACGTCATATTCGCCGATGGGGGTTCCGCCGATGGACCTGAAGGCGAGTTTCCCGTTGCCACTGGTGATGATGTAGTAGCTTTCCTCGGGGTCGAAGGAGATGCAGGTGCAGGGCGTGTTGGGGATCGGGAAGGTGGTGCCGGCGTTGCGTCCCTGCCCCAGCTCCCACACGACGTAGCTGCCGTCCTTGCTGCTGCTCAGCACGAATTTGTTGTCGGCGCGCATGCTCAGTGACGTAATGGCGTCTTTGTGCTGATCGAGGCTGAAGATGAGCTGTGCGACTTTGGCGCCCCCTTTGTACGTCATGCGGCTCTCGACCCACCAGACGCGAACCTTGCCGTCGCCGCCGCCGGTGATGATGCTGTAGCCGCGGCCGTACATACCGCCCGTCGAGACGTCGCCCTCGCAGAAGCAGGTGAGCGCCGTGACGCCCTTCTGGTGCGCGCCATCTATCGTGTACATGTGCTTCCCGGACTCCGGGTAAAAGGCGCGAACGATGCCGTCGGACCAGCCGCTGATGATGGTGGTGCCATCCTCGGTGATCGCCAGCACGTTGCACGTCATGTGAGGCATCACGATACGTCGCACCTCCTGAATCTCCTTGCCCGGCGCATTTTGAAAGACGCGGATTTCCTCGTGAGACGCTGTGCAGAAGATGCCGCCACTTTTCGCTGGGAACGCCACGTCCGTGAGCGCATGCGTGGGCCCGGACTTGATCAGCTTCGTCTTCTCCCCCTGACACGTGTACAAGTAGCCGCTCGATGTACCCACGTACACCGTTCCCTTCTTGGCGTCAGCGACGGATGTGATGGAACCCTCGATCTTCGGGAGACTCTTCGCCTTCTTGATCACCGGCCTCGTTTCTTCCGGATTCACAGACAGGAAGTTGATGGTGCCGTCTCCCGCTCCAGCCAAGATGGCTTTTCCCGTGCACAATATCACAGCGATGCCTCCGGAAAACTTGTTTTTCTCGGGACCGATGGTTTTCAGCAGCTTCGTGCCGGTGGTTGTCATGACAACGTCTCCGGTGGACGTCCCCGCGTACAGGAAGTGATCGTCGGGAGACACCGTGGCGCACGTGAAGTTGCGCTTGAAGCCCGTGAGGCTGATGTCGGACGGCTTCAGTTTGCAGCCCTTCTTACTCGTATCCATCTCCCAGATCCGCAGCACCGTGTCGCCGGCGGTCACGAACAGGTTGTCGGAGCGGTTGAAGGCAGTGAGCACGGTGGTGGCGCCCCCTCGGTCCGGACACACCTTGGCGCTGCCGATCGGCTGCCCCGTCGCGATGTCCCAGACGGCGATGATCTCGTCGTCGATTCCGCCCAGCGACATCAGGTAGCGATCGTTCGCGGAGAACGCCAGCGCCTCGACCTGTGCGACGTCAGACATTTCACACGGCTGATTGGTCCCGGTGTGACGAAATAGCCAGACAGCCGAAATCACGAGACACGAGCATCTCAACATTTCAGTTCTGAGACACTCGCCAAGGCTCTCACCGGCAAGAGAACCTGACTCAGACGCACAACCGTGTTGCTACGAAGATGGAACACGTCTTGAACTGCGCCAAATTTTCAAAAAAAAAAATTTGCTTATTTGGCCAAAACTCAGAAATTACCTTGCCGTCGTGGAAGGGAAGACGAACGAGCTGCATGCGGTTGTCGTAGTCCCAGAGGATGATCTCCGCCTTGTGCCCGCGCGGAATCTCCTGACCCGACGCCAGCAGTTTCCCGTCGTGCGACAACGCGACGCACGTGATGCTCCGCGTATGACCTAGGAGAACCTGCAGGGAGGGAGACAACCAAACATGGACGAACATCTGCTTGAGAAGCTGAAGAACGACGGGGAACTTGTGTCAGAGCGCAAAACAGATCACACGAAGTGGAAGTGCTCATGAATTTCTGACACAGGATGGCTCATGACTTGGGAACCAACAACAACGCTGACCAAATACGACATCTATCTTTTGATCTCCCTGGTGACAGAATTGACGCATTGCAAACAAAGCAAAGAATTCTTGCGGCGTTCAGACCTCCTGTTGTCCCGGGTCCTTCTTGGAGCCGGGGGCGGGCGCCTTCTTGGCGGGCAGGCCCAGGTTGCCCTTGGGCTGCGGGGGCGGTGCGGCGGGTGCAGATCCCTTCTCGATGATGAGCGCCTCCCCGACCGGGTAGATGATGCGCCCGTTGTGCGGGTGTGCCTGCAGAGTGGAATGTGAACAGAGTTGGAGAATGACAGGATTCTCACACTGTACAAAAATGGTCCCTGTGAAATGACAAGGACTTTTTGTTTGATTGCTTTCATGATGCGAGCACGTACGACTGGTTGTGTGATCACAGAGTTGTAGAAATGCGATTCTACCACTCTGCGATCTCTAAACATGTCGTACGAGCTCACATCGTGGTAGAAATGGGTTCTCACCCCACAAAATGGTTCCTGTTCAATCACACAACTCCTTTCTCAACCAAAGGTCTCGAAAAGTCATTGTGTGATTTCACAGGAACCACTTTTGTGCAGTGTGAGAACCCTGTCTTCACACTCCGATCTGAGTCTAATCTTTCGTCTTCCATCTTTCATATGGGAAGGTTCGTGCATTTCTGGTGCAGGCAGTGGAGCCTCTGTCGACGGCGGTTCAGCATCATGATGCAGCATCAAAAAGTTGCCCAAGCCCCAAACAAGTTGCAAAGAGAAACCTAATTCAAGCAGACTGATTTGTTAATTTTGGGTGTTTCAATTAGCTTTGTGGCTCCAATTGTTCTGTTTCATGCGTCCCTGCGCAACAAAAGCTCCACGAATCGATTGCGTAAATTCCGTTGAACGCGTCTTCAGTTATTTATTGAACATAATTCGGGTTCAGTATGTGTTCCGCCTTCGCTGAAAAAGGAATTTGCAAATTATTTGCGGGAAACATCCTCTCACCTTGACTCCATCTATGACTTTTCCTGAAAACCCGAGGATGTACTCCAGCGGAATCGGCTGCTGCTCGTTGCACACGTCTTGGCAGATGTCTTTGCAAATGTCATAACAAGGATCCATCCTGCCGAACTGAAGGGCGTCCTTCCCCGCTCACTGTGGCGTCTTCGAACGCGAGTAAATCTCTTTTGCAATTTTCTCCTGGCTCGACTCTGCGCACTCACGGTTGACCCGCGCAAGGACGCGGCTGGTCTCAGAGACACCGGAGACTCGAGTGTTTACGGGACCGAGGAACCACGGGACGGTTCATCACTATGGAACCAGCGTCCGAGATCGATATCTGCATCCCAACTCCAAACACCAATTACATCGTTTTCCACCTTCATTGTGTACAGCTCCTTGTGCAGGTCAGACTCCGTTAACACGACGTTTCATCGCAGCCCGGAATGTTGCGAGGAAGATTCGTCTGCGTTGCCAAATAAATGCACGGAATGTCCATGTTTGATGCCTCATGCAGTGCGAACACCTTTGACCGAGCAGAAGTGAACGATGCACCTTCGAGCGGACCCAGGTTCAGGGTTGAGGCGGACGATGATTGTGGTCAGACAGAGGGTCTCAAATTCAAATTCGCGACACAACACCAGGAGGGCTGCAGTTGAGAGGAGCATGCCCTGGGCCCTCCTGATCCACTGGAGAAGTTGAAATGGCCAGTCATGATCTACTGGCTCATTTCTAGACAGGTGTCTGGGGAACTCAAGTGTGGAGAGACACACACAAACCTCTGAGTGTGTGACAAAACTGACAGATCTATTGGAACAAAACAAAAAGACATGCACCTGACATATTGGATCAAAACAAAAAGACATGCACCTGACATATTTGTGTGTGAAACAGATTGAGATCCTGGTTTGGAAAACAAAAAAAAATCTCCATGACCTTTTCATTTTTGGTGTTGCTGGAAACTGAAGGTGACTGGCAAAACCATTCTTGACTTTGTGGGTTCTGTTTGTCCGAACAACACAAGGAAACACAAAACTTTTGAACACAATCAAACCCGGGAAATTTGGACAAGGCAAAGAAAAACTTGCTTGGGTGACATAGGGGTGTGCCTGCTTGTGCCTTTTTCTGGATCACTTGATTGACAAGTGTCTTTGAACCAGGCAAGTGTCCCATTGTTCCTGCTTCAGCATATCAGTGTCTCCAGAAACCATGTGCAACAAGTGGAGCACACTGAGGGGCCTTGATTCCAATGTGGCAACCTTGGAATCGGGGTGAAACTCTGATATACCTGCACCAGACCCTGATTTCCTCTGAAATTTTACCCTTGTCCAATCTCAAATCAATTGCAGGATTAATGGTCATTTTGTGCACCTCTGGACCAATAGACTCATTGCCAAGTACAAGTTGAAGAATCTGAGTCACACCCCAAAATTACCAAAAATTTAAGGATATAGTCAGGAAATATTTTGGTTGAAAACACCTCATTGCAGCAGAATGAAATGACACAATGTTCAACTTGTTGTGTACCTCTTGGGTTGTCTGCATGTGCTGTGATTCTGGCCTTTGATTCCTGGAACAGGGGTATAAACTTTGATATTTCATTGGTTAGAGACCCCAACATTCAACATTTGGAACCCTTCTCAAATCCCACTGAAGGCTTCAATTCCAGAACCAATGGCTGTTTTGTGTTCCTCTGGACCAGGAGATTCATTGCTGAGTGTAAGTTGAAGAATCTGACTCAAAACCCATGTTACCAAAAATGTAAGGGTAGTCAGGAAATGTTTTTGTTGAAAATATCTCATTACAGCAGAATGAAATGACACAATGTTCAACTTGTACAGTAACCCTTGTGTTGTCTGTATGTGCTGTGATTCCAGCCTGTGATCCTTGAAACAGGGGTATAAACTTTGATATCTCATTCATCAAAGACCCCAAAATCTGACATTTTGAACCCCTCTCAAATCCCAACAAGGGTTCAATTCCAGAACCAATAGCTGTTTTGTGTTCCTCTGGACCAGGAGATTCATTACTGAGTGCAAGTTGAAGAATCTGACTCACAACCCAAATTACCAAAAATGTAAAGATAGAGTCAGTTTACACCGGGTTACACACCGCGTTTACAGCTTCAGCGTCGGAGAAACCGACCCACGTTTCCATAAATGTGCGACAGCACGACTCTGCCGGGACATAAGGTATGGTTTAAAGGGACAGTGTCAATCAGGCAAGAGAAGCAAACGGCCGCAGAGAGACATGATGAAAATCATGCCTTGAATTTCAAATGACCTCGTCTTTTGCGAATGGCAATCTTTCGCACATCCTCATGAATGTCCTCAAAATCCTCAAGGGAAACACGCGGTGCTCGTTCTTTCCTTGCAAATCAACCTGTCGTTAAAAATTAACGTGGGATGCCTCAAGCGACGTTGTCCTCAGTGCATTGATCGTGACTGAAGTCGCACAGGTTCGATTAATTATTGATGTAAAATTGACTCTGCCATGCAGGAAACGTCCCCACAAACGCTGTTTTCATACAGTGTTGAACAACTGTTCCGTGGCTGTGCGGCACGAGTGACACGACCCATACCACACCGTCTCAGACACGCAACGGAGCTGTTCGACAACACCGCCACGTCGCGAGTCAATGAAAACGAACAGCACAGCTCGAGTCGACAGCTTCTGTATTACACAAGACTGAAAGCGTTTGTTTCAAACAAAGCACCGGCTGTGAGAATAAACTTGCAGTACAGCTGTAAATCTGAAATAAAACGTAAGTTTTTGTAGTCACAGCAACCTGTGTTTTGCGGTCGTGATGTCAGGACAGAGTGACCGGACAGGCAGATTATCGCACAACACATCTCCTGCCGTGTCCGGAAGTTTTTCTTTTCTGCCGCAAAGACCTTGAAATACAGGTTCCACCACACAAAAGCTGGAGACCAATTGTCCAATGTGAAGCCATGGCTTTGCAATCAATTGTCTTTCTCAATACAGGGTTGCTTTGTATCACAGTTCGGAGAGACAGTTCTACACTAAGAGATCACAAACGGACAGACAGTGTGAAAGCGGTTGAAACTGATAATGCTGTGTGTAAACCCCGGAAACACCGCCCCTTTGGTTCCGACGACCTGAATAGATGCTTGATGTGGTCGCTCATGAGAGTTCCGGCAACTCGTGGCATTCAAGCGGAAAAAAGCGTGACCCTAAAAAAACGTTTTCACACACACACAAATTGACACGGAAACAAACCAAACACGGTCTGTCCGTGCTCGACAAATCGCACAAAACACGGAACAAACGAAGACGCCTGGAGCTCTGTCATACCAAAAAAACTTTTGCCTTGTCCGCTTTTGGACAATTCCGTGACGCAAAACTTAAAGCAATAAAATGCAAAGCAGTTTCTTAAACGTAAAAGTCCAAAGTGGGACTAGCGTCGCTTGGTCCTGTGCACACATTCCACCAAAAACGGCGACTCTTGGAATGTCTCAACACACTGCACTGTTACAGGTCCGTTTGGGTCCAGGTGACAACATCAATTTGACATGGGAACTGTATGTGCAATTTTTCCTTTACATCTTACAAATTCAAGTCTGTTTGAAGGAGGCACAATTTTCGTTTGTCACAAAAAAAAAAAAAAAAAAACAATGACAGAGGGTCACAAGGGCCCTTGCGATAAAACTTACGTAGAAACTTTTGAATTTGCAGTGTCATCCGCAACGTTGCGTGCAAAACATGTTGATAATACTGCGTTCGTGCAAAATGTCACAATCTACCAACATCTCTTTTGTACGGAACGCGAGTCTGTGCTTTTGCAGAGGTTCCAATTTCGCGTGTAATTTTCGCAGTTGTAAATGTTCAGCCACACACAAAGAACGACTGTGATCTTCTCATATTTACAATGCACACAGATCTAGTCACTTCACAGGCTAAAATACATCGAGGTACATCGTTCAAACCTTACATCAAAAAGATTTGAATATGAGAGCGTGGTAGTGTATCTGCATTCGTCGGCGTCACACGCGACGTAACGTTGCGGTCACTGACGTCGCGCTACAAGACTGGCAACGCCTAAGACGCGAAGCCACAGTCGCCGGTGTTGTGCTGCACGACGGGTAACGCCCAAGACGTGACGTTACGGGCTACATGACGGGTAACGCCAATGACGTGACGTCATGTGCTGTGTGACGGGTACCGCCCAAGACGTGACGTCGCGCACTACATGACGGGCAACGCCCACGACGTGACGCAGCGGTCGGCGCTGGTCGTGACGAACGCCAGCTGAGACGGGTGCCAACGCGCCTGAATCACTTTGTCCTTGTGCTCGGCGACCACGACGCTGGGCAGCGGCCGCATCAGGTCACCTGGAAACGACCACAGTTTCATGTTCACAGTTCCACAATCACACCAAGCTCGTATTGTGAGACACACCTCACTGCCCCACAACTGAGCATCAAAAGTGGTCAATCTTCCGTCTGGGTACAAGTTCACCAGTGTTTCAATGTGGCCCACGTGCCGCACCAGAAAATTTACAGAGGTCTTTGTCAGAGTGCGTTTTGTCCCTCCAACTTCGCGCCCGTGGAAGCAGTAGGTCCCGCCAACCCGACCGCGGGTGAACGCCAATTTCAAAAGCGAATTTACATGCGAGTGTGGTTTGTTTGCAGTCATTGGACAAGGTTTGTTGGCGTTGAAACCTGCGCGTACGTACCATGCAGATCTGTGAGGACGACCTTCTGGTCGTACGAGCCGGTGAGCAGGTAGTACGCGTTCATGGAGAATCGCACGGTGCGCACGTCCGACGTGTGCGGCTTGAACGTCTGGATGGTGCGGTTGCCGCGCACGTCCCACAGCATGACGCTGGCGTCCTCGTGACCCGAGCCGAGCAGCCGACCAGTCGGATCCACGCATACAGACGCGAACGGGCTCCCTGAAACGAACGGACGCAAGGACTGAAAACGTGATCTTGTTTGCTCGCTGACTGTCAGAACATTTTGCTCGCAGACTGTCAGTTGACACTCACAAGGTGACCGGAAGTCAAGACTATTTGCCAGGTGTGAGCGCGTGCAACTATCGATGGCGTGTTGCAGCCTACCTGGACTCGTACTGGGAACAATGTTGATTGCCGCAGAGGCTCTCAAGTCCCAGAATCGCGCCGTCTTGTCTTGGGATCCACTCACGAACATGCAGCCGCCCCACGTGTGCAGCGAGTACACGTGACCTGCAACAACACAGACACGTGACCTGGGAAGGAAGAAGATCAATTTTCAACTTGGTCAGGCCCCTGACAAGAGTCAAGCGTAACAGACTTGAGCTGAACGTGTCTGAACGTTTTGACCAACAATCTTTTCCAATGACTTCAACTCCCCCCTTTCCCACCTCCATTTCAACGAGTGGCGTCCAATAGGAACTGCGCGTGCCAGTGAGCGATAACACAGACACGTGAGCGATAATACAGACACGTGTTGTTGCGCGGCGGATGAATCTTTGCACTTTTTGAGTAACCGATTGATCACCACCAAATTTTTCCAGTATTGACCTTCGCCCCCCCCCCCCCCCCCGCCCCCCCCCCCCCCCCCCCCAAAAAAAATTTAAAAAACAAATGGGTGCCCCCCCCCGGGGGCGGGCAAGTGGGCCCCCGGGGCCCCCCCGCAAAAAGCCCGCCCGAAAAAAGTGGA
>JAAUXT010011911.1_pt1 | contig 27836 bp, 29 predicted proteins | sample 7278171 | NCBI WGS metagenome assembly JAAUXT01 (sample SAMN14350112, study PRJNA611818) | marine sediment metagenome | isolation source: surface marine sediment (1.8m) | place: French Polynesia: Moorea | collected 2018-08
AATTTCCTTTTCAAAATCTCAAGCAAAGACCAGTATCATGCTAGATGATAGTTCTCACACACTCTCTTGATGAGAGGAGGAGATGAACTTGTCTTGCCACTGCGTGGCTCAACAGTTCTGATATCTCCTCCTCTCATCTCGAGAGTAGTGCGAGAACTCTGTCAGCCCGCTCCCTTCTGGGATATTTTGCTTCGTTTAGCGTGTTTCTATTTTCGTCGTCCGCTGTCTCTCTCTTGCCTGCATGTCTGCCTGCCTGCCTGGCTGCAGCGTGCTGAGACTTGAAACTGTAAGACACACCTGTGTAGAGGACAGCAAACTGGCGCCGTTCTTGCTTTGATGCGACAGGGGATGTTGCAGTGCACAGAGGCTAAGTGGAGGGTGAGCTGGGCATCGGGAATACAGCGGGTGTTTTCAATGGATGGGGATGCAGTTTAGGGTACGATCGATGCACACAGATGCAGAAGGGAAGGGGCAGTTTGAGAAGGGTACAGTGGATGGGTCCTGTTTGAGGGGAATTACCGTGGGGTACCGTTTGAGGAGGTACAGTTGAGCAGCGGATAGTCTGGTCCACAACCACTTCGCACACATTTGGTTTCTTTCCCCTGGGCAACGCTTGGTTTCTCAGGGTTGCCATGCACAGGCCAATTTCCCGCGTGAGGTGGCGGCCCCTGGCGAACCCTGGATCTGTTGGGGGAATTCAGTTGAGAAATGCGCTGCCTCGGTAAGACTGTGTCACACACCGGGCATGTTTGCGCGTCACAGCGCAAAACACGAAGCCGCTCCTGCTCGAACAGTGCACCAAAGCACACACAAACTGCACACAAGCGTTCAACACGGGGTGCGTTCGTTTTTCGTGCCGCTCTTGTCTCATTCCCCGTGACGTCGTTTATTCAGCTCCCTGCAGTTCACCCTGTCTGCACCAGTTGGAGAAGTTGTGTGCGCAGGGCGTACTCGCGGGAACAGCAGAGTGCGAAGGGTGCCACGGGCATGAAAAACGAACGCGCTATGAGCAAAGACCATGGAAGGTCGTACATTCGCGCCAACATATGCCAAAGGTTAACGGGGCCTCGTGCAACTTTCATCGTTACTTACGTATCACCAAGGTTACCGGCGCTGTGTACCGAATCCACCCGATCAAGGGCTTCGGTCTCCAGTGGATGCAACAGAATATCCTTTGATGTGTTGGTCCAGAGGCGGATCAGAGACTTGGTCTGGGGCACGAGTTGCCCTGTTGGGTTCCAAATTTAGTTTTGACTGTTTTGCGATCCAGACGGGTCAAGACATATTGCCACTACAACATCGTTTTCTTGCTTGATCTGAAGCGAAATCTTCTTGAGATGGCCTTTCAAGTCCAAGAAAATGGACAAGTCCCTGGCGGCTCCGAGGCGCCGGGCTGTTACCGCCTGGAGCACGCGACGGACGCGGGCGCTGTAATGGGATTTGCGCTAATTGACGAATGGCAGGGAGTCTGAGGGAGGCGAGGCCGAGGCGCGACACGTGACTCGGTCCCATTGCGTCACGCAGCCCGAGGATCACTGAATGCGTCACGGCGCTGCGTCCCTGCACAACTCAACATTTGGGCGCAAAATGATTCGCACGCACAGGCAGAACGTCACATAACGTGACGCACACAGTTGAGTCTGACGCCGAACAAAGCACGCAGGGCCGCAGCGCGTGGCGTCTCCCGTGCGACCTGAGCCTGAGACTGAGGCCACGCAATCTTGTCACCTCAGACTGAATCTCGGTGGACCCTCCACAGACGCAGCTGCTGACGAAGGTCGGAGACGCTGTGGCCCAGGGGAGGTCCAGGGTGAGGGTCCTGGGGTCGTGAGCCCCAAAGCCCTGGAAATCTTAGTTGATCCCTGAGTTGTCCTTCCGTATAACCACGTGCTGTATTCGGAACTCGCTGCAACAGGTGGTGATTTGTTTGCCATGACCTCGAATGCAGCTGAATTAATTCCGTGTGTCGTCAGCACACACACACACACACACGCACCGCTATCAAAAACACGACGCACCAAGTGTAAGGCAAGCCTGAGAACGTATGGGAACTCTACCCTCGCCCAACGAAGACGCATCGTTGTTTTGTATTGTGACTCGGCAGTTTTGTACGCAGCGCACGCGCAGACCCGACCCGACCCGACTGCGCTGACGGAGACCCCCGAGTCGAGGCTCCGTGGGAGGGAAGAGGTCGCGGGGGTTTGTGCGCAGTTCCGTGGACAATTTGGACAGCGCTGCAGGGGGCAGATTCAAGGGGACTGTCCTGCTTGATTCCCCCTCAGTAGAGTCTGCTCCGCTCTTCAGGCTTCGCTTTTGGTTTTGGACGAACTCAATGAGGGTGTTTCATTTCTACCGCCCAAGACAAAGTCCTGGCACCTCCATACCAAAGGGACCAGGTTTCTGGACCGTCGACATGAAACACCTCTCGTGTTTGTTGAACTCCTTACGAGGATGGAACCACTTCTGAATTCCTTCATGTCGATGGCTTGACAAGGCATTTCACCTTGTTTCTTTTTTTCACTGAAGGAGGACAAAAGGCAGACAATGGCAACTGCACTCAAGCTTCGTCGGTTGTCTCAAACCTGACGGAACTCAGAAGTGGTTCCATCCTCGTATTTGGTCGCTGAAAACGACCAGCATGTGGGTGACCCTGAATGACCCAGCTGACCTTTGTGTACTTGCAGCCGGATGACCCAAACTTCGCGGGTCAGCGGAAGGTGTACGAGGACATCGGACTCGAGATGCTGGAGCACGCCTTCGAGGGATACAACGTCTGCATCTTCGCTTACGGACAGGTATTGTGGCGTCTCGCCGCACGTGTGTGTGTGTGTGTGTGTGCGTGCGTGTGTGTGCGTGCGTGTGTGTGTTGTGTGTGTGTGCATGTGTGTGTGTGCCTGTGTGTGTCTGTGTGTGTGTGTGTATGTGTGTGTGTGTGCGTGTGTGTGTGTGTGTGTGTGTAATCGCTGCGTCAAGAACCGCTCTGAAAGGTTCAAATGAGTTCAGATCTTGGAGAAGCGCACACTGAGTTCTATTTGCGTTGTTCGTTTTGCAGACGGGTTCGGGAAAGTCGTACACGATGATGGGGAAAAACGAATCGAGCCAGACGGGCATCATTCCACAGGTGCGTAGTGCGGATACCCGTGAAGCGGACATTCGCGTGTGACGGGACATGGGGTGTTTCGGACACCTGATTCAGCGACTGGATAAAGTAACTGACATTCATGCAGACACAGACAATTGACCTCATTTCAATCAGAAAGTTGTCGTTGGAAGGTCATTTTCCTTGCCGAAGGGGCCTTTTGATGTTGCTACTTGTCTTGACAGGGCCCCCTACCTTTGGGTCACCCGCGTAACAGCACTGGCAAGGGTTCTGGTTTTTCTGTTGCAGCTGTGCGAAGACCTGTTCAACCGGATCAAGGACACGGAGAATGAGGACGTTTCCTACACCGTGGAGGTGAGAGTGTTGGGGAGGGAGGAGGGTCTGGTGTTGGGAGAAGCAGGGCAGAATCTGGGAGTGTGAGCAGCAGCCAGATCAGAGCCCTCAGAGGAGTGGTCCAACTTCAAACATTCACGATCAAGGAAACAAAATTGCACCTGGTGGCACGAAAAGTAGTTTTGGAGGGCAAAAACCAGCACGCTCCTCTGGAGCCGCCCATCGGACAACCATGCAGTGTTTCAAATTAGGTTTCTGTAGGACCTGACTTTGTTCGTGCAAGTCGCAGCGGCAGATCCTGTTGTTTGTTACGTCAGCGCTGTTGAATGCGGCATGCTGGAAGCATCCGGCCCACAGAGCAGAGACATGAATAATTGAACGAGTCCCTTTCTCTCCCGCTCCGCTCTCTCCGGCTGAAGACAGATTTGACTCCGTGTTCAATCATTCCTGCTGGAGCCTCTGAATCGAATGAAGATTTTGAATGAGGACAGAATGACGCTTCTGTTCACCATCGTTCTATGTGTCAGGGGAGCGACAAAACATCCCGTTTCCACCTGTTGTATGGGGACGGGTCCCACCCCTGAAAAGAAACATCAATTTACGACATGTGCATGTGTGTGCAAATTTTTTCACACTTGAAATTGCGACGGTGGCGAGAGAGAGAAATACGGGCACAAGCGATGAATGGGGTGGATCTCATCTCTTGTATGAGGACGAGGCTTGAGCTGCGTTGTTCTCGTGTTGCAGGTCAGCTACATGGAGATCTACTGCGAGAGAGTGAGAGATCTGCTCAACCCGAAGAACAAGAATCATCTGCGCGTGCGCGAACATCCGCTGCTCGGACCGTATGTCGAGGACCTGTCCAAACTGGCCGTGGAGAGCTTCAAGGACATCAACGACCTCATAGACGTGGGCAACAAGGCGAGGTACGAGAAAGCGGGCATTGGGAGACCTATTGCACACACACCCTTCCAGCACACACACACACACACACACACACACATACACCACACACACACACACACACACACACACACTCAAACACACACGCATACGTGCGCATATTGTGAGGCTGCAATTGGGCCAGTGTGTGAAGAGCGTTGTTGTTGGCTGTTTGACAGCTCTGATGTAGAATGAATGACTGATTGACTGACAGATAAACTGATTGATTGATTGACAGTTCTGTGATGGAATGAATGACTGATTGAGTGAAGATGAACTGATATTGCAGGACGGTGGCAGCGACGAACATGAACGAGACGAGCTCTCGGTCCCACGCCGTCTTCACCATTCTCTTCTCACAAAAGCGCTTCGACAAGGAAACGAACCTCTCCGGCGAAAAGGTGCGGTCATCCGCGCGAGGCTGGGAGGGGACCCGAGGGTCATGTTTTTCTGTGTCCTGTGCTTGAGGCACAAGAGGTGATGGTTTACCGAAGTCAGAGTTGACGTTCGGCCGTTGTTCCGCGGGAGCAGCCCCATGATGCGTTGTGTGGTCGGTGCTGCAGGTGAGCAAGATCAGCCTGGTGGACCTGGCGGGCTCGGAGCGCGCAGACTCGACCGGCGCCAAGGGCACGAGGCTCAAAGAGGGCGCCAACATCAACAAGTCGCTGACGACGCTCGGCAAGGTCATCTCGGCGCTCGCTGAAATCGTGAGTACTCGCGGCTCTTGCACTCAGACTCACAGCTACTTGCCTGAAGGTGTGTGTTCTGTCCGCAGGATCTCATGCTTGATGATTGCCATTTGGTGTTCGGAGTTTCTGGATTGGGAGTGAAATGAAGGAGTATGCCCGTTTTATGTCATGAGAGCCCTTTCTCAAACTACTTCAATTCGATTTTTCAAGTGTTTGTGTTGCAAGATCAGTCAAGTGTGATGAGATGTGTGAGAGAGAAGCGCTTATTTCCCAAGTGTTGGAGTCCTTGAGTCTTGACTGACACGAGCGTCGTCTTCTCGAAGTCGTGTGGAAGGGGTGAATGGGGCGAAACCACGTGAAACTGTGTGACATGACGTGACGTGACGTGAAGTGACGTAAGATTCACGTCGAACAGCAGTGCACTGTGGGTCGGGAAGAGGTGATCTTGTGCGTGACTCAACTGATCTTGGTTACTTTTATCTGTTTGTTTTCTGCCCGGTGCAGAGTGCTGGAGGGGTGAGTACACTGCGTCATCGTGGTGGTGCCACTATGAAGTGACACCGTTGCGCCCGTGTCAGTGTTCTATCGGTCGTGACTTGCCATTGGAACCTGTCGTCATTTTCCGAGTGTAAATCGCACCTGTGTGTTTCTTGCAAAAACAAAATTGTTTCTCCAAGTAAGGGCGACTCGAATGCGGAAAATGACGACACGTCTCGAACGTTATGCAAACAGCGTCTGGACACGAGATTCCGTCTCACGCGCGTCTGCGAACGGTGTTGTTGTGCTAATGGATGAGTAGCTTTTCTGTTGTGAGTTTTGCATGTTGTGAAACAGTTGAATTCCGATCCTTCCTGAGTCACCTGAGATGAAGACGAAGTGGAGGCCTGGATTTCCAGAGACCTTGTTTGACGTGGATTACAGGCAATTGTCTGGAAGAACCTTCAGAACTGTGTGTTCACAACTCTGCTCGCGTTGAATAGAAAGGAGGTTCGGCAACGCGAAATTGGCACGACTGTGGCCATTTTCTCCCCCCACTGTTGACAAAAGCGTGAGAATCTACGCCGTTGCTCAGCGTCCAGGCTGCTTGACGTCGCCCCTGCCCATGTTGTGTGAAGGTGTCCTTCGCAGAGACACGAAGTTGAACTCTCAGGAATACAGGGGAGATGAGGTGTGAAGCAGCTGAAAGACGATCGGGTCGTGCCGATTGTGGTTTGAAAAGAGCAGATCCAGAGGTAGACCCGAGCCTCCGCCGACCCCTCACCGCCAAACAAAACAACAGCTTTTCATACCGCCAGGCAGGACGTGTTCGTCCCCCCCCCCCGCATTGGGACCGGACGCCCCCTCCCCCTCCGCCCTCACCGCCAAATCCTGACTCTGTGGTGTTTGTGATGAGTGTTTATTCCTGTGCTTCCGTGGGTGTTGTGAATCTGTCTCAGGTTTCTGTGCAAACGGCGACATAACTTCACACCGGACGCATGCGCAGTCTTCGCTGTAGTCTCTGTTGCGGTCACTTACGTGACGCTCGTGACACGTTCGTTCCCCAACATTTCTCTTTCGACGCTGGCCACCATGATTTGTGCCTGAAGAAATTGTGCAGATCGCTTGGAAAGTTTTGTTGCGTTTTCGTGCCTCGCGTAGAACGTGGAAAATTTGCAGTTCAACAGCCAACTTTCGCACATGGCTCAATTTTCTTCTTTCTGCGTCCCTTTTTGTGCATTTCTGTCACAACTCCCTGTTTGGTGATACGACACGTCGCAGAATGCGCGCGCACGTCCGTCAAGACGCGCAACAGACGCAGCTCGTCGTTAGCGAGTGATTGATCAGGGCAAACCTCGAGTCGGGCACCGCGACACCGTGTTAAACCGGAGTCGCTCATAACGAAGCTATTCATGACGCTTGTCAGTCGAGGCGGGGCGCCCAAATCTAATAGCGACGGCGGGGGCTGTCGTCGAGTCGGACGCGAATTGCGCTCATCACTGCGGGAACGTGATGTGCGTGCAAAGTGAGGCGCAGAAATGTCTTGGCTGTGTTTCCCCTCTCCTGCTGTTCGAGCTGCTGCTGCCTCGAGGCTCGGTGCGTCTCCATGGGGACCCGTCCGTCAGGGGACCCGTGAACCCGATGATTGTTTTGTCGTGTGAGCAGAATGCTTCAGCTCTGTTGCGTGTACAGTCGGGCAAACGTTCTTGTTGCCTGTGTTTTTGCTCAGCGCTTGTCTCCACTGAGTTTTGAACGTTCTTGTTGGTATTGCAGGCGAGCAAGAAGAAGAAGAAGCAGGACTTTATCCCGTACCGAGACTCCGTGCTCACATGGCTGCTGCGGGAAAACCTCGGTACGCGCATGCGTCATCAGCTGTATCCTGAGATGCATCTCTGAACACGTCCAATAGGTCTTCTTCTCGTCGAAATTCACCGTTTCGAGATTTCATGAGTGATAATTTTCTGAAGTTGCGCGCACTTTTCTCAGGCGGAAATTCGAAGACGGCGATGATCGCAGCGCTGAGTCCCGCAGACATCAACTACGACGAGACGCTGAGTACGCTCAGGTAAAGGGCACTTCCGCTCAGGTGAAAAGCACTTCCGGTTTGGAAAAGTGTACTTCCGGTCAGTCTGCTGACCACAAGAAACTATGATCACGGTCTCTTGTGCTGCTTCAGAAAGTCAGAAAAAATGGTTGAATTTTGTATATTGAACAGAAGACTTACGTGATGACGTGAGCGATAATGCAGAGTTGTCTCACGTTGTGCGCACGTGTTATGTCGCAGGTATGCGGACCGCGCGAAGCAGATCGTGTGTAAGGCTGTGGTGAACGAGGACGCGAACGCGAAGCTGATCCGAGAGCTGAAGGAGGAGGTGCAGCGGCTGAGGGAGCTGCTGCGCATGGAGGGCATCGAGGTCGGGGAAGGTGGGTACACCGGGCGAGGAGCAGGTGGGGCGGCGACGGGTGACGATGGAGAGGGTGGGGTTGGGTGGTGAGGTGATGAGCTGGGTGGGGCGTGGGTGGACAAGAGTTTGAGGAGACGCATCAAAGTCAGAACGTTCGAGAATTTTCTACAACTTTGAAATGCAGATATATATGTCTTCTGAACGTTTGTGCGCGAATGGGATAGTTTCGGCCATTCTCTCGCACTGAATGCGTTGAACTTTGCACTTTTGCGCAAGTCAGCAGGCAATGCGTTGCCCAATATACGCAACTCCCGTGGACTTGTTCATGGACGCGATACGTGACACATCCAGTGTGAACCCGGCCGTAGACTGTGTGCTGGGTGACCTGCTTCTCACGTCATTGATCATTTGCATTCGCTGTGCTGTCTTCGCATGCGTTTTGAAACGTTTTCTTCTCTGCTTCCTTCTTTACTTGCTACTAACCAACCAACAACTACTCAACTGCCTGCTTGCCTCAACACCACACCTCAACAACCAATCACCGCCACGCTTTCACGTCTTCAACCAATCAACTTTTCGCTCCATCTCCCGTCTCCTGGCAACACCACCTCAACTGGCATCTTGGCTTTTCTCACACACCAACAACTATCCAATGAACCTGGACGATCTCCAACCAACCACCTCTGCATGTTTCTGCGTCTCTGCTTGTGTGCCTGCTCACGTGACGTGGATGCCTGTGTCCGTGCGCACGCGCGCCGTGCACCACGTGGTTCACACGTGGCGCCGCCGCCGTTCAGGGAGTGAGGCCGCTGGTGCCGCCGCAGGTCTGGACGGGATCCCGGAGCGACGGAGGAACCGGAAGGACTCGGTGACGATCACGGAGTCGGGCGACGACGCCATGGAGCGACTGCGCATGTCCGAGAAACTGATCGCGGAGATGAACGAGACCTGGGAGGAGAAGATGGCGAAGACGGAGTGCATCCGCAAAGAGAGGTCAGTCTCGAGTTGGCGATGTTTGTGTGAGAGTGAGGGGTGGGTGGTACTGGTGTTGGGTGTCAATTTTTCATGTTTCAGTGAAAAGCGTCCAAAACCAGATCTTCTACTGGTTATTCTTGCGAGTCCAACATCAATATCCCCAGAAACACTGATTTTCTCTTTCTCGCATTTGGTTTGAACAATTTGTTCAAATACTCCTTCGTAGCAACTGACGTCGACAACTGACGCATCGTAACCGACGCATCGTGTTGTTTCCACAGAGACGCGATGTTGGCGGACATGGGCGTGGCATTGGCGGAAGACGGCGGCACTGTGGGCGTGTTCTCCCCGAAGAGGGCGCCTCACCTCGTGAACCTGAACGAAGATCCGCTGATGAACGAGTGTCTGCTGTACTACATCAAGGAGGGAATCACGAGGTGTGTGTGTGTGTGTGTGTGTGTGCGTGTGTGTGTGCGCGCGCGTGTGTGTGCGTGTGTGTGTGTGTGGACGAGTATGTGTGTGTGGTGATCAGTGTGTGTACGTGTGTGTGGAAGAGAGAGACAGAGAAAGAGAGAGAAAGAGAGAGAGGGAGAGAGACAGGGAGCTGGCAACCCTCAAACAAGGCGAGTATCTTTCCTGACAAACATCCTTGTTGTTGCAGGGTGGGGCGCCCGACGGCGACCACGGTGCAGGACATCCAGCTGAGCGGCGCGCACATCCGGGACGAACACTGCATCTTTGACACGCGCGACGGCGTCGTCACCATGGTTCCGTGCGACGGCGCGCTCTGCTACTTCAACGGTGCGTCACGGGGTTCCATGACAACCACGAACCTGGAGGGGAAACCTGCTTTATTTGCCAGGAAGGGACCAGTGATGAAATCTGAACAAGAACACTGTTGTTCAGTGCTTGTGTTGAACCGTTTTGTTGACTTGCTGTTGTGGCTTATTAACGCGTCTGAGTTATCTGATTGGTCAACGCGTCTGAGCTCACTGATATTGGTTGATATTTGCAGGAAAACAAGTGGTGGAGGCGACAGTACTCCGGACGGGATCTCGCGTCATCTTCGGCAAGAGTCACGTGTTCCGCTTCAACCACCCGGCGCAGGCGCGGGAGCAGGCGGAGAGGAAGACCCCGACCACGCCCGTCGAGACCCCCAGCAGTGCGTATCGTTCTCACGTCTCTCTCCTCCGCGTGCTGTTTGAGGTTTTGCTCACAGTGGGTCCAGGGTACCTGAGGACAGCGGGGCCCAGTTATCTCCACGGAATTGCAAAAGAAGCAGTCAATCGTTCACACCTGCAGCTGATCAGGATCCGCCTGTGAGTCCCACAGCCCTTGGGCGTGAACGAGCCTCCGGTTGATTGTGGGAAGAGTGGTAGTTGATGATTGAAAGCTCCGTGTGTTTTGTCAGGTGAAGCCGGTGCTGATGGTAAGATAACGACTTCAAGCACGACGTGAAAATTTTCGTCGGACCTGCACCAAGTTTTCCCTTTCACCAGTCACTCACGTGACTTTGCCCATAGTCGTGCGTCCGACGAAAATTTTGTGTCGTTCTTGAAGTCAGTTTGTTTCAATTGCTTCGCTTCTGCGTTTGGTAGTGAGTAGGACGCCTCCTCGGGCGCTGCCCTCTGCTGGGGATTTCCTGAAACACCAGACTCTCGAGATGAACTGTTCTATATGGTGTTTGCCCCTCGCTTCAACAAGTTTCGGGTGCAGTTCGCGGTCACCTGGTCAATGTGCTTCTTAGGTCGTCAAAATTGCAGACATTTTGACGTTGAATTCTTCACACGTGACGGGGTAGAGTAGGCGCAACTGTCTCTCTCAGCTTTTCTTCTCGTTCAACGCACCGGCGGACCCCCCCCCCCCCGCCCCCACCCCCACCCACCCAAAGAAAGTCGCTCCCACGGTTGGTTTGGCTCGCCGCAGACGTCAAAGATTTTCCTTTTCACACACTACATCTTTCGAAGCCTCCTCCCGATAGCAGACCTTGTCATGACCGTGTCGGACTCTCCACCCTCTGGATAAGGATCCGCCAGAGCCGCGAACTTTAGCAACTTTCTTGTCCTTCTGTCACTCAGATCAAAAAGCAGCTTCCCTTTGTTCTTGAAAGCAACGAGATACTGATCACATCGTCTACACAAAGACTTCGTGAATTTTGTGTGTCGTTGAACGAACTGACCTTTTGTGCACTCATTGACCTTTATGCACTCGTAGGCGGGGAGGCTGTGGACTGGACGTTCGCGCAGCTGGAGCTTCTCGAGAAACAAGGCATCGACCTACGCAAAGAGATGGAGCAAAGGTAGCTGTCCGTTCACTCGCTGTGGTTTCGTAGAGTCGGCCGTTCACTGCAAAGGGTGCGCGCGCACAACAGTGCTGAAGCTGTTGGCAGGGGCGAATCCTGGGGCGGGGGCTGGGGGCTCGGACCCTCACTCACCAGACCGAGGCTCAGTTCCGGTGGCTGAGGACACAGAACGGGTCACTTCACAACAGCACACCTTTTGCAGTGAACTGCACTTATTCTTTGGGCGAAAAGCAGGGAAGGCTTCTTTGCATCAGGTGGCCGCCTGAACTGGCGGATTGGCCATTTGGTCGACGCGTTATGATCTCACGGTGCCTCCGTGCAACACTGAAAGTCTTCCTTGCTTTCCTTGTCTTCGCCATTTTCGTGCCATAAATGCAGGGAATGGAGAAAGCTCACGAAGGAGGCTCGAGTGTGGAACAGCCGGCGGCGCGTCCGGGGGGGGGGCGACAAAATTTCACAGTAGAAATTGGCGCCCCCTGACCAAATCCTGGATTCGCCTCTGGAAACCACAGGAAACCTCTGAGCTGTCATTCCCTCGCATTTGTTGTTATGACGGCAAATCCTGTAACCAGGACCACGTGAACTTGTCGTCATGCACTCTGTACTTAGCTAGACTGGGGACTTAAAGCACGGCGCCAAAATTCACGTCAAGTCGAGGAATTCGTCCTTTGACCAATGAGACGCGTGATTTTGCGCTCATTTCACTGCCCCACGAAATTCTCAGAATTTTTGGACCTGACGAGATTTTGACGCAGTGGTTGAAGTTCGCGTGGACATACTTGCACCTCGGTGGGTGGGTAGATGTCAGGACGTTGCACGTAGATAGCACAGCGCACAGCCTTGTTCTCATGTCGTCAGTTCTCTAACCGTAATCACCCACAATCAGCGCGCACACGGGTGTGCCGTGCACCTCCCATTCGAATCAATCTCAAACCGAAGGACTTTGCAAGTACTTTGGTGCCAAACTGTTTTTCTGTTCGTTTTGAAAATTTTGACAAAAGAAGTGCGCGTTTGTGGATGATTCCGGTGGTCATTTTTTTTTGTGCCCTTATCAGGTATGTGTGCGTGTGTGTGTATAACTTTGAGTGTTTCTATGTGTTGCACTGAATCTGTGTTGTACACACACTGTCATCTCATCTGCACAGTATTGTTGTTGTGCACAATAACATCGACGTCGCTGAACTAAGATTCTTGTGCATTGACGTCGGTTCAAAAATCTGACGTCGTTGAAAAATGTAGACAGCCAGGGTGTTTGCTTCACTGACATTGTGGCAGTTTTGGAAAAAAAAATTTGTTTCGTCGTCCCCTTTGAGTCTATGTCCTTCAAAGCTTTTCAGCTGGTTGCCTGAACCCTGCTCCAGCATTTTCTTGTTTGCCAAAAACCTCCACATTTCTCTTGTTTTTTCTTGCAAACACAGTGTGTCATTGCTTGCGCCCTTCAATTGTGAAAACTTCAATTTTCTTTGCCATGTATGTAGTCACGTGAGGTCTTTTTCAAACTTTGCGATTGGTTAGCGTGTAAGCGAGACAGGCTGTCACTGGCTGTTGATTTACATGCAACGCTCTGATTGGTGGATGAATTCCCGTGACTCACCTCGCGAGATTTGGCAGTATGTATTCCAGACTGCGAGAACTGGAGGAGCAGTACAAGAAAGAGCGACACGAGACGGAGCAGGCCTTCCAGAAGCAGAAAACGGTACGTCGCCCGTACCACGTTCACATCTCTGGTGTTTCTTTGCAAGCATGTAATTCCTGATGCTGGCAAGTCAACTTCCCCTTCGGACAACACCGAGCTTCTGCGAAGGATTGTGTGCCAAAATGAAAGGCATGAAAAAATAAATTTGGCATGGGTGGGAGTCCCAACGGGGGTATCTGTCGAGACTTCGATGGACATCAAGTGTCATTCACAACCACACGCGAAGCCCAGTCAGCGCGTTTACAGGACACCAACCAGTCAAAGCAGACGCGTGTCCGCACTGATAAATGTTCTTGTCTTGCCTGTCCCGCAGGAGTACGAGTCGCGGATCCTGTCGCTCCAGGAGCAGGTGGACACCTACTCGATGATGTCGTCCTGCTACACCGACGAGCTGGAGGACGAGGAGTTTGGTACGTGCGCTCTCACCACCTCAGTCTGCGCCTATTCTGCGCAGGCGCAGAAACCACGCGCTTTGCTCGCAGTGCGCGCTCTCTGGTGCCAAAGCTGCCCAAGCGGAGCAATGTTCGCTCTTTCAGTTTTGTGACCAGGACATGTTTGTGACTGCATGACAGCCTAAGCACAGCACGGTTGTTCTGAAAGCCGCTGCTTGTTACAGGGGAGTGCACCTGGACAGAACGCGAGTACCAACTGGCCGCCTGGGGTTTCCGCAAGTGGAGATACCACCAGTTCACCTCCCTGCGGGTACGACTTCATTCGTTTGTTCTTTTCTTCATTCATTCGTTCGTTCATTGGACCCTTTGTTTGATCATATTTCACCCGACAAATATTTCTTCGCGCAGGATGACCTGTGGGGCAACGCCATCTTCCTCAAAGAGGCCAACTCCATCAGCGTGGAGCTCAAGAAGAAGGTTCAGTTCCAGTTCGTGCTGCTCACCGACACCCTGTACTCACCGCTCCCCCCAGACCTGGTCCCCACCCAGGAAAGGGACGAAACCCGGCCCTTTCCCAGGACCATCGTCGCTGTGGAGGTTCAGGACACCAAAAACGGGGCGACCCACTACTGGAGTCTGGAGAAACTCAGGTGCGTGTGCGTGGGTGAGCGGCATGTGTGCGTGCAGAAACTGTGCATCTTGGAAGCAGAGTTCCTCATGCCCTGTTTTTTCCTGGTCACGTTTCTGTGACAGTGTGTTGGTGGTGCGGTGTCCTCAGGGACGCTGTACCCAAAGATGTGAGCAGGGGCGCAGCGCACGATGCATCCAGGGTAAAACAGGGCGAACAATCTGCACATCATCTTGTCTTCACAGCGTTGTGGCTTCAGTGATATGTGCATCCCCCATCCCTCTCCCTCCCTCTGCTTCCCTCACCCTCCCTCTTTCTTTGTTCTTGCTCTCTCTTCCATTTCCTTGTCCCATCTCTCTTCGCTTTCCCCCCTCTTCTCATCCCTTTCTCTTCTGTCTTGTGTCTCCCTCCCCGTCCTCCTCTTCTCCCCGTCTCTTTCACATTTCCTTCTCTCACCGCATTTTCTTTTCTCATCTCTCCGTCCCATGCCCCTGTCCCGCTGCCTGAACTCTGCCATGTCTCTCCTCCTGTCTCGCTGGACTCAGCTGAACGTTGCTGACTTGGCTCCAGCGCTGTTCGTTTGCACGGCTCTCAGTAGTTGCACTCGTCCCCTCCACGCCCATCATCCTCTTCACAAATTCTCTTTTGTGTTTGGGCCCCTGATGAAGACTTTCCGCCTCCCGGTCCTGGTTCCCATGTGGGAGTTCCAGCTACTCCATCACCACTTGAGGAAAGCAACGCAACTAAGAGCATGTGGCCACCGCTTTTGCCCTTTGCGTCGTTTGTTGTGGCTTTGGGTTGAAATTTGGGGCAAAGTTGGAAGATACAAGCAGAACTGAGATGGGCTCGTCGTGCATGTGTCTCATCAAATCCATCGTTTATTTTCGTGAGGGTGAAATTTGTAGTTTTGTTGGCAAAAACATCCAAAAATCCCAGAAAATCAAGATTGTTTGTATTACGAGTATTTGGTCGTGAGTTCCAACTTTGTCTGCGCAACCGAAGTCAGGACAATTAGGAACTTGAACAAAAGACACAGTAAGACACAGAAAGCCTTGAATTGACATTTTTTTGAAAACGTAAATCCAAATCCCTCAAAACTGCATGATTTGGGCATCTTGTTGTGAGCAAAGTCGTCAACTCGTTCTTTCTTTCTTTCGCACAAAATGTTCAAAAGTACGAAGAGAAGAATGAAGAACCTAGTCAACTTCTGCACAAGAAGTAACAACACAAAAACTTGAACTCCGCGTGAACACCTGTGCTTGTGAATTCGTTTTGATGTTTCGAAAGTCCGCGTTCCACGTTTGGAGTCGGAACAACGAGCACGCTCACTACTAATGATGACGTCATGTGTTCTGGTTGCCATGGCAGAAGTCGGTTGGAACTCATGAAAGTGATTTATAACGAGGATGTGTCGCCCTCCACCCCCGAGCCTGAACAAACTGACCTCTTCCACTGCCTGGGCACCTGTCACCCCCCAACAGGCCACCACTTCAGCTTTTCCAGCCTCGTATCCGCCAGGTTGGTTGGTTGGCCTTGGTAACGTGTTGCCTTGGAAACAAACTTGGTTGCTAAGGAGACTCGGTGATTTCTGTGCCCCAGTTTTAGTTGCTCTGGTTCCAACTTTGATTTCAACCTCACCGAACTGTGATTTTCAGTATTTCCCACCCACATTGGAGTTGGTTGTGTTGTCGACCAGGGTTCCCGTTTTGTGTCTGTTTTGCAATCCATTCTTCGTTTGAATGAGTCGGAAATTGTTCATGCACCACCTACATTTCATCAAGAGATTGCTTGCAGTTAGTCATCTTCCATAAGAACAGCTTCCATTGTGTGTTTTGGCTTCGTGTGTTGACGTGTGAACTTGATTTCAGGGGCAGAATATGTCTTTGTTTGTTGTGTCACATCACACTCCTCAAGACCTTCTCGACCAAACGAGTTACTCACACTGCCTCGTGCTTGGTGAAACTTTTCCCTACGAAATGGAGGCCATAATTTCTGCTCAAGTGCTTAGGAAACGGTGCGATCGAACCAGTAACACTGCAGACTCGTAAGACTAACAAAGGCGTGATGCTTGGTAGCGATACTAAAATCTCGTGTTCTCTTGCTGCACAGGCAACGCCTCGAGATGATGCGCGAGATGTACCACAACGAGGCTGAGTTATCGCCGACATCCCCCGAACCGAACCTCGACTCGGCCGTCACCGGAGGAGACCCGTTCTACGACCGCTTCCCCTGGTTCAGACTCGTGAGTTTCCGCTCCGCTTCGGGTGACGGCGTCTCCGTTGCCTGGCAACGTCAACTGTAATATCTCTAAAAAAAGAAATTTTGCCCTTGTTCGTCGCCTGACAAGAGAAAGCCATCAAACGTTGTGGTTGGTGGAAGTTGTTGCTCATGCCTGTTTGAAATTTCACTGACGTCATGACGTTGAGTCTTTATGACGTCACAACTCAGCGTTTCCTCCTGCAGGTGGGTCGCTCGTTCGTCTACCTGAGCAACGTGTACTTCCGGGTTCCCCTCGTGCATCGCGTTGCCATAGTGAGCGAGAAGGGCAACGTGATGGGCTTCCTGCGCGTCGCCGTGCAGGTGGTGACGGAAGGCGACGAGGCGCCACCTAACGTCAAGCAGTCCGGCAACGCCAAAATCACATTCAACGACGACGATTACTTCAAGGTACGAGACGACTGGCGACGTGAATCGATCTCACGTACCAACAAGCTTGGTTCTCGTGCTGGGACATGGATTCAAAGTGTGTTGTTTTGAAAGTTTGAACAAACAGTGCAAGAAAGAGAACTGTTGCATTTTGTCTCTCTTTGCGCACCAACATCTTTGTGGACATCTCGTTAATTTAGTGCGTTACTTCGCAGAAGAGGGAGGACGAGCTGGAGGGGGATCCGCAGGGAGAAGGGCAGCCACCCCCGGAGGAACAGCGCATCGTCGAGGGACAGAGGGACGACCTCACCGCCCGTGAAGGTACGTGCACGCGAACACGCACGCACACACACACACACACACACACGCGCGCGCGCGCGCGCGCGCTAGATCACCTCGCCGCTGCCATACGAGAAGACACTCAAGGGTCTCTTCGCCAACAAAATGTCAAGGTTGCAATTCCTGCAAGGGCTTCGGACTCACCAAACACCAGCATTTCTTGTAACATGTCGCTTGACGCCAAGTTCTCGACCCGTGCGCAGAATCTGTAGGCGGCGAGAAGAAAGACGTCGAGAAGTGTCCTCCGACGGACGAGCGCTACCGGGCGATAATTGAAGAGGAGCTACCCGAGCACCTGCAGATCGAGTCGACCTTGACCTTCCGGGTCACGGTGCTCCAGGCGTCGGGAATCTCGCCCGAGTACGCGGACATATTCTGCCAATTCAAGTGAGTCTCACTTTTGAGTCCCTGTTCAGTCCGTCTTTGACCGTTGCTGCAGTCAAGGCACTGGATGTGTCAATGTTTGTGCCCACGTACAACTCCAGGGGCTAGAGTTTCAGGGTGGAGGTTTTTGTGTTCGCGTTTCAGTTTCCTGCCACTTGTGTCTTCACCCGACGATGACCTTGGTTTTCAGTTTCCTGCACCGCCACGACGAGGCGTTTTCCACGGAGCCGCTAAAGAACACAGGCCGAGGTCCGCCGCTCGGGTTCTACCACGTGCAGAATGTAAGCACGCATACCCGCACCCACACACGCACACCTCAAACAGACTGCCAAGCACAGAACGTGAGCGCGTATACATGCGCACACACACACTCTCACACACGCAATTGTTTCTTTTCACACATGATCACACACGCGCAACACACATTCGCAGCCAATTGTTCAGCGTCGAGTGAATGTCAATGTCAGTGTTTGCTCTGTTTCAGTTCACGGTTCAGGTGACGCGCTCCTTCGTCGACTACGTCAAGAGTCAGCCAGTCGTGTTCGAGGTGTTCGGCCACTACAACCAGCACCCGCTGCACGAACAGTCCAAGGAGGCCACCTAGTGAGTACAGCCGGAAGCGTCCCTCACTGGTCACTCGGGCAAAATTGCTGAGAACAACCCGCAAGCTGCCGTGTAGCTTCGTGCATGAGACGCACCAAAATTAAGCATCAGCAGAAGGGGTGCGTCAAAAACATGGGTGCGACTTACTTGGGACCTTGACACCACTGCAAATGGTGGACGGGGCGCGGTGAGTCACGGGGTGTGTTCGTTTTGCAGCGTGCGTCCGCCTCCGCGCAAGAACTTCCCATCGACGCTGCCCATCTCTCAGCCGGTTCCGTCGACCAAGTTCGGCGTGCTGCCAACCCCCAGGTGAGCGTCGCGTCCCTCCGCCGAGAAAATAGAGCGTGAATCAGGCGATCAGTCATTCATGTCATCACATTGAGTGCATTGTGTGTGTAAATCGAACACACCTGTTTGAGCGAGCGACCACAGCAGCATCATGATGTCATCTCGACCACACGTCACGTGACGTTGCGTCGTGTCACGTCACGCATCAGTCACGTCATGTTCACGTCAAATCACGTCAAATCACGTCATCACGTGTATTTTATTGTCTGGTGAAACCTGTGGCGCTTTTCCTGTTGCGAGCTCAGTCCCCGGATTACGCCACTGAAATGTGGCTGGGCAGAAGAATCATTTTTCACGTTTAAAAATTTTGAAGGAAGTCACCCAGAGCAGTGACAACAAAGTAATGCGTTTTATGTCGCTTTGTGTATTTTTCAGTGACACCCCCTTCTTTACGTGGTAATTCATCTCACGCATACTTGTAGCGTAGTGCAGCTCAGTGTTGTACTTCACTTCCACGAGTTTGTTTCTCGGTGTTGTGTGAGGAGACAGTGCACGGCCCTTGACCCGCAGAAGAATTCAGTTCCAGCCCCCCCCCCTGAACATTTTGACAAATTAATTTTTTTTCGTTCAAATGGGGGCCTCCCAAGGAGACGACTTCTGACCAGATTCACCCCTGCAGTGCATGGGCAAGTTTTGGTCGAGCACGAAAAATTGAGTGGACATTTTGAAACATTTTCTCTCCACACTTTCGCCAGTTTTCGTTGCGTTTGTTGTTTTGTTCTGGCGTTTTGGTTCGAACGCGCACCGACTTCCTTGGAGATCGGCGCGTGTCTTGTGATCACTTTGGTGTCTGCGTTCCACACACGCGCGCCCATATAATGAAGGTTGTTGCAGCAAGTCAAGGCCACCGCTCAGGATGCACGTGTCTACTACTGTCAAGTGTTCTTGTTTGTATTGCTGATTCTCTTGTCCTGCTGGTTGGAGCAGCAGCTCCCCAGATCTGCAGGTTTACCTCAAGGAGCACGCCCTTCGGCGGAGACAGTCAGCACCCACCTTAACTCTCGGCCACTCTCCTCGGTTACAGCGGTCAGTGAGTCATCGAGCACCAAAACCGCTTCTAACTCGGCATGGTTTGGGTTGCACTCCCTCACTCACTCACTGGTGTTGGGCGGATAGGACCCCGGGGCCTGGTTTGCTGTGCTATGGTTCACCGCCAGTCATCACAGGGCGGCCCCAGCCCAGGGCGCGGAGAGTTTGCTTTGGCGGAACTTGAATCCAGTTGATGGGGCGGCCTCGGCGATTCTTAGTCGAGTGCTTTGTGGGTTGTAGAGGGGGGCGACGACTGAACCAGAGCACGAGTGAACAAATTTTGTGGTTGGGGCGCAAAATTATTGGGTTGAAGGATTTTTGGTGACAAGGGTTTTCTCATTTCTGCTGGAGGTCTGCGTTTCTGACTCTCCATTCTCGAATTCAACTCCATTTCCCTTTCTCTGGTGTTTCCGGTTTTCCGACTCGCACTGATTCACCGGAGTTTTCCAATTTCTGACGCGCACGGATTGTTCTTGGTTCAAACCGCCCCAGCTTTGCTTCCGTCTCTGCTTTGGTTTGAGTTCCTGTTCTCTTGTGGTTTGTAGGTTTATTTGTTCTCACAGGGGTGGATCCACGGGGCCTGCCACCCTCTATCCACGAACAATGTTCAAAAATATTGGGTTTCGGAGTTCGCGCACTGTTCTGTCCTTGTTCTGAAACTGGAAAGGATACAAAAAATGGAGGCCTGAATCCCCCGAGATTGAACCGTCCCCGTTTTTTTCGGGGGTTTGGGGGGTTGGGGTTGAACACCTTGCGGACGAAAAATCTCTTCAATCCCCGCCTCCTGAATTTGTGTGGCCCTTTTTTGGCTTTTGCGTGTTGCAGTTCAGAAAATTTACGTTGCTCCCCTCGGGGGTGGATCCACACTTGACCGGAACTTTTGCTTGTTGGTTTGTTTGCTGTTGTTTGCTTTGCTCCAAGTCCATCTCATTCATCAACCCATTAACATCTGCATCCATCGTATTATCATGAATGAATGTAAAGGGACGCACACACGGCAAGCTTGCGAAATTCTGCTTCTGATAGAGAAACACGACTGTTTGTAAGTGGTTTTGTTCGATTGTCGACAGCGTCCTCAGCTGGCTGTCATTTTGGGTGCCAGCCCGAGAGAGAATGAAAAACCTCGTCTCTGTCCGAGAGTGGGAAGAAAGATATTGTTTCTTGGCGAAAAAAAGTGCAACAAGGACGCGCTCAGCGGCTGCGGCTGCGCAGTGAAGGAGCCTCGTGTTGATGTCGAGTTGTTCGTTTTGTTGCAGTTCGAACAGCGCGGTGCACTCGCGATACGATCTTCTCGTCTGGGTTGAGATTCTCGAACTTGGCTCACACGGCGAGTAAGTACTAGTGACATCGAACACGTGGTCTGAATGGGGAAACGCACCTTGCACAACATTGAAGTACACTTGACCTAACATTGCCACTGCTCCGGCCAAGCGCGTGTCAACACTGACGAGTGTTCTTGTTAGGTACGTGCCGTGTAGCGTGGACCACAGCGAGGAGATGCCGACGGGCGGCACGTTCCTGCTGCACCAGGGCATCCAGCGTCGCATCGGGGTCACCATCGTGCACGAGAAGGGCCCCGACCTCATGTGGCAGGACGTCAGGGAGGTCGTCGTGGGACGTATCCGCAACAAACTCGAGGTGAGGCGGGACTGGAGGGGACAGGTGGGAATTGTTGGTTGAGGCAATGGGCTGGAGGAGCGTGCTTGAAGGGGTGGGGACTGAGATGTGTGACTGGGGCGGGGATTGGCAGACCACTTCGCAGGGGCCAATTCAGGGATAGAAGGCCTGTTCGGTGGGTGGTTCCGAGACAAACTTAGTGAGTGGTGGGAGTGCGGGGCTTGGCGTGGGTCTCGGGGGTTGGAGCTTGGGGTTAGTTCGGGTTGGATACAGGGTCGTTGTGCCTCTAACCACACGCGGTTGGGATGTGTGAGACTGAGGACAATCGCGCATGTGTAGGGAGTGTTGACAGACGACTTGGTTTGCTTCGCAGGTCACGGAACCAGACGGGGAGAACACGGTATTATCGCTCAACCTGCTGCCGGCCTGCTACATACAACAGCCAGGGGATGACAGGTACAAAACTGCCAGTTCGTGACCTGATTTGGGATGTTTTCAGTTCGTTTCACTCACACCCACAGCAAATGGTTCCGTGATGTTTTTGCCTTTCAATATCTGAAGAGCCCAAATTGAAAACTTATTGGCTTGAAAATCTTCTCAGCAACGCGAGCGAGTTGCTACGGAGGCAGTTGTCATGGAGACTGGTGTTTTTGTGTGGCAGGGTATTTTTCCGGTTCGAGGCGGCGTGGGACAGCTCGCTGCACAACTCGACGCTCGTGAACCGCATCACGCCGTACGGAGAGCGCACCTACATGACCATCTCCGCCTACCTCGAGGTGCGTGCGTCTGTGTGTGTGTGTGGGGGGGGGACTGTGTGCGCGCGCTGGTGTGTGCACTGCACCTGCCCCTGCAGTTCCTTCTTCAGACGAACTTCTTCGTGCGATGAATCTTTTCCATATTCCTCGTGCGGTTAGTTTGTCAGCTTTTGGAGACTGTGGACTTTGTCACTGCAGGTGGAAAACTGCGCGCAGCCGGCCTGCGTCACCAAGGACCTGTGTATGATCTTCTACTCCCGCGACGCACGCATCTCCGTGCCACGGTACGTCACAAATCAGCGTCACATGACGTCATGATGTGACGTTGCAGTGAGACACAGCAAGGGTCACGTGCTTCGCTTTTTGCTGCTTCTTTCTGTTGTATAAATTTTGTTTTGTTTGTGTTGATGAATGCCTCTGTGTGGGTACGGTTGGGTATGGGCGATTTATTTTATTTCACAGAACCTTTCTGTGTGGGTATGGTTAGCTGTGGGCTATTTCCTCTTGACGTTCTGTTTTGTGTTTCTTGTATTTAATTAATTCGTTGTACCTTGCAATTAGGCCTTTTCCGTTCTGTTGCCGTGGTTAGATTGTGTTGCTGCTGTTGTTGCCGTGGTGTTGTTGCTGTGTCGTGACTCATTGGCGCCGCCTCTCTTACAGGCCCCCCGCTCGTTTCAGGTCGCTGCGCAGTCTCTTCGGGCAAGGCTTCTACCGCTCGTCCGACTGCAACCGGGCAACAGGCGTCTACGAATTGTCGCTCAAGAAGTGTTCAGACACAGGCAGTCCAGGTAGGGTCTTGGAATCGTTTTTTGCCCGTGTGTGTGTGTGTGTGTGTACCTGTGTGTGTGCGTGTGTGTGTGTACCTGTGTGTGTGTGTGTGTGTGCGTGCTGATCGGTAGTCTGTTTGATGAACGTCCAAATGACTTCACGATCAGCGTTTCTCTGGCTCGTCAAGAAGTTTGATGACGTCACGACTTCTGTCTCCGCAGGCGTACAGCGTCGGCAGCGTCGCGTGCTCGACACGTCCTCGACGTACGTGCGCGGCGAGGAGAACCTGCAGGGGTGGCGCCCCCGCGGTGACTCGCTCATCCTCGACCACCAGTGGGAGCTCGAGAAACTCACGCGCCTCGAGATGGTGGGTACGCGTGCACAGACGCGCTCTCGCGTGAATTTGATGGTTTCTTGCTGTTCGGTTCGCGACGTTGCATCGCTTGAAGAAACGATCATTTTGACAAAAATTGTCTGACAGTTAGGCGTTTTTGCAGCACCACCAATGTTGCTATCACCATGGTAACGTGCGCGTTGTCACTTTGTTGACCCGCACATCACCTGTTTGCGTTCAGGTTGAGAAGGCGCGACACGTACTTCTGCTGAGGGAGAAGCTTCAGGAACAGAACAAGACGCACGAACTGACCAAGCTCGACAAGGAGGCTTCCAACATGTCCAAAAAGGGACGTCTGCTCAAAGAAAAGGTTTGTGCTCAAGTTGAGATTTGTTTGGGGTGGGTAGTGATATGCGCGTGCGTGCATCTGCAGGTGTGCGTGCGGGGGCATGTGCGTGTTCTTGGAGTTTGTGGGGTGTATTTGCGGAGCGGTTGAATTGAAAACTGGACACAGTGGAAGTGGCCTGTTGAGCGCTTGGAAGCCGCATTCTTGTTTGACTTCTGCACTGAAAGGAAGTTGGGGGCAAAATGTTGGCACCACCCAAAGTGCAAACTTTTTGTCTCATCAGGAGGAGGAGAAGGAGCAGGAGGAGGGCGCTGCCGCTGGAGGCGCCGTGGCCGGTGCGGCGGCTGCGTCGCGAGCGGACGAGGACGCGGCGAACGCGAACGCGTCCCCGGAGACGGAGTGGGACCGCGACCGCGACGTGATGCAGCGCTGCGTGCGCCTCATCCTGCAGGGCCGCAGCGCGCCGCACATCCCTCCGCTCACGCCCAAGGTCAGTCCCACGCCCAAGGTCACTACCACGCCCTGTGTCAGCCCCACTGACACCCTTGTCCACAGGGTCACATTGAGGGTACTTTCCGTTTCTCATCGCTTCACCAGCGGCAGCATTCTCGATTCCCGTCGTTTCCTTCAGATCATGGAGACGAGCATGACGGAGTCCTCTGGCGGCGTCTCCGACGAGAGCGACCTGCAGCTCTGCTCACCAGGGGGAGACTCGGCCAAGATCAGCCCCTCCACCACCGCAGACAGCCTCTTCCGGTGAGTGCGCCACGTGTCGATGGCCGGGGGGGGGGGGGTTTCATTGTTTACATGTGACCAGTGCACAGGTGGGTGTGTCATTGCGTGGGTGGTTTTGTTTTTGTGGGTGGCTTGTTGGTTTGTGGCCAGGTGCTTGTGTGTGAGTACAGATGGGTAGGCGTGTTGTGAGTGGGTAGGTAGACAGGTGTGTACGCGTATGTGTGTTCGTGTGTGGGGGTGGAGGTGGCTTTGATAAGGCGGGTAGTTGTGTCAGCAGATGGGTGTGAGTGGGTGGGTGAAACAGTGAGTTTTGTACAACTTGGTGGGTGTGTTGGTGGGTGGATGGATGGGTTATTGTGGTTGGCCTGTTGGCCTGGTGTGTGACAGCATTGATGAGGCGACTGTCTCGTTTTGTGTGCCTCGCCGACTGATCTCTTGTTCTCAGTGGCTGTTGAGTTGACCTGTCATTTGGTTTGAGTCTGAAACATGGATGTCTGTCCTCTGAGTCTGTGTGACTGGAATTTTTGTGTTGAGCAGAGAATGGTTTTGCCCTTTGCGGCTGCGTGGTGCGAGTGCACAACGGACTCAAAACGTTTTCTCAGTTCCCAGTTGCCTTTGACGCGAGTCATCCTGACCTTCGGCAGTTCTGTTTCACCAGGGTGCGTCACGCTCTGCGTCTCCGAACAAGTCAATGGGCGCTGGGTTCACGTGACCTGTTGGCAGCGCAGTGCCTGACACGTCCGGCGACAACCTGGTTCAAATTGTGTTTTCTCCCCAAAGTAGTCAATGCGCGTTGCGTTACGATCGAGACAAAGGCGCTTTCTTAGTTGCGTGCACGAACAACGACGTGTGAGTGCTTCACTCCCCACAGTACAGGCGCAACCACATTGTCACGTGCGAATGGGCGGTATTGAATTCTGTGTTTCCTTGAGTGCACTAACGGTGTGTGGTGGCACATTATAGGCGCAACCGCAGCCCAACCAACCTGCTGGTGGTGCCTCACAGCGCCATGCCCCGCAGCTCCTCCGCCCCCGATGTCAGGGGGGTCAAAGGGCAATTCGTCCTCAGGTGAGAGGTCACGAGGGTCGAGGAGAGAGTTGTTCTGGTCGCCACCGTCAGGTGGAGGCCTCTGTGTTGTGGTGGAGTAAGCCTCTGCAGTGACTCCCCCTGGTGTTGTTTTGTTTGCCTCGCTGTCGTCAGTGACGCATTGGCGGATCCGCCCGCCTCCGCCTCAGCTTTCATTGAAAAAGAAAAACATTGAAAAAGTGAACACAAATGGCAGAAAATAGTCAGTTGTGATTTTTCATATGGAACAGACACGGGTCTTTCTCGCGTGGTCTCTCCACGTTTAAACCGCGCCCCCCCCCCTCAGGAATTTGCACCAGTCAATCAGGATAATAAATATCAACAAAATCGTGATTTGTGGATCCGTCAGTGCCTCTGTTATTCACGTCCTGAACACATCGCACCGTGTTGTACCTGCAGTGATGAGGTGCCCCTGGCTACTGACGTTTCCTTCAGTGCACCGGTCTCTTCGTGACTGCACTTTTGTTTTGGCTTTGTCGTGCGTGCGATCGACGTGTTGGCATTGAGTCTTGGTGTCTGTATCAGTATCAGGTTTCTTTTTGCGAGAAGCAAAGGGCGTATTCAGATTTTTCTGCCTTTCCGTTTGTGAGTCGTGACGTTCCGTCTTGATTAGTGACATCACATCGTGACATTGCGTCTTGATTTGCGATGCTGCGTCGCGTGGCGTCACGGCTTGATTTTTGCTGTCCTCTTTTCACTGCCTCAGTTTTCCCGTAGATGCCTTTGTCCATCGTAGAGCTGTGTTTCAATTTTATTTTTGTCAAATAGGGTGTCCAACGTTTTTGCTGCACAAACACACGAGGCGACTCTTGTTTTTTCTCGCGATCCTGTGACCTCTGACCATGATGGGGCTCTGACATCAGGAGCCAAATGACCACACCAGGGGCGGATCCGGGGTTTGGTCAACGGGCGAGCCCTACCCACTACAAAGCGACTTCAAAGCTTCAAAAAAAAGTGGAAAAAGAACCGGAAGAATGAAACATTTTGCACCTGTAGCGCAAATTTCGAGGCATTTTATTGAAGCGGGCATCAGGGGACCGGACCCCTCCCCCACTGGATCCGCCCCTGAACACCCGTGTTTCAAATTTCAGATTTGCAAGAACATCAATGTGTGGTGTGGAGCTTGAACTTTCAGGCAACTGGAAATTTTTGACAGCTGAAACGTCTGCCCTGTTCGAATCTTGAATTTTTGGGTGTTTTCCTTTTTTGTCACAAAATGTAACTCAAAAGTATTTCAAAAAAATTTTACATTGGAGATTTGGTTTGTAGTTAAATGCAGATCGCCGTTCTAGCATCTGGACTCTGCGTCCCGCTGTCAAACACGTGTCTTTCCCACCCTTCCTCCCTTGGATCGGTCCGGTTGGCACCCACTTTTCCCATCGCAGTTGAAATCCCCACCCCTCTCCTGACCCCATTCCCCGAACCAGTCTTCCCTTTGCTGTCTACATCAATTTGACGAGAATCCAGATGGAGTATCGCCTCTGCTCTAGTGTTTTTCTCTTCTCCTGTAGCGCTAGTTCATGAGCCTGGATTTTTTCCATTGGAAGCGTTCTTGTTTTTGTCGTTTAGTGCTGTAGAACTTGGTGTCTTTGGAACGAAACAGCATCGACGTTCCGACGTGAGATTGGATTTAATTCATGACGCAGTGGGAAGGTCAGGCACCGCGCCCCAACCCGCCGCACGTGCGCGTCCCTGGCGCGACGGTGGAGGCGTGCACGTGCGGCGGGTTGGGGCGCGGTGCTTTACCTCCCTACTCTCAGCGCAGCACGTGTGGAACAGGCCGACGCGTTGAGAGGGTGTTTGTTGACCGCCAAATCTCGGGACTATTGTGGGGAGTCATCGTCGCGTTATCACCGGAAGTGTTTCACCGGAAGTGTTCCTTCCTCTTTCGCAGGCCCATCTCGCCTGACCGCAAGCGATTCGCATCCAGCGACAACCTGGCGGCGGCGGCGGCGGGCGACGCGTCTCCGTCGGGCCGGAAGTACATCCCGGCGCCGGGAGGCGGCGGCGCCGAGGACGAGCACAGGGTCAGTGTGGACGGGTCACGCGTCGTTGCGGACGTCAAATTTGGAAAGTGCAAAGTTAACGCAGTTCTTTTGGTTTTGTGACGACGAATGTTTGCACGACGTGATCCGTCCGTTTTTCCTCACCAGGTGGCGTTGTTCCTGCCGGAAGTGGAGGAAATCCGCGTCTCTCCGGTCGTGTCGCGTCGCGGCTACCTCAACTTCCTGGAGGAGAAGAAGGGCGGCTGGCACAAGCGCTGGGTGGTTAGTATCCTGGGCTGGGACTGGCACGACCTTCGAATGTCGTGTTTGGTCGAGGAGCTGTGGCTTTCTTGGGGACAAGGCACTGACTCGAACTTCAGAAAAATCATTGCAAAAAGGGAACAGTTGTGCAAGATTGTGAGAGAGGCGGGGTATTGTTGGGTGCGGGGCGTAGGGACCATTTGAATGCTCTGGAGAGAGAATCTTTGGGCCTCCCTGGATTCGTTGAGGTGGGTACCCTTGGGACCCAATGGATGCGGTGGGCAGGCCTCTTTTCGGTTCTTTCGTCAGAAGAAAGTCTCCGTCGTGATGGTCAAGGTTGTGCTGTTCCCTGGGGTCATTCTCTGAAGGGCGCGTTGTTGTTGTTGCGGCAGGTTGTGCCGTTCCCTTGGGTCGTTCTCTGAAGGGCGCGTTGTTGTTGTTGTTGCGGCAGGTTGTGCGGCGCCCGTACGTCTTCGTCTACAACAGCGAGAAGGACCCCGTGGAGCGGGGCCTCATCAACCTCGCGACGGCGCAGGTCGAGTTCAGCGAGGAGTCGCAGGCCATGATCAAGGTGCGTCCTCGGGCCAAAGGGTGGCCGGGGCGGGAGCTTGGCGGGGGCCGGGGCGCAGGAGGGTCGTACGGGGAGAGGGAGGAGAGGGTG
>JAAUXT010126844.1_pt1 | contig 27836 bp, 17 predicted proteins | sample 7278171 | NCBI WGS metagenome assembly JAAUXT01 (sample SAMN14350112, study PRJNA611818) | marine sediment metagenome | isolation source: surface marine sediment (1.8m) | place: French Polynesia: Moorea | collected 2018-08
GAAAAATAAAAGTTTACATTTTCATGCTTGCAATTGTTTTTTGAGAAATATAACACTATGCACACATTCTTCGACACACACAAATGCTGTCCTGCCGATGTACGCTGCGCGCGGCTGATTCTCCACTTGAAAGTCTAGTTCAGAATTGGTCTCAACAGACCTGAGTCACTCGAATTCGAACGACAGGACTGACAGCGAAGTGCTCTTTAGGAAACACGCGAAGACTGTGGATAAAAAACACAACGTGTCTTGACAACTGAAAAAATTGTTGCCGATTTTCAGAGGAAGAAAAAGCAGCGAAACCGGAACAGGAATCAACAAACACGGAAGAGGCTGAGAAAACTGAAACTGCAGAAGCACCACCCGCCATTGAAAAAGGGAACAGCTCGAAGGAGACACCAGCAGAACCACCGTCCACTGAGAAACCGGAGGGATCTGAAGACGCGAGCAGTTCTTCGACGCAGGAGACTGCAGTGACGTCACACGAGGTCCCTGTGACGTCACAAGATGTGCCGGTGACGATTACGTCGAACGCTGCTCCAGCCGTTGTCACGTCTGCAGGTGCGTTAGCTAAATCGAATTGTCGAATTGCCCGATTCATCAAAAGTGAGAGTTGAATTCGTCGCCCTTGTTGCTGAATTCTTCTCAGTTTTGTCGCGGTGATCTGAGAAAGCAAGAAAGCTCTTTTGTAACGCACTGGTGAAATATCCTGGGCGAAGTTCGAGTTGACTCAAAATGTTTCCTTTTCCTTCAGATTCAGCAGCGTCCACAACCACCACAGCAGCGAGTGATGTGAAACCGGCGGACAGTGCGGATCAGCTGGTCGAGCAGCCGGTCTACCTCAAGTGCGTGGACGCGCAGGGAAAAGTCTACCTCATCCCACAGAAGGTCCTGGCCAAGGTAGGTTCAGTCTGAGAGTCAGAAGCTGACCGTCAGTTTTCTCTATACTTGACGCGTACGATAAACGTGCCGTTCATCCTCCCCACAAATGGCAGCGAACGTGCTCCGTGTCAGCACAATCAATGTTTCTGACAACAACAGGGTGGACATGGCACTGGGTAATTTTGCCCTCAACTGTTGAGTTCAAATTCGGATCCGTAGTCCGATGATGCTCCGTTTTTGACGCAACAGCAGCAGCAGTTGTCCACCCTCGGGGAAATCGCGAAGAAACTGAGTGAAGGACAAGCTGCGGCGACTGCGAGCGGAAGCGCCGTTGGAGCCGGTGAGCACTGCAGATCAGTTTGATCTTCTCCGTGACTTCATTCTGAGATTGAAATCGCGTTCAATTTAGTCCGACATTGTTGTGAACAACCAACCGTCCTGGCAGTGGGTGGGAAACTGTGTGCCGTGTGACTCCCCTGAGTACCGCACAGTTTGAATGCGTCAACGTTTGTGTCTGCTTCATCCTTCAGGATCGGATCCTCGCGCGCCGAGTCCACTGACGGTCGTGACGGCGGGTCCACCAGGAGGCGCCAAAAGCGCCGCGGCGTCGCCGAGCTTTACCAACCTGACGCAGGTGTCGCCAGGAGCCGGAAAAATCATCCTCACGTCCAGAGGTACAACTTCAGGGTTTTATTAACGAAGCCCTTCATTGCACGGTGACACCCGTGGAAATAACATTTAAGGATTAGAATGATAAATTTCCCTGAGTGAAGATATTTGTTTTGTTTGGTGCTCCCCTGTGGACCCCACTTCTGAACGAGCTGAACTGATATTTGAACCGTCCTTTGATTGGCAGCTTTGATGTCGCCTGTCGCGTCCGCATCCGACGTGAAGGTGGAAGGTCAAGCCCAGTCGCACTCGCGCCCGCCGACGCCGGCGAGTCGACCGGCGTCGCGGCCCCCGACGCCAAGTAGCTCCCGACCGGGGACGCCGTCCGTACTGACCGCCGGCAGAGGTAACGCCGCCGGAAACTTCGTGGACTTCGATTTGTGATGAATGCGTCTTCGACCCCCAACATCTTCCCTCCTGCGCTCAACAAGAACTGTGGAAGGCTCTGCGTTCCAAAAAAGTTTGCCCAGTTAGATGAGAAACGCGCAGCACGATGTTGTCCGAACAAACGAGCTCTGTTTTGTGCTGCTGCCCTGCCAATTGAAATTGCACGCAGCTAAACAAACACCACAAGATATTTCAATCACACCGATACAGAGTCATTTGAAGGGGTGTGCCCATGTGTCGGCACTTGTTTCTCGCAGGAGCGGTCAGTCTGTTGAACCAACCCGTGACTCAAGGCAGAGACTCGAGGCCCACGACCCCGCAGCAACAGCAGCAGCAACAACAACAGCAGCAGCAGCGGCCACACCTCCCCACCCCAGGTACTTGTGGCGAATGTGTTTGTTCTGAGCAACGTGATGACATTCTGCCAGTGAATTGAGCGAGTTGGACAGACATAAACCGCAAGAACGAGTCTTGTTTTGTGCCCCTCCCCCAGCCAATTTTATTCTTTGTGCGAATGGAAACGTGTGCCAAACAGTAAGGACAAGAAATTGTTGTTTTTCATGGCGACAGAGGTAGTATGAGAATGAAACTGACGGTCAGGGTGTTGATGTTGCAGGCTCGACGATGCAGATCGCGGGCGGCAGCATCGTGATCCTGTCGGCGCAGACGCAGCCTGTGGGCGCCGCCGCCGCCGTGAAGGCGAAGCCCGTCGCCGTCAAGCCGGGCGGGGCCGTCTCCCTCCTCACAGGTCAGGACCTTTCGCATAAAATTGTTGTGAGGAGTGCAACAGTTCTGTCATCTTTGTTGCGATACAGTCAGTCAGTCAGTCAGTCAGTCAGTCAGTCAGTCAGTCAGTTTTTGTCTGTCTCAATGCAGCTTCACAGAAAGAACCTCTCACTGGTCAAGAAAGTTTGCATTGCGTGAAGTTTGACCGATCAGCCTGTGTGTTGCAGGTTCAGTGAGCGGGACTCCTACTGTGAAGACGCAGCCGTTCCTCACCACGTTGGAGGGTCAGACACTCGTGCTGCAGGTTCGACTTTTTCTCACAACAATCAAAATCTGTCAAGGCACGGGGCAATGCTGTGGATCTGTTTGTGTAGCGGTGCGCGCACGTTGATATCGCGTGGCAAAACTTGTGGCTTTCTGTGCGCGGTTTTCAAGTTTCAAGAACGCAGTTATGCAGTTTGAGTGGAAAGCTGCACTTGGCGGGTCGTGTTGTCTGTAGGTTCCCACGGCGACGACGGCGGTGCCAGACCCGTCGGGCGAGTCGCGCTCTCTCCTCAAGATGTCGCTCCCCAAGTTCACCGTGTCGCAGAAAGGTACGACGCGCTCACGTGAGACTCGGGGTGCGGTGGGCGCCGCGCAAAACAAACCGCCATCAAGCAAGCAATCGGTACTGAGGACTGAAGCTACAGAGTTTCATTCAGCACAACCGTCAACGCGTTGGATATGCGCATCCTGCGCACGTGTTCTCACGATGAACATTGCAACGCGGCGCCTTGTTGTCTGCATTCAGAGTGTAACCAGTTCTGTTTGTGACAGCCACAAAGCGCCTTGACATCTGAGCGATTAACCTGCGGTACCAAATGTCACTTCAGGCACGACGGTGATCACAGTGAAGGACGCGCCCTCTGCGCTCAGTTCCGCCTCCACCGCTGCGGGGAGCCACAAGTTCCCGAAGCCGCTGCTGGCACGTGACTACGTGAGCATCGCAGTGAGGACCAAACCCGGCTACCTCACTCTCAAGTAAGTAGGCTCAAGCAGTGGACGAGACGGTGATGTGCGCAACCTATTGCTTTCCGCAGAATTAGCAAATGTGAATTGGAGAGCGTACATCGAGAAATCTTTGTTCTGCTTGCAGTGTGAAAGAGTACAGCAGTGTGGAGGAGCTGGTGCGAGCCGCATTGAAAACGTTCCCTCTCATACAGGAACACCCGGGTGAGTTGCGCACTCCGCAGTGAACACTTCCCTGGCTGTGGATGGGGGATGAACTGGTGGCCTTTTGCGCTTGAGGACTTTTTTCAACCACTGAAGCTCGCCCAAAATGTCTATTTTCACGTGGCTTAATCGCCGTCGTTTTGTGTTAGCTCGTGTGTTCAATTCTTCATCAGCAAGAAAATCATTTTCCACGATGTGTTTGCAGACCGCGTGACGCACCCGTACTGCGCTGTGAGCGAGGACCAGTGGTTGAAGTGGAACGTGGGGAAGCGACGCGCCTCCGAGGTGAGTCGTGTTTCATTCCCGAAGCGCAGTTCCGCACTGGGCGCGTCGTGCATTGCGACCCTGCACAAGGCAGTGAATATTACGTCGCGTGCGTGGACTCGCACAGCGTCGCAGCGCATGACACGTTGTCTTCTTGCTGTGCTTGGGCTCTTTGCTTGTGATGTGGGTGAAGATTGCACCTTCCGGGGAGATCTGACAGTTCACGAATCGGAGTGGAGGCAGAAATGTGAACGTGTGTAGGTCGCTGTGTGGCACAGGATTATTTCTTGTGTTTGCCGTTGGAACAGCGTGGAAGTGCTCTTCAGGACTTCAAGCGTATTGTGGGTGCAGATCTTATTCGACCTCGTCAAGGAAGACTTGCATGAATGGTCAAAGTGCCCTTCAGAGAAAGAAATGCGAGACCCTTGTTCTTTGCTTCGTTTATTTTGAATCTATCACAGAGCCTCAAATATACACACTTCACAAAAGAGTTCCACACGCTCTACGTTCTACGGGAGCGCCACCCGCGGTGTTGTGAGCGCCTGGTCAGGCCGAGGTATCAGGGTTAAGTCGTTGATCTCAGTGCAATGTTCTTGAGGCGGCGGTGAGATTTGCTTCAGTTACAGCAGATTGTGGCGCCACGAACGGGTTGTTTTGCGTCACGGGTGTTCTAAGCATCTACTGGGTCGAAAGGGGTCACACTGTTGTCATACAGAACTTCGAATACAGTACAAAATGAGGTATTCGCAGCAAAAAATGATATGGATATTTTATCAATGCATTGTCAGAGCTCGACGCTCCAGAAAGTTCTCAGGTGTGAGCGGGGCGCACCTCCAAATGGGCCAGGATCACACAGGATGCGTCATGCGTTTCCCACAAGAACGAGTCAATGGGCGTTGCCCGTTGACCTTGCCAAGAACGCATCACATGGCGCATCCTGTGCGAATCTAGTGCAATGGTCAGTTGGGTAACTTTCTCAGTTGTGGAAGGTGTCTTCTGTTGCTTCCACTGACGAAAGGGTTGTTTCTTCAAATTTGCGGGTTTGGAGACACTGTCTTTGAGCACAGCCATTTCCGTCCAAAAGAGTTGCGTGGCTCACCTGGTCACGTGGACTGTTACTTGCTACTGTTACAGTACTCAACACTTGTGGCTCCACATTGAGGCCCACACAGGATGGCAGTGCAAAGGAACATTGCAACACAAAGTTGACAAGGTTCAATTTCACGCAGAATAGTGAAGCTGTCAGCTTCACGCGTCTTTTGGTTCTATTTGAAAATCGCCCACTTCACGGATGCGTGGTGTATTGTTTCCCAGCGTGCCTCGCGACACGGTACTTGCTGGCGATGTTCAGCACGTTTTCTATTATGACCGCCAGGGGGCATCGGAACCAGTTGCTGTGCAGGTTGTAGGCGTCCAGGCACGCGTACACCTCGCGCACTGCGGTCACGTGGTTCTGCACGCGAATCTGCCACACCACGTGCAGCTCGATGTCACGTGACTGCAGCTCCAGGACCCATCGGTCCGGGTGACGTGACGACGCGATTTTGTAACGCTGCGCCGTTGTCCAGGGCAACATTTTCCCGGTCGTTGCGCCGGGAGCGTCGTCGTTGTTTTCGGCCAACACAAAAATGAAGCCCGGCCCCTCGCGGTCCAGGGTGTCGATGTTGAAGGACATGGCCTTGAGGGCCGAGTCGCTGAAGACGACGTCGCAGTAGTTGCTGAGGGTGTGTCCCAGGTGGTCCAGGGGCTTGGTCTGACTGCTGTAGCTGTAGTGCGCGATGGTGCATCTGCATTCGTAGCAAACGGGAAGTCCCACGTCCAGGGTGTCCTTGGATCTGCGTTTGGGGGATCCAGGGGCGAACTTGGCCCTTTGTTGACGCGGAGAGGACTTTCCTTGCTCTCTGCTGAGAGAACATTCGCTGCAGATGCTGAGGCTGCTGGAATATCTGTCTTTGGTCGCGTCTGTGTCTGTTTCCTGTGGAAATCGCTCGTGAGGAAACTTCAGATCTTCCGGTACATCGGTGACCTCGATGACCTCTGCGTACTTCCTCCGCTCCAACATGGCGGCCACCAGCTTCCGGTCGCTTTCGATGTTGGTGCAGATTTCTCGCATCAGGTCGTCGCTTCGCAAGAACTCTTCCTCAGAATCGAGCATCGTCAGGCTCGTTTGGTCGGGGACGTCTCGCAGCGGCTGTCGTCGGGTCTGGGGATGCCCCGAGAACTGGTCGAACCCCTCCTGCACAAACCCACCTTCAGCTGAACCACCGCGACTCGACCTCTCAAAGTCAATCTCGGCGTCGTAGAAAATTTCCGAGAAGGTATCATCAAACTCGCCGTCTCTGTTGAAGAAGAAATCTTTCTCCGTTGGGGAGAGAGGGTCAATGTCAGTGGTCAGATCCGGAGTGTTGATGCCGCTGTCGTGGACGTTGTCCAGTCGCGAGTCCAGTTCCGCGCGGCCGCCGGAATCCGCGGGATTCTGTGGGTTCTGCCCGATGGATTTGTAGTAGCCCTCGACGACCAGCTCCAGATGCACCTCGTGGTGGTCCCGCAGGTGGACACCAGCCTCGCCCTCTGGTGGTGACGGAGACTCGACTTGTAGCGCATGCGCCTCGTCGCTGCCCGCGCTGCTCAGGTCACGTGGTTCGTCGTAGTCGCTGAGGTTCTCCGACATGACGTCATCAGAGGGGCTTCTGGACGCCGAAGCAGCTGCGTCCTCGTTTTCGTCGGTTTCTTCACTGTCCTCCCTCTTCTTTCTCTTCTTGGTCGATGTGTACGTTTCTGCGCGTTCTTCGTGCACTTTGCGCTCAGTGTCCTTGTTGTCGTCAGATTCGGAGTCGGTCACTTTGGTGTCCATGTGTTCAGTATCGCTCTCCTTTTCGTCACTGTCACTTTGGTCCTTGACCACTGCCACCACCTCAACACTGGCCTCCTCAATGTTGTTGTTGAGGTTGTCGTTGGCAGTTTGAGACTCTGCATCAAGTCCGTCTTTCAGATCCTCAGGTTGCTCATTGTCATTGACGTGCTCAATGGTGACAGTGACGGTAGATTTTGTCGTGAGCCTGTCCCCGATGTTCGGGTCCTGCTCGTCCACACTGGAGCTGGAGGAGTCAATATGGCGGATGTCCGCTCTGTTGTTTTGGTCCCACGTGTTGGATTTCTTCTTCGTCTGTTTCCCAACGTCTTGTAATGCTGAGTCCGACTTGGATTTGGATTTGCGTTTCGATAGCCATGACCTGGGTGAGGATTTGGTGGAGGAGTAGCGGGCGGAGGAGGCCCTGCGGCCGCGCTCGTGCAGCAGCCGCTCGTCTGGGGCCGTCGGCTCCGGCAGCTTCTTCTTGCCGCGGCGGGAGGAGGACCACGGCCCGCCGCCCCCGCCTCCGCCGACGGAGGAGGAGCGGTCGCGGTCGGAGCCGGGGCCCCCCGGGCCGCCGCTGCCGCCGGCGCGGGAGAGCGAGCGGAACGAGGAGCCGAGGTCGCGGCGGGAGCCGCTGCGCGACCCGGTGTCGCTGCCGTACGTCGTGTTGGTCTCGCGGTTGGGCGAGATCTCGCCGAGCGCGATGAGACGACGACGCTCGCGACGCTCCTTCCGCTGCCGCTTCTGAAGAAGAACGTCACACGTTGAAGCATAGACCACTTGAGTTTTGTTTGACGTGGCATGTTTCAACACGACGTGAGAAAGAGCGTCAGTGCAAGGGGTATTGCTGATTTTGATACGTAAAATGTGTGAAAGCGCGGCACCTTCATGAGTCTCCACTCGTCGCGCACCTCGTTGATCCACATAATGACCCACTCCCCGACCATGTTCTTGCCGTGGCGGTGCAGCCAGATCCACAGGTCCTGCGTCGAGTCCTCGATCGCGTCTGTAACACAATGGGATGAATGGTTGGGAACATTCCGTGGAAGTTGCACCACGCCGCTGCTCCAACGATAAGCTGCGCAAATTATTCTGTGGATCGTAAAAGGAGGCGTTGGCTGTGAGAGCGACGAGAAAACTTCCAGAGCTCTTGAGAACAGACTCTGCCGGGTTTTCTTTTCAACTTGACTTCATTTGAGAGCCATTTGCTTGTGAATCAAGCTGGTTGTACGTTTCTTGCACCCGGCATCACCAAAAGAACGTCGTTCAAGGTCAACAGAGATCGTGTCACCAGGTGGTTTGAACGTGAAAGCAGACAACTGACTCTGACAACTTTTTCTTGTTTGAATCTGAATTGAGTGAAAAACGACACCATCGAAGAGAACACTTGCATTTGAAGATTCGACTTTTGCCAATCCGAGAAGTCCGTGGCAAGCTTGAATTGAAACTTTGGGTTTGCCTTTTGTCCTTTTCATTGCATCACGGTTGAGAAACGGCATCCAGCAGTTGAAGTCACCCACAAACACCACGAAACAAACGCACATTGTGTGCAAAGTGGACCCGGAGAATCGTTCTTAGTCCGGCCATGTTGACAGAAATCATTTTCTCACATAAACTGGACCATTCCTAGATTTGAGTGATTCTGTCAGACTTTGACAAATTTCAACATTCTCCCAAAGATTGGGCTGCATCATCACCTGGACCCATACCGCAAGAATAGCAGTGTAGATTCTCGTCCAAGCGTCAACACAGCCACCAAGACGGCTGAGTTTCTTTGCGAGAAACACTGGACGCGTTTTGATAATAGCAGCGACAAGGTAAGCGAGACGAATCCAGTACAAAGCTGAACAAATATTACATCCCCAATCTTGACAGCACCAGAAGAGGTCTCGACCAACCATGTAGGTCCGACAACTGATGAAATGAGACTGTTCTGTTGTACGATCTTGAAACTAGCCCCAGAAAAAGATGGAGAGGACTGTGACCTGCGATCTCCTCGTCGGGGACGCCCCTGTAGATGAGGTACTGCACGATGCGCCGCGCGCCGTTGTGCTCGTAGATCGGGAAGGCGAAGAGCCCCGACTCGAAGATGTCGTGCAGCTCCCACTCCAGCTCCTCGTTGTCCATCGCCATGGCTGCTGCTGTTTCTGCTGCTGCTGCTGTTGTTACTGTCGTTTACTCAGCATCTGAAAGGAGAGACAAATCAGAGACACGTCAAACTCGGTCTGTGTGAGTGTGGAAACAAGATTGTACTCGGCAGAGCTTGGCTGCCTGTCTTTTCGTCAACGTCCTTTTGCTAACATCAGGAGAAAATTGAAAAATATGTCCAGCGGTTTGTTCCAGTTGCAGATGCGGTTTAAGGCAAGCGCTGTTGATCTCAAGCTCGGTCTTTTGCGACCGTCTGACGCTTCTGAATGCTGTGCCTTCCTTTCCAGTGCAGTTCGTTTTGTCTGGTGAGATTTGAAAATTAGATTGAAGGAAGACCAGGTAGAAAACGATGCGTTGCGTGACTAGAATCTCTGAGATCGCTCCAAGGGTTGATCAAGACTGAAGAGCGAGCCCTTTCCGAAGCAGATCTCTGCGACATTTCCAGACGACCTGGAACCTTCCCTTCTTCTTTGAGACCAAATTGGCTCCCGAGTCTTACCAAGTTTTGAAGTAATTCTTTTGGTGCCGCAGTTGTGTTACTCCGAAAGTCAATTGAGCAACATCAGGAGAGTAGCCTGTGTTGGCGCGACAGCGCGGAGCTGGATCCTCGCAGAGTGGGCAGCGCGCACCGCCGCGTCCGTCTTTATAGCGGCGCGGAGCCGGGGAGCTGCGTGCGCTGTGATAAAGCACCGCCCGCCTCCCGCCTTTACATTGTAGCTTTTGGTATCATTCTCAAGGCATCTCAGCCATTTGAGTGCTACATCAGCGCTGATAGCTTTTGTTCAGACGTGGCGTTGCTCGCAGAACCAGACCCCTCTTCCCGTGTCCCTGATAAGTGAGGTATGTGCAAATGCAATTTTGAGTAGCGAGAAGCTCATTTTCGGTCCCCTGAACGGACATGGATTTGTCCAGGGCATGTTTCAGAACCCATACCCTTTGTCACGCACCATTCAGAGGGCAAGAAAGACTCACTGAACTTGGAAGGAGATTGGAGGTGCCCCAGTCTGAGAGTGAGTACCTGTTCTGAGAGTGCGAGTACTCGAGGCGTTAATGACTGATTGTACTCGGGGGCAGCAGAGTTATGCTCAATTTCAAACAACCCGCACAGTTCTGTGTTCAGTTAACTCAACAGCAATGTTGAAACAAGACGTGGAAAGCTCGGCGCTGTGAAATTAGGGTGATGGGAGAAATTCCTGCGTGTCGTTTGCGTGAAACCTCCGCCGAAAATGACACCAAACAAGAAATCTTGTTGACTGTTAAGTGAAGTGTGGGCTGTTGGCTGCAAGATTCGTGGCCTTCCAGGTGGCCTCGCACCAGCGCGTCGTCCATCTTGGGTCCGGAATCCACGAGGAGCAGCTACTGTGTGGAGCCCCACCTGACTGTGGACTTTTAGGACTGCGGTGACATTTGGTGTTTGACAGAGGTGTAGGGAAAGCGTGATTTGCTAGACTTCTGACCTTTTTGTGCGGAAGGGCAACAGCTCCTGAAGGTCTCAGCGTGTCAGCTCAGAATGGTCACAACACAAACAGCTGCACGCCTTGTATTCAGTATACAGGCGCTGACAAAATCCCAATGACCCCCTGGAGTCCACCTGCACGCAGACCACACCTTGGCCGGTGCTAAAACACTAACTCGTGTTTGACACTTGCGGAGAGCCCTTAGTAAGAAAGCTTCAGTGCAGCATAATTCACTCGGAGAAGGTCTGCCGCTGCTCCGCCTTATCTCGACTGGTATTTCTTCGTGGAAATGCCGGGATTTTTCATTGTGCGCGTGTTTTCCGTTTCGTGGTTTTGGGTGTTGAGAATCACAATAGGAATGTGGCGAGAAATGAATCAAGTCGGTGGAAGTTCAAGTCGTTAAATTGCTGAGGGGGTTTTGGATGCAAATTCCTCACAGGTCCGTGGGAAGCTGCTCGGGCAGATCCAGTTGAAGAGGAGGGGGCACAGCCGCCATGGAGACCGAGCCAGCTTTGAAAATGGCACAGGCACTGAAGGAAACAGTTTGTGTCGCGCCTGATCGTGGTCGATTTTCAGGTGAATGGACCACACACCTGGCTGGATTGGGAAACTGCGCAAACGACGGACGAAAAAGCGAGTGTGGTCCTGTGATGTTTTCTGTTTTGGGAGGTCCCACCCACCAGAAATCTACAGATGCAACGAGTGCGATCACAGTTCCTGCCAAGCAAATCACACAAAGTTCGGCTCGAATCAACTTGTGCTCTTTGAGTTTACACCTTGCACCGTTCACGTCTGCAGTGGCTAACGATATCCTCCTTCATTTGACGGAGAGTGAAATTCAACCAGGAACGAACTTGATAGCGTAATTTTACGTTGAGAACGTGGCACTTTACGACTGTTTGTGAGTTCGCCTCGCAGCGGGTTCCGCTTTCGTGCCAGTGGAGTTGCAGGTGCAGAAAGTGTGAATTTTACTGGACTTCCAGGAGGGGAAAAACAACCCTGCGCTTTCTGGTCGCAGAAGGTGTGATCCTCACGAGAAGTGTGGTCACGAAATGTGGCCATGGCTTTCAGATCAAACGAGGACGACACACTGACACTGGATGTTTCACCGTTCAGCTGAACTTGTGGACAAAGTAACTCATTTGAGACGTAAAACAAGTAGATCTCTGCACCCACGACCCACACACCTGAACTAAAACGCTTCATGTCAGCTCGAACACGTCTGCTCGGCGCTCTCCGGAACCACTTTCTTCCGATCAGGGGCAGGTGTTCCTTGATCACGCCTCCACCCACTCAGAGAACCAGGTCGAACAACCTGATAAAGACCAGCCCGTGTCACACCAGACACGTCACGCGTGATGCACCTATATTCATCAGTTGGGACGAGTGACTGCGTCGACTCTGAGATGCAGCGCCCTGGACTGTGTACAGAGGTGCAACGCACGACGTATCCAGCGTGAAACAGCCTGAATCGCCCCCTCTTCCTGAACACACGAACAACAATCGCGTCGGACGGACGGACGTCGCTGGGCTTGTTCGGTATGCGGGAAAACGGGGCTTATCTCGCTGTTCAGTCTGCTTCTCTTTGTGTCGGACGCCTTGAAGATACGATGTGTCTTTGCCGTATCACCTGCCAGCGATAAATAAACAAGACGCCGAGCAACGGAAAGAAAAGGTCACGCTGTGAAATGTGCCCTGCAGAATTCGCTCAATCAAAACAGATCAAGATTGTTCTGGCCTTGGTTCGGAGGTCTGATTCTCCTCAGGTTTTGGGAGGCAGAGGGAGTCGGGAAGAGAGCTTTTCGGAGCCGGGTACCGAGAGGCACGTGGCGGCCCGAAGCTCGTGTCTTCCAACCTGAGGACCAGAACCACACGCGGAGAGCGCGTTGCGGTTTCACGTGCGTTGTGGGTCCTCGTTGGTGTGCTCCGTGTTCGGTCTGTTTCACACAACGTGCGCCCTGATGTGTCTCTGCGACGCAGGTTCCATTGACTTGTGTTGTATCGGAACGCAGGGCGCATCCTGTGTGAAACCGGCATCAGCTGTTTCCTCGTCGCCCCGACTCCTACGCATCCGTCAACCCAGTGACTGAACCGTTTCGCTTGTTGTGTTCGGGGCAACAACATCAACAAAGCGACGGTTTCCGGGACGACGCCTGGCTGTTCTGATGAGGCGAAAAACTCGGCTGGTCTGATTTTATGATCGGGAGGTTGTAGGTCACTCCAGGCACACGAGGAAGAAGCCATTTGCAGATGGGATTGGCAAGGAATCCACCAAGACTGGACCAGACAGGCCTCCACGGGAGACTCGCAAATTACGCTTTTCGCACCTTGGGTTTTGTTCTGAACTGAGACTTGTTCATGCGGGCCGAGGTCCTGGTTCTGCGCAGCCATTTTCAATTGTAATCCAGGTTTCTTTTTCGCCAAAAGTCGAGAGGAATTCGTGATTTGATTGACGAACAAGAAGCACCTCACATTTCTATCTGCGCAGAGTTCTGCAGAATCTGACCTTCATTCGTTCATACCTGAACGTAACTCGTCCGCGAAGCATCAGGATTCTCCCGTTAATCGTGTTCTCCTCACTGACCGGCCACAGGCATCGCTGTCTGTAGGCGATCCAGGATTGAGCTGAGCATGTGTGTGTGTGTGTGTGGGGGGGGGGGGGGCTGAACTGGTCATCGACCCTGGGATGGCTTGGAGGGCTGACTCAAATCTTGAACAATTGATGTGTTGAAAGGTGCAAAAGGTTCGATCTGGTGGCACAAAATCTGGCGGTCAACGTGATTTCCATTGGTCCGGGGCCCTTCACCTGGATCCATCTGGAGTGGAACTCATCTGGAGAGCGGCTCTTCTTGTGACCGCATCGCCGCTCTGATCGGAAACTTGCAGCAGTCGCTCTGTCCATTGAACGTTTGACGAGGCGTGATTCTGGGGCAGCTCGCCGCGGGTGGAACAGCATTCAATGCATTGTTTTCGCAATCCGTCAGTCGCCGCAAGCAACGAGCGTCGCATCCAGTGTGAAACACAGCTCAGTTGTTTTTTGCGATGCTAATCCAGTGTTGTGCTTCTCTCGAACAAACAATGTTCAGCGGCGACTTAAACTGCCATAGATTCGTGGTTACCAAAGTGGATTGGTGAAATTTAAATGGAAACACTTGGGAATTCCTTGAAAGCAATCCGAGAAAACATTGTTTGAAAACTGATCACCTTTGCTCGTATCGTGTGTAGAGTGATAATTCTCGGTATTTTGGATCGAAGTCCACATTGTAACGTTGCAATGCAAAACAACAGCGGGGAACAACACCGAAGTACTCACCTCGGGCCTGCTCGGTTCCAGCGCTGTTTTGGTAAACATCACAGTTTTTTGCTCCATTGAAATCACGAGATTTATTCGTTTCTGGTCAGGAAATCTACCACCATTCCACGAAAAGGAAACCTGGAAACAACAAGTTTCTGTCATTGAGACTTGTTTCTTGAAGACCTGACCTGTTTGGTGACAGGCAGTGGTTTCACCTCAAGGTTGATGTGTCCCTTTCCAGCAGCGTCTTGCTCAGAAGTCTGGGCCCATGGTTTCCTGATTTGTCTCAGTCCGAACTCAATCGACGCACATAAGTTGATTTGGAATGGAATATCCCAAAGGAGTCCAGTTCTCCAGTCAAAATTCGTTCCGTCTGTTGTCACGGCTCGTCCTTTGGTCGTATCCTCATTGCACCGGTGTCGTGGCTCAAATGAAACCTTCATACCCAGGTTTCAGCTTCAAGCCTTCATGACTCAATTCCTGAATCAGGGAGGCATGAGACTCCCGAAGCAGACGCACTCAGGGTCTCGTGATATCTCTTCACACATGAGCAAAGTCCCACAAAATGTGCAGCTGACGGCAAAGATGCGGTAACTCTCAACATCACCCGCAGAAATACTCAAAACACACTCACCTCGTTCTGTCTGCCTTTGAGTCATGTAGCCTGAGGGGAGGACGAAGTTTGACGGGAAAATGATGCAGTGAGAGGAGATGTGTGTTCACAGTGTTGGCAGGCTGGGCTGGGCGGGTGGGTGGGTGAGCCACCTGTGTGATTGTGTTTTGCGGAGCAGATAATGCGGCGTAAATCCCTTTGATGTGCGTCCTCCAGGTGCACCTCCGCTGCTGCTGCTGTTGCGCAGCAACACGCTCTGAAGCAACAGTGCAACAACGGGAAGTTAGGGGTGTGACGTGTTGCTTCCACCACAAACACACACACACACACCTCTGCCTTTCTCTTGCCCCCACACACTCACTGCCGCACACGCACACACACGCTTATCCTGGATTCTCCCAGGTCGCCACCTTGTCAGACTGAGTACATCCGTTCAGTGTGAAAATCTCTCATTTCCTGCAGAAACAGGACGCCACGAGGCCCTCCTCCCAATTGGAGACAGAGTCAAATTGATGAGGATGTTTTCGTGGGAAACGACACTTTGATCGAAAAGACAGGAAGTCCCAGTGGAAATCCACTGAACACCAGTTCTGTCCAGGTCGTAAATTTGCGTCAATAATTCTTGCGTCATGACGAGAAACCCGTCTGGTCGGGTCTTGGCTGTGAAGCCCGTGAGAAGCTTTGGTCGGAAGATTGCGCTGTGTCTGGGTGGTCTGGCTCTTCGGCTCTGCGCTGCTTTGGTCCTGGCTTCTCCAAGAGATTCACGTTTCGCTCGCTCTGTTCACTTGGAACAGAGTTTGTCCTGCAGGAGGGTGAGGAATGGTCCCCTGGGTTGTTGAGCTGACCGCAAGCTTCCTGGAAGATATTTTTTGCAAAGCAAAGCCGTGTGGCCAAGTTTGGGCCTCGTAAACTCCGTTCTCCCCGTGAAACAGTGTGTTGAATTAGCGAAGTATGAAAGCGTGAAATCTCTCAACAGTTCACCGTCCGGATGTATGGTTGGCAGGTCAGAAGGTTTCGAGCTCAACGGGAGAGCGAAGTCTTCCACGTATTATTGCAACTGACACCAAATGTCATTGCGCCCAGTTGTACCGAGTATGTTCTACGCTGCGCAACCTCCGACGTTCCCCAGGGTCTATTTTGGCGTTGTTTTGCAAGGCGCGAAGGCCAAGTCCTCCAGCGGTGGTTGTCCTGACGACGGGGGATTTCATGGGGAAGTACTCAATTATAAGCTATATTGCGTTGAGTTCAAGTGCGAATGTAACTCATGATCGCAGTCAGGTGCGCGGGACCGGTGCAGCGTCGGTGTTGCCGTCCGGACCGAGCTGACAAAACGTTTAATCAAAGTGGTTCGGCGGCCACGCCTCGCCTCGACTGGAGAAAGACCAGAGATCCGACACACCGCGCTGGACAGGGGGCGGCAGTGAAACACTGAGGTTACTTGTATCTGCAGAATCATTGGCCTGCAGCCTCCAGACCCACCAGAAGCCTCGGGTCTCTGATGTCAACTCCTTGGAACAGACCTGATGGAGAATGACGTTGACCAACTCTAAGGCTGCACTCAGGATCTGACTGAATCCGGAGCTTAGGAGCTGGTCACGCTTCTGATGACCGGCAGTATGATGTCAGCCTTGTGACTTCCTGGGTCCTTTCCCGAGTTGGACACCCTGTACACATTCAGATCACATTGAATACACTTGGGTCTCAAACATAGCCAGCCCGTTTTTCTGGGTGTTCCGGTCGCCTCGCCCACGTCGCCCGCAGGCTTCGCCCCGACCTGCTGCGCAGCCCAACAATCGCTGTATCCGCCGGCAGAACAAACAAGCGTCGCACGACCCGACAATCATCACGGGGCCAGACGGAAATTGAAACCTCCTTGTGTTCGTTGTCTGATAAACATTCTGCTGTTGAAGACAACCTTGAGGTCCCTGTTCACAGGTTGTTGTTTCCGGTGGCAATGCGCTGGGTCAAAGGCTTCTTGTGATTTCCGTTGTGTCCTCAATGGTTTTTTCGTCGCTTTGCGGAAAGCAGAATGGTTCTTTTGCCAGAAAGGTGACTGTGTGCAACTTTCATGGGTGTCAGACCAATACGCGCGCACAGGTGTTTTTTGGTTTTAGGTGACACAAAAGTGACACCTCGTGTCGACCTGTGGTAGGGAAAATGCGGGGTAAGCTGAACACAAGCGCTCTGTGCCAAGTAAGCTGTGCAAAGACACGACTTTGGCGAGCGTGCATTGACAAAACGTCTGTCGACATATTGTTCGTGGAAAGGCCTCCCACCTTTTCTTCAAGAAGCAGCAAGGTGCTGACAACTCGCTTCAGGGTGGAACGGTTTGTTCCTTGTGCCGTGAGACTGTTGTTCCCTCTGTTCGTTTGAAGTGCTTGTGTGTTCCTCGCCGAACACACGGTCACAACTGGATACCTGAGAGTGTTCCCACCAAAGCATAGTCCTCCTGATGGTCTATTTCTCGGTACAAATGAGTTAGTTACCGTCGCACGTGGATCTGCTTAATTTGCTGCGCAAAGTGTAACAGGCACGTAAAATTTGCACGGAACCTTGGGACCCATCTCGTACATCAATTGAAGATGATTGTGAGCAGCAGTTGCAGGTTCGCACCAGAAAACTGCGGAAGCTGTTGTCCTGGGGAAGGAAATCCCATCGCTTTGTCTCTGAAGACAAAACACGGAGGTGTTGCAGCGAAAGTCACGTTGGCTCGTGTGTCATTTGGTGAACGAGTAACCGCATGCCGCTCAAAGGTTGAGGAAAAGCCTTGTGGATTATGACTGGAGAAGGTTCTTCCTGAGCTGAGTTCAGACGAGGAGTAAACAACAGCCGTGCTGGGCAGAGTCGTTTCCTCGAAAGCGAATTCAACAATGAGCATCAGTCATCGCGTCGCGCCCCCCTCTGAGGCCTTTGGAAATCAATATAGGAATTCCTCCGAGGTGCTGGGACTGTTGTGCGTTGTGAGGCCTGTCAGAACAAACGTTTACACCGACGGTTTCCAGACAGTTGGGTAATTGCAAAATATGAACTGTCGGATTTGATATGATCTGTTCTCATAAACGCGTCATTCAGATGAAGATCACCGTGCACAATGAATCTGGACTCGAGACAGCAGTGGAAACCAAAACCCCTGTATCTGTAGCCAGGTTCTGATTACACCATCAGGGGTGGGTACAGGATTTAGTCCATGTGGGCCAGACCCCACGTGGGGTACTCACTCGAAACTGAGAAGCAAACATTGTGACCCTTTTGTGGGTTCAGGGAGGCTTTCTCATCCCCACAGAACCGTCCCTGTATTGGCCGTGCAAGTTCCAGAGAGCTGCAGCGTTGAGATCCGTCGGTCGGGAGACCTGGACAGACAGAAGCGTTTTATGCGCTCTGTGCGGTGGGTTATCGGCCGCACTCAGCGACTTATCACCCACTGAACATCACAATGACAGGTTGTATGGGATTCGCTGAAAAGGAGCCTCGTCTCTTCGTATTTCAGTCCGCTCCAGGGCGCCTCTGGGTTTGTATCGTTCAATGCTCGGGCGGGGTGAGCAGATGCTCGAGCCATTGGACGCACAAGTGGTGTTGGCATGGGTTTCACTGAATACAAAGGAGGCACTGATCCAGGGTCGCCCACTTCCACGAGGTGTTGGTCCCTCTGGATAAGACTGACGAACAGGTTCTCTTGACCTGGAGTGTGCCCTGAACATAGCGTTGCAAAGTGTCGAAGATCAGGCCAGCGGCTCAAAGTTGGGCTCAAGAGGTGGCTCTTCATCGCACACAGGGAGTTCAGTCCCGGGCGACTGATTTATTCTTGAAGGTTGTCTGACCTCTGCAGCAAACCCCAGTTTTGTTTTGCGGTCACTCCTGTGACTCCAATCGACTTTGCCAGAGTGTGCGTTGCTGCAAGGACATTCACTCCCACTCCAGAACAAAGACGGGAGTCCAAGGAGCAAGGGGCTCTGAGGACATTTCGTGTCCTGACCAAACTTCCAAAGTCCTTCACAGGGGCTCAGCTCGTTCAGAGTCAAAAATCGCTCCCGCACTTTGACTGTGAAACACAGTTTTGCCCTCTCGCTTTTCAAACACACGGAGGACCTGACGTTGCTGAAGCGTTAACTAGGAGGTGATGGGGGGCGCGCACGTTGCGAGTGAGTCTTTGTTCTGGTTGAGGCGCGCACTTGGCTGCACCATCTCGTGAATCTGCGGTGGAGAGCTCAACATTGGTGGGTTGTTCAAGAGACAAGTGTCTTCTGGTGAGAGAATATGGGCCTACCGGGTGGTTCCAATGTGTACTGACAGGGAAGTACTGTTGAAGAACGTCTAACTCAAGAGAAGGCTGTGCCAGATTTCTGAATTTCTCTTCTGTTCTGTCAGAGCACCGCGAATCACCTTGACCCTGCTTTCTAAAGTGATGCTGTTGGTCGATCATGGGGCGCAACCAATGCTCCCAAAAAGGTTTTGTAAGCAAATGCAATTTTGTCAGACACTTATGATTCTGTTGTGATTTCCACTCAAAACGTCACAGAGGATGAAACTCGTGGGAGCGGACTGGGTCTGAAGTCCATCGGAGGTGCACGGCTATCGCGTTGCTCTGGTTCAGAGTCTCTCGCCTCGGGACCTGGTTCTCTCCGCGCCACCAACACGTGTGTGTATCGCGTCTGATTGATGAGAAGCACTTTTTTGCAGGTAGCGTTGAGTTATCCTCATTTTCTCATGGCTGATCAGCATCAGCTTTTTTGCAAGGAGAGGTTCACGAAGTGCCATTTGTTTCTCAAATACGAGAGTGTGTTGGGAAAATGAGTCCACAGGTGGGGTCCCTCCACAAACAGGCATCGTGAGCGGAGGAGCCACGGCAGGTTGTCAGTTTCTATGGAAACCCGAGATGTGTGAATTTGCTCGAGATTCACTGTGGGGCTCGAGGGTGGATCAAAGATTTGAAACGCGGGGGTCCGAACCCCAGTGGATCCCCAATAAAATTTTGAAGAAAAACTCAACAGGGAAAATATGTCGCCATAACACCAAATTTCGAGAGAGCAGACGGAATTGGTTGGGGTGGGTCTGGGGCCTGATCTCGTGAATCCGCCCCTCGGTTTGAGAGCGAATCGCAGACGTGAAGACCGCGCCTTGTGTGGAAAGTTGGCAGGGCGGAAGCTCGATAGCGACGTGAACACGTCTGAAAACTCTCAGAGCAAAGGTCACGCGGATCATCTGCAGCTCGTGAAACGTTTCAATCGGATCCCTCAATCTTTTTACTCGTGACTGCACTTGTCTTGTCCACTTTTTTTTCTGAGACCGCGTCGTTAACACCGGAAGTTTTCAGATCAGGTTCCCGTTCCCGGAAATGAACAACCCGGCTGGAACCAGCTTTCCACACGTGCACCAAACCACAAAGGGTCTCTCGGATTAAAACCGCAATCAATGTTTCAGAAACAGGAAGCAGAGAACCGGGTGTTTTCCAGTGCACGACTCGACTGTTGATCACAGATTAATGGTGTTATCTGTGGCGATAATTGGGCTTCGTGCCGTTTCTGTACTCACTTCTCGCCTCAGAGCAAATTTTACACGATTGTTTGTTTTCTTTCACAGAGAAACAAGTTCAATCCCACTTGAATTGTGCAAAAAGTACTCCCTGTCTAAGTTTTTCTGACGGTCGACAACGCAACAAGTGCAGATGTTGTCAGTTTGTATCGAGTTGAGGAGAGGAATGAACTGCCTTGTTTTGCTCCCTGATTGCGTTCAATACTCTCAGTGAAAGTGTGTTTACTGCTCCGTGGCTGTTGTCACGGTCGGAATCTTTGTCCGGAGTCAGAACTTACAGACCGAGTCACGACGCACCACGTGGACAGCACGGGATCCGCGAGAGGAGCCGTAAACCTGATTTTGCGCTCGCTTTGTCTTGTGGACCGACACTTGACACCGAATGCCAAGCCACAAACTGTGACGGGTACATATTCCGGAGCCTTGCACTCGTGAAAGGAATCTTGGGAACGAGTGTTGTGGTGCAGACGCTCGTAGATCTGCATCCACTATGATAAACGTTGGGGAAGTTGATATCATAAATTTCCGCAACATAAGCAAACGTCCAGCGTCCACAGTTTACACAGCGAGTTCTGCGCGTTTGCAGCGGACAACCGAGAAGGACCCTCGGCCCTGGGAATTTACGTTCCTGCTCCACAGCGAGAAGTTGTATTGCGTAAACACAGCGCTGTTGTGCAGTTCTTTGCCTCAGTCGCATTCCCGAGCGATAAGAAGAGAAGCGCACGGCTTCTCTGGTGCTGCGTCGGGTTTCGTCCGTTTCCGGTTCTGTTGCAATGGAAACGCGAACTGGAGTCTCAGTGTCCGAAGTACTTCCGGTACAAACTTTGGGGAGGTTTGGGTTGTTGCTGAAATTCTCCGAGCTTCAGGTGAGGTGCAAGAAAACGAGCCTCACTGAATCCAAAAGTTTCAACAACGGAAAACAAATTTGACAACTGCAACAGATGAGACACCAAGTCCAGTATCCTGATCTCCTGACCTGTTCACTTCTGCAGGATGAGTTACTGTTCCGTCTCTACTTGTGTGAAACCGGTGAATAAAGTCCGTAATAATCACGCGCAGTTCTGAGGCTTTACTCAATTGTCCGGCTGTCACACTCTTATGACAGTCTTCCGAGTCAGGTGCGGTGGTCCGATAACCAACGCAGACTTTTTGTGCCGTGCTGTTAGGTCAGCCAGAGGAGATCGCACTCTGCGCCTTGAGTACTCTTCTCAAAAACTCAGCCACTTCCCTTCATCCGGGCACTTACACTCTCTCCACCGCGCTATGCATATTCATCGCTGAGCTATTTTTGTTGTAGACTAGTCTTTATCTGTCGTACACATTCCTCACACGCTTTTGAAATGGTAATTGATTGTGACCCGATAATACAACTTCCAAGTACAACAATATATCACAGTCAACGCTTTCAGAATGTTATCGGCAGAACAGACTCCCATTCATAGGCTGCTCAGCTGAAATATAACTACCGCCATCCTTGCAGTCCTTGCATTACTCGTACGAGGACCGTCTCAAAAGAGACCGATCTGAGTCTGCCACAGACACAAGGTCAGCCCTACCGAGGTTTTGGCATTGTGGCATGCTCCAGGAGATATTCCTTCTTCATGCCTGACAGGCAATGATTGTGAGATCGCATGACGATCGCTTTGTTTTGACCCCAATTCTGTGAGGTTGACGAGTGTGTCTGTGACTGGAATTCGAGAGCTGCAAGAAATGTTTGTGAGGTTGATTTTGACTGTTTTATTGTTGTTCCAGTTGACTTTTGTTGTTGTTTTGGACATGTCTTTGCAATGCCGAGTGGAACAACGAACTGTGATCAAATTTATGGTTGCTCAGGGTGCCACGCCCATTGCTTGTTGGCGACAACTGGATCGAGTGTTTGGTGAGCATGCACTTGGAAAGACTCAAACCCGATATTGGCACAAGAAGTTCAAGGCTGGAGACATTGATTCAGTGACGAAGGATGCTCCCAGATCAGGGCGTGTCTGCAGTGGAAGGTCAGCAGAGAACATCCAGAAGGTGGAAACCCAGCTTGAGACCAACAGGAGGCAATCAGTGCGGGAGCTGTCACTGGAAACCGGTGTGCCCAGGGCAACAGTCCAACGTGTATTGCGCAAGGATCTGAAGCTGCACCATGTGAGTCCGAAATTTGTGCCCTGGATTCTAACGGATGAACAAAAAAGGTTCTGCAAGGAGGTGTGTGAGCAGCATTTGCAATCCTTCCAGGAACAGGGCCTCGACTTCCTGCGCCGCATCATCACAGGTGACGAAAGTTCCCTGCCCACCTTCGATCCTGAGACAAAAATCTGGAGCACACAGTGGATACCCAGGGGTGCAACCCGACCCAAGAAGGCTCTTCATTCAAGAACCAGGAGGTCAACAATGATCACAGTTTTCTTTGACTGCAATGGGCTGCTGCATCATGAGTTTGTTCCGGTGGGTGAGACAATCCGGGCTGAGGATTACTGCCAAACATTGGGTCGCTTGAGAGAACAAATCAGAAGGAAGAGGCCCCATCTTTGGAGGATGGAGAATGGCTGGAGGCACTATTTGCTTCATCACGATAACGCTACCCCCCACACAGCCAACCCCACCCTGGCTGCCATCGGTGAAACCAACACAGAACTGCTCGCCCACCCGCCTTACAGCCCGGATCTGGCGCCCTGTGATTTCTTCCTCTTCCCCCTGCTGAAGGCTCAGATGAGAGGCAACCACTACAGGAACATTGAGCAGGTCCAGCACGCAACTGTTGAGATTCTCAGAGCCATACCAGCGGACAAATTCGAGGATGCCATCAAAGAGTTGCCTGTACGTTGGGCTAAATGTGTCAAGGCTGAGGGTGACTTCTTCAAGGGGGATGGGTTGGAAGTGCCTGATTTCATGGTTGAGATTTCTGACTCAGATGCGGACAGCTCCAGTGAATCAGAATGACCGAGACCACACCCATTTATTGTCACAGTTTACTCTTTGTTTTAGTTGTCAAAGTGTGTTCAATTTGTTGGCATGTTATTGTTGGCATGGTTTTTTTATTGGCATTAAATGTTGGCAGCATCAATTCATGTTTTCCCGTGTCCAAAACCCGCTTCGGATCGGTTACTTCTGAGACGGTCCTCGTACTTCCTCGTTCACACGGCTTCGTCTTCCCGGACTCAATTCGTTCATTTCTTTCACCAGGTCTTCCTTGTGATGGGGGTTGTACACGATGTATGCTTTTTGGGTGGATAAGCGAGAACAAAAACATATCAACGCACAAAGCGGCGAGTGGTGCACGCGGACCCCGAGTGATGGTCGCGTCTCGAGGCTGCGGGCCGAGTTTAGCGAGACATCGCGAGATTGTCCAGTGTTGATGGGTTCACCTATTGCTGTTCCTGTCTCGTTCAATGAAGATTGTCTGACCTGGACTGACCGCCAACTTGTGTTGCTCTGAACCAGGGTCCAGTGACAGAGCTTTTTGTCATTGCCAGGTGATGAGGGCCTGTCCCCTGTGCATAGGCGCAGAGACAAAGGATAAGCTGTGCACCTTCAAGTGCTGCACAGGAAAACTTTTACAACAGCGTAAGCCAACCTGTCCTGAACCACTTGTGTGCGTCTACTTTGACAAATTTATGTGCACTGGTGTTTACGATCGCTGGACAGTCATTTATCGGTGTGGGGAGTGGAGCGAAGAAAGCAATTGTAATCAGTGTGGATTTCTGTACAGTAACAGGGGGTGGTCCCTGCGTAAGTTTCACTGAGTGACTGCTGCAAATTTACGTGCACTGAGATAGATACCTTCTGAAACATTGGATGAAGCCCGGTGGAGGAAAGTGCTCTTTCCGCAACCTGAGTGTTCGAGCAGATGGTTTTGCCACCGGGAGGCACATCTACTGTTCAGAGTGTGTGGAGCTGTACTCACCGTTTTGTGCAGATTATGTGGGTATGAATGTCAACAAGGGAAAAAAGTGACAGAAGTGCTCGCTTATAGAGAGTGTCTGTTTTCCCAGGCTTCAGGCTCTGTTCTGCGGGACACAAGGCCCAAGAAAAGGCATGCGGAGGTGAACCTTCCCATGCAAGGTTGTTCTGCTGGTAACCCTGGTGGAATGGAAGGACGGGACGGGGGTTTCCAGGCACAGGCCACTCGGAGCCATGAGGAGTGCCAAGCCGTTTTAAGTTGGAATCTGAAATGAGCAGACACTTGCGGATGGACAAGGTTCCTTCGCAAAGTCCAAACAAAATCCACCTGTTAGTCTTGACAGACTTGACAGGTGCTGCAATGTGTTCAGTTAGTTGTAATAGCCTGAGGTTGTGGTTCAGGGTGTCTGGCCATATTAAAACACTGGGTTGCTCAAGTCGTCTGCTGATTGCAGTGGTGAGCACCTTACCTTTCCAGAAGCAAGAAGTCAGCACAAACACACACCTACACACACCACCACCACCACTACCACCACCACCGCTTCTGTAGCGATGCAGAAAAACTGCGATGCTAAAGAAAGACGTCTGCGATTCCAGCCAAACCAAGAAGCAAGAAAACAATTTAGAGTCTCTCTTATCAAAAAGCACCGATAACTGAGGTCGAGAGATGTTTCTCAATGCATCATCGATCAAACCAGATGGCGCGACGCTTTTTCTCCTCCCCAGGAAATCCTTCTTTTGCAAACTGACAGATCTGGATACAATACATTGTTGTCAATCACAGGGTCCAGGTTCAGTGACTGTTCTCTCTTTTGTGCCAACCGTTTTGATTATGGACCCGAGGGCGTTTGAGTACAAATTGGCTTTGTGCGGCAATTGCAGACGACAAGTGAGTTGCATATCTTTCGTTCCGAAAATGTTATCAAGTGCAGAATGCAAATTTGTTTCTCACGGTCTGCTCAACACAGTCTCGTTTCCACAGGTTGAAAGAACAAATCTTTTGCATTGAAACGGACGATTCTGGTCTTCGATATTTTGACATCGAGACGTCTCTTGTGATAGTCTGCTCGGGTGGGTTCTTTACACCCGAGGCGTTGTAGATCCCACGTTAGGCAGTCTGCTCCCAGAGTTCGAGCACGCGAATGCCGACGGACAGTTGCAATGCATTGACATTTTGTAATGTGCAACAAAATAAGCCACTGCGAAGCAATCAAAGTGCACAACTGCCTGGTTGATTGCATTTAATTAACCAACAAAGACGTTCTGCGGAGAATGGAAATGTGGTTGGAATCGGCGCGGAGCGTTGAAGATGAATCGACGGGAGGAATCCGCGCGGATCCGCCGCTGTTCGTTTGATTCGCGAACCAACTGCGCCTCCCATCCGGTTCCCACTGGCCTGTTTCACGCTGCATGCGTCATGCGCCACGTCCCTGTGCAATTCGCCCTGTAGGCTGCAGACGCAGTGCCGATTGACGAGCGCAGGGGGCGCAGTACGTGGCGGATCCGCTGTGAAACAGGTCAGCGCAGAGAATCGCTGGATTTGGACATCAACAGACTGCAGGGAGAAAAGTTCAAGGCCGCTCCGACAGGCTCCCCCGCCTCGGGTCGAGACCACAGCGCCTCTTCGACAGCGGCGCCTCTGTTCTGAGCGTGGAAAAGCATTTCTGAATGGCATCCTCACAGACAGTTCCGAAGAAACGTAGGTTGTTCGTAATTAAAGCTTTCAATCCAGCTTTTGTGAAGCCAGAACATACGGCTCGGGGTGGACGCAGTTCAGAGCTCTGAAGAAGCAAACGCCATTGCCAAAAGGCCACGCAGTCAGACATTGCAGAATAAAGAATTGCAGAAAAAAAGAACCAATCAGATAATTGGAATGTACACTTTAATGAGAACATTTCTCATCGCTTCTCCGTCTGCTTGACAAGTTGTTCAGGGCAGATTTGATTCTCCCAAATGAGCAGCCCAGTGATTTGTTGAGCGAAGAATTTGATCGGCGCAGCGGTGGAATCCAACAAGCGAATTGTCAACTCATTGTGTCAGCAAAGATGAGATTCACTTTTGCGTTTGGTGACAAACTCTGGCATTCGACAACAGAAACAATCTGTGAACCCAATGGTCCACCTCTTCACCACAAGGGACATGATACTCAACCGAACCTCAGACCAAGTCCCATTTTGGACACAAAAATACAATTTGTCCTCAGATATCTCAGCAGCACATTCTGCTACTGGGTGATTTCAAGGCCTCCAGGCAGCAGCACCGGCCGAATCCCGGTGGAGTCAGAGGAAACCGAGCCGCAATTGAGAAGAATGGGAGGAAAGCTGGTTGTGAGTGAATAACTCGGGCCCTTGATACACCTGTCCAATTAGGCCTGACTGATGTCATGTAACGTTGCCTATTATCACCCAAACAATACGTCAGCCCGGGCGTGCAAGTTTATTGTCTTTCCGCCTCTCAAAATATGAGCATCAACCAGTGATGCACCTGGTACGTGTCTTGGGGAAAGTTGCGAGATTCTTGCTCAGGTCAAATCCTTGACTTGCGTCAAAGTATGTTTCGTGGCCTTTGGTTTCTGGTTTGTTTTGTCCTCTCATTGCAAATTTTTTTGCACCGCTGTCTTTGATCACTGTGTGACAGAGATATTTGTCTCGGCTTCAGCGCTCCATTCTGTCGAAATTCCTTCACTTCCGCGTGATCTCGCCGAAGTTTGATGTTGGAGGTGGAAATACCTCATCGTATTCCTCGCCAACACAAAAATTGAATCGCAGAACCAAAGGTCGAGTCAATAGTATTTCCACCTGGACCATCAAGTCGGTTCACAACGGAATCTGCGCATCAAAGGCGCGGGGAACACTGACAAATGTCGGGGGCGCCCGCTGCAAACCGCGCCGCCCTGCAGCGAACACCTTAACACCGTGGTGAGGGGAAGTTTGTGCTCGAGATGGGTCTGCACTGGCGAACATTTTGACAGGGGAGAATATTACCAACGTGGCCTCCTGGTTTTTGCTTGAACTGCAGGAAATTGTCTGACAATCTCGACCTTGCCCTGTGAAGCCTTGTTTCCCATAAAGCAGTTTTTCAGGGTCAATCCTGTGATTTCTAGTGCAACCGACAATGACACAGAACGTGCAAACCAAGGGTGGAACAGAGCCTGCGTGTTGCAAGCATGTTTGAAGCAAAAATACCAAACTTCCCATGTTGAGGACAGCTTGAGAAACCTGTTTCAGGGCGAAAGCTGTGAGAACTCGACTCGCCGCTGAAGGTGGGTGTTTGATGCAGTGTGTCAGCAGCAGGTGGACAAGTAATCTGCCGAGGAATGCGGAAGCCTCGGTCGTTACATCCTTCAGACCTTTCAGCCACAGAGGAGGGGGCAGGGAACTATGCCGCTGCACAGTCATAGCTCAGTCCTTGTGGAGCTCCTGCGTGCTTCGAAATTCACACTGGGGGCGTCGGGCGTCCCTGTACAAATCATAGTGACCACGCAACGTCGGTTGGGTTGTTCCAGAACGCAGCGTGTGGTACATCTTGTCTGAAATGTGCCTTTGTAATGGAAACAGGATCGGTGCACTGAAACAGCAGATGAAGAGGGGAGGGAGTGCTCGCGATAACGGGGGAATCTGATGCGACGAGTCAATTATCGTCTGGGGCACTTATCCCCACGGTGTACTCAGATACAGTGATTTGCACGATGCTGAGGCAGTGTGTTGGTCTCCGTGTGAGCCAACGCACCCAAGGAGACCCTCATCGTCCTCCCTTGTTGTCCGGAAAATCGTGTCAATCCATGATCTTCAAAGTGGACAGATACACATCTCTCACGCGCGCGCGCGCATGTGTGTGTGTGTGTGTGTGTGTGTGTGTGTGTGGCGAGTGTGACACAATGCGTCTCTGTGTGGTGTGTGAAACTCCCGGTTA
>JAAUXT010037110.1_pt1 | contig 27833 bp, 30 predicted proteins | sample 7278171 | NCBI WGS metagenome assembly JAAUXT01 (sample SAMN14350112, study PRJNA611818) | marine sediment metagenome | isolation source: surface marine sediment (1.8m) | place: French Polynesia: Moorea | collected 2018-08
ATCATCTTCATCTGGTTCGATGTAATCTCCATTTCGAGTCCTGCACTCATATATCACACTGGAGAGAAGTGCAAACACGGTGAGGATGGTTGCCACGACCCTCATGTGCCACGGCCAGCTGTACTCGATGTAACAGGAGGATTTTGGAGAGGTCAGCTTGTCCACTCCTGACCAGTCGGTCGATGTGAAGACGCAGTTCGATGCGATGGAGAAAACAACTGTGGAAGACAAAAAGCGCAGAACAATAGGATTATAGTTTCTTACAGTTTGTCAATTTGCCAAGGAGCGCCTGGCGACAGCGCTGCTTCTGTTTCGTGATGTTGAGAGATCAGCCAAGAGCTCCTCAAGGGACACATTTCCACCAATTCATTCAAGGAGGCGACTTCATTTCAGTCAACCAGTTTCGACTGCTCGCCCAGCCCTTGTACACTTGTGCCTTCTTTTGATCAACAGAAACAGTGACTCAGGCATCACACCTGCGTGAATGTCTCCCGTGTCCAATGAGGTTCATGTCACCTTCACAACAAGAGACAACTCTGACTTCGACATTCTCCTCCTGACCTCTGCTGCATTACATCGGAAGCTGGGTGACATCACACGAACATTCCCGGAATTGCCTACTCACTGAAGAGTTTTACGAGTGTCGTCTACACACATCAACCCCGAGAGCTTTTGGAGTGCACCACCCCAATAAATCCCAGCATCAACTTAGAACATCAGGAAAGCACGGCAAACCAATGTCCTGATCATCAAATCACCTCAAGAGTCTAACAAGATTTTACCTGTGGCAAGAAGGAATATTGTCGTTGGCCTTTTGCAGGATATGGGGCAGAGTTTCGTCCTCCGGTCCAAGCAGGAGATGAGGGCCGGGAACGCACACATGATGATGGCTCCGAGCGACCAGTACTCGAGGTGCTGGACAGTGGTCAGGGACTCTGAAAGCAGATTTTTGTAGCAACGCATCAGTGTCGCTCACCATCATATCAAACTGTAATGAGATCTGCATGTTGGAAGCAGAAAACCCACAGCTATGACGATATGCAGTTGTCAGAATTCCTCTGACGATGTCCAAATCATTCTGCACATTATTGCTTCACAACTACTCATTTGCTCGCTCGCCGCAGGGAAAACACAGATAAAGCGGCTATGCACCGCTAATCTCGGTTGTTTCCTGGTCAGGAAAACTTGGCCTTGGGCGACGGATGACCTTTTAACGTGAATGGATGGCTTCTGGAGCCCCAGTGTGTCTTCGTGTGGAACCAGGTCTTCTGCTTCGGTGCCTGGGATCTGGCTTCCACGGGACACGACGGATGAGATGTTAACAAGGCGTGCCACCGGTCAGGACGACGTGGATATATCACGCCTCTCAACAGGGAAAAAATCCTGTCGAGATCAAAGTGATGTCTCTTTTCAGGAGAAATGAAGGGAATCTCTGGGGCTTCACCGTTCAGTCGCCAACAAATTCGTACGGATAATCTTCGCAGGCGCAGGTGTTCCTCTGAGGACCACATTGTGCAAACCCTTCGCGTTATAATTGGGTGCCAAGAGATAAGCCGGATACCTCACTACCACTCTTTTACTCCGCTGTTTGTACACATAAAATGTTTTGGCATGATTCCACAAGGACAAACAGAGAAAAAGATATGTACTCACTGAATCCTGTGAGAGACCAGTCCTTCATCCAGAAACAATCCATCCCATTGAGATCAGGTACCTTGCTGCCAGCACACATAGAACTCTGTTCACAGTGCTCTGCACACAAATACCATGGAGAGATCCTGGTAACAATCTGTTTATTGACCCTCAAGTGTCCCAATACCCAGCTCTTGGTGCTCATGGTGACCACCATGAGGACACAGGCCGGGATCGTCAGCAGAGGAATCACAGCCGCCTCCAGTCTCAATCTACACATTGCGTTATTTTCTTGAGTTCAGCAGAGTTCTGCGAAAAACATCAATGCTCCAATTGTCTTGCAAAGAGCTCTCTCCTCTTCTGGATTTCACACTCTCGTCTCGTCTCTGCAGAGTTCTCGGAGTGCCTGCAAGAAGAGAAGAAAGGACGAGTCATTGGGCTGCAAATGACAAGTGTAAAAGAAAGCGCGATGAGCTAATGGCAGCTAATGTGCATGACACGGCAGGCATCATGTCTGATTGGCCGAATCATTCCACCGGCATCCACTTTCTCGGTGCAACAGGTCGTGCACTGAGGCGGTAAACGGCGAAAGTCAATGGTTCCCGTCGTAGAGAGAAAAAGGCAAGGCAGGGACAAGACAAACTGATCCGACCTCGAGGGCAGATCAGACCGAACATCTGATGCGCCGTGTAGATGCTGTTTGAGCGGCAATTCGGATGCAGTGCGCGCAAATCAGAAAGACACAGCTTCATCAAGACTTTTTTATGGCTGTTCAAAACGAAGCAGAACCTGAAGAACCCAGACGATTTTTCAGCCAAGAAGAAGGAACGAACCGACTCTCTTGTTTTTGCCAGAGACGCTCCTCTCACAAAAACATCCTTACGAGGACCTCAGTCTCCCTAATGAACAGAAAGAAGCCAAAGTTTGACAGCCGTCATCTGGCTTCCCTTGAAGCTCCGCCGAGCAATTGACAGTAAGAATTCACCCTGCGTCCGATAATCAAATAAAAAGTCGCGGTAAGCCTTGCCTAGCCGACGGAAATCCACAGAGATGTTAATGCCAAGGACAGCAGTGGAGTACAAATGGTAGATTTAGCCTTTGTAGGCAGGTACTCATCACTCTCTCATTATCGCAGAAGACAATCGGCTGTTGGCACATTGTGAAGGCGATGTGGCCCCGCCGAGGACACACGAGCGGATCTGCGGGCGGGAGCGCTGATCGGCAAGAAGGTCGTTCTTTGAGCAGATGCAAAAGGGAAGATTCACGTCATTTCCCTGTGACCTTTCCGACTGCAAGACTATTTTGAAAGGAACTTTCGTTCCTGAAGAACTTTATCTCCCTGACAAGAAATAAACTCACTCCTCCAACAGACAAAAAGTCTGTGTGATAAAAGTCGAAATGGATCTAACAGCAGATAATAATGGCGCAACAAGTGGGTGGACGTGCATCAGCTGTTTTTTTTTTTTTCAGAAACCGCGAGAAAAAGATGTTCGTGTTCAGTTGCGGACTCCTTCAGGGTCTCTCCGCTTGCCAAGCGTCAAGTAAGAAAGGCTTTCATCTAACGACAGGAAGTTGTCGCCCCACTTCTCGTTCTAATTACTGAGATTCAGTTGGCAACAGTGGCTCGGCGTCCTTCGGCCCGAGACGTTTCTTGCAGCAGGAGATGTGAACCAAGACCTGTGAAAACTCTGAACGTCCCACGTTCCTTTTGACGGCGATGAGCAGAATTTTTGGAAACGAATTTGCACGTCATCGACGACGCCTTCATTTCATGCCCTTCAGAATGTTCTCTTCTCACGCAGCGGATGGATGATCTGGAGATGAGGATGTCGCAGATAAAAAGGCTGATGACTCTTTTGCGTGGCTCAAGCCTCTACGGGCGGTAAAATCCAAAGAAAAAGTGGTTCACTTCGTGAAGAAGAAGAAGTTAAAGCTTGGAAAATTACAAAGACAGATGACGGACCCAAATGGTGCGTGTGACGCACATCGTAAGACCGGAAAGGAGTGCGAGAGATGGAACTCACAGGCATAAAGAACAGCCTTCTTCACTTTGGAAAAAAATGGGTTCAGTCATTTAACAATGCTATGACTTTGAAAACGATGACACGACACTGAATTCGTTTCTCATCTCAGGACAGACAGAAACTCCTCGTAAAACCCAAATACTCAGAAGACGAAGCCGCAGCTCAACAAGAAGACTCCGGGAAGTTTCCGTCTCATACTCGTATTGGACGGACAAATCTTCGCTCAGGTTTGCTCACAGCTCTGAGCTGACACAGTATTGACGTTTTGTCTTATCATATGCAATAAAATGCAGAGAGTCTGATCCAATAATGACAGGCAGGCAATCATTCCTGCATTATGTCAATGCCCAAATAGAGCTGCCAAAACATCCACAATATTTTGATATTCTGGGTGCGAGAGTGTGAATGTGTGTTGACGCAGTGACGCCAGAACACCACCGTTCTGACGCCATGAACATTTGTGTTGTAAGCACCATGCAGTGTCGCTGCAAGCCTGCGATGGAAGATGTATACGAGTGCGTAACAAACACCTCTGAAACACAGCGCCAACAAAACCGCGAATCTGAAACTGTTTTGTTCGAAACCTGACATCTCTTTGTTGTTCCCATTTGTCGCTGAACTTTGTGTGACTTGTCTGTTTCAAGAGAATCATACAACACACGCAGCTGATTCCTCTTTTTGTCATTTCAGCACATCTGCTGACAGATCAATTTAAACTGTATCAGATTGGTTCATTGCCGAGTCGCAATGAAATTGATTTATGGAGTCCTTTCTCCGGCACGTACTTTAGGATTCAGAAATCAATGCCATTAAAAGTGCTTCCTCGGATTTCTGAACAAACCGCGACTCGTGCGCTGATAGCGCTGCGTCGATCCAGAACGACAGCCAAGCAATCAAACTCTACCCGCCATCGAAATGCGATAAAACGCTCAAAAATACATCAATCAATACGATCATGTGAGGAGAGCTCTCCATTGTCAACACGAGTTGTGCACAACCAGAACAGGTAGAATTCATTAGCCTTGCCCGCACTCGGTGTCGGTCTTTGTTATCTCGACAGAACAGTTTCCTCCTCGCCCCGAGTCGTGTGCCGATCAATGTGAGAAGCTAAACCCATTTTGCCGGGAACACTGATTTCTTAGTGCTCATGAAAATAGGTTTCGCTACTAAGGATTCTCACGGAAAGGATTTCTCCAATTTGCCTGAGCAGGAGAAATGGCCCACATCATTGCTGCATTATTGTAGAGTGTCTGCGCACGAGCAACACAGCTGCAGGCTCATGGTGCCTGTCAGACATGAGGCGGGTGGTCACCATGAAGGGACTTCATCCCCCAAGTCCTTCCTTCCTGCTCGAGCGACATGTTGTTTGAGTCCAGTGCAATCCACTCTCGACAACGACCAGTGCTGCTGCTCAGATACGAGCAGAATTCATGCCTTGTTGAGAAGAAACTGTGTCGAAAAGTCGGAGCAAGTGGACCGGACCCCCGAGTCACTTGGAATTGGAAGAGCCAGCATGATCAGGGAGGAAGAGATGCGGCAAGGTTCTCACGAGGAGGCTGGAATGACAATGCTCACAACAGACACAATAAACTGTGTGGCGGCAGTGTGAAACACTCGCCACTTGCCGGAATACTCTTTGCCTGCAATCCTGAACATCAAGAAGAATGCAGGGGGGGGGAGGGTTGGTCACCTGACATGAAAAAATTGGATGTCAGCCTGCTTTCTTAAAAAAAAGCAAACCCCTGGCACCCCAACATTTGATGGGATGGAGATGGGTGTGGGGTGGGTGGGTTGTCATCCGACATAAAGAACCAGAGACAAACAAAACAGCAGAGCACTGCACTGCGCCTCAGGCGAGTACACCTTGGACTTGCAAATACAGACATCGTGATGCTGTAAAAATAAACCTGCGGACGTGTTCAGTCCTATAAACTGGCAGGGAAGTCAAACTTCCCGCAACTGTGGACTGAGAGTCAGGGGTCTCTGGCAATCGCGTCACTTTCCAATTCAATTGCATGTGGGCAAATACAAACTTGAGGAAGAACACAGAAATGTACGTATTTAGTTTCAATGAAAAGAAAGTAGAAATGAGTAATTTTGAAAGAAGGAATCCCCTGGGATTTTACATTGTATTTTGACAGCTGAAAAAGGGAAAGGTTTCCCCATCTGACAGGAGGTGAATTCAGGTGGGATATTCTGATTCCCGTGCTCACACCTGAACACAATTGCCTTCCTGACTGGACATCAGGCCCCGCAAACATTGGCAAAAAGGGTGAAATTTTGCATGTTTTGCACCGGTGGCACGGACGAGGGGAGCGTGTGGCACAGAGGCCATTTTTAAAGTGAAAGTTGTCCTTCTGTAGTTGAAAGCAAATTGCACCGTCAACGAGTCCAATGCAGAAAACGACAACACACCACGCATCACGTTGATCTGTCAAACACATTGTTCAAGAAGCCAGGGCCTGCCGTGAAGGAGCAGCACTCACTGTGCTCACAACTCTATTCTGAGTTAGATTTACCCCACCACAGCAAACCTCCCTCATTCCAACATTTTCGATGCCAAAGAATGGAGTACAGCATGCACCTGACAAAACCACGTGGCGAAATCGTGAATGTATGTCTTGCCGATGACATACCGAGGGCAAACTACAGGGGCAACCCGTGTCAGATGGTACCAGGAACCGCAGCCGTCGGAGACGACGCCTTCAACGACTTGTTTACCGCGGTAACCGGAAGAACCTTTGTGGACATGATGTCCTCGGTGAAGCCGGTCTGACCGTGTCGAGGAAGCCCGTCAGCATGAAGTGGATAACAACGTGCACTTCCTGCTGTACGTGGCGATCAATAGCAAGTATAGTCTTGTCATGCGTCTGTGGGAACAGTGAATCGATTTTGCGGTTGCGAACGTATCACTTTCCACGGTGTCTACAGTGCATGTTTTTTGTCTTCAAAATTTAATACGCACGACACATGTTCAAAAAAGGCATTCTGCTTCCATCAAAGGCACTGTGGCATCAGGTATTTCTTTGATCTTTGTTTCAAAAGTTCGTGCCAAGTCGATGATACATTCCACCATCGCCTTTACCTTGTTTCTGCGGCAGCTCGCAAAACGGTTTCCTTCTCAGAGACTTTCCTTTGCTTCGCGGCAAACAACACAGACTTGTATTCTCTTCGCCACATAAGACGTCAGACTGTCACGTGGGTCCTTTTGAGAAGCCTTGCAACTCTGCCTCTGGCTCCGTTGACAACACGAACCGATGAAGAACAACTTCCTGACCCGAACAGAACACCACAGGCTCGTAGTAAGTTCAAGCTTCAACGTGAGACAACGGATCAATGCGTTTCTCCACTGCCTGCCGCCCCGCACCACCAGTACGACATGGTCTCCCCATTCTCACTTACCTCCACAACACCTTGCCGACCTTCCGCTCGCGTGAATCCAATCTTGTACCTATCTTGTATCTGCGAGCCCAACAGCACCCACTTCATGTATATTTATACGGGTGTGCACTGTGCACAAGAGCTTTTAACGTAATGGATATGGCCTTGTGAATAAGGGCCTCGTGAACGTCATATACAGCTTTATGATGGAGCTGCTTCAGTACGTTGGGCCCCATCAAGTGCACAGCTTGGGCGTTGAGATCGCAGCGCTTAACCCCACTTAACAACTCTGCAGATCTGTGTGGACTTGACTTTAATGCTTTCTGATTTTAAGAGCAGAGAGGGAATCTTCCGCAGAGTTTTCATCAACAAAAGTCCAGAAGTTTGACGAAAACGTTGCCTCGCAAAGTTTGCAAGTTCAAGTGACAGTCGAATCACAGCAGCATGAAGAAACAAGCGGTGGTCCGACCGACCTTTCGGGACGAAAGAACACTGGTTTCTCTCACGTGCACGTCAAAACACAACAGGATTCTTCTGGTTTCTTGCAATCATGATAAAACGACGGATCGAAAGACAACGACACGCCACACGTAATCACTTCAGTGGCCCTTTTTCGAACATCAGGCACTCTGAAAACCCGTTCTTTAATCTCTCACAGCATTGACAAAGAAACGCCATTGAAAAGTTGCAATCCAAAAGTCAATCATACAAATGGAAAAGCAACACAAATCCCGTCCGCACATAATCGGGACTCGGGAACCCTGCTCTGATCAGCAGCTCAATCTTTACCCGCCGTTCAGCCGGCAAGAGATCACGACTCAATTTACAGGGATTTTGCCACACAAAAAGGGAAAGCCTTGGTTAAGCTTGGAGAAGGAACTGCGTCTTGTTTTGAAAGGAGACATGTCTGTTCAAAGTGAAAGCAGTGCTATCTGAAAAGGAAAAAAGCAAACCTTTCCACAAATATTTCTTTCAATTTCTATCAGAGATACAAAACCTCAGCAAAAGGAAGTTCTCTGAGTTCTCAGACTTGGTTTGAAGACACGACATCCGAGTTTCGCAGCGTCTGCCAGGGCAATCACAGCTCCAGATGTGTTCAACTGAACCTGCCAATTCTCCAGGGTCTGACTGAGAGCGCGGCGCAGAGCAAGCGAAACTATTTTTGCTCCTGACATTCAGACTCCAGACTCCAGTCTTTTTACCCAAAGCTTCAATATCATCTGCTGTGAAGATTGTGGCTCTCGACCACAGCAGAACACTGACCTCATAAGGCACGACAGAAAACCTTTTTTCTTCATTACGCAGTCACTGGACAATAGCCCACGTCGGTGTTTCTTTCCCAAGATGAAAAGTGATGTTTGTGTCCGCAACGTAACTTCCTAAGAAACCCCTGATGAGGTCCATTCCAGTCTTGGTGTCAGTGCAGCAAACAATTAGTTTTCAGTCCTGCATGCAACTGCAATTTTTTTCTTGTTTCTGTAGAGGAATGGACAGTGACCAATTTCATACCCAGCGATGGTTTTGTGTGCCGTAGGTCTCGTGTGGACAGGGTCACCACTCGGAGCGATTTGTCCTCCCTTTCAACCAGACGAAGATTCATGGATCCCTGAGCCTCACTTGGTCCATTCCCATTCCGGCTGCCGTTTCTTTGGAGAAGCTAACTTCCTGAAAGTCCTGTGGAAAGCGTGTCAAGAGGTTTGACATCTGCTTTGCAGCGCAAGGTAAATGTGTGTCCAAGCTCGCGTCTCCTTCTCCGGCCGCCGTGACAGCGTCTCCAATCAGGCTGATAGTTTGAGTGATTAGCCGAGAGACCAACTGCTGAGAATCTTCAATTCACCCACAGAGCGGCTTCTTTCAACAGGAAGAGCCAGCTGACGGAATCATTTCCCCTTCTCGCCGACGTAGTTTGTGTTGCCTGAAGTCACAGATATCCTGTTGCCAATACTGTTTGTGCACGCGTCAGCGCTGTGTGCGAAGGTCTTCTCGTTACCAAATTGAAAGATGAGGGTGGGGACACAGACGGCTCCGCGCCGTTGTTGCTTCGTTGGCTGTGAGAACGGGATTCGTAATGTGTCACTCCTGCAGCCCGGTTACTGGTTTCAGAGTTCCCAACAAAGTCCCATGATTTCCCCAGGTTTTCGAGATTTTTCAGGTGTATATGTCCACTCAGATTTGCGGCAAGTTTACGCAGACAAAGCTTCTTTTATTTTCATGTGGCAATTTTGCAGTTGGTCAAATCTCCTGAAAACTGATAATGTTATTTTCTGCCTCGTTCAACATGAATTTTGGATATTTTTGTTGAGAAATCCTTCCAGGAAAATAATTGAGGATAACAGCCAAGGTGTCTCAAAGGACGTATTGACGTACCCTTCTCATAATTTCTCACCCTGTCATTTGGGCACTTGCCAGAATCTTTTTTGTGGAACGGCGTATCCCAAAGGAGCACGATTGATGTATTCAGCAGCACACCTGTCAAGAACATTTTTCTCTGCTGAAGAAACAAGAACCAGGACTCACCTTCAGCGACCGCAGTATGACCAAGACACTCTGGACAGAAGTTCTAGTCTTGTGGAAATTGGTGATCAGAAAGCGGTTGCACTCTGGTGGTGAACACTTGTCTTGTTGGCGACTGGTTTGCAGTCTACCCTTCGGAGATAACAAGCCAAACCTTGATCAGATGTCAAACTTTGGCTTCTTTGGAACATTCACAACCAGATGCCAGACCTATCTCTGTGCTGCGCTGTGTGAAACAGCTTTTTGCCTCAATTCTTCCCGCCAAGTGATGAATGCAACGCATTGGAGCAACAATTGGCCCGTTGTCAGAAGAAAAAGGGACTGTTTAGCTGACCTCAGGTGTGGAAAGGAAGTGGACAATGTCCACACTGAACAACGCCAGCGTTGGGATTCAACAGCCAAGCGGTCTTGGAATGACGTTTGACGTGCATTTGTCAGGACTAACCTCACGTACACGTGCGCATTCAGAAAACGACGAGTGTTCTCGTGTCGCATTCATCCGCTCATCAGAGCTCGTTTGCTGCTCTCTCTGTCGCTCTCTCTCTCTCTCTCTCTCTCTCTCTCTCTCTCTCTCTCTCTCCGACAATGCATTGCTTATTCACTATCAGCTTCACCGTTAAATTCTGCTGCGCGAGTGCTTTCAAATTTCTACTGTTTGGCCCTCAAGGCGTTTTGCTTTCTGCAGGACCTGGGATTCACTTGCGCGTCTGTGTGTCAACTCCGATTGTTCTCCTGGTTTGACAGTCCGAATGGCCATTACACTCAGTACCAGCCTGCATTGCAATTCATAACAATGTGCAGATCCCCAAACAGGTTTTGCACAAATATTCATTGAAACACTCGTGGACAGCAAAGATAAAACTTGTTTGCGTAACCTCCGCTGACGGTGCAACAGTGTAGCTCTTTGAACCGGATGTTTGCAGAAGATCTGTATTCTGTCCTGCGCCAGGCCCATGGACCTTCTGTCCTGCACCCTCCCTCTGTCTGTTCCCCTGCGGTCTGCTCCCCTGTGCATCCGTCGTAACACGAACCAAGTTCTCCGATTTCCCTGAACAAGGAGATCCATTCGGCTCTGCATTGGAAGAGTCATAATGCCCATTGTTTACATGGGCGTCCAAGAATTTTCTGTTGGTGTGCATGCATAATTGCGTCCTGTCTAATTGGAAGCCAATTCCCGGAAGTTCTGTTGTGCAAACATATGACAGGTTCTTCAACTCTGCGGAAACAAAACGTCTTCTTGTAGAAAGGGTTCTCACCCTTTTATTTCACAGGAACATTTCTTTGTGGAGAGTGACAACCGAGTTGGGTTCTTGAGTTCACTGAGCTGAGCTGCACGCACAATCCTTCACTCGGGATATATTCTCAGAAATATTCTCACGAAAAAGAATTACGAAGACGTCCATTTCTTGTCAACTTTATCGTCGTTTTAAATTGTCGACAGAATGGGAAATTGTCTCCCATTGGCTCTTCAGCTAGTCTCAACGGGCAACATGCTGCTTTTTGACCGAAAATTGATTCACCAGTTGATTAGTTTGATCGATTTTCTGGCCGCATCTTCGCAAAATTGATCACGCGCACAAAGACGTTGAGAAAGATTTTCCGCAGCACAACCTTGGGACCAATGAAACACTGCAATTACCCCACTTCTTCCGCGAGCACCTGACAAAATGAGGATCTTTGGAGACGGGTAGATAGAAATGTGGCTTGTTTGGTTGTTTTGGATATGGATCTCTCGTGTTGAGACAGCTCAGGACGTCTCCTGATCTGTGTTGATGAGTTTTCTTTATCCGTTTGGAGACAAGGGTCCTGCTTCAACGTCGAGCGTTTTTTCAGGTCAGTTGGTGTTTACAGTTCTTGATGACTGTCAAGCAAACAGTAATGAAGAAAACGTCGAGATGGATCTCGGCGACTGTCCACCAACGTTCTGTCCAAGAACTTCATGTTTTGGTGGGCTGGTCAATGAAAGATGTAAAAGGACGAGAGAAGAACCCACTTCGCTGGGACCATGTGGCTCAAGCCGACCTATGATATGCTGTTAATGTCTTCCCGTGAGACAGGAAATCGGAAACTAATACAGGTTAAAGTGGATTTTCCTTTCGTTTCGGCTGCAGGCTTGTGCTGAAAGCGATGGCTTAATTTCATAAACATGAGTTCTGCAGCAGGAGACTGCCTTTCCAGTCAAAACTCAAGCAGTTCCCAGCTTGTTAAAAAGGATGACCGGGCTTTTGGCTAAAAATAGTCCATCACTGGCTTGTTTATCTGAAAGCTTCCATCCAGGGAGCCTTCCATGATAAGATTCACAGGTTGTAAAGAAATATTGAACAAGTAACTATCTGTCTGTCCCGGTCGGTGGCCAGGAATGAGTGATAGCATTAACCCGCAGGACCTCGGCACAATGCGGGCCTGACGCAGGTGTCGGATACTCTCTCCGTGCAATCCCTCCCGCCCAGATCACTGCTACAGGCAGGCAGACCTTTAAGATGTTCCTGTCAAAGTTTCGACTGAAGACCCTCAAAGTGAATTGAATGCGCCTCTCAGAGTCTGCAGAACGTGGATCTTTTGCACAAAGCTTCTGGACAGCATGAACCGTGCAGTGACAGCGTTTGCATGCAAGGAAATTCGGACTCTGAGGTGAACACATCCACCACCACTCTCGCAGATCTGACACTTTGGTCGAGAAAGGAATTGTGTGATTGAACAGGAACCTTTTTGTAAGGTGAGAAGATTACTTCTTGAGATGTAGAACGGAGAACATATGTTGGAGACAAAGCACGACCTGGTCTGGAGGTTGAAAGTCCAATTGGGTGGGAGAACGAAAGCGCTCAAAGGCACAGACGTGCATCTCCCCACAAGAACAGATTGACATCCAACTCACTGCATCCAAGACCTTCAATCCATGTCAGATAAAGTTTCCTATCTCACCCAGGCAAAGATTTTCACTTGATATGATTTGCGGATTGGAGGCAAAGTATTGAATTTGCGCCCATTGCTGCCTAACACGGGGTGACATTGGAAGACTGATAATATTAACCTGGCGGCCTCTCCGCACAAAGAAGCTGTGAAAGGAAACAGAAAATCTGATGAAGAAATCTTTTCTTTTCAAGGAGGAAGAAAGTGGGTGTTCTTTCTTAACAACAGTTCTCCAAAAGAAATGGTTCACAACGATCCGAACAAATTTCCAGCGAAATTCGGTTACGATGAAAATCCCACGATCAATATCAATAAATCTGTCAATACTTGTTTCAAGGAATATTTTTGCTTCGAAATCTTTTGAGTATGCTTCTGGCAAGCTATTGTGCTCACTGGAAGATTTACGCTTATTGCCCTCACCCGGTGTAGAATAGATTGCTTTTCATTCCGGGAGCTTTGGTTCCAGGGCCTCCGTGGCAAACGCCCTTCTTGCTGATATGAATTGCAACTGGGAAGAAAACAACATTGAGTTGCTGCCATTTACGCGGCCCAACAATGGTGTTGGTGGACGGATATTGTTATCGCCTGTCGAACCTCCTGAAAGCTTTTTGTGTGAAGAACACTATGAGAGCGGAAGAGATATGATCGCATCCTGATCGCAGCAGATGGAACACGTTCTCAATGTCGGTGTCCATGATCGGACAACGCGCTCTCCATCTTTGTCAGAGAGGCACCGCCCTGTTCAAGTCTGTTCGCTTGGGAAGCTTTTTCGAATCTTGCTGGAGGGACGCAATGCAAGCTCACCTCAAGCGCCAACCAAACGCGTCTCACTGAAATTCTGACTGCAAACAAGGCGAAAAAGAGAATGGAAACAGACACACACATTCTGGTCAGTCAAAACAACAGTCTTGAAACAATGAACTGAGTCGCACAGGACATCTTGTTTGTTTGCCCCTCATTGCACACAAGAAAGCCAGTCCTCTGAAAACAACCCTGCTATTCCACTGTCATGCAACTCCTCACTCATGCAGAATTCTGCATGAAGACATATCTAGCACGAGAAAAAACTGACAAGCTTCACTGAAAATCAATTAAATTTCAGCCAATCTTGACGCGTCTCTCCACGTGCACTCGTGGGAAATTTCCTGCTCGGTGATGGGGGTTCAGTCAGTTGATGAGAGACAGTTGACGTAGTATCTTCATACTCGGTGGAAGCATATCTTCAAATGGGAGTGAAGATTCAGCCTGATTACTGTGACCATTTTCCTATTTTTCGCATTGAGTAGGTATGCAAATTTTACAAGTATTCAGACCGTGCGCATCGGTCGGCGAGCAGTCGGAAGTGCCCCGAATTTTTCTCAGCCAAACTCATGGAACGGGACCGGGGTCCACCTTGTTTCCAACTTTTGAGGGCGTCATCCTGGACCAACTTTTTGGGGGCCAACAGAAAGGTGACGCAGGGTGACCCTCTGCAGATGCCATTCTCTCGCTGAGAACTTCTACACGAAGAAGAGAGGCTTGTTTGGGAACACACCGGCAACAGTCACGCACGGGTTCTTGAGTGTTCTGGGGTCTGTTCCTGAGTTTTGTCACGGGGGTTGGGGCTGCTTCTGAGTGTTCTTGTGGAGCTGCATCAAGCTGACATTACATCAGTACCCAAGGACTGAACGTTAGTCTTTTCGTCTTTGCGCGCGGTTGTGCGATTGCGAGGAAAACAGTTTCGGTCTTGACAAAACTTTGACAAAAACATACAAACAGAGCGCACCGGATATGCGGAAATTCCACATGAACAAGATGCTTTCAGACAGAATCAAACCTCACAATTATGCAAAGTGAAATCAATGCAACAATACCAAAATCAGCATGTACCATGAAAGCAGAATGGAACAGTCACGCGATCTGGAAAGTTGATGTTGCAACTTTTGTGAACGTAACTGACTTTTGTTCGTTCGCACGAATGTGTTTCTGCAGCGAACTCAATTGTTTGATTTCCCCAAAGTCTCCCTCCGGCCTGAACTCCAACTGCACTCTGTTGATTGGGGTTAAAAGGAACAGATATGTCGTGTTGTACTCTCACTGCCATTGTTCTGCTGTTTACTGTCAAACCAGCTCGAGGTGGACACAAGACTTGAGCAGAAGCCTCCGCGCTTTGGGTCGTCTGTCAAGAATCCCAGACTGGGGAACATTGACCTTTCCAACATGATGGACCGGAACGTCCAGGAAAACGGAACACTCGTGGGGCTAGAGACGCGACAGTATGTCTCTGGACCTGAACGAAACTTGTGGTCACAAGCCGACGAGAAGAATTTCTGTCAACAGGTGAGGGTAGATCTGACAGAACTACAGTCTCAGAGCAAGCATTTTTTTGTGCTCAAAATGAGCTTGTGCACGACGCCACACTGCGTGTCTGTGCACGATTGTCCGGAAAATGTTGAGGTGTACACCGGAAAATTCGTGGGCGAGCTCAACGTGCACTGGTCATCACAGCCCAACCAAGAGGGTAAAATCTGCCCAGTAAAGAATCCTTCAAACATTATTTTCTGCTCTTTGCTCCAGAGGAAAGTGACCCCTGTCACATTATTAATCGACATGCCACGAGTCACAAGCGGAACTGTCATTGTGATGCAGACAGGCACTTTGGTACCACAGGGAAAGTACCGCACAAGTGAGGCTGGAGACCTCCCGTTGTACCTGGTGCCAATTCATTCACTGCAGGGAACGAGCCTCACGAGAGATCGCGTGAGAATCAATGTGCCGTTCACTACCAAATTGACACATCAAATGTCCACCACCATGTGAAAGTAAAAATCTTTGTTTCTGGCCAGGCCTTTGGGGCTTGATCTGGACAAGAGTCAGTTCTGAACAGTCAAAATAATCTTCTTTCAGGAGCAGGAATTCACAGCTTTCGGGGAATGGTGTGTTCGTTGGACAATCGGCGATAGTGTGGGTCGTACTTTCTTTCCGTCCCAGTACTGTTTCAAACAAAGGCAACTGAAAATAAGTCCTTTTTACCGATCACTTGCAGCTTGTTTCCCCAAATGGGATTGCTCCTGGAAACCAGCACGCAAATGGAAGCCGACGCAGGATGATGGCTTTGCCGCGAATCCTGCACCTGATCCGGTTCAGTCTCAGTGGGGTCCCGAAATTCACTCATCTCGAGGTGCATGTCACACTTAACATTCCAAAACACCTCTCTGTCCGTGTGAGCAAATGTTGAACACGACCACTTGGTGGGGTGTTCTGGCGAAATGTCTCCGAACTGTTTCCTGGTTTGGTTCGAGGAACAATGATGCTGAAACCCCCACTCTTGTGTCTGACACATTTCAGTTTCCCCAAAAATTGTCCCTGCACCGGAACGGCGGCAGTGCTCAAGACAAACAGCGAGACTGCGCCAGTTGGTGCATTCGTGAAAAAATTGCGATTTGTCGAGTCTTGGCCGACAGGAATCGTGTTCGGTAGCCTGTGGTTCGGCAGCGCTCCGCGCAACAAATCAAGTGAAATGTTGAACATACCGTCCGACATTCTCCTGCATTCAGGCCATAAAACTGCTGTTTCCCTCATGGAGATGTCACGAGTAAGAGCGCAAAATCATGCAGTAAATGCAGTTCGAAGGCTTCTCCTGTGGAATGATTTATCGCAACAATCATGTTTTCCTTATTACTTACGGATCTCTACGCAGGCTCCCCTGTTATTCCTGGACAAGAAATGATGATGCCACGAAACATCCATTTGCCAGTGATAACCTCTGCCTGGGCAATAATGTGGAGATTGTTGCAGGGAAAATATTTCTTGAGGAAGCTCGTGCTTTGTCTGTCCACCGTTGGCGTCTGCACAAGTCATCCGATAATTTGCAGGAAGAAATTATGGATTTTGCGTTGTGCCACAGAAGCCTCACCTTGCTGACGTCTCGCACTGGAACTGTGCGACCTGACTCCAGATGACAGCAAGAATCCTCCGTAAAAGAACAGCCTTCCCAGGATGCCTGTGCTTCCATGTCACCAAAACGGGTCAGTCATGGGGGTTTCTGCATCATGCATGCAAGCATAACGAAAAAATGGGGTCAGTTAGGTTTGGGACAACGAAGTCACAGAAGGCAATTCACGTGACGTCGCGTTCCGTGGCAACAAACCCAGCTGCACTTCGCAGCTGGTGGCATAATTGGACGCAAGAACTTTGGTATTTCCCTTCGTGTGGTTTCTGTTCTTACCTGGATCGAAACCTTTTAGCTAAATAACTAATCGCCAGGAGGAAACCGCCGCCACTCCGCACGCAACGGACCCGTGGAACACATCGGAACGCATTTGCAACAATTTCCGGTCGCAGGATCCATGCACTGCCCCGAGAGCCTGCTCTGCTTTGTGCCTTTTCTTTCTTTTGCACGGACACAGCAGACAAAATTTACCGCTCATGGATTTGTCTGGGGAGCACAAGGCTGAAATGAATGTTCAAAAGTCACGCGTGAATGAATAAATCATGAAGGAGAGTATTTCCGTTCTGAACGAGCAGCAGGCACTCGTACTTTGCCTCTACCACCTGCCCGAAAGACCACCAACGACAATGACGCAGTTTTAGAGTTCCACTGCGAACAAAGGCAGAAGGCTGATCTCTTTCTTCACTATAAATTCTCCAAGACCGAGAAGCAAATGCGAGGGCCGCCCACAAACTTCCGCTGCATCGCGACAATTTCGAGGTGGTGCAAGTGTCGATGACCAGCGGAAAATTCCTAGAAAGCTCTCGTAGGCTCTTCACATCAACTTCAATCACTGAAATCTGACAGGAACAAACCATTTGAAAATTACCACTTTGGATGGTGGTGATGGAATCAACACAAAGAAATTTACTTTGATCAAACGCGACCCCGTAGGACTCGCTTTGCGCACGCACTGAACACCGCCCTCGATCAGACTGGGCAGAAACTGACGTGCGACCTGCGTATCCGGCCCAGCACCGCGAACCCTGATAGAGACTCGGCTTCCTCCACATCCTGTCGCGCCGCTCGACAACCGATACACCGCACAATCAACGGCATATTTGGAGAGTAACAGGAAAATTGATGAGATGCGCTCTTCACAACACGCTGTTTTTGCTCCGGCCGCCCCGAGTCCCAACAATTCACCAGACTCTCCACACGCTGGGGAGCATCACAATGCCTGGGGACATGACAGGGGAAAACAGTTTACCTGCGTATTCCACACAGACTCGGCAAAAGGCTTTGCTAACTTGGCCAAGATTTGCCCTTCAGTTTCTGCTTCGAGATTCAGGTTGCAGGAAATTACTGGTCCTTCAGATCAACCTCATTCCTCTCAATCTGCGTTTGTCTCAAAGGAGAAATGTTGGGAAGTGGTTTCGATTAAAAACGCGGACCGAGGAGGATCTTGAAAAGAGCACGGCAAACCACTGGGAATAGTAGATTTGCATAAGTATCGCGGAGCAGCCGTGGAGTTTCCTGGACGACCAGCTTTCTGGAATCAACAATGTAATCGAGTCTGGTGGAGAAAGCAGGGGAAGACTGATGAGCGCATTAGGACGGCAATAATTTCATTACATTCAACAGATGGACAAACTACGCTCTTCATAAATCACATTAATCACGCATTCTCCAGCTTTGATAACTTTTTGTCCCCCAAAATGCATTAGTCGCTTCCTTTCTCAAGTAATCTATCTGCGTTCACTGCGAAGAGAACCGAGGTCCTCGTTTCCTCGTGATCGATAACAACGCCGACCATCTATCTCCCAAGGTATCTCAACCAATTTACATTTTTTCTATTGGCAAATTTAGAAGAAGACAGATGAAGTAATCCACCAAGCTGCTCACTACCTTATCTCATCGGAACCACAATCACAGCACCAAGTCGTCTGCTTCACTTCACTCGGAGTCAGGCGATGACGACTGACCCTCAAAGAAGAACAACGGTCACCAATGTCAAAACTTGTACTGTTCACTGCCGCAAACATTGTCTCCCTCCTCCCTTAACGCAGACTGTTCTCACAACACAGAGCACAGCAGCTACAACAGAGAACAAAGCAGCCTCGAAACAAGATCAGTTGTGTCGAGGTGCCGAGGTCAGACAACACACGGAATGTCAAAGGAAGCCAAGTCACCCAACACTGGACCAGACTTTGTGCACAAATAGACCACAAGGGACGATCTTGATCGTAGCAGCCACGCTTCATGGAAGCATCTGTTTTGTGCTTGTGCCGTTGAATCTGTGACCTCGTACCACTGCAAAACCGACAATTCTCCTCGCGCTCAGCTAAGCCAACTTATCGCGCCATCCATTACTTTTATCAAATCAGTTGCCTCTTCCTTCCCACCGCTTTCTCCATTAGAGACCCCTGCAGGCTGTTTGTCGACTCCGGCCCTCCGTCCGAGTTGTGTCTTCATTATCGCTGCTTCTCGTTACTTTTAGCACGCAGCCTGTCTCAGTTCGTGGGTGTCTCCAAATCAAATGGAAGGAATGTGAGCAACTGTGCGGCCCAACACTGGACGATGCTGGGAAGATTCGCTGGGTCCACACGGTCAAGTAACAATGTCAGCACGCAGGAGTCAACATATATTTCTTCTGTGGAGTGAAGCGAGGCCATTCTTTTCTCCAGTTCTCGACTCTCAACGAAATGAAGAGAAATGACCAGACCGACATCGAACAGTTCCAGCCTTCGTTGCAGAATTCCGTGAAAACCCACAGCCATTGTTTGCTGAGAACAATTGACTGTGATTGACTGAATTCAATTTCTCTCTCAATCGGTTGACTGCAAACAGGAAAAGCCCATTCATCAAAACACAATGCCACTTTCAGCTGGCTGGCTGTGTTTGTTTCGTTTGATTGTCCTCACGCATTTCTTTACTTTCCCAACAATGAAACTGACTGTGATCGCGGAGACGAACAAGCAGCAATTACCCACAGTACGTTTGAAACGCGAGTTTCTGTGGAGTTCAATGGTGAGTCCCATTGTTGGTGTCTGTTTTCAGACGACTCCGGCCTGTGAGACGAGTCCGTATTCGCCGGTGCTTTACAATGGCTTCCAACAAACTTTCTCTTTGAAACAGATCCATTTGAAGTTGCACTGAAGCAGCATTTGAAGCTAGTGATTCTCCTGTTGCTGATTTTGTTTTTTCCTGGGTTCCCAGCGTTCTTCACAAACCTGACAATTTCTGTCTGCCCCGTTCGGAGCACTGCTGCACGAGAACAAAAGGTGATCGGTCACGATCCGACCGGGACGTTTGCTCTCAGGTGCACAAGTTTTGAATTCCCACTTGTGGAAACGGTGTTTTGTTCGTTCGACATTGTCGTAAGAGAACAACACAAGACAAGCATTTGCCATTTTCTCTCAACCAACAAACGAAACCTGACTGCAGGCGGTGTCACTAAAGACTGGTGATGAGATGTGTGCGTGTGTGCGGCTTGTTTTACGTTCTTCAGGTGCATTGTTCCTCCATTTTCGTGGTGAAAACAACCGGTAATGATTCCAAATTCGGCTTAATTAGTGACAGCTCCACCTGTTGTTGTGATCATTGCGATGTGAGTCGGGCAGATCTGTGTGACAGTGAGGACACACATTTCAGAACAAAAAGAAAGCACGTCGTTTTTTCTGTTGCCAACGTCAACGTCATGTTCTGCTTCCCAGACCAAAACCAAATCTGCACGAAACCAGTTTTGTTTCAACAACTGTAGACAGGTGAGGCAAAAAAGAGCATATTTTGTTTCGGTGTGGGGCATTCAAAGGCACAAGAAGGATGTCAGTTTGAAATACACAGAAGAGGATTTCGTGACCTTTCACGTGTACCCTCTTCGGACAAGATTTCACAAAAGAAAACGCCAGAGGAAATCGTTTTCTTTCCACGGCACTTGGCTGCCCTGTTTCTGTTTGGTGGCGACAAGTGCAGAGAAGCCCGCACACATTTCGGGACAAGACACGTATTTGGAGGAGAAAACAATGGTCCACCTTGATCTAGTCTGTCACTTTGGGTGTGTCGGATCTTCTGTTTTTAGTCTTTAGGGATGGAAAGTTGGCCAATCACTCTCGAGGTCTCTAGGAATCGAAGTCAACTGTAGTTCTTTCAGCGAAGAATTGGATTTCAACCACGCAAGAAATTTTGGTGCATTCATTTTTTGCCTTCATGTACGCAGAACATAATTGTCCGTTGTTCAGACTTGTGGAAGCCAACTGAAGGCAAAAGCCCAGCTTTTCATCACGCGTCCCGAACAGAGGCGCCACACTTGTGAGTTTCATAGCAACATGTGCCAGTCTACTTCACCACGTTTTCCGCCTCCTGGATGAAATTCAGTGCAAACGAAGTCAAATCTCAGTGGGGAGAGGATGTTGAAAGAACGTGACGAGAAATTCCCATTCTGAAATCATATGCTGAAACAATGCACCCGAGCAAACATTGTTACCAAGGCAAGCAAAAACTTGGCTCCAGCTCTTGATGCAGGCTTTGTCCGGACTGTCATCATGGCAATTAGAGTTGAGACTGTGAAGGACCTGCAGCTGCCTGCCAATTTGTGGGATGAGGACGGAGGCAGAGTTTGATCGCACCTCAAACAAACAATGTTTTCTTGCCTGTCCTTGGCGGAATCAAATACGTACGTAACATAACGCCGACGCACAGGAAAATTGAAAAAACAGGAAACTTGTTTGAAGCCGGTGGGCACAAACAAAATCACTATGGATATGAGGTCGCATTCGTCTGACAATATATATACTTTGTGCCACCAAGGCAAAACAAGTCTTGTTGAAGTGCGGCACTCACTGTTCCAAGACAACATGAGAAAAATGTGAACAATGACGATACAATGAACCAGACCAAAAAGCGGTGGATGTGAATTCTTACGCTGTCGACTGAAGCGTCACGTGCGGAAATTACAGGCACGTTTGTTGAGCAAAAAATAATGGAATATCAGCAGCCTGCCATGCTCCCCTTGTCCTTCAAAAAATTCTTTGAAACAAACTCCCCACACGCCGAACGCTTCTTTGTTGGTTTGTCTTTCAAGAGCTCCAATCGAGTACTCGTACCTGTGGTTCACCAAAACAAGCGCAAATGGGTCACTTCATGTTCACTGGCTTCTGATTCACACACACACACACACTCACACACACACACACACACTCTCTCTCTCTCTCTCTCTCTCTCTCTCTCTCTCACTGACACACACACACACACACACACACACACACACACACAAGAACAGGTGGACACTGGTCAAACCACGCCTCGGAACCACGCATCATCTGTTCAGTCCAGGACACGAATAAAGAGTCGCAACAGCCCAAGAACTCGCTTCGCAAGGCAACTGCAGGAATGTCCAACAAATGTTGGTACAATTACTGAGATGGGACGTATCATCACTCACGCAACCTCATTCATCTGTCCCTCTTGATATTCTGCTTCCGCAAGATCTACTCGATCAAATATCTATCTGCAATTAAGTTCACGTCCGTGAAGAATTGGGCAACAGCTCCAAAGCTGGAGAACCACCTTGTTTGACGAGCCGCCTGAGAATCTCCAGGAGAGAGGCAAGCAATTATCACACTCATTTCTCATATCATATTTCCAGACTGCCCAATGACCCCGGGAGGGTCAGTCGATTTCCGAGTTGCTGACGGCTTCGTTCTCCGTCCGAACTCTCTGCGACAGGAGCATCGACAGGTGTCAACCTTGGCGCGGAGTATCTGTGTGACCAAACATTTTTGCCATTTGCGCAGCCACAGAATATTGTTTTCGCAAACCAATGCTTGCAGAAGCGGTAGATCGCAGAACAACTAGACAAGTGGAAGCTGGAGAACAGCTTCGGCCGTTTCTTTGCTTCATCACTGATGGCACAACGGAACCACCCATCGCTGACCAGGGAGGAAGTTACAGCTGCACGAGCGCTTGGAATTAAAGACGTCTGCAGCTTAAAAAGATGTGTGGACACCTGCGGAAGCGGCGTGTCCGACGAATCTATTCTGTCTGGAATTCCCTTTCTCCGCTTCTTTTGTCAATTTTTTCTTGGAACAGTTGACAATCAGTTTTGTGTCATTTTGCCTTGGTACATAGCTCCAGGGTTCTGTACTGTATCCATTTTCGTTGTTCTGAAGGAACCACCCCATTGTTTCTGTTGTGCTCGTCTTGTGCGAATTCCAAAAGTTGTGGTTGTTCGTCTTTCTGAAGAACCCCCCCCCCTCCTTTGAACGGCCAAGCCCTGAGAAATTTTCTTCTTGTTTACATCACCACAAAGACAGGACAACGGTTGTGCGCCTGTCAACGATGAATTGTGTACCTACTGACCACAGTACTTCGTGGAATACGCAAGAAGAACGTACTGCTTGTACGTGTCACAAGGGACCAAAACACAACAGCAAACATGGCAACCCACCAATGGGTTTCACAGCCACAATCGACTCGCTGCACATGGTCTGCTTTGTACATCGATCAGACATCTCGTATGCATGCACGAGTGCATTGTTTGCAGTGTCACTGACAATCCATTTGTACTGAGTATCCAGTTCAGCTGGAGTGTGCGCTCTGTGTGATGCAGGTTGGGCGTAGCCGCACCTGCAGTGCGTTTTTCGGGAGTGACAGAGAAAGCCAAGACCAACTTGTGCAGGAACCAATGTAGAAAAGCCCAAGTATCTGAGTGCATTCAAACGTAGTTTTTGTTTGGACGGGGCGGGCTGACAAACAAAAAAGGGATGAGGGTTCTGGGGTCACGGAACTGAGAGCTTTGAACTTGGAGCAATCGTAGGGAGGTAGGATTGGATCCACCTCACCTTGAGGCAGGCCCCACTGGCGGCTGGGTCAGTGGGACCTACCTCATTTTGACACACCCCAGGTCGGGCCTACGGGGCTACAATTTTGAGGTTATACTTCACACACCTGCTCTCCTGGCAGGACCCCTTGGTGGGACAGCATTCCGTCCTACCTCGGTCATTTTTTCAGTGCACATGCTCGCTCTTTCGGACGCGCCTGTGTTGCCCTGGGGCACTCACATTGGATCTTACAACCAAATCCTGTTGAGACGCACAGTGCGGCAGATATGTTGAATGCTGATTCTCATGGTGAAACACTGTTTCCCCAAAATTCATCAAAGAATTCGCATGAACTCCCAGCCCGAACCAAAATATGCACAACAGATATATTTAGGTTCTTCACAGCTTCCGCCATGACAGATATACCTCATGGTTCTCTCAGCCACACGTGCAGAGCAGCTGGACCCCAAGGCACCATTTTCAGCAACCTGTCTGGGTGTCTGAAACCTGTCTGAAATTTGAGCAACTGAAATGACAATGACCATTCCCTCCATTCAGCTGGGCAAGACGCTCAGACGTGGTGTGGGGCGGGGCTGGGTTAAGAATTACACCGTGACAAAAAGAGTGACAACACAGCTCACTTTTGGAAGGTTTTACAGTAAAAATTCTATCCATTCAATGTGTACACGCAAGGCCGTCCCAACAACAACAGCGCAAGGATCTGTTGCAACATTCTGTGAACAGTTTACTCCATGAGGTAGAACTGGACGAAGGGGACATCAGTCTGTATCAAGGAGTCCACAATAGACGATTACTTCGGGCCAAACGAAAGCAACAAACCACAGTTCCTGAGCAACACACGCATTCAAGCTTTTGGTAAAATTTCAGACAAGAACAAGAACATTTCAGACAAGACAAGAACATGACCACGTCGAAGACGAGCGGTCTCACAAACAGTTTCACAAAGTCAGCGGGCTCAACTCCCTGGTGGATCTGGGATCAGAGACCAGACCCGGAGGCTGGAAAGATCACTCCGGCTGAGCCATCTTTCTTCCATTCCTTTCGATCGCAATGATCTCAACTTGTAGAGTGGGTGTGATCTTCAACTCACAACAGACATGGAAAAGAATTTTTGTTGTTGCTCCTTCTTCCCTCAAATGGGGGTGCGCCAGCTGCATCTTGAATGAGATAAATTGTATGCCAAAACAAGATCACACTGTTGTCAAAGCTGGGATGCCCAGCGTTCCTTCACCGCTGGTACGTGTGTTGCCGAAGTGTAACCAACCCAAGCCGGGATAAATTTTTCGTGGTGGTGAGGAACAAGCGTCTGTCAGTTTTCATTTGGGGGAGGGGCCAAGGTTACTCATTGGCTGAAATTCACAAAATTAAATTTACCATCAAGGTGAATTCACAGGTTTGTTCCCTCAACGGACGAGGCTTTCTGATCCGCTCGCCTCGAATTGCACTTCTGCTGGCACAACCTGCACAGCAGATCTAAAATCTCGACAAAGACGAAAACTGAGATTCCTGACAAAAGATTACAAGTTCCTCCAATCTTGGCCAACAAATCTGTCATTGTCATGGCGCTCAAATCTTCCATTTTGTAAAACGTATGTGGCTGTCTTCTTAGACGAACCAAGGCCACATTTGCCACGTCGAGATCACCAGCCACAAGTCTGGAAAGAACTTCGCTGTTGTTGGAGTTCCCAGGCACCGTGTGTCGTTCTTGTGTGAGGGTTCTCCTCACTTCCTGAGGAGAAAGTCGCAGGTAGGAGAGTTGGTGAGAAAGGCTCGTCTCGCTGCAAGGAACTGCACACCCCCCGAGACACATCTGCCTCTGTCGACTCCGCCAGTGCTGTGCGCACTGCATTCTCTCCACAAGTTTCTCTTTCCCATCTTCTGTTGAACCACAACTGGAAACGTTTTTAAACGTGGACGTCAGCGTTCCACTCTGAGCCAGGTCGTGACACGCGCAATCTTGGATGATCTGGTGCTCAATACAAGCGCTGAAGCAAGTCTCCCTCGTGTATAAGTACGGCAAAGTGTAATTTTCATCCGCAGAGTCTTCTCTGGCTTCTCTGTCTTTGCAGTTTCCATACGGCGCCGTAAGTCTCTCCCGACGAGATTGTTGCAGCCTGACCACGTTCTCCAGGCCTGGCATGATCTCGATGCCGTTTGAATCCGGATCAAGGAACGCGTCTCTCTCACCCAAAGTCAACAAGGCGCCTTTGTTCATTTTGCCCAGAGTCAGGTTCTCACCCCGATCACTGTCTCGGGGATCATCGACGTACAACAACAATGACATCCCGATCGACGGTCTTGTTCCAGTCTCATTGCCCCCATAAAATTTGAAGCAGTTGAAATATTCTTTGTTCACAATTTTTTGTACCTTCATTGGTGACTGGGAACAAGGCACCTTTCTTTCCAAGACTCCGTCCAAGAAGTGAACGTGGCAGCTCAGAACAAAGTTTTCTTGATCATGACTCAGTTTGGATGCTGAAGCACGTCCGATGTGCTGGTACAATCCCAGCTGACCAACGAGCAATTCTTGTCGGACATTCAGCAACGAAGCGTTTGAATTCGCACCAGTCTCAGTCCATGTTAAAATCAGCTCCCTATGTGCGTTCACAGCACGCAAACTTTGTTCCAGATGTTGCGTAGCGAATGGATTGCTATTGCAAATCATGACGTCACAACCAGTGTCTGTCATATAATCCTTGTGCACCTCAGAGACGCTGGTTCCGATGTCATACTTCAAGTACTGCGTCACGAGTAAGCTGACTTGATAAGCCGTCATCAGCAGACACACGACAACAGCGACAATCCAGATCCATCTGAGGCCGCACCCCTCTGTGCCCAACGCGCGACCGACGCCTTTCAAGGATGTCAGCTTCAGGGCTCGTTTCACCTCCTTCGTGCACACTGCACACGTCATTGTTCACAGATCTTGGATTCCTCACTTGTGTGGCGCCACTTTGATGGAAAAAGAATCCTGGTTCATTCCGCCCTCGTCAAGCCGCACCTCACGTGGCGGGAGTGAAATCCTCTGCTGGGCGTTTGCAAAATCGCTGTTTCCATTTGTCCAATCGAAACGAAGGTACACTCAGCCTTCCTCTCAAATTCCCATCAGGTAATGCAACAACTGTCAGTGTGAAGCTGTGTCCTGGGGCAGATTCTGCACGATTAATAGGTCCTGTGTATTGAAACAGATGAATACATACAGGCGTGTGCGGCCTGTCAGCACCCACGCGTGACAGCACAGCGTTGGAAAAACAAAGTGATCAAATATGCATTAGTCATTGTACGTGTCCTGTTAATCCTGCGTATACACTCGCAAAATTGTTGTTTTGCTTCACCGTCTGTTCCCACTCATTGATCCGCAGAATCACTGCGTCATGGTCCTTCAAGTCAGTTTCTAAGACAAGAGCGAAGTCCGAATTTGCAAACCAGAACTCATGCATCGCTGCGTCTGGCAAAGAAACAAGACTGAAGAAGACACGTCTGTTTTGAGAATGGTTCCCGGTCGAAAATTTCCACTTCCTCCTTGCAAAACAAGGAGCCACCTCTTTTCCACAGGTGATTGCAACGATGATACGAAGTACCGGCGCCACAAGCGGTGGGTGCACCAAACGTCCACAGCAGATGCAATTCATGGAGGTCGGGAGAACGCCTCCAGTCTGCTGATCTGCCCAGATAGAGGCGCTTCTAGGGAAGATCGAAGCGCACAGGTGCAGTTGGTCCTGCCATTATTTTTGAATTATGGGCATTTACCCAACGTTATGCCTTGAAACTCACATTTTAAAGCCCAGTCAGAAACTCGGAACTGACGGGCTGTGCTGCAAGCACAGACAACATTTCTGGACATGAAGATTCTCAGGCGTCTCACCTAAGGCAGCTAGCTTTATACCTTGCAACGACTGTGGCTCATTCCGTTCACCTGCGAGTCTCCTCCTGCTCCTCACAGTGCATGAGACAGAGGCCTGTTCCGTCATTCCGCTTCTCGTGTTCAGCTGCGACATCCGTCCAATCCAGTGGTGTGGAAGACCTGTGGAACTGCGTGGTCAGACCTGTAAATCTAGCGTTTCTTCCTTCAAACTGATGCACAACCACGGTCAAAATTTGGCAGTGATTGTTTCCACAATGAGCTCTTCGACATCATGAACCTGAGCACATTTAAACGATCAGCATGTGAGTGATCGCGCGCAGTCTGAAGTCAAATATCCAATACCTCACCTGCACAGTATTCTTGCAACCCTTTTGGCTCCTGCATAAAATTCATGGCCCAGAGACGGTGTGAAATGAAATGCAGTTCCGCAGATGATGGTTGTTGTCGGATAAACACTTCAACTGAGAGACGCATAGTAGTTGCTTCGTTTCCTGGGGTGAGACTGTTTTACATCAGTAGCAAGTGGAGTCTGACTGCCAAGTACACCTGGAGCCCACTCAATTCGTCATGCAAAAAAATCTGGGAACCAATGTCAGACACGGCGATTTGTCCTGTGGTGCAAACAGCGTGCAGGTTCAACAGTCCTCGTACGGTCATGATGCGGCACGCGTACAAACATGTTTATTGGAGCGTTCTGTGAACTCTCACTCACAAACATGCTTGAACTTGTGCCACATCATTCTGTACGAGAAGTG